>JADHED010002101.1_pt1 | contig 14748 bp, 18 predicted proteins | sample 8952041 | NCBI WGS metagenome assembly JADHED01 (sample SAMN16124423, study PRJNA663239) | bioreactor sludge metagenome | isolation source: sludge (control) | place: India:Bengaluru | collected 2018-09-08
TTCCGCTCCTCCTGCTTTTCTACCCCCGGTGTCTTTTCATTTGAGTCAATTCGAACGGGCATCTGTCTGAAATCGAAGTTTGCAGAACTCTTCGTGAAGCGGTAGTCTTCCTGGCAGGACGCTTTCTTCCCATGCACTCCCCACCTGTCTTCTGGTCGGCCCGGAAAATTCTGGCGCTCACGGGGGTTTCCCTGGCCCTTTATCTGCTTTGGGTGGGACCGGAGCGGTTTTATTACGAATCGTTCGCGACATGGATTGTCTCCCCGGCGATTTATCCGAGGCTGCTTCCCGCGCCATGGAATGGATGGTTGATCCAGACTCTGCTGCATGTCCCGGGAGCCTGCCTGCTTTTGATGGCGATTCCGGTTCTCCTGCTGCTCGGGGCATTGGTGGCGGGTGTTTTTTCCATTCGCAGGGATTCCCGTCTGCTTGCCTGGCTGTGCCTGGGGGGGACCGGGCTGGTTTTCGGTGTATACCATTGGCTCCAGCCGCTCGGGATCACTCTTGTGGCGGTGTGACCCTCTTTTCCGGTTGAACCCTGTGGCAATATCCGGAATCCTTTTGACTGGAAATCCCCGCATCCGGGGTTACAAGTGGTGAAATTCTTTTTTCGAAATGCCAGCCGATTACAACAAAGATCCCGATCCCTATCTTGATTTGGAGGACGATGCCTCCGGGGAACTCGGCGACAAGGTCCAGCAGGTTCGTGCCGAACTCGAGAGTCTCAAGCAAAAGCAGGAGGAAATCGAGCGGGAGAAAATGCGCCTGGAGGAACTCAAGCGACGCCAGGACGAACTCGACACCGGCCGCTCGGACATGCTCGACAAACTCACGCGCTCGCTGGTCGTGGTGCAACGGGAGGTCGAGGAAACGCAGAAACGCCTCGAGCAGCTCCATTCCATCTACAATTCCTTCACCCAGCACCTCCGCCATCTCGAATCGATCAATGCGCGGGCCTGGAGCAGCACGGAACTCCCCCGCGAACTCAGCAAGGCGATCAGCTCGGTGGAAGACGCCCGGGCGGAATACATCAAGGCCCAGGCAAAAATTTCCTCCGAACCTGTTTCCAACGAATCCCAGTCCATGGCGGGCATGGAAGGAGACTATGCCATGTATGAGGAGCGCGGGTTCAACTACTGGCTGAAGAGCGGTTTCGCCTTCACCCTTCCCATCCAGGTTCTCGGAGCGATCGGCCTCCTGGTGTGGATCTGGTCCATCCTTTCCTCAGCGAAATAACCCATGGCGCGTCCGTCCCCTTCCCTTCCGAACAAATTGACGGCAGAAGAACGCCGTTTGCAGAAAGCGGCCGAAGAACTGCGTCGCAAGGAGCAGGAGCTTGAGATGCAGCTCCGCCGCCTTCCGGCACAGCTTGAAGCCCGCCGTTCCAAGGAAAAAGAACTCGCCAAGCTCCGTGCCCACACCGCTTCGCCCGCCATCTCGCTCAACGGAGCCCGGGGGGCCAGACAGTCCCGTCCGAACGGAAAGCGCCGCCCTCTCCCGGCCCGCGAACTTCAGAATGCCAGGATCAAGTTCATCGTCCTGTGCCTGATTCTCGCGACGATTGGCATCCTCCTCTGGCGCGCCCTGCCGTAAGGCACCAAGGCCGTTGGCTGCGGAGGATGGCCGAAGGTCACTTTCCCGTCTTCGCGAAAAAGCCCACGATGGCGGCGATCAGCCCCGGAATGTCGTGGAGCTTGGCCTCCACATCCACCGAGAGGCCGAGTTTCTCCAGGGTTTTTGATGTCACCGGTCCGATGCTGGCGTGGCACACGCCGGGGTGTGGCGGCAGGTTGAGCGCATGGAAATTTTCCGCCGTGGAGGAACTGGTGAAGGTGATGAGATCGGCTCCCTCCTCCCGGTATCTGCGGATGCCTCCGGAGGCGTCCCCGGTCTCGGGAACCGTGCGATAGGCGGCAATATCGTCGACGATCGCGCCCAAACGTGTCAGTTCCCCGGCCAGCACCTCGCGCGCTCCCTCGGCGCGCGGGAGAAGGATCTTCAGATTTTCCACGCTGGTTTCTTTCTGGAGCGCCTTGACGACTTCCTCGGCCACGTATTTCTCGGGCTGCACGTCGACCTGGAGATGGAAAGACCGCACGCGGGCCGCGGTGGCGGGACCGATGGCGGCGATCCGGGCCGCTCCGAGATCGCGGGCGTCGTGATACATCTCGAAGAAGGCCTTGAAGAACGCATCGACCCCGTTGGGGCTGGTGAAAATAATCCAGTCGTACCCGTGGCAATACGCCACCGTCTCGTAGAACTCGCGTTTGTCCGGAGCCGGTTCGATCCGGATCGTCGGCATCTCGTAGGCATCCGCCCCGAGTGCCCGCAGGCCGGCGACCAGTTCCCCCGCCTGCTGCCGGGTCCGGGTCACAGCGATTTTTTTTCCAAAAAGCGGGAGGGACTCGAACCAGTTCAGCTTTCCCCTCAAATCCACGACGTCGCCAAAAACCGCGACAGCGGGAGCCTGGAAGCCGGTTTTCTCCGCTTTCTCCGCAATATCGCCCAGAGTGCCCGTGAGCGTCTTCTGCCGACCGGTCGTCGCCCAGCGGACGAGGGCAACGGGCATCTCCCGGTCCATGCCCTCCGCCTGGAGCCCGGCGGTGATCGTTCCCAGCCGCTCGATTCCCATGAGCATGACCTTGGTGCCTGGCGCACGGGCGATTGCGGCATAGTCCACGGAGGTCTCCGGCTTGGTCGGATCTTCGTGTCCGGTGAAAATCGTGAGCATCGTGTTGTGGGCCCGGTGGGTCACGGGAATTCCCGCGTAGGCCGGTCCGGCAATCGCCGAGGTGACTCCCGGCACCACCTCAAATGCGCACCCCGCATCCGCCAGAGCCGCCGCTTCCTCGCCGCCCCGCCCGAAGAGAAACGGATCCCCGCCCTTGAGGCGCACCACGATTTTTCCCCCCTTCGTCTTTTCCACGAGCAGGGCGTTGATTTCCGCCTGCGACAGCGTGTGGTCGCCGGCTTTCTTGCCCGCATAGACCACCTCGGCCCCCTCCTTTGCCCATTCCAGAAAAACCGGATTGCTCAAATAATCGTAAACCACCACATCCGCGATTCCGAGACAATGGCGGCCCTTCAGCGTCAGAAGCAGCGGATCGCCGGGACCGGCTCCGACGAGATAACAAATTCCATGGGTCATCTGCGGAGGTTGCCGGGAATCTGTCCAATGATCAAGGCGTGCTTCCCGCAAATGGATTTGCGCCCGGTGACGGAGCCGGATAGGGTGGACGACCTATGGGAAGACAGTGGTTGCATGCAAAGCGCGAGGTCGCGAACCTCAAGAAAGGCCAGGTTGTCGGCAAGCTGGTGAAGGAAATCATGGTCGCCGCCAAGCAGGGCGGTCCGGATGTCGAGGGCAACGCCCGGCTCTTCGCCGCGGTGGAAAAGGCCCGGCGGGCCTCGGTGACGCGGGATGTCATCGAACGGGCGATCAAGAAAGGAGCCGGCATCGGCGATGAAAAACTCGTGCTCGAGCACGTGGTCTTCGAGGGATACGCCCCGCACAAGGTGCCGGTGATCGTCGAAGTGCTCACGGACAACAACAACCGCACCGCACCCGAGATCCGCGTGCTTTTCAAAAAAGGCCAGCTTGGCACCGCGGGCAGCAACAAATTTTTGTTCGACCATGTGGGAATCGTCGAAGCCCACCATCCGGATGCGGCGACGGACATTGAAGCGGCGGCCATCGAGGCCGGTGCGAATGACTTTGTCCCGCTCACCCATGCCGAGAACGACGACATCCCGGAAGGCGCGACCGGTGCCCGCTTCCTCACCGAGCGCACGGCAACCGCGGCGGCTTCGAAATGGCTTTCCGGGAATGGATGGTCGGTGGTGACCAGCGAACTGGGATACGTCGCCAAGCAATTTCCCTCCCTGACGGATGAGCAGCGCGCAGAAGCGGGCGAGTTCCTTCAGGAGCTGGAGGATCACGACGATGTCCACCGCGTCTGGGCCGCGGTGAAGTAGGTGCCGATGGAAGAAACCGCCACGCGCATCGTCCGGCGCCTGCGGGAAGCGGGTCACGAGGCCTATTTTGCGGGTGGCTGTGTGCGGGACCGCCTGCTCGGCAGACCGGCCCACGACATCGACGTGGCCACGAGCGCCCATCCGGAGGATGTCCAAAAGCTCTTCCCTCGCACGGTGGCGGTGGGCGCACAATTTGGCGTCATCATCGTGCTGGAGGAGGGCGGGGAATTCCAGGTCGCCACGTTCCGGGCGGACGGTGTCTATATTGACGGACGCCGTCCGGAATCCGTCACGTTCACCACCGCAGAGGGAGACGCACTGCGACGGGACTTCACGGTCAACGGGCTTTTCTACGATCCGCTGGAAGACCGGGTGCTGGACTTTGTGGGAGGCAGGGACGACCTGAAGGCGGGCCTCCTCCGTTGCATCGGGACACCTGCGGACAGATTCCAGGAAGACAAGCTGCGCCTGCTTCGGGGAGTGCGCTTCGCGGCAACACTGGACTTCCGCATCGAACCCGCCACCTGGACGGCCCTGCGTGATCACGCGCCATCCATCTCCGCCGTCAGCGCGGAAAGAATTCGCGACGAACTGGTCAAGATTTTCACCCATCCGTCCCGGGTCCGGGGCTTCGACCTGCTCGAGGAATCCGGGCTTTTGGAAATTCTGCTGCCCGAAGTGACGGCCATGAAGGGGTGCGAGCAACCGCCGGAGTTCCATCCCGAAGGGGATGTCTTCGTCCACACGCGGCTCATGCTTTCCCTGCTGCCTGCGGAGGTTTCCGTTCCGCTGGTGTTTTCCGTCCTGTTTCATGACATCGGCAAACCTCCGACCGCCCGGCGGGATGAGACCGGGCGGATTCGTTTCAACGGTCACGAATCGGTCAGCGCGACCATGACGGAAGGCATTTTCCACCGGCTGCGGTTCTCCAACGCTCTGGCCGAGGCGACCATTGCGGCGGTGAAAAACCACATGGCCTTCAAGGACGTCCAGCACATGCGCGTCGCCACGCTCAAACGCTTTTTGGCCCGGCCCACCATCGATGATGAGCTGGAACTTCACCGGGTGGATTGCCTCGGCTCCCACGGACTTCTCGACAACCATGCGTTCCTGCTTGCCAAGCGGGAGGAATTTTCCCGGGAACCTCTCATTCCGCCGCCACTGGTCACCGGGGGAGATCTGATTGCTCTGGGTTGGAAACCCGGTCCGTTTTTCAAGCGCATTCTGGATGCCGTTCAGGTCCGGCAACTGGAGGGAATCCTCGTTTCCCGTGAATCTGCGCTGGAGTGGGTTGCATCGAACCCGGATTTCGTGGAGAAAGAAGAACACCCATGAGCAGCAACCGCCTCGTCCATGTCGCCCGCGATGGCAAAGTGATCGGCCAGTACCCTCCCGAGCAACTGGCCTCGCTCATGGATACCGGCCATTTCCTGGAGAGCGATCTTTGCTACAGTGACGTTTGTCCCGAGTGGACCCCCCTGCCCGAGTTTCTCAAGAAAGTCGATGCCCCGAGATATTCCCGGGCCAAGCACGGCACCGAGCCTTCTCCCAGCAAGTCTTCCTCCGGTCGCGGACGCCATCGTGGCAAAAAAGACATGCCTCTCCTGCTTTCCGGTTGGATCGCCTTCCTGTTGGCATTGTCCGGGTTGGTGGGCGCAGGATTCTGGATCGCCAGTCTTTACCACGAACTGGATCAAAAAACAGTGCGGATCAAAGAAATGGAAAAAGACCAGGACAAGCTGGAGAAGGAAAACCAGAAGCTCCTCTTTGCTTCCCGGGAGCTCGCCGAGCCGGGATTTGTCCGCGGAAGCATCATCCTCAGAAATGATGCCGGCAAGCGGGTCTCCCTTCCCGGAACACAAGTTTTTCTCTACGCGAGAAAGACCATCGAGGAATACCTCGAAGCCCAATCCCGGACGGCCATGCAACAGCCTTCCTTGTCTCCCGGAGAATTGGCCGCCTTTTTCGTTGAAAACCTTCCTCAGGCGCTCAACAGCACCACCACGGATGCCAGTGGCCGGTTTGAGTTCAAGGTTCCCGAGCCGGGAGAATACGTTCTCTTCAGCAGGCTTGCCACAGTCGTGCAGGGTTCCCAGATGCTGCGACTCTGGTTTGTCGCGTTCAATTCGCAGGACCCCATCAACTCCCTCGTCACGATTGATGAGACTAACAGCGTCCAGCAGTTCATCCCCAGCCTCATGATTGTCGAGGGACGGTAGTCCCTTCGGGCGGGGGTTTTCTCCCGGCCTTTCACTGTCCGCCGACGATTTCTCCGGAATTTTCCGTGCAATCGCGGCATCTTGGTGCATAAATTCCCAAGGTTCTTGATTTATATCAATGATTGCCACGACCGCCACTCCCCCCCTGGCCGGTGCAGCCGGCCATCCCCCTGTTCGAGAAAGTTTCTTTCGAAGATATCTCTGGACGTATGACCACAAGATGATCGGGCTGCAATACCTGTGGACGGCCCTTTTTTTTCTTTTCATTGGCGGAGCCCTGGCGCTGGGGGTGCGTTATCAACTGGCACTGCCCGGTGCGGAGGTTCCCCTGATCGGGCGGTTTCTTCCGCAGACGGTTGCGGTGGACGGGGCGATTCTTCCCGGCGGTTACAACATGCTGGTGACGATGCACGCCACGATCATGGTGTTTTTTGTGGTCATGCCGCTTTTGATCGGGGCCTTTGGGAATTTCCTCATTCCCCTGCAAATCGGCGCGGGCGACATGGCGTTCCCGCTTTTGAATGAATTGAGCTACTGGCTGTATGTTCTCTCCGGGTTTGTGATTCTCGGCGCGTTTTTTGCGCCCGGCGGCGCCCCGGGAACAGGCTGGACGGCCTATGCTCCGCTCAGCGCTGTCGCGGCCTACAATGGCACACAGGCGGGACAAAGCCTGTGGGGCATCGCAATTTTTCTCAACGGACTTTCCTCGATCGCCGGGGCGACAAATTACATCACCACAATCGTGAACCTCCGGGCACCGGGAATGACGATGTTCCGCCTTCCCCTGACCGTCTGGTCGCTCTTCGTCACAGCAATTCTGCTCCTCCTGGCGGTTCCCGTGCTCTCGGCGGCGGCGGCCATGCTCTTCGCGGACCTCAACCTCGGAACCAGCTTCTTCAAGCCCGCGGGAGGCGGACAACCCCTCCTCTGGCAGCACCTGTTCTGGTTCTTCGGCCATCCCGAAGTTTACATCATGATCCTTCCCGCCATGGGGTTGGCTTCGGAAATCATCCCGGTTTTTTCCCGCAAGCCCATCTTTGGTTACAAAGCGATGGTTTATGCAATGATGGCCATTGGCGTGCTGGGATTCATGGTCTGGGGTCACCATATGTTCGTCAGCGGCATGAACCTGACCCTCAGCGCCGCCTTCTCGGTCTCCACGATGGTCATTGCCGTCCCCTCTGCCATCAAAACATTCAACTGGCTCGGGACCGTCTGGCGGGGCTCGATCGAATTCACAACGCCGATGTGCTTTTCCCTGGCCTTCGTCTCGATGTTTGTCATCGGGGGACTGAGCGGCATCTTCATGGCCTCGACTCCGGTGGATCTCTTCGTCCACCACACGTATTTCATCGTGGCACACATCCACTATGTGCTCTTCGGCGGCAGCATGTTTGCCATCTTCGGGGGACTCTATTTCTGGTTCCCGAAGATGTTCGGAAGGATGCTCAACGAGGGGCTGGGGAAGCTGCATTTTGTGCTCACCTTCGTTTTCTTCAACATGACGTTCTTCCCGATGCACAACCTGGGGTTGGGCGGAATGATGCGCCGGATCGCCAACCCGATGGTTTACGAACACCTGCGGCAGCTCCAACCGTTGAACCAGCTCTCCACCATTGGCGCGATGGGGCTCGGCTTCACGACTTTCGTGTTTCTCTGGAACATCATTTATTCGCTCCGCCGGGGCCCCGTGGCACCCGCCAACCCCTGGCATTCAAACACCCTGGAATGGACCGTTCCCTCGCCTCCTCCCCACGGCAACTTTGCCAAGACCCCCGTTGTCTACCATGGGGCCTATGAATACAGCGTGCCCGGTCTGGAGAGCGATTACCTTCCCCAGAATGAACCCGCCCCGGAAAATGCGCGGCTGGAATCGCATTAGCCGCTTGCCTGGCCGCGAAAATCCGGCTCGAATCTCCCAACATGGGTGAAGACAGACACAGAAAATCCGCACAGGGACTCCACATCTGGGCTCTCCTGACGCTGGCCGCCACGTTCCTCCTGCTGTGCAGCGGGGGCATCGTGACCTCGAAAGGCGTGGGAATGGCGGTTCCCGACTGGCCGACAACTTATGGATACAACATGTTCCTGTTTCCGGTCTCAAAATGGGTGGGCGGAATTTTCTATGAACACAGCCACCGGCTCATCGCCTCGGGCGTGGGCTTGATGACGATGGTTCTCGCCGTGTGGATTCTTGCCGTCGATCGCCGCCGATGGGTGAAATTCCTCGGGGTGGCGGCCTTTCTCGCCGTCTGCCTCCAGGGCCTGCTGGGCGGACTTCGCGTGACTCTTTACAAAGATGAGATCGGGATTTTCCATGCTCTCCTCGCCCAGTCGTTTCTTTGCGCCGTCGGCGTGCTGGCGGTGGCGACAAGCGGACGCTTTCTTCGCGGGGAATGGGATGTTTTCCATCCCGATCCCCTTTTGAAAAATTTGGTGCTGGCGACAACGATTCTGGTTTTTTTTCAACTCGGCCTCGGGGCAACCATGCGCCATGAACATGCCGGGCTCTCGATTCCGGATTTTCCGCTCGCCTACGGAAAATGGATTCCCGACACCTCGCCGGAAGCCGTCGCAGCGATTAACGTGACCAGAGCCGCCACAGGAGAGGTGCCGACCAATGCTTTGTTCATCTGGGTGCAGATGGTCCACCGGGCGTTGGCTTTCCTGATTCTGCTCTGTGTCGTCGCGGTGTTCCACCGGGCGGCCACCCGGTGCCGTCTCCGCGCGGTCAAGGCCTGGAGCACCGCGTGGCTCGGGCTCGTGGCGGCCCAGGTTCTGCTCGGAGCCTGGACCATCTGGTCGAACAAAGCCGCCGACATTGCAACCACCCATATGGCCGTGGGCGCTTTGACTCTCCTGCTGGGTGCCCTGTTCTCCTTCCGCCTGTGCCGGGCCACCGGCGCGGAAAGATTCCGGATTTCCGAACCGCAAATTTCTCCGGCCTTCGCCTCGAAAATGGCATGAAATCCGCCACCGCGCTGCCACAGGAAAAATCCGACTCCATCATCGGGGACGTGATGACTTTGGTGAAGGCCCGCCTCTCCCTGCTGGTTCTGATCACCACGCTGGTCGGCTTTCTTCTCGGTTGGCGGGGGCCGATGGATTGGATCCTGCTCTTTGCCACACTCACCGGCACCGCGCTCTGTGCGGGAGGCGCGGCCGCGCTCAATCAATGGTGGGAACGCGATCTCGACGCGCTCATGAAGCGCACCCGCACCCGTCCCCTGCCGGCCCGGCGGATGCAACCGTTGGACGCCCTGCTCTTCGGTCTGTTTTTTTCGGCGACCGGGGTGGCGATTCTGGGACTTTTCACCAACGGACGGGCGGCCTTTCTGGCATTCGCCACCATCGCGATTTACATCCTTGTCTACACCCCGATGAAGCGCATCAGCTCGCTGAACACCCTCGTGGGAGCGGTGCCCGGAGCTCTGCCGCCGCTTATCGGCTGGGTTGCCGCCCGCGGCCACTACGATCTGGAAGGGTGCCTGCTCTTTGCCGTGCTCTGGTTCTGGCAAATGCCCCACTTTCTCGCCATTGCCTGGATGTATCGCGAGGATTACGCGAATGCCGGATGCGTGATGCTCACCGACAGGGATCCGAAAGGAGAGGTCACCTCACGCCAGGCGCTCCTGTATTCCTTTTGTCTGCTCATGGTGACGCTGCTGCCGGGCCTCATCGGTTTCAACTCTCCCCTCTACTTTTTTTCCGCCCTTGTTCTGGGAACCATTTTCTGTGGATTTGCGATGAAGTTCGTCCTGCACCGCGACCGTGCAGCGGCCCGGGCGTTGTTCTTCTCCTCGATTCTCTACCTGCCCGTCCTTCTGGCCGTGCTCGTGGCGACCGCGCGATGAAAAAAATCTCCAACCTGCGTCTGCTTCTGATGCTGTGGATCTTCGCCATGGCACTCGCGGCGGGCGTTTTTGTGTTGATGCTCCTCCGGGGGCCCGCAACCGCACTCTGAACCCATGACAACCGCCGTTCTCCCCCACGATTCCCACGCCGGCCACGGGGCTTCCCCCGCCACCTGCAAATTCGGCATGATCCTCTTTCTGGTCTCCGAAGCCATGCTCTTCGCCGGTCTCATTGCCGGCTACTTCGTCCTCCGCTGGTCGGAAAACGGCTTCCCGTGGCAGCCCGATCACGCCTGGCCGCGGGATCCCTCGCTCCCGCACCTCCCCGTCTTCCTGACCTCCATCAACACGGTTTTCCTTGTGACCAGCAGTTTCACCTTCCACTTCGCGGAAACGGCCGTGCAAAAGGGAAAATCCGGTCTCGGCCTCCTCTCTCTGACGATTCTCCTCGGTGCCACGTTTGTCGGCGTCCAGGGCTTCGAATGGTGGCACCTGCACCACGAGGGGCTCTGGTTTGACAAAGGCGGCGTCTATGGATCGTCCTTCTTTGTGATCACCGGTTTCCATGGCCTGCATGTGGCGATCGGAGTCCTGCTCATCGCATGGTGTATCCTGCGCCAGTCCCTCACGGGATGTTTCACCCCGGAGCGTCATGCGGCCCTGGCAAATGTGGCGCTCTACTGGCATTTTGTCGACGTGGTCTGGATCTTCCTCTTCACGTTGCTTTACTGGATTTAGAATGTCGAACCGACCGGGAATTCCCCGACTGGGATGGGTGATCGCTTTTTTCGGGGCGGTTATTTTGGCCACCCTGGCCCATTCCAGCTTCAGGGCCACGCGTCCCGTGCCGGTTCCCGCACATCTGGAACCGGTCGCCCCGGTTCCGGATTTCCAACTTCTCGACCAGAACGGAAAACCCTTCGGCCTCGCCGATCTCAAGGGAAAAATCTGGGTCGCCAATTTCATCTTCACCCGCTGCAAGGGTCCCTGCCCGCTCATCAGTTCCCGCATGGCCGAACTCCACAAGATGACCGACCGGGCGGACAAAGATCTCGAACTCGTCACGTTTTCCATCGATCCGGAATTCGATCGTCCGGATGTTCTCGCCGCCCATGCCAACACGCTCGGAGCCGATTCTTCGAAGTGGAAATTTCTCACCGGAAAACCGAAAGAGATCGAAAATCTTGTCGTCCGGGGACTCCTCCAGCCGCTGGCCAAAGAACCCGACGGCACTCCCGCCCACTCAACCCGTTTCATCCTCGTGGACCGGAATGGAGTGCTGCGCGGTTTTCAGGATGGCAGCGACCCGGAAGTCGTCCAAAAGCTTCTCATGGACATCGGGGACCTCCTGCGCGAAAATCCCTCCAAAACCCAATGAAATCCACCGCGCTGATCTCCACCCTGCTGCTCTGCCAGCACCATGCCATGGCGTGTGTCGGCTGCCGTCAGCCCGGCGTGGGGGGGGCGGACGAACCGCAAACCGTTCTGGCCGGCGTGGCCTTCTCCTGGAGTGTGATCATCATGCTCCTGTTTCTGGCTGCCCTTGTCGGAGGCCTGGGATTTTACATCGCCAAAACCTGCCGTCAGGTGGATCGCAAAAACCTCGTGCCATGACCGTCTCGGATCTCCCGGCGTTGAATGCCGGCCTCAATGCCACTGCCACCATCCTGCTCCTGGCGGGATTTTTCTGTATCAAGACCGAGCGCAAGATCGCCCACCGGAACTGCATGGTGGCCGCCTTTGTCGTCTCCTGCGTGTTTCTCACGACCTACGTGCTCCACAAGATCCTGGTGCATGGCGTTCACACCCCGTTTGGCGGAACGGGCTTCTGGAAAACCTTCTACTACGGGATGCTCGCATCGCATGTGATCCTGGCCATGGTCATCGTGCCCCTGATCCTCGCCACGATGTTTCATGCCGTGAAAGCGCGTTACGACAGGCACCGTGCCTGGGCCCGATGGACATTCCCCCTCTGGCTTTATGTGTCGGTGACAGGCGTGCTCGTTTACTTTATGCTCTACCAATGGTTCCCGAAAGCCTGACCCCGAAAGGTATTGCCCATCCGGGCGTGCTGGACGCCTTCGCCTACGACGGCCGCCGGGACACGCTTGTGCTTGCGATGTACGAAACCCGCCCGTGGGCCGGAGAAGAACAACAGCTTTTCCAGCTCCAGGAAAAACTCAACGCCTACGCCTCCTTCATTCTCGACGGGGAAATGACAGGGTCTTTTCCCCAATACACAGACAAGCCGGTGGAAATCCAACTCCGCACCCGCCACGAGCCCGATCCAATCGCCCTGCGCCTTCTTGCCGCCGCCCGCGAGCAACTTTCTCTTCAACAAATCCATCTGGAAGTCATCCAGGTCGATTCTCCGAACCCCGAGGCACCCTCCGGTGGGGGAGGGTGTGGTTGCGGTCACGGACACTGCCACGACTGACCGCGTTTGTTGTCGTGGCCGTGGTGCTTCAGGTCCCGGAATACAACCGCACGGGAATCTTTGCGATCAATCCAAGCTCGTCCTCCTCCGCGGGGAAGACCTCGACCGTTCCACCGGTGTACTCGGCTATTTTTCGGCTGGTGGCGAGTTCCAGTCCGGGAGCCATCTGCGGTCTGCAGGCATTTTTCCCGGGAGACTGGAAGGGCTCGAACAGTTCCGTCATGTCCACCGATGCCAGGGATTTTTGGGAGAGTCCGGTGCCGGTGACTTCGATACTCAAGAGGGCCTTTTCTCCGTCGTCGATCGCATCCACCCAACTGGTGACGTTCACATGCCGGGAGCCGTTGTGGACGGCCATGCTGATCAGTTTTCTGGCAAGCATCAGCACCGATTCCGAAGGCCCGGAAAGAAGGCGGGTGGGCGAGCAGCCTTCCGCAAACTCCACAACAATGTCCTTCTGGAGAAAGTGGGATACCAAGGGAGACAACAACTCCCTGGCGTTGAAAAGGGATTGCTTCCCGGAAATGGCATGGTGTGAAGCGGCGGTATAGTCCACGATTTCCATGAGAATTTCATGGAGATGCGTGCCGGACTTCCGGATCTCCTCGACCCAACTGATCTGCTCGGGATCCGTGACGGCTGCCGCCAGCAGGTCCGAGAACCCGAGGACGATATTCATCGGGGTGTTGAACTCGTGGCACAGCAACGAAAAAAACGCATCGTGAACATGGATGAGCCGTTCTTTCATCTCCCGTTCCCGTGCCACCTGGTGGTCGAATGCGTCGAATCCCCTCGCCACCGCGTCCCGCAGGCGTGCCTGCTCAAAGGGCTTCGTGAGATAGCAAAACGCCCCGAGATTGACAGCACTCATAGCACTCTCCACCGTCTGATAGGCGGTGAGAATGATGACATTCTGCGTCTCCCGGATTTCCTTCAACTTCTTCAGGGTCTCGATGCCGGAAAGTCCCTCCATGCACAGATCGAGAATCACCACCGGAAAAGCCTCCTTGCGAACCGCCTCCAGAGCCTCCTCGCCGGAAGAGACCGCGATGACCTCGTAGTCATCACGCAAACAAAAATCCAATGTCTGCCGAACCAGCGGCTCATCGTCCACCACCAACAATTTCCTATGGGAGGCGGTCAAATTCATGGGATTCAGAATCATGCCATTGAAACCTCGGGCGGACGCAACGGCCTGATCACTCTAGCTTTGAACACCCCGCTCGGTCAAGAAAACCATTCTGAGTGGAGCATCAAAACGCGTGCTGGAACGCGCGGGTTTCTTTGCAAAAAAACGCCGAGCAGAATGCTTTTCTGCTCCCGTGCCAAAGTGGCGGCATGAAGCTGGTTTTTACCCGGCTGTTCTGCCATGGTGAATGGGCGTGATCCGAAAAGCTCTCCCCCTTGCCCTGGCCGGTTTGGCATTTTTTGCGACGCTTTGGCATGTGCCGGTCTGGTGGTGCGGACACAATGCGGACAAATGGTATGAGGGAAATCTGGAAACTCAGAAACGCCTGGCGAATACCGTGTCGAAGCAGGTGACAGCCGGACTTTCCACGGACAACTTTCAGACCAAGAGCGAGCTTTTCAACGGGGAATGGCTTTTTGGAACCTACCTCATGGCCGGGATCGGTCTTTGTCAGATGGCCCGCGAGCATCCGGGAGAATTTTCCCGCTGGTGGCCGGATATTGACCGCTGCATCCGGGGGTTGCTGAGTTCCGACGTTCGCGCGTTCGACCGGAATTCCTGGGATCAGGATGCCTTGGATGGATTGACGGCGGACACCGGTCATGCGGCCTATCTCGGTTATCTCAATTTTCTTTTGAGTCTCTGCCGGGAGCTTGATCCGCAAAATCCCCATGCCGCTCTCAACGATGCTGTCACGGAATGTCTGATGCGACGGGCGGATCGTTCGCCCAATGGCCTGATAGCGACCTACCCGAACGAATGATATCCCGTGGACAACGCCCCCGGCATTGCATCGGTTGTTTTGCATGGCCGGGCCACCGGTCGCGATCACAGTGCCTGGGTGGCGCGGCGGGAAGAGGTTTGGAGGCGAACCTGTGTGGACAGGAAGACATCGCTGTTGATCCAGGCTCTCGGATTCGATGGCAGGCCTGTTGACGTGCCACGGGGCTCCGGAACGACGCTGGCCATTTTCTTTCTCTCCCGGGCTCTGCCGGATTTGGCAGAAACTCTGCAGAACGGCGTTGAACCCGGATTATGCAGTAGAGTAATCGAACGGCGGTGGGCGGGAGTCGA
>JADHED010002084.1_pt1 | contig 14743 bp, 12 predicted proteins | sample 8952041 | NCBI WGS metagenome assembly JADHED01 (sample SAMN16124423, study PRJNA663239) | bioreactor sludge metagenome | isolation source: sludge (control) | place: India:Bengaluru | collected 2018-09-08
AGAGCGCGCCCCCCGGTGAGGCTGGCAGGAGGAGGGATCAGGCGGGGGGGCGCGTGACGAGGGTCGGCGCCGTGGGCGAGCCGGGAAGCCCCCCGCCCGCCGGGAAGACCCAGCCGGCCCCGGCGGAGGGGAGGCCCTCGAGCGCGGCCGCGAGCGCCGTGGCCCAGGCGACGACGTCGCGCGGTCGGGCCTCGGGCTTCTTGTCGAGGGCCGCCCGGAACGCGGCGTCGACCGCCGCGGGCGCCGCGGGGAGGAGCGCGGAGACGGGCGGGGGCGGGTTCCTTACGACGTCGACGAAGACCTTGTCGAGGTCCCGCTCCACCGTGACGCCGCGCCCCGTCAGGGCGAGGTAGCAGACGGCGGCGAAGGAGTAGACGTCGGCCCTCTCGTCCACCTCCCGCCCGGAGATCTGCTCGGGCGGCATCCAGGCGGGCGTCCCGACGATCAGGCCGCTCTGGGTGAGGTTCCGGTCGCCGTCGACCCGCTTGGCGAGGCCGAAGTCGAGGACCCTGACGCGGAACCCGTCGCCCGCCGGAGAGAGGAAGACGTTCTCCGGCTTGACGTCGCGGTGGACGATCCCCGCCCCGTGGGCCGCGCCGAGGGCCGCCGCCCCCTGCCGGAGGAGGGAGGCGACCTGGGCCGGGGTCCCCGCGCCCGTGAGCCGGTGGAGGTCCGCGAGGTCCCGGCCGTGGAGCCGCTCCATGACGAGGAACATGGAGCCGTCCCCGAGGTCCCCCGAGTCGTAGAGCTCGACGACGTTCGGGTGGCGGATCGCGGCGATCGCGTTCGCCTCCTGGACGAACCGGCGCCTCACCGTGGCGTTCCGGAAGTGCTCGGGCTTGACGACCTTCAGGGCGACGACGCGGTCCAGCTTCTCGTCGTACGCCTCGAACACGGCGCCCATCCCTCCTTCGCCGAGGAGGAACCGGAGAGCGTAGCGGTCGAGGACGCGGTGCGGGAAGCCGCGGGGCTCGGTCAGCGGCGTTCCGTCGGCCCCGCACTGGCGCGTCTCCGGGCCCCAGCAGCGGGAGCAGGTCGGACAGACGTAGAGGATCTCGAGGCTCTGCGTCGTCCCGCCGAGGCGGGAGGAGCGCTGCCGCGCCGCCGCGAGCTGCTCCTTCATCCGCTGCAGCTCGAGCGCCCCGCCGAGCTGGTGGGCGAACCCGAGGAGGAGGCCGCGCTCGACGTCGTCCCAGGCCTCCTTCCCGTCCGCGACGACGGCGCCGAGGAGGTCGCCGCGCGGCCCGCGGACCGGCGCGACGGCCCTCTCCCCCTCGACGAAGAGGCCGTCGCCCGCCGGCAGGAGAGCGACCGCGGAGGGCGAGGGGGCCTCCGCCCGGGTCCCCTCGACGGAGACGAACGCCTCCTCCTGGAGGAGGAAGACGGAGATCTCCCGCGCGCCGAGGGTCCCCGCCACCCCCGCCGACATCGAGCGGGCCCAGCGTCCGAAGTCGGCGAAGGCCTCGCCCCCGGTGGCGAGGAGCGTGGAGATCTGGTCCTGCGCGGCGCGCAGCTGCGCCGCCAGTCGCGTCACGTCCTCGGTCGCCCGCCGGAGCGCGAGCTGCGTGCCGAGCCGCGCGAGGACGACCTGCATGTCGAGCGGCTTGATGACGTAGTCGTTCGCCCCGAGCCGGAGCGCGTCGACGAGGTTCCGGCTGTCCCCGAGGGCGCTCGCCATGACGACGGGGAGCTCGCTGACGCCGAAGCGCGCGCGGATCCGGCGCAGCACCTCGAGGCCGTCCATCTCCGGCATCATCACGTCGAGCAGGACGAGGTCGAAGCGCCCCTCCTCGAGCGCGGCGAGGGCCTCGGGCCCCGAGGCCGCCCCCGCGACGGCGTAGCCGGCCGAGACGAGGCGGCGCGACAGGAGATCGCGGTTCACCTCGTTGTCGTCGACGACGAGGAGGGCCGTCCCCCGGTCCTCCGGGACGGCTCCGGCCCCGCGGATCCTCTCGGACGCCATCGCGCGCGCTCCTTCCGTTCGGAGCGGGAACGATAGCACCGGGGCGCCCGTCAGCGGCCGACGAGCGCGGCGAGGACCTCGATGCCGCGCCGGACGACGTCGGGCGGCGCGGAGGTGTAGCAGACGCGGACGTGGGTCGGGTACGGACCGAAGCTCGGCCCGGGAGCGACGGCGAGGCCCCGGTCGGCCGCGTCCTCGAGGAAGCCGGTCAGCCCGCGCGCGTCGAGGTGCGGGGCGACGTCGAGGAAGAGGAAGGTCGACCCTTCCGGCCGGGGGACGCCGAGCCGCTCCGCCGCCGCGGCGCCGGTCGCGGCGTAGGCCGCGCGGGTCCGGGCGACCCACTCGTCGCCCGCGCCCCGGAGGACCCGCAGCGCGGCGAGCTGCGCGGCGGTCGGCGCCGCGTAGACCGTGTGCGTCGAAAGCTTCAGCGCTTCGGCGAGGGGCGCGGCCGGGCCGGCGACCCATCCGACCCGGTTCCCCGCCATGCCGTACGCCTTCGAGCAGGAGTGGACCGCGAAGGAGCGCTCCGGCGCGAGCGAGAGGCCCGGCACGTGCTCCCCTTCGTAGACGTAGTCCTCGTAGACCTCGTCGAAGAGGAGCCAGAGGTCGTGCCGGCGGGCGACGTCGACGAGCCCTTCGAGCCACGCGCGCGGAACGACGTGCCCCGTCGGGTTGCTCGGCGTGTTCACGTAGAGCGCCACCGTCCGCGGCGTCCGCGCGGCCTCGACGGCGGCGATCGCCGACTCCCGCGAGTCGACGACGCCGAAGAACGGGACGTCGAGCGGGACCCCGCCCGCCATCCGGACGTGCCCTTCGATCAGCGGCCAGTGCGGAGCGAGGATCGCCACCTCGTCCCCCGGCGCGACGATCGACCCGACGACGCAGGCGAGGCCCGAGGTGGCGCCGCCGGAGACGAAGACGTTCTCCCGATCGAGCGGGACGCCCGTCTTCGCGCGGAGCCGCTCGACGACCGCGTCGACGAGGAGGGGGAGGCCCTGCGGCGGAGCGTACCGGTGCATTCCCGGGTGCTCCGCGACGGCGAGGTCCTCCATTCGGCAGAGAGTTGCGGGCTCCAGGTACGTGTCGCCGACGTGGAGCGGGTAGATCTCCCCCGGGCAGGCCGCGAGGCGGCCGAGGACGGTCGAGTAGACGGAGCCCTTCATCGAGAGCGGGATCGGGGCGAGACGGGGCGGACGCGGCATGGAGGCGGGATGTTAGCCGGGAGCCGCCCGAGCGGCCCTGGCCTAGACTCGGCCCCGCCGCCGCGCCCGCTCATGCCGCACGAAGAGCCGCTCCCCCCGTTCCGCCCCGCCGTCGCGCTCGGGCAGAGGCACGTCCAGACCTTCTGGGGCCGGCTCACGCGCCCGCGCCTCCTCGTGCCGCTCCGGCGCGAGCTTCTCGCGACGCCCGACGGCGACGAGCTCGTCCTCGACCGCCTCGACGGGCCGCCCGGCGCGCCGCTCGTGGTTCTCCTCCACGGGCTCGAGGGGAGCGCCCACTCCGTCTACGTGCAGGGGCTCCTCGCGCTCCTCGAGGGACGCGGCCTCCGGGCGGTCGCGCTGAACTTCCGCTCCTGCGCGCGCGACCTCCCCTCGCTCCGGAAGAACCTCCCGAACCGGGGGAGGCGCCTCTACCACTCGGGGGAGACCTCGGATCTGGACCACCTCCTCCGGACGATCTCGGCCGCCGAGCCGGGCGTCCCTCTCGCGGCGATCGGCGTCTCGCTCGGAGGGAACGTCCTCCTGAAGTGGCTGGGCGAGCATCCGGAGGAGCGGCTCGTCGTCGCCGCGGCGACGATCTCCGTCCCGTTCGACCTCGCAGCGGGCGCGCGGGAGCTCGAGCGAGGGCTCGGCCCGGTCTACACCGCGACGTTCCTGCGAGGTCTGCGGACGAAGGCGCGGCAGCTCCTCCGCCGGCATCCCGACCTCGCCTCGCGGATCGACCTCGGCCGGCTCCGGAGGGCGCGCACCTTCTTCGAGTTCGACGACGCGGTCACGGGCCCCCTCCACGGCTTCCGCGGGGCGAAGCACTACTACGACGAGTCGAGCGCGATCGGGTGGGTCGGGCGCGTCACCTCGCCGACGCTCTGCCTCTCGTCCGAGGACGACCCGTTCCTCCCCGCCGAGGCGCTCGACCGCGTGGCCGCGCGCGCCTCGGGAGCCGTTCGGCTCGTGCGGACGCGCCGCGGGGGGCACACCGGGTTCATCTCGGGGACGAGCCCGTTCCGGGTCCGCTACTGGGCCGAGGAGCGCGCGGCGGAGTTCGTCGCCGCGCGCCTCGCCTCTCCCGTCAGCTCTTGACGAGCGGGCGGCCCTTCGCGTCGGTGACGTTCCCGAGCGCGATCAGGATGACGTCGATGAGCCACCAGATGCCGCAGCCGCCGAACGTCAGGAGCTTGCCGATGCCGAGCCCGACGTGTCCGAGGTAGAAGCGGTCGACGCCGAACGAGCCGAGGAAGATCGAGAGGAGGAGGGTGACGAGCCAGTCCTTCGGGGTGTCGGCCGTCACCGGCATCGGGCCGACGGGGGGCGCGTAGGGCTGCGCCGCGGCGGCCGGAGCCGCGAGGACGTCCGTGAGCTCGGGGCGGTCGCGCAGCGGGATCCACTGGGCCTCTCCCGTCTTGAACGAGAGGCTCGTCGCGGTGACTCGCCCCTCTCCGAGCCAGCCGCGAACGGTGGCCTCGTCGATCGGTCCGTACTGTTGTCCGTCTGCGCCGATGACGTAATACATGGCGTCCCTCTCACTCCCCGAAACGTCGAATGCGCCCTGAAGGTTTCCGCGCCGCGGCCGAATCGTACCGGAAGGGGGCGGGGCGCGGGCCCGGAACCATTTCCGCGAGGCCGGCGGATCGTCGGGGTAGCATGAGATGTCCTCGCAGGATCTCGACGACGTGAAGCAGCGACCCGTTTCCCAGGCCGACCGCCGACGCCGCCTCCTTTCCTCGGAGAGGGCGACGGAGACGTTCGCGCGGGGCGGGCGCCGCCGGGTCGCCCTCGGCTTCCCGAACTCCTACGAGGTCGGGATGTCGAACCTGGGCTTCCAGTGGGTCTATCGCCTCCTCAATCGGGAGGAGGACGTGACCTGCGAGCGGTTCTTCTACGACGAGGCCGAGCTCGGCGGTCGCGGGCCGAGGACGCTCGAGGGGGAGCAGCCGCTTGCCTCCTTCCCGCTCGTCGCGTTCTCCGTCTCGTGGGAGATGGACTACGTCCACTTCCTCCGGATGCTTCCCGCCTCGCGGATCCCGCTCCGGCGGGAGGAGCGCCGCGACGGCGACCCGATCGTCCTCGTCGGCGGCGACTGCGCCCGCATCAACCCGCTCCCGCTGACCCCGTACGTCGACGTCTTCGCCATGGGCGACGGCGAGCGCCTCGTCCCCGGGATCGCCGCGACGCTCCGGGCCGACCTTCCGCGGCGCGAGGCGCTCGAGCGGCTCGCCGGGCTGAAGGGCTTCTACGTCCCCGATGTGCACGGCGAGCGGGCCGAGGCGGCGGACGACGAGAAGATCGTCGTCGACCAGCTCCGGGCGGCCGACGGCCCCGGGCGGGAGCCGCCCCACACGTCTCTCCTGACGCCGCACACCGAGCTCTCCGACAAGCTCCTGATCGAGGTGGCCCGCGGCTGCTCCGAGATGTGCCGCTTCTGCTGGGCCGCCTACGCGATGGCGCCTCAGGTGCGCGTCCCCGCCGACTCGATCCTCGCCGTCGCCGAGCGGTGCCGCCCGCTCACCTCCCGGGTGGGGCTGATCGCGACCGCCGTCGCCGACCACCCCGAGATCCTCCCGATCCTCCGGGGACTCTCCGGGATGGGTTTCCACATCGCGCTCTCCTCGATCAAGATCGACGCGATCTCCGAGGAGCTCCTCGAGGTCCTCGCGCGGCAGGGGGAGAAGTCGCTCGCGATCGCCCCGGAGGCCGGGAACGAGCGGCTCCGGCGCGCGATCAACAAGAAGGTCTCCGACGAGATGCTCCGCGAGAAGGTGCGGCTCGTCGCGCGGGCCGGCTTCACGAACCTGAAGCTCTACCTCCAGGTCGGCCTCCCGGGGGAGACCGAGGAGGACGTGGACGACCTCGTCCGGATGGTCGACGACCTGCGGCTCGTGATGCTCGAGGAAGGGCGCAAGCGCGGGCGGCTCGGGACGCTGGTCCCGAGCGTGAACGCCTTCATCCCGAAGCCGCACACGCCGTTCGAGACCGAGCCGCTCGACGACCCCGACGAGCTCGCCCGGAAGCTGAAGAAGCTCGAGTCGGCCTTCCGCGCGATGCCGAACGTGACGTTCCGCGGGATGCCGGTCGCCGAGGCGATCTGGGAGGCCTGGCTCGCGAAGATGGGGCTCGAGTCGGGGCCGATCCTGGCCGAGGCGGCTGCCGGCGCCTCCGTCCGGAAGCTCGTCCGGGAGCACCGCGAGACGCTCCTTTCCGTCGCCCGGCCCGCGGCGCGCGTCGACGGCGCGCAGCGCGGCGCGTTCGACCTCGCCGCCCGACAGGCCTCGCCCTGGGGCTTCATCGCGAAGTCATGAGGCGCCTCGCCGCCGCGCTCGCTCTCGGCGCCTCCCTCGGGCTCGCCGAGGTTCCCCCGGTTCCGCACGTCCGCGCTCCTGCCGCCGGCGCGAACGCCCGGGTCGTCGACGTCCTCCCGGGCGGCGTCGTCCGCTGGCCGGGGGACGCGATCGAGCTCTGCGGGGACGAGCACGAGACCTGGAAGCCGCGCGACGGCGCCTGCTACTACCCGGTCGACCTCCACCGGGGCGAGGCGCTCTTCCCCGTCTTCCGCGACCGCGCGGGGAAGCGGGAAGCCGCGTCGGTGCGCGTCCTCCCCCCGCCCTACGCGACGGAGAGCCTCCGCGTCGACCCGCGGACCGTTCGCTTGTCGGAGAAGGTCCGGCGCCGGGCCGCCCGCGAGCGCCGCCAGGTCGTCCCCCTCTTCTCCCTCCGGACGAGCCCGTCGTTCTCGCTCCCGCTGGCGCCGCCGCTCGCCGACGCCCCGCCCGCACGCAACTTCGGCGTGCGGCGCTTCTTCAACGGGGAGCTCCGCTCGGCGCACGGCGGCGTCGACTACCGCGCGAAGACGGGCACGCCCGTCCTCGCGACCGAAGGCGGGCTCGTCGTCCTGGCCGCCCACCACTTCTTCGCCGGGAAGAACGTCTTCGTCGACCACGGCGCCGGCCTCCTCTCGATCTACATGCACCTCTCGCGGATCGACGTGAAGGCCGGCCAGCGCGTCGCGCGCGGCGAGCGCCTCGGGCTCTCGGGCGCGACGGGCCGCGTCACCGGCCCGCACCTCCACTTCGGCTTCCGCTGGCGCGGCGCCCGCGTCGACCCGAACGCCCTCCTCGCCGACCCGGCGACGCTCCCCTCGCCTTAGCCGGTCCCCCCAAGGCCGGGGTCAGGTCTGCACAAATGTACTATCTACACACGGGCGGGGTCAGGTCTGCACAAATGCATTATTTGCCCGGGACGAGGGGCGCCTCCGACGGATGCCGTCCCGTGCGCGGATCTGTCACGATGCGCGCGGAGGTTCCGATGGCGCATCTCGTGAAGGACCCCGTCAGCTGGCTCTACCCCGAGATCGAGCCGTTCCGGACCGGACGGCTCCGCGTCTCCGACCTGCACGAGCTCCACTTCGAGGAGTGCGGGAATCCGGCCGGCAAGCCGGTCGTCTTCCTGCACGGGGGGCCGGGCGGCGGCACGAGCGAGAAGATGCGGCGCTTCTTCCACCCGGAGAAGTACCGGATCGTCCTCTTCGACCAGCGCGGCAGCGGCAAGAGCACGCCCTACGCGAGCCTCGAGGAGAACACGACGTGGGACCTCGTCGAGGACACCGAGAAGCTCCGCGAGCACCTCGGCATCGCGAGGTGGCAGGTCTTCGGAGGCTCCTGGGGCTCGACGCTCGCCCTCGCCTACGCCGAGAGGCACCCCGATCGCGTCACCGAGCTCGTCCTGCGCGGCATCTTTCTCCTCCGCCGAAAGGAGATCGAGTGGTTCTACCAGGAGGGGGCCTCGATCCTCTTCCCCGACGCCTGGGAGCCGTACCTCGCGCACATCCCCGAGGAGGAGCGCGGCGACCTCGTGGCCGCCTACCACCGGCGCCTCACGAGCGACGACCCGGCCGTCCGGCTGGCCGCCGCGAAGATCTGGAGCGGATGGGAAGGGGCGACCTCGAAGCTCCTCCCCGACGCCGCCTTCACCGGCCACTACGAGGAAGACGAGTTCGCGCTCGCGTTCGCGCGGATCGAGGCGCACTACTTCCAGAACCGCGGCTTCTTCGAGGTCGACGACCAGCTCCTGCGCGACGTGGGCCGCATCCGCCACATTCCCGGCGTCATCGTCCAGGGGCGCTACGACGTCGTCTGCCCGATCTTCAGCGCCTGGGCGCTCCACCGCGCCTGGCCGGAGGCGGAGCTGATCATCACGCCCGACTCGGGGCACAGCGCCTTCGAGCCAGGCAACAGCCGCGCGCTCGTCGCCGCGACGGACCGATTCGCCGCGCTCTGAGCCCGCCGGGACCTTCTCGTCCTTCCGAGGACCGGTCGGGGCGCCGGCCGCGGGAGGCATCGGACCGGCCCCGGCCGGCCGCAGAGTGTAGAGTGTAGACCAGACCCCACCCGCGAGTATGATGGGGCGTGCTCCCGGCGTCGCTCGGGCTGGCGCTCGTCGCGCTCCTCTTCCGGCTCGTCTCGCCGTCGGAGATCCGGGCGCTCCTCGACCTGCACCTGCTCTCCCTCTTTCTCGTCCTGATCCTCGCCGTGGAGTGCCTGAAGCGCTCCGGGCTGATCGAGGCCGTCGTCGGGCGGGTCCTCTCCCGCGTTCGCTCCGAGCGCGCGCTCGCCGCCGCGGCGATCGTGACGACCGGCGCCGTCTCGGCGATGGTGACGAACGACGTCGCCCTGCTCCTCGTCGTCCCCTTCACGCTCGCGTTCGAGAAGGTCGCCCCCGAGCTCGACCCGGTCCGCGTCGTCGTCCTGGAAATCCAGGCGGCGAACCTCCTCGGCTGCCTGACGCCGACCGGGAACCCCCAGAACCTCCTCCTCTTCTCGCGCGGCGGCTTCACGACCGGATCGTTCTTCGCGGCCCAGCTGCCGTGGGTGATCGGGATGGCCGCCGCGCTGCTCGCGTTCGTCCCGATCCTGGTTCCGAAGAGGGCGCTCCCCGCCCCGCCGACGGCGCCGAGGGCGGTCGAGCCGCGCCTCGCCACGGCCGGGCTCTTCCTCCTCTCGCTCCAGCTCCTCGCGATCTCGCAGGCCGTCCCGAGGCTCGTCCCGCTCGTGGCGGCCGCTCCCGCCGCGGCGCTCCTGGGGAAAGGGCTCCTGAAGACCGACTTCACGCTCCTCGGCGTCTTCTCGGCGCTCTTCGTCGGCGTGGAGGGGCTGCGCCGCTCCGCGCTCTTCGAGACGCTCGACCCGGTCGCCCTCCTCGGAGCCACGCCGACGGGCTTCGTCCTCTCGGGCGCGCTCCTCTCGCAAGCCGTCTCGAACGTCCCCGCCGCGATCCTCCTCGCCCCCTCGGCGGCGGCGGCCGGAGGTGGGGCGCTCTTCACGGCGCTCCTCTACGGCGTGAACGCCGGAGGCTGCGGTACGCCGATCGCCTCCCTCGCGAACCTGATCGGCGCCGACCTCTACCTCCGGGGCCGCGCCCACCGCGCCCCGTTCTGGCGCCTCTTCCTCGCGGTCTCCTTCGCGCTCCTCGCGGTCGCGGTCGCGCTCTCCCTCGCCCTGGCCTGATGACCCCTTGTTCTATTCCCAGCGGAGGGCGTCGATCGGGTCGAGGCGGGCGGCCTTGAGGGCGGGGTAGAGGCCGAAGAAGAGGCCGATGGAGATGCTGACCCCGAGGCCGACGAGGATGCTCCAGAGGGGGGTGGCGGTCCGGAGGGGGGAGACGGCGCCGACGACGAGGGCCGTCAGGACGCCGAGCGCGACGCCGACCGCGCCGCCGAGGGCCGTGAGCGTCATCGCCTCCGTCAGGAACTGGAGGCTGATGTCGCGCCGGAGGGCGCCGACCGACTTGCGGAGGCCGATCTCGCGCGTCCGCTCCGTCACCGAGACGAGCATGATGTTCATGACGCCGACGCCCCCGACGAGGAGCGCGATCGCCGCGATGAAGACCATGACGCCGGAGATCGCGTTCGTCACCGCGGTCATCTCCTTGATCATCTTCTCCGCGGTGAAGATCGCGAAGTCGTTCGGCTCGTTGAACGGCACCTTGCGCCGGGCGCGGAGGATGTTCGTTCCCTCCTCGATCGCGGCCGGGATCAGCTCGGGCGACTTCGGGATCGTCGCGATGTGAAGGGTGTCCCCTCTCGAGTTCCTGATCTGCGGGAAGAAGACGTCGAACGTCGTGATCGGGATGATGATGATGTTGTCGGGGCTGCCGCCCATCTGCGAGCCCTTCTTCTCGAGGATTCCGACGACCAGCACTCGCCGACCGTTGATCGTGATCGGCTGGCCGAGCGGGTCCTTCCCCTCGAAGAGCGACTTGACGACGTCGGCCCCGACGACGGCGACGTCGGTGCCGTGCTGGACGTCGACGTCCGCGATGTTCCGTCCGTCGGCGAGAGCCCAGTTGTTGCACACGAGGTAGTTCTGGTTTCCGCCCGCGACGGTCGGCGAGTTCGCCTCCTTGCCATTCCCCTTCACCTTCGAGCCGCCCCAGAGGTACCGCTCGGGCGAGACCGCGGCGATCGACGGGGCGAGGCGGGCGATCGCCTCCGCGTCCTCGATCGTCAGGTCCTTCCGGTTCCGCTCCTCCTCGGGAGGTCTGTGGCCTCCGCCGAAGAAGCGCGGCTCGAACTTCTGGAACTGGACGAGCGTCGTCCCGAACGAGGAGAACGCCTCCATCGTGGACCGGTTGAACCCGGTGACGAGAGCGACCATCGCGATGACGGTCCAGACGCCGATGACGATGCCGACGATCGTCAGGAAGGCGCGGAGCTTGTGGGCGCGGAGGGCGATCGCGGCGAAACGGAGGTTCTCGCCGAGGGTCCTCCGGAGGGCGTCGAGGATGCGCTCACTCATAGCGAAGGGCCTCGATCGGCGGGAGGCGCGAGGCCTTCACCGCCGGGAAGACGCCGGCGACGAGGCCGGTGAGCGTGGCGAGGAGGAGACCGGTCGTGATGAGGGTCGGGGACACGAGGGTCGGGAGCGGCGTGAAGGCGTTGATGAGCTGCGAGATGATCCAGCCGAAGAGGACGCCGACCGCCCCGCCTCCGAGCGCGAGGAGCGTCGCCTCGAGGAGGAACTGCCGGAGGATGTCGCGCTTCCTCGCCCCGATCGCGAGGCGGATGCCGATCTCCTTCGTCCGCTCGACGACCGAGACGAGCATGATGTTCGCGATGACGATCGCCCCGACGAGGAGGGAGATCCCGCTGATGAAGGCGAGGAGCGCGAACGCACCCGCCGAGATCGAGCGCCAGACGACCTGAATCGCCTCGGCCGTGACGAAGGAGACGGGGTCGGGCGCCGACGCGGCGGTCTTGCGGAGGGCGCGGAAGATCGCCCGCGCCTCGTCCATCGAGGCGGGGATCCCCTCGACGCCTCCGCGGGCCTTCACGTAGATGCTGATGTTCCGCTGCGTCCCCCAGGCCTTCGCGAGCGCCTCGCGCGGGACGTAGACGACGTTGTCCTGGCTCTGCCCGAAGACGGAGCCCTGCTTGACGAGGAGGCCGATGACGCGGAACGGGATGCCGTCGATGGAGATCGTCCGCCCGACCGGGTCGAGGCGCGGCCAGAGCTCGTCGCGGACCTCGGTGCCGATCACCGCGACGAAGGAGCGCCGCTCGTTCTCGGACTCCGTGAAGAAGCGGCCGAGGTCGACGTCGAGGTTCGAGAGCTCCGCGACGTTCGCGGTGACTCCCGCGATCTGGACGTCGGAGAGGCGCCGGTTCCCGGAGCGGACGGAACGCGTGGTTCCCGAGCGGGCGCCGACCGCGACGGCGTTCTTCGCGAGCTTCCGATACGCCTCGAGGTCGCTCTTCTGGATCCGCTTCCGCTTCAGGGCGTCGAGGAACTCCTCCCGCGAGGTGATGATCCCGAAGCGCTCGATCGTGTAGACGTCGGGGGAGAGGGAGAAGAGCTTCGTGGCGACGTAGTTGTTGAGCCCCGAGATGACCGAGACGACCGCGATGACGGTCATCACCCCGATGATGACGCCGAGGAGCGTCAGGAACGAGCGCAGCTTGTGGGCGCTGATGGCCCGCCAGGCGACGCGGAAGAGCTCCCCGTTCAGCATCGAGGGCCTACGACTTCTTCTCGTCCCGCGGGACGCCGCTGTTGTCGACCTTCACCCGGTCCCCGATCCGGAGGGCGCGGAGGGCGCGGAACGGTCCGGAGACGATCTCCTCCCCTTCCTTCAGCCCCTCGACGACCTCGATCTGGAGCTCGGCCGTGATGCCGGTCTTCACCTTCCGGAACTCGACCTTCCCGTCCTTCGCGAGGACGAAGACTCCCTCGACGTCCTTCTTCTCGTCGGCGGAGGCGGAGGGCGTCGGCGTCGGGGCCGGCTTCTTCCCCTTCTCCGGCCGCTTCAGCGACGCCTCGTCGGCGACGACGAGCGCCGGGATCGGGATGGCGAGCGCTCCCGGGCGCTTGTCGGTCTCGATCTCGCCCGAGACGGAAAATCCGGGCCGGATCGCCGCCGGCGGGTCCTTCAGCTGGACCTTGACCTTGAAGTTGACGGCCGTCGCGTCGGTGCCGAGGGCCGACTTCGTGATGGGGCTCCCGCCGATCTCGGTCACGACTCCTTCGAACTTCCGGTCGGGCCAGGCGTCGAGCGTCATCTTCGCCTTCTGGCCGAGCTTCACGTTCGGGATGTCGGTCTCGTCGACCTCCATCTCGGCCTCGACGACCGACATGTCGGAGATCGTCAGGAGGACGGTGCCCGGGTTGTTCATCGTGCCGACGACGGCGTTCTCCCCCTGCTCGACGGGGCGGGCGGTGACGATGCCGTTCATCGGGGCGACGAGCGTCGTCTTGCCGAGGGAGTCCTTGCTCGCGAGGAGCTGCGCCCGCGCCTGCTCGATGCGGCGCTCGACGGCGTTGAGGGAGGCCGTGGCCGCGTCGAGCTGGAGCTTGGCCTTCTGCATCACCTGCTCCGAGGTGATCTTCGCCTCGAAGTTCTTCCGCTCGCGCTCGTAGTCCCTCTTCGCCTGCTCCACCGTCGCGCGGTCCGACTCGCGCTGGGCGAAAAGCGCCTCGAGGTTCGCCTGCTGGGCCCTCGTCGTGGCGTCGTACTGGGCCTTGTCGATCTGGAGGAGGAAATCCCCCTTCTTCACGACGTCCCCCTCCTCGACCGCCAGGTTCACGATCTGGCCCATCACCTGGGAGGAGATCTCGACCTTCGTCTTCGCCTGGACCCGGCCGCTGCAGCTGACGGTCGAGACGAGATCTGCCTTCCCGACCTTCGCCGTCGTCACCCGGGTCAGGTTCCGGTCCTTGCCGGCCACGGAGGCGACGACGATCAGGACGACGACGAGGGCGGCAACCGCCCCGAGAATCCATTTCAGCCGGGAGCTCATCTCTCTCGCGTTCCTTTCGAACGGTGCCGTGGGCCGGCGCCAATCGAGGGATACGAAGGACGGGGTCCGGTAGTTTCCCTTTTCGGCGGGTCCGGGGCCGGAAATCGAAAGGAGCGAGCCGTTTGCCGGCCCCGGGCGGGTCAGCCGGAGACGACCCGGTTCCGCCCCTCGCCCTTGGCCAGGTAAAGGGCGGCGTCGGCCTGACGGAGGAGCTCCGTGGCCGTCAGGGGGGCGGGGCGATTCTCGGTGGAGGCGACGCCGACCGACACGGTCACGGGAACGGGGACGCTCACCCCGAGCGGACGCCATTCCGTGGCCCGCCGGATCCGCTCCGCCACCAGGGCCGCGGGGACGAGGCCGGTCGTCGGGAGGAGGATTGCGAACTCTTCTCCCCCGAGCCGGGCGGCGAGGTCACCCCTTCGGCAGCCTCGTTTCAGGACCGCCGCGAAGGCGGCGAGGACCTCGTCCCCCACGGCGTGCCCGTGGGTGTCGTTCACCTGCTTGAAGTGGTCGAGGTCGAACGCGAGGAGGCTCGCCGGCTGGTTGTGCCGCACGATCCGCGAGAGCTCCGAGGCGAGCGCCTCGCCGAAGGCGCGGCGGTTCGAGAGGCCGGTGAGGGGGTCGGTCAGGGCGAGCTTCTCGAGGATCTCGTTCTTCGACGCCAGGTCCGAGAGGGCGCGCTGGAGGCGGAGGCCGACCTTCACCCGCGCCTTCAGCTCCACCGGCTCGACCGGCTTGACGAGGTAGTCGTCGGCGCCCGTCTCGAGGCCGGTCACCTTCGCCTCCGTCTCCCCCAGCGTCGACATCATGATGACGTGGGTGAAGCGCGTCTCCTCGGTCCCCTTGAGGATCCGGCAGAGCGTGAGGCCGTCCATGTTCGGCATCTGCCAGTCCGTGACGACGACGTCGGGCCGGTGCAGGCGGACCTTCCCGAGCGCTTCCTGGCCGTCGCCGGCGCTCTCCACCTCGTACGACGCCGCGACGAGCACCTGCTCGAGGACCCGCCTCGAGAGGGCATCGTCGTCGACGATCAGGATGCGGGAGCGAATTTGGGCCATCAGGGGGGTCCCGGAGGCGGGACCGTTGATTCTCCCACGGCGGGCGAGATGGCGGAGGAGGAGGGATTCGAACCCCCGGAGCCTTGCAGCTCAACGGTTTTCAAGACCGCCGCCTTAAACCACTCGGCCACTCCTCCGTCGAAGGAGCTGGCGGACAGGGGGGGATTCGAACCCCCGGTAGGCTTTGAAGGCCTACGACGGTTTAGCAAACCGTTGG
>JADHED010002099.1_pt1 | contig 14742 bp, 4 predicted proteins | sample 8952041 | NCBI WGS metagenome assembly JADHED01 (sample SAMN16124423, study PRJNA663239) | bioreactor sludge metagenome | isolation source: sludge (control) | place: India:Bengaluru | collected 2018-09-08
ACCTCGACACGGCGCTCGCCAGCATCGGCCGCGCGCTCGGCGTCGACCCCGAGAACGCGCAGGCGCGCGAGCTGAAGACCGCCGTCGAGGCGGCGCAGCGCACGCGCAAGGTGGAGGCGGAGTGGCACGACGCGGCGCGCCAGGCCTGCGCCCGCGCCCGCGAGGTGGCCGGCCGGGGCCAGGTGGCCGAGGCCATCGGGCTGCTCGACCGCTTCACGCCGCCCCACCCGATCGTCACGGGCCTCGCCGGCGAGTTGCGCACGCGGCAGGCGCTGCTGGCCGAGGAACAGCGCCGGCACCAGCTCGAGGCCCAGCGCGCCCAGCAGCGGGCGCGCGGCGTGGAGCAGGCCAGCCGCCTGATCGCCGGCCACGACCCGGACGGGGCGCTGCGCGTGCTCGCCGAGCTGCGCACGGCTGGCATCTTCGACGACGAGCTGGTGGCGCTCGAGCAGCGGGCGACCGACCTGCGGCTCGCCGTGGCGCAGCAGCGGCGGCGCGACGCGATGCTCGCCCGCGGGATCGAGACCGCGCGCACGCTGCTCGCCAGCCACGACGCCGACGCGGCCCTGCTGGCCATCGAGCAGCTCGAGGCCGATGGCCTCGCCAACGACGCGCTCGCGGCCCTCAAGCGCGAGGCCCTCGCGCTGCAGGAGCGCCTGGAGCGCGACCGCCAGCAGCAGCTCGATCGCGAGCGGCGCGCCTCGCGGCTGGCCGACGGCCTCGCCGAGGTCAAGGGCGCCCTGTCGCGGCGCGACGCCGACGCCGCGCTCGCCGCCCTCGCCCTGCTGCGCCGCGACGGGCTCGACGTCCCCGAGCTGAAGGGCCTCGAGGCCACCGCGCAGGCCCTGAAGCAGGAGCTCGCGCGCGAGCGGCAGCAGCAGATCGAGCGCGACCGCCGCGCCTCCCGCCTCACGGCCGGCCTCGCCGACGTCCGCCAGGCCCTGGGTCAGCGCGACGCCGACGCCGCGCTCGCCGCGCTGGGCCTGCTGCGCCGCGACGGCTTCGACGCTCCCGACCTCGCGACGCTCGAGGCCGAGGCCAGGGCGCTGCAGCAGCAGGTCGCCCGCGAGCGGCAGGAGCAGATCGAGCAGCAGCGCCGCGGCACGCGCCTGGCGCGCGGGGTCGCCGAAATCAAGAACGCGCTCGAGAAGCGCGACGCCGACGCCGCGGCCGCCGCCCTCGCCCTGCTGGAACGCGAGGGGTTCGGCGGCGCCGAACTGGCCCCGCACGCGCGCGAGGTGCGCGCGCTGCAGGAGCAGATCGAGAAGGAGCGGCGCGAGCAGATCGAGCGAGACCGCCGCGCCGCCCGGCTGGCGCGAGGCCTCGAGGACGCCCGGCTGGCGCTGCAGCGGCGCGACCCGAAGGCGGCGCTCGACACGCTCGCCGCGCTGGAGAAGGAGAAGATCGACGCGCCCGACATCGCGGCCCTGAAGAAGGACGCGAAGGCGCTCGAGAAGCAGCTGGCGCGCGAGCGCAAGGAGGCCGCCGCCAGCGCGGCCGCCACGGCGGCGGCCAGCGGCGGGCTCTCCAGCGGCGAAGCGGCGGTCGGCACCGAGGCCTGGACACCCGCGGCCAGCGGCCCCGCGGGCTCGAAGCTGCCGCTGCTCGCCGGCGCCGGCGTGCTGCTGGTCGCCGTCATCGGTGGCGGCATCTGGATGGCGACGCGCTCATCGGAGCCGGCCGCGCCCGCCAGCGAGCCGGCCGCGCAGAACCAGGCAGCGCCCGCCAGCACCGACGGCGCTCCCGGGACGACCACGACGACGCCCGCGGAGACGGCGCCGTCCACGACCGCCGCCACCGAGACGCCCGCTCCCCCGCCATCCGACGGCGCGCCCGGCGACACCGGCACCGCGACCACGAGCGGCACGACGACGGCCGGCACCAGCGAGGTGGCGCGACTCATCGGCGAGTCGGTGCGCCTCGAGCAGCGGGGCGACCTGCGCGACGCGGCGCGGCTCCTGGGCGAAGCGCTGCGTACGGCGCCGCGCGGCTCGGCCGAGGCGTCCTCGGCGGGGGCACGGCTCCGCTCGGTGGTGGGCCGGGCACGCCAGCGCGCCGAGCAGGCGCGCGAGCGGGCCGAGCAGGCCAACGCGGTGGGCAACGACGACTTCCTCTCGGCCGCGCGCACCGCGACCGGCGCCCAGCGGCTGGCCGACCGCGACCCGCAGCAGGCCGTCGGCCAGTTCCTCGACGCGGAGGCCGGCTTCGACCGCGCGCGCGAGGCGGCGGCCAGCGCGAGCAACCGTCCGGTGTCGCAGCCCGGCACCGGCCAGCAGGCGGGGCCCGTCTCCCCCGGGCGGCCCACGCCGGTCATCCCGCGCGAGGTGCCGGGCGAGGCGCCGCCGACATCGCCGTCCACGCCCCCCGCGGGCGACACGCGGCCGCGCCCGACCGAACCCGCGCCGACGACGACCCCGGTGTCCCCCCCCGTGCCGACCGGGCCCGATCCGGCCGAGCAGAAGGCGGTGGAAGCCACCGTGCGGCGCTACTTCTCGGCGCGCTCCAGCCTGAACCTCGCGCAGGTGCAGCAGGTCTACCCCGGCGTGCCGGCCAACCGCGAGCGCGACACGCTGCGCAGCATCGAGCGCGCCTGCGAGACCTTCTCGGAGGAGCCGACGCAGATCACCCTGGTGAGCGTCACGGGCCAGGAAGCCATCGTGCGGTCGCGCGCGAAGACCACGTGCAGGCAGCGGGCGGGTGGGCGCGAGAGCGACATCCCCGAGGTCGAGGTCTTCATCACCCTGCGCAAGAACGGCGGCGCCTGGCAGATCTCCCAGGTGAACCGCCCGGACCGGGTGAGATGAACGGGGAGTGGGGGCGCGTCGGGGCCCAGGGGTAGGGGGCCTTGGCGCACGATCAGGGCGCCGCGGCGGTTGGCCCCCGGGCCGGGCCGCGGCCAGGGGGCCCCCACCCCCACCCCCCACACCAAAAAAACCCAGGGGGGGGGGGGGGGGGGGGGTGGGGCGCCGCCGGGGGGGGGGGGGGGGGGGGGCCGCGGGGGGGGGGGGGGCGCGCGGGCCCCCCCCCCCCACGCCGCACGACCCTAGAACGTCCAGTCCATCCCGATCGACGGCGTCACCTTCGCCCGCAGGCCGTCGTTCTTCAGCGAGATCAGCACGTGCGCGTTGAGCAGCGTCTGGCCGAACAGGTTCCAGCGCAGCCCCGGCACCAGCGTCACCTTCCGCAGCCCCTCGTCGAGGCCGACGATGGTGTCGGCGACCAGCAGGCCGGGGATGGTGAACTCGCGCACGCCGAGCGCACCCGCGCCGCGAATCTCCTGCATCAGCAGGTCGAGGTTGATCGTCAGCCGCGAGGACGCCGCGAACTCGGTGCCAATCGCCGCCTCGAAGGAGCCCTTGGTCTCGACGAACTCGTCGGCCTCGAGGATGTCCTGCGCGAAGGCCAGTTGGTCGGCCCAGAACTCGTAGCCCACGTTGGCGTGGACGGCGAAGCGCGGCGCGTGGGCCGAGAACACGCCCGACACCTTCGTGCGGGCGAAGCCGAGGCCGCGCAGGTTCTCCTCGTCACCGGTCGGCAGGCGCACGCCCACCACCGCCGCCAGCGCCGCCTTCGGCGCGCCCGTGCCGCCCGCCGTCTGCCGGCTCCGCCACAGCTGCACCTTGCCCTGCAGGCCGATGTCGGCAATGCCCGTCGACGACTGGTCGGCCTCGTCGAAGGCGTCGGGCCCGAACAGGAAGGTCTGCGACACCGTGCCCTTGATCGACGTGGACGTGATCGGCACGACCACGCCGATGTCGATGCGGTCGGTCACGCCCACCGTGCCGAACACCGACACCGTGGTGGACTTGATGTCGAAGCCGAGCGTGGTCTCGGTCGGGATGAGGTCGAGGAACCCGCTGCTGGCGAACGCCGTGAAGTTGCCGAGGTCGGCGCCGCCGATCTCGTCGAACTTGTAGTACTGCCACGTGACGCCGAAGCTGGCCTTGCCGCGGCCCGTGGTGAGCGCGCGCTGCGGGAACGCGGGCCCGAAGGTCTCGGCGCCGCGCGTGAAGCCGCCGGTCGCCGGGTCGAAGCTCACCGTGAAGCCGCCCGTCACGCTGCCGAGCGGCGCGGTGGCCAACTCGAGCGCCGGCCCGAACGCCAGCGCGTCGGCGAGCGCCTGCGAGCCGGCGGCGTCGCCGAAGGCGCGCAGCGTCGCGCGCAGGTTCGGTCCGGGAATCTGGACCTCCTGGGCCACCACGGGCGTGGCCACCGCCAGCGCAAGCGCCGCGACCGCTGCCCTCATCATCGTCGTCGTCCTACGTCCACGCATGTGATCCTCCATACAGGCAACGGGGCGGGCATCCGGGGCGGCGCGATCAGGCCTGGAACACGAGCTCGACGAGCCCGAAGCGCAGGCGGTCGCCCGGCGCCAGCGCCGTGTCCACCCCGACGGCCACGCGCTGCCCGTTGACGAACGTGCCGTTGCGCGTCGCCTTCGCTTCCTTCACGTAGAAGACGCCGTCACGCCACGTGATGACGGCGTGCTGGCGGCTCAGGGTCTGGCCCGTGTCGAGCGGGCTCAGGTCGATCTCCGGGGCCTTGCCCGACGCCCGGTCGGGCCGGCCCACCGTGCAGGTGGCCGACGCCGTCAGCTCGTACTTGATCTGCGACGCGTGCATCAGCGTCGCCCGCTCCAGGCGAACCGGCGCCGCTGGTACAGGTGGCGCAGGCGCGGCAGGTCGTGACGGCGGGGCCGGTGGGGCTGGCGGCGCCACCGGCGCCGGGGCCTTCTCGGTGGTGTCGTGCGGCACCACCGCCGCAGCCGGTGCCGCGGGCGGGGCGGGCTTCGGCGGGGGGGGCGGCGCAGGCGGCGGCGCCGCCGCCGCGATCTCGTCCACCGACACCGGCTCGGGCATCGGCCGCTCCCGCTCGCGCCCGATCAGCGCGTAGAGCATCCGCGACGCGATCTCGGGGTGTTGCGACAGCAACTGGCTGAACGTGGGCCGGTCGACCTTCAGCAGCGTCGTCGCCCCGAGCGCCTTGGCGGTGTGCGTCCGGGCGTCGTCGTCGAGCAGCGCGGCCTCGCCGAAGAAGTCGCCGATGCCGGCGACGCCCAGCACCACCCTGGGCGGCCCCTCCACCGCGAGTTCGACGCGCCCACGCTGGATGAAGTAGACGTGCTGGCTCGCCTCGCCCTCCTTGTAGACGACGGCGCCGGCCGCGACCTGAAGGAGGAAGGCGTCGAGTTCACCCGGCTGCCCGGGTGCCTGGGGTGTGGGTGGCTGGGCCATCGTCTGCCGGCGAACGGAAAACTGGAATCAGAAGGTGTAATGGAGCCCGGCCACGAAGCTGAAACGCGGCGTCACGCCGTCGTCCTTGATCGGCAGGACCAGGTCGCCGTGGAGCACCCAGTTCTCGAGCAGCAGCAGCTTGCCGCCGACCACGCCCAGCAACTGCTGGAGCGAGGCGTCGGGCCCGCTCACGCTGACGTCGTCGTCGAGGGTGATGCTGGCGCTCGGCAACGCGCCGGGCCCGCGATTGGCGAAGACCGTGGTCACCCGCTCGGCGCGCGGGGCGTTCATCAGCTGGCGGAACATGACCTCCGCCGACACGCCGAAGCGGCGCGTCAGGCCCACGTCGGTGCCGCCGATGGCCAGCACCTCGTCGGGCGGCCGCTCGGACGTGCCGCCACCGTAGCGCGAGTAGGCGGCCGACACGTGCGGGCCGAAGCGCCCCGTCGTGGCCGACCACACGGCGCCGACGCGGCCGCCGAACTGCCCGGTGCCCAGCCACTCCTCCTCGTCGCCGGTGGGGAACTTCACGCCGCCGGTGATCGCGAGCCCGCCGCCGGGCGCGTCCACCAGGCGCACCTTGCCGTGCAGCTGGATGTCGCCGAGCCCGTGCGCCGAGCCCGAGGCGTTCACCGTCTTGGTCTGCAGGTCGAGCAGGTCGAAGCGGTTCAACTGCGGATTGGACGCCGTGGCGGTGCGGAGGATGCGCGACGTGATGCGGCCGTCGAGGTTCACCTTGACCAGCGGCACGAGGGCGCCGACGTCCACGCGGTCGGAGAGGCCGAGGGTGGCGACGAACCCGTACACGTCGCGGTGCACGTCGACTTGCAGCGACTGCTCGAGCAAGTCGCGCTCCACCTCGGGCTGCAGGGGCGAGTTCCCCGGGCAGCAGTCGGCGTACTGGAAGTACAGCTTCAGGCCGTTGTCGAGGCCGAGGCCGTCCATGGCGTCGAAGGTGGTGCCCTGGTGGCCGAAGCCGAGGGTGAAGCGGCGCGCGCCGAGCGTCGTGGCGCGCTCGCCGAAGGCCGATCCCCCGAGCAGGCCGCGGACGTCGGGCTGCCCCGACCCGCCGGCGCCGCCCGGCACGCCCGCCCACACGGTGACGGTCGGGAAGCCCGCCACCTGCAGACCGAGGGCGTTGTTGAGCGCCGCGGGCGCGGGGTTGAGCGGCAACGCGTTGACGAAGTTGAAGGTGTTGGCGTCGCCCGGCCGCGGCGTCAACTGCGGCACGAAGCTCCGCCCGGGGTCGTTGGGGTTGGGGACCGCGAGGGTCGCGGCGGAGGTCACCAGGGCCGGCAGCAATTGCGACAACGGTACCCGCGGCTGCGCGCGCGCCGCCTCGGGCGCGGCCAGCAGCAACAGGGCAGAGACACTCGCCAGGGTCCAGCGCGTCATGGTCGCCTCACGTGGCCGCCGATCCCGCACGCGACCGCGGGCCGACACCCCAGGCGGGTCCGAGCCGCAGGGGTGCAGCGCGTGGCGGCGCTCGATCTAAATCGGCCGAATCCTTATACCACACGCGCCGGCCCTGTAGAGGTGGCTCGTCCCTGATTCATCTCGCCCCTTGCGTCCCCCACGCCGTTCGGGGGGGCCAACCGTCGGCGCCCGCGCGAGGTCCGTGACACCGGGGCAGGCAGCGGCTACAATGCCCGCCTCTCAGACCAGACATCGGCGAGCGTCTCCGCCGCTCCCCCCGGTTCCGCGAGCGGCCAGCCACTCCCGAGGGGCCCCGTCGAGGAGTGCGCGCGCATGGCGATGCCGTCGCCGCGAACCTCGCGGGCGGGATTTCACGACGTGCATCGCGCGGCCAGTGCCCGTCGCTGGCCCTCGGTCGGCTCTCGCGTTCGTCCGGTGAGGTCGCCATGCAGAGTCGGGTCGCGCTCCCCTCACGCGCTGGCGCACGCGCCATCGCCCGGTGGCCAGCAACCGCGTTCGTCTGCCTCTGCGCCTGGGGGATCCCAGCCCCTGCCGATGCGCAGGCACTGCGGGTCTCGCACCTCGCCGGTGCCACCGGTGGCGCCGGGGCCACCGACGGCGCGGGCCCCTCCGCACGCTTCACCTCCCCCGGCGCCGTGGCCGTCGGTCCGGATGGCACCCTGCACGTCGCCGACACGCGCACCCACACCATCCGGCGCATCACTCCCGGCGGGGTCGTCACCAGCGTCGCAGGACTCGCGGGCGCGAGCGGCAGCAACGATGGGCAGGGCACGGCAGCGCGCTTCGACCGTCCCGCTGGCGTCGCGCTCGGCCCCGATGGCGCCGTGTACGTCGCCGACCGTTTCAACCACACGATCCGCCGCGTCTCGCCATCGGGCGCGGTGACGACGCTGGCGGGACTCGCCGGCGCGCCGGGCAGCGCCGACGGCACCGGAGCCGCCGCGCGATTCAACCTGCCACAGGGCGTCGCGGTGGACGCCGCGGGCTACGTCTTCGTGGCCGATACCGGGAACCACGCGATCCGCCGCATCACGCCTTCTGGCGCCGTGACGACCGTGGCCGGGTTGGCGGGGGCGCCCGGGAGCGCCGACGGCACGGGCACCACCGCGCGCTTCAACCGGCCCGCCGGCGTCACCGTGGATGCCGGCGGCACCGTCTTCGTGGCCGACACCGACAACCACACGATCCGCAGGATCTCGCCAGCGTTCGCCGTGACGACGCCGGCTGGCCTGGCCGGGAACTCCGGCAGCGCGGACGGGACGGGCAGCCAGGCCAGGTTCCTCCTGCCCGCGGGTGTCACGGTGGACGCCGCGGGACACGCCTACGTCGCCGACACGTTCAACCACGTGATCCGCCGCGTCAGCCCGTCTGGCGTCGTGACGACGCTGGCGGGGACGGCCGGGACACGGGGCACGGCAGACGGCGCAGGCGCCGCGGCCAGGTTCGCGCTGCCGCAGGGCATCACCGCCGACGCCGTCGGGACGCTCCACGTCGCCGACACCGACAACCACGCCATCCGGAAGGTGACGCCGGCCGGCGTGGTCACTACGCTCGCGGGACTGCCGCCCGAGCGCGGGAGCACCGACGCCACGGCGGTGGCGGCCCGCTTCTCCGGACCGTCGGGCGTGGCGATCGACGCCGCCGGCACGGTCTACGTCGCTGACGGCGGCAATCACACCATCCGCCGCGTGACCGCCGACGGGGTGGCCACCACGCTGGCCGGCCTCGCAGGCGCCAGCGGAAGCGCGGACGGCACCGGCGCCGCGGCACGGTTCTTCCTGCCGTCCGGGGTGGCAGTCGGCGGCGACGGCACGCTCTACGTCGCCGACACCGCCAACTGCACGATCCGGAGGGTGACGCCGGCGGGGGTCGTGTCCACGCTCGCGGGATCGGCCGCCGCGTGCGGGTTCGCCGACGGCACTGGCAGCGCGGCGCGCTTCGCCAACCCGGAAGGCGTGGCGGTGGACGGCGCGGGCACCGTCTACGTCGCCGACACCTACAATCACGCGGTCCGGCGCATCACGCCGGCTGGCGTGGTCACGACGCTGGCCGGCCTGGCGGGCAGCCCAGGCAGTGCCGACGGCACCGGCAGCGCGGCACGCTTCGCGTATCCGGATGGTGTGGCGGTTGACGGCGCGGGCTCCGTCTACGTCGCCGACACAGAGAACCACACCATCCGCCACATCACCGCCGGCGGCGTGGTCACCACGCTGGCCGGTTCCGCCGGGTTGAGCGGCAGCACCGACTGGTACGGATCGGGGGCCCGGTTCCACTTCCCGCAGGACGTCGCGGTGGACCGGACCGGCACCGTCTACGTCGCCGACACGGCCAACGCCACCATCCGGCGCATCGCGATCTTCTCGACGCTTGCCTCCGTCTCCACGGTGGCCGGTCTCGCGGGACAGGTCGGCAGCGCGAACGGCACGGGCCAGTCCGCGCGGTTCCACTACCCGGCCGCCCTCGCCGTGGACCCCGGCGGCACGGTCGTCGTCGCCGACGCGCTCGACCACAACGTGCGCCGTGCGGGGATGCCCGTGCGGCCGCTGGCCATGTCCACGACCGCGGGTTCTTCCGGCGTGGCCGGCAACGCCGACGGCACGGGCGCGGCTGCCCGCTTCAGCGGGCCCATCGGCCTCGCCGCCGCGTACGACGACGGCTCGACGCCGGTCTACGTGGCCGACACCAGCAATCACACGATTCGCGAGGTCGATCCCGTGACCGGCGTGGTGACGACCCTCGCGGGGCAGGCCGGGGCGTCCGGCTCCGCCGACGGCGCCGGGGCCGCCGCGCGCTTCAACCAGCCCTTCGGCCTCGCGTACTCCTTCGGCACCCTGTACGTGGCCGACACCTTCAACCACACGATCCGCGCCGTGAACACCGCGACCGGCGCCGTCACCACGCTGGCCGGCCAGGCAGGGCTCCCGGGCAGCGCGGACGGCACGGGCAGCGCCGCGCGGTTCACCTACCCCGTGGCCGTGGCGGCCGACAGCGAGGGCGACCTCTTCGTCGCCGACTGGGGAAACCACACGATCCGCCGCGTGACGCCCGCAGGCGTGGTGACCACCTTCGCCGGCCTGGCCGGCCAGTCAGGCAGCGCGGACGGCACGGGGGCCAGCGCCCGGTTCCTCGAGCCCTACGGCGTGGCCGTGGGCCTCAGCGACGTCGTCTTCGTCGGCGACACCGGCAACCACGTGATCCGCCGCATCACGCCGGCCGGCGTGGTGACGACCCTGGCCGGCCTGGCCGGCGTGGCGGGCAGCGCGGACGGGGTCGGCAGCGCGGCGCGCTTCCTCGACCCGCGCGGGCTCTCGGCAGCGGGCACGACGCTCTACGTCGCCGACACGGGCAACCGCATCGTCCGCGAGATCTCGCCGCTCGGTGACGTGCGGACGGTGGCCGGCAGCGCCGGCCTGGCAGGCAGCGTCGACGGGGTCGGCGCGGCGGCGCGGTTCGTCTGGCCCGTCGCCGTCCTCGTGCACTGGGACGGCGTCTTCGTCATCGACAGCGGGGACCACACGTTGCGCCGCGGTGCGGGCACGCGGACGCTGGACGTCGGCACGACCGCGTCGGGCACCGGCACGCTCACGAGCGCGCCGGGCGGCATCGCCTGCGGCAGCGACTGCCGGGAGGACTACCGTGCCGACGCCACGATCGCGCTCACCCCGAACCCGGCCGCCGGCTCGGTGTTCACGCAATGGTTCGGCGCGTGCACCGGGTCCGGGGCGTGCCAGGTGTCGATGACCGACGACCGGCAGGTGTTCGCCGCCTTCGAGCCCGTCCCCAAGACCCTCACGGCGACGCGGGCCGGAAGCGGCAGCGGCGCGATCACGAGCGTGCCCATCGGGATCTCGTGCGGGGCCGACTGCGACCAGGCCTTCACCCACGGCGTGCTGGTGACCTTGACCGCGACGCCGTCCGCCGGGTCGGTGTTCGGCGGGTGGGGCGGCGCGTGCAGCGGCTCCGGGCCGTGCCAACTGACGATGGACGCGGCACGGGCCGTGACGGCCAGCTTCGAGGGCAACCAGGTGCTCACCGTGTCGGTGGTGGGCCAGGGCGGCGGGACCGTCACCAGCGTTCCCGCCGGCATCCTCTGCGCCGACGACTGCAGCGAGGCGTACGGCTTCGGGACGCAGGTGACCCTGACCGCGGTCGCCGATGCCGGGTCGTTCTTCGCCGGCTGGGCGGGCGCGTGCACCGGCACCGGGCCCTGCACGGTCACCATGTCGCAGCCGAGGGAGGCCGAGGCGCTGTTCGCGCTCGACGTGCGGTCGTTGAGCGTGTCGCGGGCAGGCGCCGGCAGCGGGGTGGTCACCAGCGACGTCATCGGCATCGCCTGCGGTGACGCCTGCGCGGCGAACTACCTTGTGGGCACGGTCGTCACGCTCACGGCGACACCGGCGCCGGGCTCGATCTTCGGCGGGTGGGCCGGGGCCTGCACGGGCACGGCTGGCTGCCAGGTGACGCTGGACGACCACCGGGCCGTGACGGCCACCTTCACGCACGCCACGCCGGCCGTCTCGTCGATCAGCCCGACGTCCGGGCCCACCCGCGGGGGCACGCGCGTCACCATCGTGGGCACGAACCTCGGCCTGGCCCAGGTCGGCGTGACCATCGGCGGCCAGCCGGCCGCCGTGGTTGCGGCGATGCCCACCACCATCGACGTGGTCACGCCGCCCGGCGTCGCCGGCACCACGACGGTGGTGGTGACGACCTCGGCCGGCTCGGCAACGGTGCCCGACGGGTTCCGCTACGACGCCGGACAGGTGGAGAGCGCGGGCGCCGCGACCCGCGAGCCGACGCTGAGCGGCGACGGCCGGTACCTGGCCTTCGTGTCCTCGGTGGCGCTCACGGGTGACGACACCAACGGGATCGACGACATCTACGTGCGGGATCGCCTGACGAAGGTGACGACGCGCCTCAGCCGGGGGGTGGCCGGGAGCGAGGCGGACGGCCCGAGTGCGAGGCCTCGCATCAGCGCCGACGGGCGGTTCGTCGCCTTCGTGTCGGCCGCCACCAACCTGGTGCCGGGCGACACCAACGCCGTGGCCGACGTGTTCCTGCCCGACCGCGACCCCGACGGCAACGGCGTTCACGATGAGCCGGGCACCTCGACGACGAGGCGAGTGAGCGTGGCGTCGAACGGCGCCCAGGCGGGCGACGCGAGCGGCCAGCCGGACATCAGCGCCGACGGCTACTCCGTGGCCTTCGTGTCGGCGGCCGCCGGACTCGTGCCCGGCGACGGCAACGGCGTCGACGACGTGTTCGTGCACCACTGGCCGAGCGGGCAGACCACGCGCGTCAGCGTGGCGAGCGGCGGTCGCGAAGCCAACGGACCCAGCCGGGCCCCGGGCCTCGGCCGGGGCGCGCGGCTCGTCGTCTTCGCGTCGGACGCGACGAACCTGGTGGACGACGACCACAACGGCGTGCGTGACGTGTTCCTGCACGACCGCGCCGACGGGTCCACGGTCCGCGTGTCCGTGCCCACCGCCGCCGCGACCGAGACCTCCGGGCCGAGCGACCACCCCACGATCGACGACGAGGGCCGCACGATCGCCTTCCAGACGAGGGCCGTCGAGCTGACCGGCGACACGGACTCGTGGCAGGTCGTCGCGCGCGTGCTGACGCAGGAGACGTTGCCGTCGACGGCCCCGGCAGGACCCGTGCGCCGGGAGGCCCTGGCGTGCATCCGGTGCCGCCTGCTCACGCTCATCAGCCAGACCGGCCAGGGGACCACGGGCACCGGCGACTCCACGGCCCCCGAATCGAGCGGCGACGGCACGGCGATCGGCTTCGAGTCGGACGCCGGGGACCTCGACCCCGACGACGGCAACGGGCAGCCCGACGTGTTCGTCGTGCGGCTCGGCGAGGATGGCGCGCTGGCGGCGCTCGACCGGGTGAGCGAGGACGTGGGGGGCAACGAGGCCGACGCGCCCAGCCGGGCGGTGGCCCTGTCGGGCGACGGCCTGGTCGCGGCCTTCGAGTCCTCGGCCGCGTTGACCGGGGACCCCACCGGCGGCGAGGTGCAGGTGTACCTGCGCGCGGTCTCGCTGCTCGTCGGCTTGCTCAGCCCGGCCTCCGCGAAGGTGGACGTCAGCGACACCGTGGCCATCGCGGGCGCCGGGTTCCAGCCCGGCGTGAAGGTGCGGCTCGGGGCGACGGAGGTGGAGACGCTGTTCGACGGGGAGTCGAGCCTGCGCGTGAAGACGCCGTCCGGTGTCTCCGTCGGCGCCGTGGACGTGACGGTGACCAACCTCGACGGCGGCCAGCAGGTCGTGCGGCGGGGCTTCACGTTCCTCGCCGCCGACGGCCAGCAGGCGCGGGCCGACCGCGACGGCGACGGGCTGCCCGATGTCTGGGAGGCGCAGTTCGGGCTCGATCCCGCGGCCGCGGGCGGCCACGACGGCGGCGACGGCGACCCGGAAGGCGACGGCCTGACCAACGCCCAGGAGTTGGCCGCCGGGACCCACCCGCGCGGGGTGTTCGTCCGCTACCTCGCGGAGGGCGCGACGGGCACCTTTGCCACACGGGTGGCGCTGCTGAACATGGGCACCGCGCCGGCGCGCGTGCTCGTGACCGCGGCCACCGACGCGGGGGCCCGCGTGCCGCAAGCGATGGTGGTGCCGGCGGGTGCCCGCGCCACCGTCGAGATGGGCACCCTCCCGGGGCTGGCGAGCACGGCCTTCGGGACCACGGTCGAGAGCGACCAGCCCCTCGTGGTCGATCGGACCATGTCGTGGGGCGCCGGGGGGCAGTTCTTCGGCGCGCACGCCGAGACGGCGCTGGCGACACCTGCCCCGCGCTGGTACCTGGCGGAGGGCGCCACGCACGGCACCTTCGACCTGTTCTACATGCTGCAGAACCCGACGGACGCCGCGGTGCCCGTCCGGATCCGGTACCTGCGGCCGACCCACGCCCCCCTCGAAAAGACCTACACGCTACGCCCGAAATCACGCGAGACGCTGTGGGTGGACTTCGAGCGGTTCGACGGACTCGGCGAAGCGCTGGCGGCCAGCGACGTCAGTGCCGTCATCGAGACGCTCGACGGCTCGTCGATCATCGTCGAGCGCGCCATGTACTCGACGATCGGCGGCCAGCACTTCGGGGCCGGCCACGAGAGCGCGGGCATCACGGCCCCGGCGACCAGCTGGTTCCTCGCCGAGGGCGCGACCGGCCCCTACTTCGACCTGTTCGTGCTGATCGCCAACCCCACGTCCACGCCGGCCGACGTCGAGGCGACGTTCCTGCTGCCGAGCGGGGAGACCATAGTGCAGCGGCACACCGTGCCGGCCACCAGCCGCTTCAACATCTGGGTGGATCACTCGGACCCGCGGCTCGCCGACACCGCCGTGTCCACGACGGTGCGGTCGACCAACGGCGTGCCGATCATCGTGGAACGCGCGATGTGGTGGCCGGGCGGCCCGGGCGCCTGGTACGAAGCGCACAACTCGCCTGGCGCCACGGCCACGGGCACGCGGTGGGCCGTGGCCGAAGGCGAGGTGGACCCCGCGCGCAACCTGGAGACCTATGTGCTGATCGCCAACACCTCGCCAACGCCGGCCACCGTGACGGTGACGCTGCGGTTCGAGGACGGCACGTCCGCGACGCGGACCTACGCGGATCTGCCGCCCCGGAGCCGCTTCAACGTGCCCGTCGGGGTGTTCTTCCCCGAGGCGACGGGCCGCACCTTCGGGGCCGTGGTGGAGAGCGTGGGGCCGACGCCCGCGCAGATCGTCGTGGAGCGGGCCATCTACTGGGACGCCGCGGGCCTGCGGTGGGCGGCCGGCACCAACGCGCTCGCCACCCGCCTGCCCTGACCGGCACCCGCGCCGCCCTCGTCTCCGACCTTCCCGGTCTCACGCGCGACCGCAAGGAAGGCGACACCACGCTCGGCGGCCACCCCATCAAGATCATCGACACCGCCGGTCTGGAGGTCGCCTCGCGCGGCTCCATTGCCGACCGCATGCGCCAGCAGACCGAGGCGGCGATCTCGCTCGCCGATCTCGTGCTGTTCGTCATCGACGCGCGCGACGGTGTGACCGCCACGGACGAGACCTTCGCCCGCACGGTCCGG
>JADHED010002102.1_pt1 | contig 14739 bp, 28 predicted proteins | sample 8952041 | NCBI WGS metagenome assembly JADHED01 (sample SAMN16124423, study PRJNA663239) | bioreactor sludge metagenome | isolation source: sludge (control) | place: India:Bengaluru | collected 2018-09-08
GATCGCCGGTGAAGTGCACCAGCCAGAGGGCGAAGATCACTTTGACGTTGGTCTTAGCGGAGTCGGGCATCTGTCGTTCGAAAAACAAAAACTCCAGTCGAGCGACTGGAGGCGAAGTTGGCGTCATCGCTGCGGACGTTGGTTACCAAGCGGGAGACGTCCTATTGGGTTTGCGCGCAAATGTCAACGGCAGAGGCGCGACGGCTCCACGAAATCCTGTCGATGTGCTATAGCGGTGGCGACATCGGCATATGGATCTGACCACGCCATTCGAAAAGGAGGCCGCATGGATGTCAACCAGGCAATTCAAACCCGGCGCAGCGTGAGAAAGTACCTCGATCGGCCCGTCCCCAAAGAGCTGGTCATCGAAATCCTCGAGGCCGCGAACCTTGCCCCCAGCGCCACCAATCGCCAGCCCTGGGAGTTCGTCGTAGCCAACCGAACCTTCATCGACCGGCTCGAGGGGGTTCTGGCGGAGGCCTTCCGCGAGCGGGTGGCCGGCGTAGGTGAGACCCAGATGCGGGCCGCCATCCGGGAGCTGTCCCTGCCCGGCGACGAAACCGACGACCGGCTCAAGGGTCTCGGCACCTTCTACCGCACCCTGGGCGGCGCACCGGTCCTCATCGGAGTGCTCATCCCCAAGGCGACCGACCCGTGGGTGGCGAAGAACACCGTCTGCGACGGGGCCGCCGCGATCGAAAACCTCCTGCTCGCGGCCTGGGACCGCGGCCTGGGGACGTGCTGGATGACGGGTCCGCTGAAGGGCCGCTACGACGCGATTGCCGCATTCCTCGGCGTCCCGGAGGACCGCGAGCTGCTCGCCATCATCCCGCTGGGCTACCCGGCCCACCAGCCGGCCATGCCGCCGAAGAAGGACGTCGCCACGAAAACCCGGTGGCTGGGATACGATTGACGAATCTCCCATCAAAAAAAAGCGGGGCTGGAAATCTCCAGCCCCGCTGACTGCTTGTTCTGTTGGTCGGGACGAGTGGATTTGAACCACCGACCCCAGCGTCCCGAACGCCCGGTGCGGATAATATCTCTATTTATTTCGATGTGTTGAGCTTTTTCTTTTTGCCATTCATTGACCATTGACCAGCGCCGGTCAATTTGGGCAATTTGCTGACCGCGTCGCGGGCCATGTCTTCGTTCAAATGCTGGTAGATCCTGGTCGTGGTGTCGACCCGCGTGTGGCCGAGCAGTGTGGAGACGGTCTTGAGATCCCCGTGCGCCCGCAGAGTCTCGGTGGCGAAGGCGTGGCGCAGGCTGTAGAGGGGCATCCGGCGCGTGATCCCGGCCCGCCGCTTGGCCGTCTGGAAGGCTTTCTTGACCGAGCTGACCGCTTGCCCTTGGTAGTAGATGATCTCGGCCCCTGGGGGCCGGCCGGCCTTCCTGTCCTCCTTTTTCCAGGCCTGCAGCATCCGGGCGAGGCCTTTGTGGATGGGGATCACCCGCATGCGGGCGCCGCCCTTGCGGGCCGAGCGGACGGTGATGGTCCCGGCTTTCATGTCGACATCCCCCCAGCTGATCCCGAACAGCTCCCGCACCCCCGGCCGCAGCCCCAGGTAATAGGAGAGCACGATCGCGCGCGCCAGGTGCTCGGCGGCGTGCTGGAGCAACGCGGAGGCCTCGGCCGTGGTGGGCGGGACGATCACCTCGTCGTCGCGCTTGGGCATCTCGTAGGCCGAGGCGGGATTGAACGGGATGTAGCGGCGACGGGCGCCCCAGTTCAGCACGGCACGGATGTCGGAGAGCTCGCGGTGCACGGTGGTCCGCTTGATCTTTTCGCCCTCCTGCCGCTTTTTGCTCTTGGGCGTGGCCAGGCGCTCCTTGACGTAGCGGTCGAGCCGGGCCGGCGTGAGCTCCATCGCCCGCAGGTTCCCGAGCGCCGGATAGACGACGCCCTGCATCTTCCAGAGCCAGTTGTCGAGCGAGGCCTTCTCCATGATGCCGACCCGGCTTTCGGCGTAGGCGTTGGCGAGCTCGTCGAAGCGGATCTGTCCCGGCTTGGGGGTGGTATGGCGGTAGGTGCGGCGGGGCAGGGTGGCGTCGTATTCGCGGGCGAGCTGCTCGGCCTCCGGCCCGCGGCCGAAGTGGCGCGTGCGCTGCCGACCGTTTTCCAGCCAGACGGCAAACCATCGGCCGTCGGGCTTCTGGTGGACGGACATGCTATCTTCCAGGTAACGTGGTTGAGAAGTGTTCTCCGCGCATGTAACAACCCGGCTTACAGTCCAGCCATCCGCCTTTAGAGTCTCGCACAGGCGCAGGAGGCATCAACTGCACCCATCCCTGGATTGAGTCGCACACGGAGACCGCCGCGCGGTCTTTGACCATTCCGACCACGACATATTTCGGGTCGGGCGCGCGCGTCACCATCGCGGGATATGCGCCTGGCTTGATCCACCCGTGGCGCTCCTGACATTGGGCCAGCGCCTCATCGGCTAACAGCGAAACCAAACAGAGGAGCGTCAAGGATTTAATCATCGAGCGGTTCCCCCACTGCTATCATTTCAACTACAATCCCGGACCCGCCGCAGTCCAGCACCGGTATGTCCAGCCAGCGGATCCGCATTTCCTTTCCGTCAACGTGGTCGATCTCGTGGCTCAAGAGCGGGATGCGGTGCTGCAGAACGCGGCGCAGCTTGCGCAGGACATCGTCCCGCGAGCTTTCGGCGATGAGATCGAAAACGCTGCCGTTGGCGACCTGCCTGCGTGTGACCCCGAAAAGGCGGCAATAGTCGTCATTCACTGACAGAACCGTGAAGACGGGGTCGTCCGGCAGGTAGCGGACGACCAGTCGCCACTTCGGGGTTATGTCCCCGGGCTCTGCTTTCTCCTGTCGCCGCCGACGCGGCGCTCTTCTCCGGTGTAAGGCTGGTCATTCTCTCGGCGGTCGTCTCCGGACCGTCTATCGACAACCACCAGGCCCTGGCGCTGGAGCTGCTGCTCCATGGTGGTCAATCTCTCGGTAAGGCTGTCTACCTGTGCGGCGAGCTTGCGGTTGGCCTCTTTTGTGTCCATCGCGCTGGTGAAGGCGGTCAGGTTTGCGATGATCGCCCGTTTCAGCGTGTCGTCGCCATCTTTCAGCAGCTGGTAGAGCTGCCCCATGGCGTTCCACTCCTGACTCTCTCCACTGAATCCACTGGCTTTTTCGGGATCGGGTTTCCAGCCGCCGTGTGGTTCGTATTCTGTGACTGGCTGCTGGACACGACTTTTTGACGCGGAGCTTTCGATTTCCGCTAAGCGCAGCAACCCCTTTTTAATTGGCCGCTCGCCTTTTTCATATCTATAGTAAGTCCTTACTTTAATTCCTAATTTTTCAGCAAATTCAGATATAGGTATATCTCCTCGCAGTGCTTTTAGTTTTTCTCCGAGATCGGCATACGGCTCTATTTTGTCCATTGGTCTAAAAAAATCCTTGACAATCTGACATTGATGGGTTTACGATTAAGACAATCTGACGCTAAGGTGACATAATGACACCGAACGAGATCAAGCAGGAAATTTTCAAGAGACGCCCACAGGGGCTGACACAATCATCGATCGCTCGCGAAATCGGCGTGACCAAGCAGGCCGTTCTGAATGTTATCGAAAAGCGTAACCCATCACGCCGCATCGCCCAGGCTGTCTCGGACGCGATCGAGCGCCCGCTGGCCGAGGTCTTCCCCGAGTACTGCACCGAATCCGAAGCCGGCCGCAGGGCCGCGTGCAGGTGACGGCATGGATCCCGTCTTCAATTTCGGCCCCTCAGCCTGTCTCCTTCGCAAGGACGAGTTGATACTCCCGTATGTACGCCGCGCAGTCGACAAAGAGGCGCTCTATCAGCTGCGCCGCGTGCGGCCGAGCTTCTTCTGGCAGGTTGTCCAGCTTTGCGACCAGCTGATTGCGAAGTTCGTTAATAAAAAGCGTCGGGTTCTTGGTCTCGCATGCTGCGGCCCGCATCAGATGGGAGACTATGAACTCAATGACCTGGAGCCGCCCGAAAAGCACGTTGATGGCCCCGGCGGTTCCGCTGCTCTCAAGGCTTCTGCGAAAGGCGTCATCGAAGGTCGGCATGGCAGCGATCATTCGTCGAGTATCGGTTCCGGAATAATAGACCCATCCTGATTGATAAGTCAATTCGCATGGGCTGGCGTTGCTGACCTGGAGGAGATGATGGAGGAGCTCGTGATCAGACTCGAAGGCAACACGATCCGGGACATCAAGATCTACCGCGAGGCCCCGGAGGCCGGCGAGAAGTTCCTGGACGGCATCCAGGCCAAGCTCACCTACTCGCAGAAGGAAGCTGTGCGCCGCATTTGCCACGACAACGGCATGGACATGAGCACCTTCGCCCGCGACGCGATCAGCGCTTACATCGATTTGTTTCCCTACAAGGAGAAGATCGAGCGTCATCGGCGGGCTCTCCGTGCGGTTTTGGATAGCATGGCCTGATTTTTTTTAACCGGTCAAGTTAACCTGGGTGCACCTGACCATGGACAAAGTTAACCGAGCAAAAACAGTGCTTCCGGAAGTCTCCGACGCGGAGCGCGCGGTCTACGACCTGCAGCGCATCCGCAAGGAGATCGACTGCCTGATCGCCTACTACGCCTCGCGGGTGCCGGAGCGGATCAGGCGCGGCCCGGCGGTGGTGATCGATCCGCGCACCGGCGAAGAGTTCAGGGCCGGACGCGGGAGAAGGGGAGGGGCCGCATGAAAACGCAGGCCGAGCGTGTGGTCCGTATCAGTGGCTGCCACGAGTGCCCTTACGTTTATTTTGAGCGTCCGAAGATGGTCCACCACATCTGCGCCCACCCGAAGATGGAGCGGCGCTTCGGCGTGTCCGTCTTCATCGCAGCCGGCGAGATCCCCAAACGCTGCCCGCTGGAGGTGGCCAAATGATCAGGAGCGTCTGCTGCGTCTGCGGCTGCGTGTACGGCACCAAAGAGGACGGCAAGCCGGAGGTGATGGACTCCCACGGCTACTGTCAGAAGCACTACGACGAGGCCATGATCGAGATGCGCTCATGGTTCGCGGAGATTGACGCAGACAGGAGGGCGGCATGAACACCATGGTCCTGGAGCGCAGATTGATCAGTCGGCGCCTTGACGATCGCTGCCGACCCGACGGCGGGGCGGTCCTGGTGACGATCTGCATCTTCTCGATCGTCTCCGGTGCGATCGGTTTTTTCGCGGGCGCCTGGTTCGGCTGGTGCATGCAATGAGATCGTCAGCGCTGGTATTATCGCTGCTTTTTATTCTGCTGCTGGCGCTCGGGATGGCCAGCGTTTTCAGCGCCTACCCACCGGCTTACAACCACGCGCCTTTCGGGCGCATCCACAGATGATGGAGGGCGTCATGGTCAACGATCATTTCCCCTACTTCTGGCAGGACGGCCACTGGATCTCGACGGCCGCTGATGACCGCCGCGAGCAGTTAAAGCGTGCGGCCGACATCGCCGCGAAGGTCGGGCTGATGCTGATCGGCGGGTGGCTCTTGCTCGCCATTTGGTTCTGCGTATGAGTTCGACTTGGACGGCCTTCACCTGCGGCGCATTCCTGGGCGCATTCCTGGCGGTTTTCATGCTGGGCCTGCGCTCGATTTATTTGGAGTGGAGGGCGCGGTGATCGGCAAGCACACCGACGAGCGCTACATCGAGCCTGACGACAACTTCCTGCCGCAGTCCGGCTGGCCGTGGTCGTCGATCATCGCCTACGGAGCATACCTCGCCGCGATATGCCTGATCGTGCGCTGCTGCTGGAGGTGATCATGTGCGACGTCCTCAACCTCGACGTGCAGGCGCCCATTGCCCAGCTCGACATGGTGGCGCACGCTTACCGGGATTTCCGCCGCAACCCGGACGACTGGAACACGTTTGACGCATTCGACTGGGCGATGCGCGTTCTGTCGTCCAAGTGGTCGGCCTACGCCTCCGCTCGCCGCGTGAACGCCTGCCGCGAAGAGTCGGGCGCCGACAACGACGAGATCATCGACCTGCTGGGGTGAGGCCATGCTGCGCAGCCCTTGCCACGAGTGCCCGCGGCTGCACAGGAGCAAGAATGCCGAGCGCTGCGGGGAGTGCGAGAAGCGCATCAAATACGTGGAGGCCCTTGAGGGGCATTCGGCCTCCATTCCGGTGGAGATGACGGACATGGCATCGACAAGATGGAAGCCGGAAGAGGTCGAGTTCCTGCGGTCCAACTACGAGAGCAAGACAGACCGCCAGATCGCGCTCGAGATCGGACGCGCGGCCTCTGCGGTGACCATGAAGCGCATGGATCTCGGTCTGCGCAAAGCCGCGTCCTGGCGCTCCGGCTGGGAGCGGCTCAAGGAGCGCAAGGCTGCCGCCATGGCACAGGCAGAGGCCGACCTGGACAAGTGCCCGGAAGTCGCTGGGCATGCGGACGAACCGGTGCAGCCGGATCCGCGCATGGCCGAGCCTCCTCAAACAACAGCTCCGTCCGCCGATCTGGTGCCGGTCACTGGTCCCGATTTCGCCCTCATCAACTTCAAGCAGCACGAGCCGATCTATGAGCGCCTCAAAGCCGCTGCGGAGCGGGACTTCCGCACGCCCGAGCTCCAGGCCCTGTTCTACATCAACCAGGGGCTCGCGCGAGAAGATGGTGATCACGATCAGCGACGTCCGGCCGACCGGGCGGCCTGAGATCGTCGAGGTGGTCCTCGCCGCCGACGGCCGCCCCGTGCGCCTGCGGCGAGACATGGTCGAGTTTTTTGCGGGGCGCGTGGTTGTTCCGCTGTGGCTGGGGCGGCGGATACTGGCGGAGACAAACAAAAACAAGGAGGCGGTGGATGCTGAAAACGAGTGAGGAAAAACTGACGCTGTTCAACCTCGGCGGCGGGGCCGCGGCTGAAAAGTTTCAAAACGAGCTCGAAGGCGTGCTCGAAAACATCATGGACCCGAACACGCCGCCCGAGTCGGTGCGCGAGATCGTCCTGAAGGTGAAGATCAGGGCGAACGACGCCCGCAACCAGGTGTCCATCAACATCACCTGCGACAGCAAGCGGGCCGCGAGCTGGGCCTTCAAAACGGCGGCGCTGATCGGCAAGGACCGCGGGCGGCCGGTTGCCCAGGAGCTCGTCCACATGCAGCAGACGCTCTTCGGCGGAAGTGTCGTCGAGCTGCCCAAGCGAAAGGAGGAAACCGACCATGCTTAAAGAGGCGATCGATAAGATCCTGGGGCTTGCCACGCCGAACTATTATTTTCCGCACAAGAACAAGAATGAAGACGGAGATGAGGCGCTCGCCTACACCGACAAGGACGTGCGCCTGATCAAGGGACCGGAATACCCGACCATCCAGGCCACGACCTTGATGGCTCTCAAGCAGTTCATCGATGCGGATTACATGGCCGGCGATGATTCGCTGATCCACGTGGCATCTCCGGAGGTCGTGAAATTCATCGGCGGGTCTCGGCCTGACGGTGGCCGCAATGTATTCTGCAAAGTCATTCTCGATCTCGGAATAGAGCCGCAATTAGGCAAGTTCATCGACCTGCAGGCCTTTATCATCCACCTGCAGACCGCATTCGTGCCCACCGAAACCACCGCCAATCTGCTCGACTTACTATCCTCGATCGTCGTCGACGAGAACGGTCATTTTGAGGACAAGGGGTTCTATCAGAACATCACCGTGAAATCGGGGATCACCACGGTTGAAAACAAGCAGATCACCCCCCGCGTCCAGCTGAAGCCGTTCCGCACGTTCATCGAAATAGACCAGCCCGAAAGCACGTTCCTCTTCCGCATGAGGGCCAGCAACGAGTCCAAGAACATAGCCTGCGCCGTCTTCAACTGCGACGGCAACGCCTGGAGGCCTGTGGCGATGAAGGGGATTGCGGACTGGATCAAGAGCAACATCCAGCACGACATACCGATTCTGGCGTAACGGAGCGTTGGCCATGGGCGAGATGGTAGAATTCTGCGGCGAGATCCGGCACGACACGGAGAAGGCCGTGATGGTCTATGACGGCAAGGACGAGATCTGGCTGCCCAGGAGCATGATCAAGGCCATGCGGCAGGTCGGCACCAACCGCGCCGACCACGTCTTCGAGATCCCGGAATGGCTCGCCCGGGAGAAGGGGATCGTGTGAGCGAAATCATCGTCGACCTGTTCGCCGGCGGGGGAGGGGCCTCGGAGGGAATCCGCCTGGCGCTCGGCCGCGATCCGGACGTCGCCGTGAACCACGACGAGGTCGCGCTGGCGCTGCACATGGCCAACCACCCCGGCACCTGGCACCTGCGGCAGGACGTGTGGGCGGTTCCGCCTCGCTGGGCCACCAGGCGCCGGCCGGTGGGTCTGCTGTGGGCCTCGCCCGACTGCACCCACTTCAGCAAGGCCAAGGGCGGGGCGCCGCGGCGCGAGCGCAAGCGCCGGGATCTCGCCTGGGTGGTCGAGAAGTGGGCCCGCGAGGTCCGGCCCCGGGTGATCGTGCTCGAGAATGTCGAGGAGTTCAAGACCTGGGGCCCGCTCGATCGCGACGGCTGCATTATCGCCTCGCAGTCGGGGACGACCTTCTGCGCGTTCGTCCGCCGGTTGCGGCGCCTGGGTTACGCGGTGGACTGGCGCGAGCTGCGCGCCTGCGACTACGGTGCACCGACCATCAGGAAGCGCCTGTTCCTGGTCGCCCGCTGCGACGGGCTGCCGATCAGCTGGCCCGAGGCCACGCACGGTCCGGGCCGGCCGCTGGCGTGGCGAACCGCGGCCGAGTGCATCGACTGGTCGATCCCGTGCCCAAGCATCTTCGAGCGCAAGCGCCCGCTCGCCGAGAACACTCTGCGCCGGATCGCCGCCGGTGTTAAGCGGTACGTGATCGATGCGGACGAGCCGTTCATCGTTCCGATCACCCACGCCGGCGGTCCGGACCGCTCGCACGGGATCAATGAGCCGCTGCGCACTGTGACAAGCGCCCACCGCGGCGAGTTCGCGCTTATCTCGCCGACAATCATCCAGACGGGCTATGGCGAACGCGCCGGACAGGCTCCGCGGGTGCCCGGGATCGACAAGCCGCTCGGCACCGTGGTCGGGTGCGGGCAGAAACACGCCCTGGTCGCAGCCTTCCTGGCCCAGCACAATGGCGGATTCTACCACGGCCCCGGCCGCCCTGCCGACGCGCCCATGTCGACGGTCATGGGCCGTGGCAGCAATCAGCAGCTCGTAACATCGCACCTGCTGAAACTGCGCGGAACCTGCCGCGATGGGCAGCCGATGACCGAGCCGATGCCTACCGTCACATCTGGAGGGACGCACATCGGAGAGGTGCGCGCCTTCCTGCTCAAGTACTACGGCACAGACCAGGATCCCCGCCTCACCGAGCCGCTGCACACGCAAACAACAAAGCATCGCATGGGCCTGGTGACGGTCATGATCGGCGGGGAGCCTTACGTCATCACCGACATCGGAATGCGCATGCTGCAGCCGCGCGAGCTGTTCAGGGCGCAGGGATTCGGCGACCATTACCGGATCGACATTGACGTCAACGGCCGGAGCATCACCAAGACCGACCAGGTGCGGCTTTGCGGAAACTCGGTCTGTCCGCCGATCGCTGCGGCGATCGTGGGGGCAAACACGGCAGAAGAATTTAAGCGCATGGGTGCGACCGCATGATCTCCGACATCCGCGTCAATGTCCTGCTGAGACGGCACAGGAAGCGCCGCAAGCTCGAAAAGCTGCTCGGGCCTGGAGCGATAGGCTACCTAATCGATCTCTGGATAGCGACCGGCGTTAGCCGTCCTGACGGCATTCTGGTCGGGTGGTCTCCGCAGGACATAGCGGACGAGGTAGACTGGTCAGGAGACCCGGAGCAGCTACTGTTGTCCTTCAAAGAAGCTGGCTGGATCGATCGGCGCGATGACGGAACGGTGATCGTCCACGACTGGGCCGTGCACCAGGGATGGGCAACCACATCAAGCGCCAGAAGCAACAAGGCGCGCATGAATGCGCTGCTGCGGCATCACAGCGATGAGGAGGCCTACCGCCTGGCGCGCGAGAAGTACGGGTTCGATCCGTCCGACTACGGGTACGTGCTGCCGCATGCGGTCGCAGATGCAAACGGATGCAATGGCAATGCGACCGCATTGCAACCGCATGCAACCGCAGATGCAACCGCATGCGACGGCAATGCAACCGCAGTGCGGCCGCATAAACCTGCATCTGCTCCATCTCCATCCCCACAACCATCTCCACCTCAAAAGAATGACTCTAAAGAGTCCGGCTCCGCCGGATCTCCACGAAGCCGGAAGAGGCACTTCAGCTCGAGCGCTCCGGAGTACGCCGAAAGCATCAAAAAAGGTTGTTCAAAGGTAAAGGCGCTATCGAACGGGAGCGGGCGCTTCAACCCGTTCCAGTGGGCCCAGGTGCAGATCAACAAAGCAGGCCACCCCCAGGCGGTCGTCGATACGCTCGATGGTCTGGTTCAGTACTGGGAATCGATCCGTGGTGAGCCCTGGGCCTGGGCCGACAAGGTGATGAAATCCAAGAGCGGCAACTACTACGAGCGTGACGAGGCGGCGAAGGCGCAGGGCTACAAGGCGTTGCTCGGCGAGCTCGCCCAACTGCTCGGCAACCTGCCGGCGATCGGTTCGGGCGCGGGTCCTTCCGGGGCCTCGTGAAATGCGGTTTGGACGACCACGTTTCATCTTTACATTCGAAGAAAAAAACGGGTGAGAAAAGTATAACATCCTGTAAGTGATAAATAATCAGTGAACGAGCAGCTAAACATAGTCCAGGCGCAGGAACCGGAAGGCCTCAAGAATATCCTCGAGGTGGTGAAGTACCTGGAGGGCCTGGACCGCTACAAGGTCAAGCAGGCGACCGTCTACCGCCACAAGGATCACGGCAAGCTGCGGCCGCAGGCGGACGGCACATTCCGGATTTCTGACGTCGACCGCTATGCGGCGACATTCCTAAAGCTGAAGGACGGCTCCGGCGGTCTGCGGATGCGATCTCCGGCGCCGGCGATCGCCGACGACAAGGCCGCGGCCGAGGCCCGCAAGGTCAGCGCCCAGGCCGAGCACTGGGAGATCAAGACCAAGATCCTCAAGGGCGAGTATATCGAGCGCAGCGCCTTCGAGGCGGCGCTCGCCCGCCGGGCGTCGATTTTCAAAAGTGACATCGAAAACTTCATACGCAGCAACTCTGCCGAGATGATCAAGCTCGTCTCGGGCGACGACCTCAAGGCCCCGGACGTGATCGAGTTTTGGCTGGAGGCCTCCGAGAAGTGGCTCGCGCGCTACTCCGAGGACGCCCAGCACGAGCTCCCGGTCGCAGCCGACATGGCCAGGCTCGAGGCGATTGAATCATGACCGCCGCCGCCTACGCTATAGACCATTTCACCGCGCCGGAGCGCCGCGTCTTCCGGCCGCGGGAGCGCATAACGGTCTCGCAGTGGGCGGAGAAGTACCGCGTCGTCGTCCGCGGGCCGGCGCAGGGGAAATGGTCCAACGGGCTCACGCCGTACTGCATCGAGCCCATGGACACGATCGCGCTGCCGTGGGTGCGCAAGGTCTTCCTCTGCTGGGCCCCGCAGACCGGGAAGACTTCGGTCGGAATCAACTTCATGCTCTACGCGATCGACGTCGACCCCGGCCCCATGCTCTACGTCATGCCGGACGAGAAGGTCTCCAAGCGTATCGCCAAGCGCCAGCTCATTCCCACCATCCGCAGCACACCGCGCACCGGCTCGCTGCTATCCACCCGCATCGACGACATCACCTCGCTCCACGTCAACTTCGCCAACGGCTGCGATCTCATGATGGCCTGGGCCACCAGCGCGGCAGCACTCGCCTCGGAGTCCATCCGCTACATCTTCTGGGACGAGCCTGGAAAATACCCTGATTTCGTCGGCGAGGAGGCCGACCCTTTCAGCCTGGGCGACGTGCGCACCAACTCCTACCAGTACACCAGCAAGCAGATCTTCTACAGCACCCCCAAGCTCGACGGCGACGCCTTCGACCGCCTGATCCGCTCCGAGGCCGAGGAGCACCGCCGCTACCACGCCAAGTGCCCCATCTGCGGCCATCTGCAGGTGATGGCCTTCGATCGCATCCACTGGCAGGGGAAGAAGGACCACCGCGAGGTGCTGCGCGGCAAGCTTGCGCGCTACGCCTGCGAGAAGTGCGGCATGGACTGGGACGACCACGCCCGCAACCTGGCAGTACGCTCCGGCCGTTGGAAGTCGGACCATCCGGTAGAGCGCCCAACGGCGATCGCCTTCGGCCCGCTCGAAAGCTGGTACTCGCCATTCGTCTCGCTCTCCAAGGCGGCGGCGGACTTCCTCAAGGGCCAGGACGACCCCAAAAAACTGCAGGCCTTCGTCACCCAACACCAGGCGCGGCCGTGGAAGGAGGTCGTGGAGTCCAAGGCCGAGGGTGATCTCCTCAAGCGCAAGACCGATCTGCCGCCCGGCATCGCGCCCGCCTGGTCGGTCGCGCTAACCGCCGGCATCGACGTGCAGAAGCGCGGCTTCTGGTTCGTCGTGCGCGCCTGGGACGGAGATCTAAACTCGCACCTCGTCTCCTACGGCTACCTCTCAACCTTCGAGGAGGTGCGCGCCCTCGTCTTCGACACCTGGTTTCCGAAAGACGGCTCTCAGGATCGCCTGCAGATCTGGCGCGCGGCGATAGACACCGGCGGCGGCAAGGGCGAGGCGGACGACGACGCGATCAGCCGCACCGAGGAGATCTACGAGTTTATCCGCGCCCACGGCCGGCGGGACGGCAAGCAAGTCGTATTCGCGGTCAAGGGATCGAGCCGGCCGCAGCTCATCCGCGTCAACTACCCGCAGCCGATCGACCGCATGCCGCGCTCCAACAAGCCTATCCCGGGCGGCCTCGAGCTGCGCAGCCTCGACACGCACGAGCTCAAGAAGCTCCTGCACTGGCGCCTCACCCGGCGCGACCAGCGGGTGGACGACGCCGGCAACGTCACCCAGGCCGAGTCCCAGCGCATCTTCCTGCACGCCGAGACCGGGGTGGACTACACGCGCCAGTTCCTGGCCGAGGAGCTTCGCCGCAGCCGCAAGGGACGGCTCGAGTGGGTGCGGATCCGCACCGATAACCACCTGCTCGACGCCGAGGTCTACGCCGCGGCCTGCGCGGACAACTCCTGGCACCCCAACCTGGCCGGGCTCGCCCGGTACGTCAAAACGCGATCGGATCACGTACAGCGCCGCGCCGACGACGCGCAGCGCGTGGAAGATGCCAAACCCAAGACCCCCGTCCAGGCCATCGTGCAGCAGCGCGTGGCGGCGCTCCGGAGGCCGGCGGGCGGGTGGATGAGCGGGATCTGAATTTGGACAACTAATAAGTCAAAGTTGTCGTAGGTTGGCTAACTTTTGTGAGGGCCAAATGGGCAAGAGATGTTGTTGCGGGAAGGTTGCGTTCGACGATGACCTCACTCCGATGGTTTTTAATGAAATGATGCACGAAGTACTTGGACCTACAGGTAATTTTTGCGGGCCAACGTACACGCATGAAATGCGGAACTATGCCCGAGAGATCAAAGAGTTGCGCGAGTGCCTTGCCGCTTGCTTGCACGCACATCGTAACCCCGGTGTTCACTGGTCTTCACCCGACAGCGAAGGAACCGTTTGGGAATGGGCTGCAAGGATACTCGCCAACAAGTGAGGCAAAGATGGCAACCGAAATCTATAGGCGCAAGCCAACCGAGATTATGACCGTCAGATGGACAGGCGACAACCTGCGCGAAGTGATCGACTTCACCGGCTTGCATCCATCGGCGCAGCACATGACCTGGAACGAATACGCGCTGTTGGTGGCGCGTGAAGGCCTGATGCTGTTCACCCGCGAGGGCAAAATGAAAGCCAGTGTAGGTGATTGGATCATTCTCGACGTAGCCGGGTATCCCTACGCCTGCAAGCCGGATCACTTTGAAGCCAACTATGAGAGGGTCGAATGAAAATCACCAAAGTCAGCTACAGTAAATTGGTAACGAAGCCGGGAGAGTACAGCAACATCCGTTTCGGTGCCGAGGCGGATGTGCAGGAAAACGAAACTCCACAAGACGCAACCACAAGCCTTGTCTACTGGGTAAATCGTCGGTTGCAGGAACTCGGGTACGACGAGCAGGTTCGGTCTGAACTGGTGGAAGAGTGCGGGCGGTTGGAAGACCGCAAGAAGGAACTTGAGGAGGCGGTATCTAAGCTGCACGCAGCAGCTCGTCAGGCGCATGACGCGATCATAGGGGCTATCCCGTTCTGATACACCAACTTGTGGACCGAAGTTGGCATGGACGCATTACCAAAAGTTAGCCAGCGTCCGGGACCTCATAGGCTCTCGCGAGTAATGAAATGAAAACCGTCTTCTCGCCCTGTCGCACATACCGCTACGCGCTCTGGCGCGAATGGGATTCGTTGATCGGCGGTAAATACTGCATGTTCGTGGGTCTGAACCCGTCCACGGCGGACGAAGTGAACGACGACCCTACCATTCGCCGCTGCATCGGTTTCGCAAAGAGGTGGGGATATGGCGCTGTTTGCATGACCAACATTTTCGCAGCTCGGGCAACCGATCCGGAAGTGATGAAAGCGTTTGGCGATCCGGTTGGGCCGGATAACGACAAGTGGCTGGTGGAGATGGCGAGCGGGGCAGGCATCGTAATTGCCGCTTGGGGTGTTCACGGGGCGCACCTTGAGCGCGGAGAGACGGTCAAAAAGCTACTACCGGCGCTACAATGCCTCGGACTCACAAAGGACGGATACCCGCGTCATCCGCTTTACCTGCG
>JADHED010002103.1_pt1 | contig 14734 bp, 3 predicted proteins | sample 8952041 | NCBI WGS metagenome assembly JADHED01 (sample SAMN16124423, study PRJNA663239) | bioreactor sludge metagenome | isolation source: sludge (control) | place: India:Bengaluru | collected 2018-09-08
AGCACAGATAGTAGTCGTATCTTGATTGGCAATCCGCTTACCTTGCGGCTTACTATTGAGGCAGAGGCGACTGTGAAATTTAATCTTCCTACTTTGCAAGATTCTTTGGGGAAATGGGAGGTGCTGCAAAGGTCTCCTGTGGTAAAAGGAAATGAAAAGGGAAGAAATGTTTTCTCTCAAAATATTGTGCTAACAGCTTGGGATTCTGGTAGATATGAAATTCCTGCTATTCTTATTCCTTATCAAAATGGGCAGGATTCTGCACAAATTCAAACGAATCCGCTTGCTATTCAGGTTTTGACCATAAATGTAGATACTACGCAGGCGATTAAACCCATAAAGACGGCTTTGCCTGCGGCGTATATGTGGCAGGAGGCAAGTCCTTATATGGTGCTTGTAGGCTTGATGGCTATTTTGGGGCTTGTTTATTTTTTCTATAAAAAATGGAAGAAACAACAAAAGCAACAAATTGTACCTTTAGCCCATCGCCCAAAGGCTTTAAAATTGTTGGAGGATTTGGAAAAAAAAGAGCCATCAGAATTGCAAGAACTGCGAGATTTTTATGCAGGCATTTCTTATATTTTGAGAGATTATCTTTCTAAAACAAAAGGCTTTTCTGCTTATGAAATGGTTACAAGTGAGGTGATTGAAGCACTTACCCATAATGCAGCAGCAAATGAAATATTAGAAATAAAGCATTTATTATTACAATGCGACAAAGTAAAATTTGCTAATTATGAACCTACACAGGCAGAAAATAGAAGCGTTTTGCAAGAGGCGAAAGATTGGATTATAAAGTATTAAGGAATAAGGAAATTTGCGTCTTTCCTTATTCCTTTTTTTATCTTAACAAACTTATTGTACCTGCTCCTTTATTTGTTCTACCATCATAAAAAGTAACTTGATATTGATAGGTATAAACGCCTTCGGGAAGATTTTTTCCTTCTTTTGTGCCGTCCCAATAGTCTGTTATTTCATCAAAAGTAGTGATAATTCTGCCCCATCTGTCATAGATAGTAAGCTGAAAATCAGTGATTTCTATGCCTACTGCCTGCCAAGTATCATTTTTACCATCTCGATTAGGCGAAAAAGCATTAGGGAAAAAGATGCTACCACTTGTGTGAACAATGACAGGTTTTGAGACAGTATCTGCACAACCCGAAGATAAAGTTGCTATTAGTGTAACTACCACAGTATCATAGAGATAGTAAGTGTGGCGCGGGTTTTTGTTGATGCTTGTATTGCCATCTCCAAAGTTCCAAGTCCAGAGGGTATTGCCTACGCTTTGACTTAAATTGCTAAATTGTACGGCTTTCCCTGCAAAAACCTCCGCAGGGGTGTAACTAAAATCGGCTGTTATTTCTATAAATGACACATTTACAGGGATATTTGCTGTATCGTTTCCGCAGGAGTCTGCTATTACGACTTGATATTGCCCTTCATTTTTGGCAAAAAAAGGATTCTGTCCCGCAGAATTTGGGATAGCCGCCCCATTTAAGAGCCATGCAAGTACATTGTTGCTATTTGCGATAAGCATAAGGCTGTCGCCGACACAGATTTTTGGGCTTCCATTTGCTTGTATGCTTGCTTGTGTGCTGGCGATTTGTGTAAAAATTGCTGTTTCGCTTGTGTCCTTACAGCCTTCTGTATTTGTGCCAACAACTTGATATGTTCCCAAACTATTCACATATAGACTGTCATTTGTGGCATTGCCAATAAGGTTATTATTTTTATACCATTGATAGTTATTTGCGCCAAAAGCAGTAAGCAAAACAGGAAAATCGAAGTTACATACAGGGATATTTCCATTTGGAATAATAGAAACCGTAGGATTACTTGCAAAATTAAGGTTAAATGGGGAGGAACTTGCTACACAAGTGCCAAAAGTAACGGTTACAATATAGGTTCCTGCTTGTGTGGCGGTAATATTGGCGGTATTCGCAAGGTTTATGCCATTTAATGTCCATTGATAGCTGCTATAATTGCCTGCTGCTTGTAAATTTGCGTTTTGCCCCTGACAAATAAGGCTATCTCCTATGATAATAGGCGTATTGAGGGTGGAGGTTTGTACCAAAAAATCGGTAGAAGTGCCTTCACAGCCATTTGCATCTGTAACCGAGACGCTGTAAGCCCCTGCATTGTAAACGGTGAGGCTATTGCTATTTTCCCCTGCTAATATATTGCCATCTTGATACCACTGATAAGTAACATAGCCGTTGCATGTCAAGCTAAGTGAATCGCCGAGACAAAAGGGATTTGTGCCATTGCTAATGACGATTAATGGGGTAGGGGAGGGCAGGAAATTAAGGCTAATTATGTTACTTGTATCGGGACAAGTGCCTGTGTTATTGGTTACAATTACTTGGTAATCACCTGCTACGCTTGTATGAATCGTGTCTTGACTGATACTTCCTGAAGGCGTAAGCCATTGGTAATTGTTGCCGCCGCTTGCCGTCAGAATTGCTGTATCGCCACTACAAAGCGTAGTATTTGTAAGGGCAAGGATATTAGCGGTTATCTGTGGCTGAATGGTTACTGTTAAGGTGGCAGAAGTATCTCTACAATTTTGCGAAAAAACAGCTATAACACTATATTGTCCTGCTTGTGTGGCACTTAAATTTTGCCCCGTTTGCCCTGCTATTGCCGCACCATTAAAGAGCCAAATATTATTTAAACTGGCTGTTGTGTTAAAATGAACGGTATCTCCTACACAAATAGTTGTGTTGTTAAGTGCCTGAATATCAGCTGTTGGGTTAATCGCTTGACTAATTTGTGGGGAACAAACAAGTGTGCTACAATTTGTGAGAGGGTTGTTAATATTTACGCAAAAAGTTCCATTTTGGCTCACATAAACTGTATCATTATTGCTAAAAATTGGGGCTTGCCATTGATAATCTCCACCGCCGCTTGCCACAAGCATAATGCTATCTCCTACGCAAAAAGTTGTATTACTTGCATTTATATTTCCATTTGGCAAAGGATTGACAGTAATTGTAATGCTGTTACTTGTATCATTACAAGCAAACTGATTAATGACTTCTACGCTATAATTGCCACTATTTGTTACGGTTTGTGTGCTATTTGTATTATTATTAAATACGCCATTTAGTAGCCAACTATAAGTTGTTCCGCCAGAGGCTGTCAATATTATACTGTCTCCTGCACAAAAAACACTTGCGCCATTATTGACAAGATTGGCAGTAGGATTTGGATTCATAATAACTGTTACTGGAGCAGAACTTGCTACACAATTATTGGCATCAGCAATTTGCACAATGACTTGTACAGTAGTTTGTGCGGTAATATTGCCATTTGAGGCAACTGTAAGAGTCGAACTATTGCTTCCTACGGGTGAGCCATTTATAAGCCATGTATAGGCATTGGCAAGGGAGCTGTTTAATATAACATTTCCCCCTGCACAAATAGTAGTGCTACTTTGAGGGGTGATAATAGGATTGGGCAAAGGTAAAACGTTTATTGTGGCGGTATCGGTATTGCCTGCACAAAGCCCTGCTGCACTTATTTCTGCAAAGTAAGTCCCTGCATTATAGACAGTTAAAGGGTTGTTTGTACCGCCATTCGCTGTTGTGATAGGAATTCCATTTTGATACCATTGAATATTCGCGCCTATGGGTAAAGCTCCTGTAATAGAAAGGCTAAAACTGTCATTTGCACAGAAAGAGGCTGTGTTTACATTCAGATTGTAGCTTGGCGCGGGTAGTGTTAAAATTTGTAAAGTATCTTGATAAATACCTACACAATTCCCTGAATTGACTAATAAACGAAAACAAGCGGTATCTGCCAAATTTGTAGGAACAAAAATAGGACTGTTTGCACCTGCAATATTTGCCCATGCCCCTGCACAATCTGTTTGCATTTGCCATTGATATTGAGGGTTATAATTTGTCGCTGCTACGGGAGCGGTAAGCGGATTTGCTGTACCTGTAAAGGCGCATATCGTTTGTGGGTTTGGGTTTGAGGAAATAGAGCCAATGGCAAAAGTGGTGATTTTTTGCTCAAAATATAAAGAGCCATTTGTTGCGCCAAGTCCTCCGCTATCTGCTACAATTTGCCCCGAAAAGTTGTTCCATGCACAATTATCAAAAAAGATTTTAATTCTTCCTCCGCCTCCTGCACCGCCATTTCCGCCATTTGAAGCAGGGGGAATGGTAGCAGTAGTAAGTAAACCACCGGCTGTTCCACAGATAAAAGGTGGTTCTTGATAACTTACAGTATCGCCTGCCCCCCCTTGTCCGCCTATCCCTGCAAGCCCTCCATTTGCAGAAACAATGCCTGTTATTTGTAAACTTCCATTAGATTCGAGCCAAATCGCGCCCCCGCTACCACCACCACCTCCTGCACCGCCTCCACCTGCGCCTACATAAGTATGCTCATTTACTTGTGGACATGCGTCTATACAACATCTTGGCGACTCTCCTCCATCACCGCCATCGCCTCCCTTGCCACCATTTTCTCCATCTGCTAAGACGCTACCTAATATATATAATCCTTTTTGTGTTATCAACTTGATAGCTCCGCCCCCATTGCCGCCTTTTTCTCCGTTTTGTGCGGGAAAATAACCTCTGCCTCCCCCTGCTGCGCCACCGCCCCCACTGCCAAGCTCAAAATCAATTCCATTGCTTGTGCCATAGTTTGTAGTAATAATGCCTCCATTTCCGCCGTTGCCCGAAATAAAAGCAACAGTATTTGCAGGTGAACAGGTGTTATTAGGGGAGTTTGCAGACATTACGGGGATAGTTGCGGCTGCGCCTGCCCCTGCATTTCCCCCATTTCCGCCATAGCTACCCCCTGCGCCGCCGCCACCGCCGCCCGAACCACCTACACGCCCCACTCTGTCGCTTGTGGCATTACAGGAGTTTTTTCTTCCAGAACCATTTGTGCCGTTTGTGCCGCTATTCCCAAAGCCTGTGCCTGTGCCGTCTGTACCTGCTGCACCAAAAGTTACAGGAGTTATGCCCATACATTGACTGGCTAAACTGCAATCTTGAAAGCGTACAGAATCGTTACAGAAACCTGCTGCACCTCCCGCGCCCCCTGCAAATCCTGCCCCTACTGCTGAAAGTGTACCTTCTATCAGAATAGAATCGGCATTAATTTCTATAAAACCACAATTATTGACATTCTGCGGCTCTACAAAGACGGTAAAACCCACAGGGATATGAAAAACGCCTGTAATATTGTATGTGCCAGACAAAACCTGCCCATTAGTTGGGGTAAAATTGCCAGCGATATTTTGTGTAGGACATTGTGCTTGTGTTTGAAAGAGCAGTAAGAAAAGCGTGCAAAATATAAATATGTGTCTCATTTGTATAGGTCGTTTCTTGCAGATGTCTTAGCTGCTATTATCTGCGAGACAAAGATAAGGAATTTATTGTTATGATTGTTTGTATAAATTTATTTATATTTGTGGTGTTTTTGATAGGGTATTTATAACTGTATAAATCTGCGTTTATCTATAAGAAACCAAATAATTTCCGCAGAGGATATTAACTAATTAAAATATGAAAAAGTATTTCTTTTTGTTTGTTTTTGTGCTACTTTGCTGTTTTACAGGCTTGCAAGCACAAACGGTTTTTAATGTAAACTACAAATCTGATGCAAAAGTCAAAGTGTATGTGGCTAATTATAAGTCAGATGCGGATTTGGTGGTTTACAAGTGTAAGTATAAGTCTGATGCAACAGGGAATGAGGGGCTATGGTTTTTTACGGATTATAAATCTGATGCAAAATTCCCTATCTTCTTTTGTGATTACAAGTCAGATGCTGACTTAGTGATTTTCTTTTCGGAATATAAATCTGATGCAGGCTGGAGAAACAGCAGCAAAAAGCATTTGTTGTATTGAGCAGGGGTGAAAAGTGGGGTTTTAGTTTATTTATATAGACCAAAGGTTTTGGAAACCTGATAGGTCTATATAATGAACATATTTTAACTAATAAACGTAAGTTGCGAATGAACCATTCTTGCCTGAAAAATAAGCAGGTTTACGCAGGAAACCGCTACATTTTGGCTGAATTGTACGGATTTCCTGCGTAAATCCTCTTTTATTCGCAACTTACATTAATAAATAAACAAATAATATGCTACTACTATTAGATGATGGAAAACCTCGTAAGCTCACGTATTTTAATAGCTTAACAGCGCGGGATTTTCAGCTTTCTATACAAGACAAAGAAGGGGAAACGCTTTTTTGGCATTATCATAAACTCATTGTGGAGGATATGTTTTTGACTTTGCCGCCAGATTCGACTGTTGAAAGTATTTGGAAGAAATTGACTGTTCCGCAAAAGGGGATTTTTGTGGTAGGGCATTTTATTTCGCAGGTGAATAATGGGGGCGTTTGGCAGTTTATGTTTAATAGAACGGAGTATGTAACGGCTGCTGTGCAGTTTTTTTATGAAATATCTCAGCAGCCTAAGACTCGTTTTCCGCATGACCTCAAATATGATTACAAAAAAGCCTTAGAGGAACTCTATGCCATGCTTGATGATGGACGTTTTAATGATATTTGTGAGGTTTGGAACAATGCCACGCTGTCTTTTGAGGAGAGATGGGCGGCGTTTAACAAAGGGTATGAATATATCACACAGGATAAAGCGGTTATTCAGAGCTATTTTTATCAAGAGGAGTTTAAAGTGCGTTTCTATGCCGCCCTAAATGCTTATATTGAGCGTTTTTTGGGATTGTTGATAAACATCATACCTGAACAAGAAAAGGCAAAGGTTAGCAAAATGGAAGCAATTCCTCATTTTACGCAGTATCTAACCGACTTTTTCAAAACGGCACCGCAGGAAGTTAGCATTTATTATACCGCTAAGGCAACGATTGATTTGGAAAATGTAGCGTTGTTTTTGATGAAATATGTGATGCCTGATGGGACTGATGGGATAGGAATTACGGGATATTTTACATACGTATTAGACAAACTTTCTTTGGCAGATATTAAAACCATGTATCAAAAATGGCATAAACAAGAATTGGTCAATTTATATTATGCCTATTATTTGGTAGAAAAAGCCAAAGCCGATAATCCTGAAAATCAACAATTTGATGAATCAAAATGGGCGGCTATCTGTGCGCAACTCAATGTAGCCCTTAGCCCTGTATTAGATTATATCAAATTAGGAGAACGAGAATACTATGTTCATAATAACCCTGCAATAGCCCCAAATCCTGTAGATTCGCTCGGCGAATACAAACACAAGGTAAGCCTTACTTCTGATAAGATTGATGATATTTTAGCCCAAAAATATCCGCTATACTATCGAGTCTTTAAATTCAACAAATTGATAAAGGATAATCCTTGGGGGTTTTAGAAATAAACCTTATATTCAATAGCGCAGGCTTTAAAGCCTGCGCTATTGAATATAAGGTTTATTTCTAAAACCCCCAAGGATTATCCTTTATCAATTTGTTGAATTTAAAGACTCGATAGTATAGCGGATATTTTTGGGCTAAAATATCATCAATCTTATCAGAAGTAAGGCTTACCTTGTGTTTGTATTCGCCGAGCGAATCTACAGGATTTGGGGCTATTGCAGGGTTATTATGAACATAGTATTCTCGTTCTCCTAATTTGATATAATCTAATACAGGGCTAAGGGCTACATTGAGTTGCGCACAGATAGCCGCCCATTTTGATTCATCAAATTGTTGATTTTCAGGATTATCGGCTTTGGCTTTTTCTACCAAATAATAGGCATAATATAAATTGACCAATTCTTGTTTATGCCATTTTTGATACATGGTTTTAATATCTGCCAAAGAAAGTTTGTCTAATACGTATGTAAAATATCCCGTAATTCCTATCCCATCAGTCCCATCAGGCATCACATATTTCATCAAAAACAACGCTACATTTTCCAAATCAATCGTTGCCTTAGCGGTATAATAAATGCTAACTTCCTGCGGTGCCGTTTTGAAAAAGTCGGTTAGATACTGCGTAAAATGAGGAATTGCTTCCATTTTGCTAACCTTTGCCTTTTCTTGTTCAGGTATGATGTTTATCAACAATCCCAAAAAACGCTCAATATAAGCATTTAGGGCGGCATAGAAACGCACTTTAAACTCCTCTTGATAAAAATAGCTCTGAATAACCGCTTTATCCTGTGTGATATATTCATACCCTTTGTTAAACGCCGCCCATCTCTCCTCAAAAGACAGCGTGGCATTGTTCCAAACCTCACAAATATCATTAAAACGTCCATCATCAAGCATGGCATAGAGTTCCTCTAAGGCTTTTTTGTAATCATATTTGAGGTCATGCGGAAAACGAGTCTTAGGCTGCTGAGATATTTCATAAAAAAACTGCACAGCAGCCGTTACATACTCCGTTCTATTAAACATAAACTGCCAAACGCCCCCATTATTCACCTGCGAAATAAAATGCCCTACCACAAAAATCCCCTTTTGCGGAACAGTCAATTTCTTCCAAATACTTTCAACAGTCGAATCTGGCGGCAAAGTCAAAAACATATCCTCCACAATGAGTTTATGATAATGCCAAAAAAGCGTTTCCCCTTCTTTGTCTTGTATAGAAAGCTGAAAATCCCGCGCTGTTAAGCTATTAAAATACGTGAGCTTACGAGGTTTTCCATCATCTAATAGTAGTAGCATATTATTTGTTTATTTATTAATGTAAGTTGCGAATAAAAGAGGATTTACGCAGGAAATCCGTACAATTCAGCCAAAATGTAGCGGTTTCCTGCGTAAACCTGCTTATTTTTCAGGCAAGAATGGTTCATTCGCAACTTACGTTTATTAGTTAAAATATGTTCATTATATAGACCTATCAGGTTTCCAAAACCTTTGGTCTATATAAATAAACTAAAACCCCACTTTTCACCCCTGCTCAATACAACAAATGCTTTTTGCTGCTGTTTCTCCAGCCTGCATCAGATTTATATTCCGAAAAGAAAATCACTAAGTCAGCATCTGACTTGTAATCACAAAAGAAGATAGGGAATTTTGCATCAGATTTATAATCCGTAAAAAACCATAGCCCCTCATTCCCTGTTGCATCAGACTTATACTTACACTTGTAAACCACCAAATCCGCATCTGACTTATAATTAGCCACATACACTTTGACTTTTGCATCAGATTTGTAGTTTACATTAAAAACCGTTTGTGCTTGCAAGCCTGTAAAACAGCAAAGTAGCACAAAAACAAACAAAAAGAAATACTTTTTCATATTTTAATTAGTTAATATCCTCTGCGGAAATTATTTGGTTTCTTATAGATAAACGCAGATTTATACAGTTATAAATACCCTATCAAAAACACCACAAATATAAATAAATTTATACAAACAATCATAACAATAAATTCCTTATCTTTGTCTCGCAGATAATAGCAGCTAAGACATCTGCAAGAAACGACCTATACAAATGAGACACATATTTATATTTTGCACGCTTTTCTTACTGCTCTTTCAAACACAAGCACAATGTCCTACACAAAATATCGCTGGCAATTTTACCCCAACTAATGGGCAGGTTTTGTCTGGCACATACAATATTACAGGCGTTTTTCATATCCCTGTGGGTTTTACCGTCTTTGTAGAGCCGCAGAATGTCAATAATTGTGGTTTTATAGAAATTAATGCCGATTCTATTCTGATAGAAGGTACACTTTCAGCAGTAGGGGCAGGATTTGCAGGGGGCGCGGGAGGTGCAGCAGGTTTCTGTAACGATTCTGTACGCTTTCAAGATTGCAGTTTAGCCAGTCAATGTATGGGCATAACTCCTGTAACTTTTGGTGCAGCAGGTACAGACGGCACAGGCACAGGCTTTGGGAATAGCGGCACAAACGGCACAAATGGTTCTGGAAGAAAAAACTCCTGTAATGCCACAAGCGACAGAGTGGGGCGTGTAGGTGGTTCGGGCGGCGGTGGCGGCGGCGCAGGGGGTAGCTATGGCGGAAATGGGGGAAATGCAGGGGCAGGCGCAGCCGCAACTATCCCCGTAATGTCTGCAAACTCCCCTAATAACACCTGTTCACCTGCAAATACTGTTGCTTTTATTTCGGGCAACGGCGGAAATGGAGGCATTATTACTACAAACTATGGCACAAGCAATGGAATTGATTTTGAGCTTGGCAGTGGGGGCGGTGGCGCAGCAGGGGGAGGCAGAGGTTATTTTCCCGCACAAAACGGAGAAAAAGGCGGCAATGGGGGCGGAGCTATCAAGTTGATAACACAAAAAGGATTATATATATTAGGTAGCGTCTTAGCAGATGGAGAAAATGGTGGCAAGGGAGGCGATGGCGGTGATGGAGGAGAGTCGCCAAGATGTTGTATAGACGCATGTCCACAAGTAAATGAGCATACTTATGTAGGCGCAGGTGGAGGCGGTGCAGGAGGTGGTGGTGGTAGCGGGGGCGCGATTTGGCTCGAATCTAATGGAAGTTTACAAATAACAGGCATTGTTTCTGCAAATGGAGGGCTTGCAGGGATAGGCGGACAAGGGGGGGCAGGCGATACTGTAAGTTATCAAGAACCACCTTTTATCTGTGGAACAGCCGGTGGTTTACTTACTACTGCTACCATTCCCCCTGCTTCAAATGGCGGAAATGGCGGTGCAGGAGGCGGAGGAAGAATTAAAATCTTTTTTGATAATTGTGCATGGAACAACTTTTCGGGGCAAATTGTAGCAGATAGCGGAGGACTTGGCGCAACAAATGGCTCTTTATATTTTGAGCAAAAAATCACCACTTTTGCCATTGGCTCTATTTCCTCAAACCCAAACCCACAAACGATATGCGCCTTTACAGGTACAGCAAATCCGCTTACCGCTCCCGTAGCAGCGACAAATTATAACCCTCAATATCAATGGCAAATGCAAACAGATTGTGCAGGGGCATGGGCAAATATTGCAGGTGCAAACAGTCCTATTTTTGTTCCTACAAATTTGGCAGATACCGCTTGTTTTCGTTTATTAGTCAATTCAGGGAATTGTGTAGGTATTTATCAAGATACTTTACAAATTTTAACACTACCCGCGCCAAGCTACAATCTGAATGTAAACACAGCCTCTTTCTGTGCAAATGACAGTTTTAGCCTTTCTATTACAGGAGCTTTACCCATAGGCGCGAATATTCAATGGTATCAAAATGGAATTCCTATCACAACAGCGAATGGCGGTACAAACAACCCTTTAACTGTCTATAATGCAGGGACTTACTTTGCAGAAATAAGTGCAGCAGGGCTTTGTGCAGGCAATACCGATACCGCCACAATAAACGTTTTACCTTTGCCCAATCCTATTATCACCCCTCAAAGTAGCACTACTATTTGTGCAGGGGGAAATGTTATATTAAACAGCTCCCTTGCCAATGCCTATACATGGCTTATAAATGGCTCACCCGTAGGAAGCAATAGTTCGACTCTTACAGTTGCCTCAAATGGCAATATTACCGCACAAACTACTGTACAAGTCATTGTGCAAATTGCTGATGCCAATAATTGTGTAGCAAGTTCTGCTCCAGTAACAGTTATTATGAATCCAAATCCTACTGCCAATCTTGTCAATAATGGCGCAAGTGTTTTTTGTGCAGGAGACAGTATAATATTGACAGCCTCTGGCGGAACAACTTATAGTTGGCTACTAAATGGCGTATTTAATAATAATACAAATAGCACACAAACCGTAACAAATAGTGGCAATTATAGCGTAGAAGTCATTAATCAGTTTGCTTGTAATGATACAAGTAACAGCATTACAATTACTGTCAATCCTTTGCCAAATGGAAATATAAATGCAAGTAATACAACTTTTTGCGTAGGAGATAGCATTATGCTTGTGGCAAGCGGCGGTGGAGATTATCAATGGCAAGCCCCAATTTTTAGCAATAATGATACAGTTTATGTGAGCCAAAATGGAACTTTTTGCGTAAATATTAACAACCCTCTCACAAATTGTAGCACACTTGTTTGTTCCCCACAAATTAGTCAAGCGATTAACCCAACAGCTGATATTCAGGCACTTAACAACACAACTATTTGTGTAGGAGATACCGTTCATTTTAACACAACAGCCAGTTTAAATAATATTTGGCTCTTTAATGGTGCGGCAATAGCAGGGCAAACGGGGCAAAATTTAAGTGCCACACAAGCAGGACAATATAGTGTTATAGCTGTTTTTTCGCAAAATTGTAGAGATACTTCTGCCACCTTAACAGTAACCATTCAGCCACAGATAACCGCTAATATCCTTGCCCTTACAAATACTACGCTTTGTAGTGGCGATACAGCAATTCTGACGGCAAGCGGCGGCAACAATTACCAATGGCTTACGCCTTCAGGAAGTATCAGTCAAGACACGATTCATACAAGCGTAGCAGGTGATTACCAAGTAATTGTAACCAATAACACAGGCACTTGTCCCGATACAAGTAACATAATTAGCCTTAATTTCCTGCCCTCCCCTACCCCATTAATCGTCATTAGCAATGGCACAAATCCCTTTTGTCTCGGCGATTCACTTAGCTTGACATGCAACGGCTATGTTACTTATCAGTGGTATCAAGATGGCAATATATTAGCAGGGGAAAATAGCAATAGCCTCACCGTTTACAATGCAGGGGCTTACAGCGTCTCGGTTACAGATGCAAATGGCTGTGAAGGCACTTCTACCGATTTTTTGGTACAAACCTCCACCCTCAATACGCCTATTATCATAGGAGATAGCCTTATTTGTCAGGGGCAAAACGCAAATTTACAAGCAGCAGGCAATTATAGCAGCTATCAATGGACATTAAATGGCATAAACCTTGCGAATACCGCCAATATTACCGCCACACAAGCAGGAACCTATATTGTAACCGTTACTTTTGGCACTTGTGTAGCAAGTTCCTCCCCATTTAACCTTAATTTTGCAAGTAATCCTACGGTTTCTATTATTCCAAATGGAAATATCCCTGTATGTAACTTCGATTTTCCTGTTTTGCTTACTGCTTTTGGCGCAAATAACTATCAATGGTATAAAAATAATAACCTTATTGGCAATGCCACAAATGACAGTCTATATGTGAATAGTTTGGGAACATATCAAGTTGTTGGCACAAATACAGAAGGCTGTAAGGACACAAGCGAAACAGCAATTTTTACACAAATCGCCAGCACACAAGCAAGCATACAAGCAAATGGAAGCCCAAAAATCTGTGTCGGCGACAGCCTTATGCTTATCGCAAATAGCAACAATGTACTTGCATGGCTCTTAAATGGGGCGGCTATCCCAAATTCTGCGGGACAGAATCCTTTTTTTGCCAAAAATGAAGGGCAATATCAAGTCGTAATAGCAGACTCCTGCGGAAACGATACAGCAAATATCCCTGTAAATGTGTCATTTATAGAAATAACAGCCGATTTTAGTTACACCCCTGCGGAGGTTTTTGCAGGGAAAGCCGTACAATTTAGCAATTTAAGTCAAAGCGTAGGCAATACCCTCTGGACTTGGAACTTTGGAGATGGCAATACAAGCATCAACAAAAACCCGCGCCACACTTACTATCTCTATGATACTGTGGTAGTTACACTAATAGCAACTTTATCTTCGGGTTGTGCAGATACTGTCTCAAAACCTGTCATTGTTCACACAAGTGGTAGCATCTTTTTCCCTAATGCTTTTTCGCCTAATCGAGATGGTAAAAATGATACTTGGCAGGCAGTAGGCATAGAAATCACTGATTTTCAGCTTACTATCTATGACAGATGGGGCAGAATTATCACTACTTTTGATGAAATAACAGACTATTGGGACGGCACAAAAGAAGGAAAAAATCTTCCCGAAGGCGTTTATACCTATCAATATCAAGTTACTTTTTATGATGGTAGAACAAATAAAGGAGCAGGTACAATAAGTTTGTTAAGATAAAAAAAGGAATAAGGAAAGACGCAAATTTCCTTATTCCTTAATACTTTATAATCCAATCTTTCGCCTCTTGCAAAACGCTTCTATTTTCTGCCTGTGTAGGTTCATAATTAGCAAATTTTACTTTGTCGCATTGTAATAATAAATGCTTTATTTCTAATATTTCATTTGCTGCTGCATTATGGGTAAGTGCTTCAATCACCTCACTTGTAACCATTTCATAAGCAGAAAAGCCTTTTGTTTTAGAAAGATAATCTCTCAAAATATAAGAAATGCCTGCATAAAAATCTCGCAGTTCTTGCAATTCTGATGGCTCTTTTTTTTCCAAATCCTCCAACAATTTTAAAGCCTTTGGGCGATGGGCTAAAGGTACAATTTGTTGCTTTTGTTGTTTCTTCCATTTTTTATAGAAAAAATAAACAAGCCCCAAAATAGCCATCAAGCCTACAAGCACCATATAAGGACTTGCCTCCTGCCACATATACGCCGCAGGCAAAGCCGTCTTTATGGGTTTAATCGCCTGCGTAGTATCTACATTTATGGTCAAAACCTGAATAGCAAGCGGATTCGTTTGAATTTGTGCAGAATCCTGCCCATTTTGATAAGGAATAAGAATAGCAGGAATTTCATATCTACCAGAATCCCAAGCTGTTAGCACAATATTTTGAGAGAAAACATTTCTTCCCTTTTCATTTCCTTTTACCACAGGAGACCTTTGCAGCACCTCCCATTTCCCCAAAGAATCTTGCAAAGTAGGAAGATTAAATTTCACAGTCGCCTCTGCCTCAATAGTAAGCCGCAAGGTAAGCGGATTGCCAATCAAGATACGACTACTATCTGTGCT
>JADHED010002106.1_pt1 | contig 14729 bp, 14 predicted proteins | sample 8952041 | NCBI WGS metagenome assembly JADHED01 (sample SAMN16124423, study PRJNA663239) | bioreactor sludge metagenome | isolation source: sludge (control) | place: India:Bengaluru | collected 2018-09-08
GCATCCATGCTCAGTTCAACTCATGTTCGACCTTCAGTTAACCGGACAGCAGTGAAGAAAAATGAAACTTTCACAAGTAAAAGCACTTTTGCCAACATTAGACAATGTTGCGTTCAAATTAGAAAACGGAACTTTTGTTCCTGAACATTTTCACATTACCGAAGTTGGAATGGTAACAAAAAACTTTATTGATTGTGGTGGAACAATCCGCAACGAAAAAACGGTAAACTTTCAGTTGTGGAACGCTGACGACCACGACCACCGACTAAAACCAACGAAGTTGCTAAACATTATTGAACTTTCCGAAAAGCAATTAGGCATTGAAGATGCAGAAATTGAAGTAGAATATCAAAGCGACACGATTGGAAAATATTCGTTAGCGTTTGACGGAACAAACTTTATTCTGCAAAATAAAACAACAAATTGTTTAGCACAAGACAAATGTGGGATACCACAAGAAAAACAGAAAATAAAATTGTCGGAATTGCAAACGGCTCAAACATCTTCTTGTTCGCCAAATTCGGGCTGTTGCTAACCACTAAAAACAACATATGATGTATCAAAAACTACTCGAAGTCATTCACAACAAAATAGACGTTCACAGCATCAGCGGAGAGCGTAAAATCATATTACAGCCATTGATAGATTTTCTACAGCAAAAAGTAAATAATAAGCAGGATATAAATATCAACTTCATCTGTACTCACAATTCCCGAAGAAGCCATTTGTCGCAGGTTTGGGCGCAGGTAGCGTCAGCACATTTTAATATCCCAAACGTACATTGCTATTCGGGCGGTACAGAAGAAACCGCACTGTTCCCGAAAGTTGCAGAAACATTGACAGAACAGGGATTTAATATTTTCAAAATCGCAGATACCAACAACCCTGTATATGCCATAAAGTACAGTGATAATGCTTTGCCTGTAATCGGGTTCTCAAAAAAATACGATAGCCTTTTCAATCCTGTATCGGCATTCACAGCTATTATGACCTGTTCACAGGCAGACGGTGGCTGTCCGTTTATAGCAGGAGCGGAAAAAAGAATACCTATAACATTTGACGACCCGAAAATTTCAGACGGTACAACGGAACAGACAAAGGTATATGCAGATAGAAGTTTGCAGATAGCAACAGAAATGTTTTATGTTTTTTCAATGATTAAAAAATAACTGATGCAACCAAAACTAAAATTTCTTGACAGATACCTAACCCTATGGATATTCTTTGCAATGGCGTTTGGTGTGGGTTTGGGCTATTTCTTTCCTAATATTTCGAATATAACAGACAGCCTGTCCATTGGTACAACCAATATTCCGTTGGCAATAGGTTTGATACTGATGATGTATCCGCCATTGGCAAAGGTAGATTATACATTATTGCCTCAAGCATTTAAAGATAAAAAAGTAATCGGCATATCCTTAATTCTGAATTGGGTTATCGGTACCGTGCTGATGTTCGGGTTAGCCGTTCTGTTTTTAAGGAGCGAACCCGATTATATGGCAGGGTTGATTTTGATAGGATTGGCAAGGTGTATCGCAATGGTTATCGTATGGAGTGATTTGGCAAAAGCCAACAGAGAATATACGGCATTATTGGTAGCGTTAAACAGTATCTTCCAGATATTGAGTTATAGTTTTTTGGTTTGGCTTTTCATCAACGTATTACCAAATAAATTAGGATTAGCCAATTTCAATGTAAGCGTATCAATGAAAGATGTAACTGAAAGCGTTTTGATATACTTGGGCATTCCTTTTTTGGCAGGTTTCTTGAGCCGATACGTTCTTATAAAATCAAAAGGCATTGAATGGTATAACAGGAAATTCGTGCCCAAAATATCGCCCATTACACTTTACGCACTATTGTTTACCATTGTACTGATGTTCAGTCTGAAAGGCGACAAGATATTGGAGTTGCCAATGGATGTGATAAAGATAGCAATACCGCTAATCATCTATTTTGTACTGATGTTTTTTGTGAGCTTCTTTGTAAATAAAGCTTTGAACGTCCCTTACGACAAAAACGCATCAATCGCATTTACAGCCACAGGAAACAATTTTGAATTGGCGATAGCCGTAGCAATAGCGGTTTTCGGTATTCATTCGCCACAAGCATTTGTGGGCGTTATCGGGCCATTAGTTGAAGTGCCTGTACTTATAATTTTAGTTCGAGCAAGTTTATGGTTAAAACGAAAGTACTATTCCGAGACGTAAAAAATAATAGCATAAATAATATTCAACAAGGAACTGACAGAAAGGCAGCACCTAACAGCGGTTTGGCAAAAGTTGCGGTTTCGCTCTCCGCAGACATATTTGTGGTTAAAGAAAGTTCAGTTCTCCACATCAACATTTGTGGTAAAAATCGCCACCTTCGCCAAGCCGCAAACCGTTAGCCAAAGTTTCAACCACTGATAGAGGTGGAGAATCGCCACCTACAGGTCACCTCCTGCAATGAAGCTCAAACTTTGGGAAAGCTTACACCACCTTGATGACAGGTGCTGACAGGTTGATCACGAAGTGCGCGAAAGCCCTCCTCGCCATGGGCAAGAGGGTGGCGAAGGATGTAATTTTCTCTGCGTCTCTGCGCCTCCGCGCGACCCTCCAGTTCGCCTTTCTCACCTTTTCACTCTTTCACCCTACATCGCTCTTCTCCCAAGCCCCCTACATCCCGCCCTCCGATCCGTTGGTGAAGGAGAAGCTCGCCCAATGGCAGGACCTGAAGTTCGGCCTGCTGATGCACTGGGGGCCATACAGCCAGTGGGGCGTGGTGGAGAGCTGGAGCATCTGCCCGGAGGATGAGCCCTGGTGCCGCCGCGACTCGTCGCACGGCAAGACCTACACGGAGTACGTGCGCAACTACGAAGCGCTGCAGACCAGCTTCAATCCCACGGCCTTCGATCCGGGAAAGTGGGCCAAGGCCGCGAAGGATGCCGGCATGAAGTACGTGGTGTTCACCACCAAGCACCACGACGGCTTCTGCATGTTCGACACCAAGCTCACGGACTACAAGGTCACCTCGCCGGGCTGCCCCTTCCATGGCGACCCACGCGCCAACATCGCCAAGCAGGTCTTTGATGCCTTCCGCAGCGCAGGCTTGTGGGCCGGCGCGTATTTCAGCAAGCCGGATTGGCACTGCCCGTACTACTGGTGGCCCTACTTCCCGCCCAAGGACCGCAACGTGAACTACCTGCCCTCGCGCTATCCCGAGCGCTGGCAGCGGTTCAAGGACTTCACCTACGGGCAGATCGAGGAGCTGATGTCGGACTACGGGAAGATGGACATCCTCTGGCTCGATGGCGGGCAGGTGCGGCCGTTGAACACGATCGACACCACGGTCTCCTGGCAGAAGGCGATCACCATCGAGCAGGACATCGACATGCCGCGCATCGCCGCGATGGCGCGTAAACACCAGCCCGGCCTGCTGATGGTGGACCGCACCGTGGGCGGCGAGTACGAGAACTACATCACCCCCGAAGGCCATGTGCCCGACAAGGATCCCGGCGTACCCTGGGAGACCTGCATGCCCATGGGCACCAGCTGGAGTTGGATGCCGAATGAGCAGTACAAAAGCACGAAGGAGATCATCCGCACCCTGGCGCAGGCGGTGACGCGCGGCGGTAGCCTGCTGCTGAACGTGGGTCCCCGCCCTGATGGCCAACTCGACTCCACGGCTTACGTTCGGCTCAAGGAAGTGGGCCAATGGCTGCAAGTCAACGGTGAGGCCATCTACGGTACGCGCGCCAGTACCTGGGAAACGCACGGCGCCATCGGCTGCACTCAGAGCAAGGACGGCCGCGTCCACTACCTCCTTGGCGAAGCGAAGGGCGGCCCCTGGTCCTTCGCGTGGAAAGGCCGCGAAATGCCCAAGGTCATACTGTTGGGGACCGACCAGGCAATTCCGGTGAAGTCCGGGAAGCCGGGTTTCCTGATGCTGGAACTACCGCCGGGGACGGAGGGAGGTGTGGTCGTGGTGAAGATCGAGGGTTAAGGCGGCCTCCTCGTCGTCATCAGGTATTCATTTCGTGTGCACTCAAGCTTGGCGGTCCTACCTACCTTGGTGCGAAATGAAATACGACCTTCCGGATGACCAAGGCGAAGTGCTGCCGAACCTGCTCGGCCTGAAGGACCAACGTGCGGTTGAACTGGCTGAGGCGGAAGGCTTCCTCCGTGCCGAGATCACGCTTTATAATGAACTATCGGATGAAACGGGCTTCGACCTGCACTACATCAAGCGAATGCACCATTTGGCATTGGGCCATCTCTATGCCTTTGCCGGCGAATGGCGCACGGTGAACATGTCCAAAGGCGGATTCAATTTTCCATCCGCCAAGTTCCTGAATGAAACGATGCACGGCTTCGAACGGGAGGTGCTCAAAGGCATGCCCGATATCTACACCGACCGGGACTCACTCATTCGTGACATGGCCAAGGTGCACGGCGAGTTTCTTTTCATTCATCCGTTCCGTGAAGGGAATGGCCGCACCGCACGCCTGCTGACCGACCTGATGGCCCAAAAACAAGGCTATGGCAAGCTGCGTTGGGCAAGCATCGGTCGTGAACATTTCGAAGGATATGTGATGGCCGTTCAGCAGTCGGCCATAGGCGACCCGCAGCCCATGGAGGCGATCATCCGCTCCGTTTTCCCAGGCTGACCTCCACCTTCTTCAGCAGGACCAAAGCCTCTTCCATGCTGATCCGGATGCCTTCGATACTGAACGAGTCGATCAACGCACGCAACCGCTCCTCGCGCGTGACCACCGGCTTGCGACTGCGTTTGGATGCCATGCTTCAAATTTACACAAAGCGTCAAAGAACCGCATGGTAATCGAGACGGGGAAGAGTAGAATGCACCTTTCACCGCGATCAGGTCATCCGAGTAACGAGCCATGCCCCCGAGTCCTCTTCCGTATCTTCGTGGTATGAAAGGCGTCACCATCATCGAGGACAAGGCGAAGAAGCGCCGCTACATGCAGATCGACATGAAAGCGGTGAAGGACGACCGCGAGTGGATCCAAGATCAGGTGGATGTGCTCATCGCCGAAAGCCGCCGTGACCAGAAGCGCATTCCTTGGTCCGTGATCAAGGAAGAGTTGAAGCGCGAAGGACGGCTATGAAATACACCGTCGTACTGGCGCGTGATGCACGCAAGGAGTTGGACCTGTTGTCCAAGCAGAACTTCATTCGCATTGCGCGCAAGATCGACGAACTCGAGGATGATCCCCGGCCACCAGGCTGTGTGAAGCTCAAAGGCAACGATGGCGACATTTGGCGGGTCCGTGCCGGGGACTACCGGATACTCTAGGTGATCGAGGATGTACTACGGATCGTGGATATCCGCAAGATCGGCCACCGGCGCGATGTCTATAAGCGATAAGGCCGAGCAAGGTTTTCTGATGGTGGGCCGATTTTTCGCCCTAGCCTTTGCGCTCGGCATTGGTATGTCCTGTGCCTTGGGCCAATCCCCCTTCACCTTCCGCATGGCCTACTACAGCCCGGCCACGGATAGCACCTATGCCGCCGAACACCGGCTCCGCTGGCTGCGGATCACCGAAGGGAGCGTGGATCCCGAGTGGGGCCTGTGGGTCCACACCATGCACCGCTTCGTACCTGCATCGCTGATCACCTCACATCCTGAGTACTTCGCCGAGCGTAACGGTGTTCGGATCACCGACCAGCTCTGCATGAACCACCCGGAAGTGCTGCGCATCACCGTGGACAGCCTGCGTGCCATGATGGTCCGCCAACCGACCGCGAAGTACTGGAGCGTGAGCCAGCTGGACAATTTCAACTACTGCCAATGCACCCGCTGCCACCGCACGGACAGCATCGAGGGATCCCCCAGCGGCAGCATCCTCCGCTTCGTGAACGCCGTGGCCGACAGTTTTCCGGACAAGGTGATCAGCACGCTGGCGTACCAGTACAGCCGTACCGCGCCCAGGGTGACGAAGCCGCGGCCCAACGTGAACATCATGCTGTGCAGCATCGAGGAGGACCGCAGCAAGCCCATTGCCACGCGCGATGAAACGGGGTCGTTCACTGCCGACCTGCGCGAGTGGGCCAAGCTCACGCACAACATCATCGTGTGGGACTACGTGATCAACTTCTCGCACCTGGTGATGCCTTTCCCCAACTGGAAAGTGCTGCAGCCCAACATCCAGCTCCTCCGAGACAACCGCGTGTCCATGGTCTTCGAACAGGGCCTCGCTTCACCCGGCGGGGAAATGCCCGAGTTCCGCTGCGAGCTGCTGTCGCAGTTGCTCTGGAACCCCGACATCAACATCGACTCGCTACGCACGGCATTCCTCCACCATTTCTACGGCGATGCCGGAACGTACATCGACAAGTACACCCACCTCCTGGAAGCGGAACTCGACAAGTCGGGCAAGGCGCTTACGCTGTACGAGCACCCGCAGTCGCACAAGGAAGGCTACCTCAGTCCGGCCAACCTGGAACGGTACAAGGCCCTTTTCGATAGCGCAGAGACCGCCGTGGCCGGTGCGGACAGCATCTACGCTTGGCGCGTGGAGGATGCCCGGCTCGGGATCATGTACGCGGAACTGGAGATCGCCCGTGCCAAGCCGCATGCACCCAACGGCCTCTTCGAGAAGGACAGCCTGGGCCATTGGCGCGCAAAACCCTACTACGTGGAGCTGCTGAACACCTTCGTGTCCAGGGCGAAGAAGCACGGTCACCGGTTGCTGCACGAAACGCGCAACACGCCCGATGAATACTTCGCCGAGTTCAGCGAGCACCTGAGGAACGGCGCCGTGAACCATTTGGCCGTGGGCAAGTCGATCGCCTTCGTGGAGTTGCCTGCGCCACGTTACACCGGTGGAAGCGCCGATGCCCTGATCGACGGTTTCCGCGCGGGCAGCAACTACCAGTTCGGCTGGCAGGGCTGGTGGGGCAAGGACCTGGTGGCCACGATCGACCTGGGCACGACCGAACCCGTCAAGGAAATTGAAACCGCCTTCCTACAGGACCAGGCCAGCTGGATCTTCCTGCCGTCCGTGGTGCAAGTGGAATACTCGAACGACGGGATCAATTGGTCGCCTTTCGGAACGCAGGAGATCCCCTTGGCCAAACAGCAAGGCCCGCCAGCCCCTCATGCGGTGCGCATCGCGGCCCATTCACCGGTGCGTATGCGTTACCTGCGCTTCACCGCCCGCAACCGTGGGGCATTGCCCCCGTGGCACGGCAGCAAGGGCGATTGCTGGCTGTTCTGCGACGAGATCGTGGTGTCCGGGAATGAATAAACCGCAACGGCGCAACGGGCGCCAAGTGGATCACGCAGCGTGAGCCTGGCACCTTGACCTCTTGGCATCTTGGCATTTTGGCAATTTGGCAGTTTGCCACCTTACTGTTTTAGCAATTTGGCTACTTGCCGGTGAATCCCTCCTCCGCAGATATACTTGCCCCATGCCCCGCGTCTTCGTCTCCGGCTGCTTCGACATGCTGCATAGCGGCCACGTGGCCTTCCTGAAGAGCGCCGCGGAATACGGCGAGCTGCACGTGTGCATCGGCAGCGACCGCACCATCTACGGCATCAAGGGGCGCTACACGGTGAACGATGAACGGGAACGCCGCTACATGCTGGAAGCCTTGGCCAGCGTACATGCGGTCCACATCGGTTCCGGCACCGGGCAGATGGATTTCGTACCGGAATTCGAACAGGTGAAGCCCGACTTCTTCGTGGTGAACCACGACGGCCACGCGGATGCGAAGGCGGAGCTCTGCAAGCAGCACGGCACGCGCTACGTGGTGCTGGAGCGCACGCCGCACACCGGCCTCCAGGCGCGCAGCACCACGGCTCTGCGCGAGGCCTGCACCATCCCCTTCCGGCTGGACCTGGCCGGCGGCTGGCTCGATCAGCCCTTCGTCTCGCGCCACCATCCGGGCAGCGTGCTCACCATCAGCCTGGAGCCCACGCATGCCTTCAACGACCGCAGCGGCATGAGCAGCAGCACGCGCCGCAAGGCCATCGAGCTGTGGCGCACCCGCCTGCCGCACGGCGACCGTGAACAGCAGGCGCGCATGCTCTTCAGTTACGAGAACCCGCCCGGCACCGTGGAGGTCAGCGGCTCGCAGGACAGCATCGGCATCGTCTTCCCCGGCCTCAACCGGCTGCACTACGCCGGCGGCTACTGGCCGGAGCGGATCGAAAGCGTGCAGGACGAGGCCGTGCTCCGCTTCATCGAAACGCACCTGCACCTGCTGCCGCTGGGTCCGCGCGAGGACGGCTTCCGCGTGCTGCAGGACACCCGGGTGGACGCCGCCGGTGCCAAGGCCCTGGCCGATGCCGCCGAAGCCTGCTGGAACGCCGCGCGCGCGATGGATGCACGTGCCTTCGGTGCGGCCGTACGTGACTCATTCGAAGCCCAGGTGGCCATGTTCCCGCACATGGTGGATGCCTCGATCCAAGCGACCATCGCCGCCAACGCACACCAGGCCCTGGGCTGGAAGCTCAGCGGCGCCGGGGGGGGCGGCTACCTCGTGCTTGTGTCGGAGCGGCCCGTGCCCGGCACCATCCAACTGAAGATCCGCCGCGACGACCTGTGAGCATGGAGCCGCGCAGCACCCGCCTCGCCATCGTGCTGGTCACCGGCCTGTTCTTCCTGTGGGCCCTGGCGCACAACCTCAACCCCATCCTCATCCCGCACCTGCGGCGCGCGTTGCAGCTCAACGACATGCGTTCCGCGCTGGTGGATTCGGCCTTCTTCATCGCATACTTCGTGATGGCCCTGCCCGCCGGCGCGCTGATGAAGCGCTTCGGCTACCGCAGCGGCATCGTGGGCGGCCTGCTGCTCTTCGCCCTCGGCGCCATGCTCTTCTGGCCCGCGGCCACCCTGCGTTCCTACCCCTTCTTCCTCGGCGCGCTCTTCGTGATCGCCAGCGGCCTCACCTTCCTGGAGACCGCCGCCAACCCGTACATCACCGCGCTGGGCGATCCCGCGCACGCGCACCGGCGGCTCAACTTCGCGCAGGCCTTCAATGGCCTGGGCGCCGCGCTGGCGGCCTTCTTCGGCGGGCGCTTCATCCTCAGCGGCGATGCACCGAGCGAGGACGTGTTGAAGGCCATGTCACCGCCCGCGCTGGAGGCCTTCCTCACCCACGAGGCCCTGGCCGTGCGCGTGCCCTACCTCATCATCGGCTGCATCGTGTTGCTGGTGGCGCTGCTCTTCCTGCGCGCGCACCTGCCGGAGATCCCCGAGGCCGACAACGGGGACAACAAGGGCTCCAGCCGCCTGACCGGTCGCTTGCGGATGGGCGCGCTGGCGCAGTTCTGCTACGTGGGCGCGCAGGTGGGCGTGGCCAGCTTCTTCATCCGCTTCGCGGGAAAAACGGCGGGCATCGTCGAACAGGACGCGGCCTACCTGCTCAGCATCGGCCTGCTGCTCTTCATGGCCGGCCGCTTCATCGGCACCGCACTGCTGCGCTGGTTCAGCGCCCCGAACCTGCTCGCCACCTGCGCTGCGCTCTGCCTGCTGCTCACCGCCACCGCCGTGTTGGCCACGGGCTACCCGGCCGTGATCGCCCTGCTGGGCGTGGAGCTCTTCATGAGCATCATGTTCCCCACCATCTTCTCGCTGAGCATCGAAGGCTTGGGCAGCCGCACCAAATTCGGCAGCTCCCTGCTGGTGATGAGCATCGTGGGCGGCGCAGTGATCCCGCCGATCATGGGCGCCATCAGCGACCGGCACGGCCTGCAGCTCGCGTACCTGGCACCGTTGTGCTGCTTCGTGGTGGTGCTGTGGTTTGCGCGGTGGGCGAGATCCGTGAAAGGGTGAAAGGGTGCGAGCGTGCAACCTCACCCTCTCACCTACCTTTCGGCATGTCCACCCGCGTTGCCATCGTATTGGAGCCGTTGGAGCATCGCGGGCAAAGACGCGTAGCCCTGCGCATTCCGAACGAGGACGCCCTCACGGCCATCGCGCGGGATCTGGGCGCGGAATGGAGCCGCACGCTCCGCATCTGGCATCTGCCCCACGAAGCATCTACCGTGGGTAGGGTATTCGACGCATACAAGGGCAAAGCCTGGGTGGACTATTCGGCGATGAAGAAGGTGCCACTCGCCGCGTCCCCCTCAGTTCCTCGGGCCGCTGGACCTCCAAAGCCGACGCTCAACGCTGCGCAGGAAGAAGCGCTGGCCGCCATGCTGCGGAAAATGGAGATCGGCCGCTACAGCCCCACCAGCATCAAAACCTACCTGAACGCCACCCGGCAGTTCTTCCTGCACTACCCGGAAAGGCACCCCGCCGAGTTGACCACCGGAGACATTGAAGCATACCAACACCACCTGGCACAAGGCAGAACGAGCAACAGCTACCTGAACCAGGTGGTGAATGCTGTGCGCTACTACTACAAGGACGTGATGGGCGATGCGGGCCGCGTCACCTTCATTGAGCGGCCGCGCAAGGAGCGCAAGCTGCCCAGCGTGCTGAGCGAGGAGGAAGTGAGCGCCCTGCTTCGGACGGTGACGAACCTGAAGCACCGCTGTATCCTCATGCTCATTTACTCCGCCGGCCTGCGCCTGAGCGAATTGATCAACCTGCGCCTGGGCGATCTTGCCGCCGACCGCCAGCAATTGATCGTACGCGGAGGCAAAGGCAACAAGGACCGCATCACCCTATTGAGCACCAAGGCGATGACCGCCCTGGATGTCTACCTGGCACAGTACAAGCCCACGAACCACTTGTTCGAGGGCCCTGATGGCGGACCCTACTCCCCGCGCAGCGTGCAGCTCATCTTCCACAAGGCCAAGGACGCGGCTGGGATCACCAAGCCCGCCACCGTACATACCCTTCGCCACTCCTTTGCCACGCATCTTTTGGAGAAGGGAACGGACCTGCGCTACATTCAGGCCCTGCTGGGCCACTCCAGCAGCAAGACGACAGAGATATACACCCACGTAAGCACCAAAGCCCTTGGCAAGATCCGCAGCCCCCTCGATGACCTGGACCTGGGTTGAGAACCATTTCGCTTTGCAAGCCGATTTGGCTGGCTTTGCGAAACTGACATCCTCACCCAAGTCTGGATATTGACGCAATGCGTAAGCCCACAGTTGTACGACATAGTAAAACCCACCTCGTAAAAATGAAAGTTCGTGACGAAAAACTAAAAGCAATAATTGATTGGTCTAAAAATAACCGAGACATAAGAGCAGTATTATTGACAAGTTCACTTGTAAATCCATTAGCACCTGTTGACGATTTTAGCGACTTAGACATTGAACTTATATTCGAAAATAACGCCAAATATATTTCAGACAATACTTGGACAGAAAATTTTGGAAATCCAATTGCAATGGTTGAAGAAGACGAAACCTATTTCGAAGGTAAACACGCTATGAAAATGGTTTTATATGCTGACTATGTCAAAGTAGATTTCAAATTATACAGCAAACCCGAATTTTTACTTGACGCAAAAAAAAATGAATTACACGAAGATTGGGATATTGGCTATAAAGTTTTGGTGGATAAAGAAGGGCTAACAAATAGTCTAAAAAAGCCTACTCACCAGATTTTTATAATAAAAAAACCTACATAAAAAAAATTCAAACAAGTTTTAAATGACTTTTGGTGGGACATTGCTCATACCGCAAAATGTATTATTAGGGATGACTTGTTTTATACAAAGTTTATGACTGAAAATAATATCCGAACAGACTATTTAATCCCTTTAATCGAATGGTACATTTCAAGCGAACATAATTGGAATATTACAACCAATAAATACGGCAGACTTTTTAAAAAATACCTGACTACCGATTTGTGGGAAACAATAGAACAAACATTTTCAGGAAGTAAAAAAAATGATAATTGGGATGCTTTATTTGCAATGGCTGATTTAGTTTCAAAAATTGGAACTGAATTATCGAAAAAACTAAATTATGATTATCCCAAAAAATTAGAAAAAGACATACGAAAATATTTGGACGAATTAAAAACTAAATAAATAACTACGTCGTACAACAAGGTATTGCCAAAAGCGGGGCTGAACGACTTCGATTGGACATTTGTGCAAGGTTCAACATTCGTCCTTCGTTTGAACTTTTGCGCTAAAAATCCCCGCCTTCGGCAATACCCAAACCGTTAGCTGCTATTCAAACCCGTCACATTTAACCTAAATTCCTTAAATGAAATATTGTTTTATTTTAATTTTGACACTACAATCTATCTTTGTTTTTGGACAGTCAAAAAAACAGCGACTAGCCCCACCACCACCGTCGCTATCAGATACAATTAATGAAGTTTCAAAAAAAACTGACTTTATCCAATATGACGTAAAAAAAAGAAGGGGATTTTATCCATTTAATAAAGCATCTTATGTAAAATTGGTATCTTTTGACAAACAACTTAAAGAAGATATTAGACTCAAAACCTTGCATACTGATGCTACTCAAACTGCTGAATATATTAAAGTGTATGGTTTGCCAATGCAATCAGACACAATTGACTTTAGTAAAATATTACAGTCAACAATATTAAACAAGATTGAGATCGATTCGCTCTCTGACATTTTATATAATACTTGTAGTCGCTGGACTTTGACAGAAACCACTAAAGCAGGATGCTATTTTCCTCATAATGCAATAATCTTTTTCAATTCTAAAAACCAACCCTTTGAATACATAGAATTTTGTTTTGACTGCAATCAATTAAAATATAGTAGTAAAAAAATAAAAAAAATTGTTGACTGTGATATTGCATTTTCTGAGCTAGAAGAATACTTTAAAGCATATGGATTAAAAACAAGAAAAAACGAGTTCGAAATGAAATGAACAGCAGCTAACAAGGGTTTGGCGCAATGGCGGGTTAAGGCTAAAATTTAAAGTTTCGGCTTTCTATTCCGCAAAAAGCCAATTATATTGACTTTTTTCTTAAATTTATTCAATTAATTGGCTTTTGCTTACCGTGTCGCTAAATTGAAACTTTTTGCTTCAATTTCCGCCACTGACGCCAAGCCCCAGACCGTTAGCAGATAGTTTGAAAAAAATCGCAAAAATCAAATGGGAAATTATAGAAAATTAAGGTTTTTAATTGTTACAATAAATTTTTTATGTATTTCTTGTTATTATCCAAAAGTAAATATTTCAAATGATGAATATAATTCAATTGTTTATAAGAAAAAACAGAATTTAATTTTTGAAAATAAAGACAAAATTCAAGATACAATTTTGATTTATTTAAATTATCCAAAAGGTTTTGAGTCAAATTTTGATTTTTGGTGGAATAAAAAAATGTACAAATCTAATACAACTAAAAACAAAAGAACTTTTCGCAAAAAATACATTACTTATCCGAACTTTGAAAAAAACAAGTATAAAAAAGCAAATCTAAATGTCGATCTAATTATTTATTATTCAAAAAATGAAGATGACAACGGAATGACTTTAAGCACTAATAATTTTAAAGAAAAATATAATTTGAATAGTTTTACTGTAAATGATACTTTAATTTTTACCTTAAAAGAAAATGTTGAAGATTGTAATACTGAAAATTGCTTAAAAAAAATTAAATACTTAAAGTCAATCGGAATAGTATATTTGGAAAAAGGAAATGGAGAAATATGGAAATTAAAATAAAAACCATCTGCTAACAGCAGTTACAAGAAATTGCTAGGAATGGGATTTATCAGAAATGGTGATTATTGAATCAAAGTTTTGTCTATATTTGTAATTGTCAGTGAATGAAGTACGCAACTTCTTGTAGCTGCCAAACGTTATGTGTGATTTAAGAACGAAACCGCTGAAATAAACATTAAATCTATAAATTATGGAAGAATCATATATGGACGATGCAGAGTTCACTTTAGAACAAGATATTAATTCAATTTTTACTGTTCAATCTGCATATATGGAACTAAATGAAAATTTAGAAGACGTTTCTAAAAAATTCAATTTACCTACACAAGTAATTAAACAAATAGTTAAAGTGGAAGATATTAATGGTGTAGATTATTTGGAAAGTTTAGAAACTGAAAAACTTGATTCTATATACTCTGTTTTAGTTCGGAATTTAGGAAATAATCCTAAAACAGACTTAATTAATTCAATAGAAAAAATCGTTGCTAATAGAGTTTCATAATGTTTAATAAATTAGAAATAGAAAAAATTAAAAGCGAATTTGGAAAATTTTCGTCTTGGGCAATTTGGGATTTTCAAAACGAAAAAAATACAACTATAATTGAAAATAATCTTGAATTATTACATAACAACTATGTTTTTATTGGATTAAATATATCAAAGGAAGTTGGAATTTGGGAAAATTTTCGTGGTGGAAAACACGATAGAAAAATCAAATACGCTTTCAATTCAATAAGACATATTAAAGGGGCTTATATGACAGATTTAATCAAAAAGGTTGAAGTGGACTCAACCAATTTATTAAAAGAAATTAAAGTTGGAAAAGTTGACATATTAAAACAAGTTAATATTTTAAGGAGCGAACTTAACTTAATTAATGTTACTTCAATGTCAAAATTTATTATATTTGGAAATGTTGCAAGAGAGATATATGATGAGTATTTTGAAAAATATTTTCCTGAAAACAAAGTTTATTATCTGAAGCATTATTCTGGACGGGGTGATGACAAAAAATGGGTAGAAAATGTATGGGAAAGATTAAATATTACAGACCTTGTATTTGAAACTGAATTGAAAAAATATAAAAACCACACATAATCGAGTAGGCGGCCCCGCCGCCTTGCAGCGACGGGGTGCGCCTCTCACAC
>JADHED010002092.1_pt1 | contig 14720 bp, 9 predicted proteins | sample 8952041 | NCBI WGS metagenome assembly JADHED01 (sample SAMN16124423, study PRJNA663239) | bioreactor sludge metagenome | isolation source: sludge (control) | place: India:Bengaluru | collected 2018-09-08
CAAAGGAAAAGCCAGCAGCCAGTGCAGCGTCGGGGGAAACCTCGATTCGGGTCGGAGTGGAACGTGTCGACCAACTGATCAATCTGGTCGGTGAACTGGTGATTACCCAGGCGATGCTTGCCCAAACGGCCTCTAACGTGGATCCGATTCTCTACGAGCAACTCCATAACGGTCTGGCGCAACTGGAACGCAACACGCGGGATCTGCAGGAATCCGTGATGTCGATCCGCATGATGCCGGTCAGCTTCGTATTCAGCCGTTTCCCGCGCGTGGTGCGCGACCTGGCGTCCAAACTGAACAAACAGGTCGAACTGGTCACGGTAGGAGACACGACAGAACTGGACAAGGGCCTGATCGAAAAAATCGCGGACCCGCTGACGCATTTGGTGCGCAACAGCCTGGACCACGGGATCGAGTTGCCGGAAAAACGGATTGCGGCAGGCAAACCGGCAAAAGGCACCATCACGCTCTCTGCCTCCAATCAGGGTGGTGCCGTCGTGATCGAAGTCACGGATGATGGCGGTGGCCTGAACCGGGAAAAGATCCTCTCCAAAGCAATGGAACGCGGCCTGCACGCCTCTGAAACGATGTCGGACAACGACGTATGGATGCTGATTTTCGAGCCGGGGTTCTCGACTGCCGACGTGGTGACCGATGTGTCAGGACGCGGTGTCGGCATGGACGTAGTCAAGCGCAATATCACTGAAATGGGAGGCGTCATCCAGATCGGTTCGGCGCCAGGTGTGGGTACCACCATGACGATCCGTCTGCCACTGACACTGGCCATTCTGGACGGCATGTCAGTCTCGCTGGGCGGCAGTCTGTACGTCATCCCGCTCAACCAGATTGTCGAGACCCTGCAGCCGCAACCGGAAGACATCAAGACCGTCACCGGGCAGGGCCATATGGTGCACGTGCGGGGCGAATACCTGCCCATCATTGCGCTGCACCGGCTTTTCAACATGCCAACGGAAGTCACCGATCCGTGCCATGGCGTGTTGGTGCTGATCGAAGCAGAAGGCAAGAAAGCCGCCCTGTTCGTGGATGCACTCGTCGGACAACAGCAGGTCGTGATCAAAAGCCTGGAAACCAACTTCCGCAAAGTGGTCGGGGTTTCCGGTGCCACCATCATGGGCGACGGTACCGTCGCCCTCATCCTGGATGTGCCGACGCTGATCAAGCTCGGCCAGGGGAATATCTAGGGCAAAGGAGACGTAATGAACGCCAACAGTCATGATGCATTGGAACAAACCTCGAACGCGCCAGTGGGCGAGTACCTGACTTTTGTCCTCGGTAACGAGGAATACGGCATCGAAATCCTGAAAGTCCAGGAAATCCGTGGTTACGACGCAGTGACGAAGATCGCCAACACGCCGGACTTCATCAAAGGCGTCATCAATCTGCGCGGCACGATCGTGCCCATCGTCGATCTGCGTGTGCGCTTCAATCTCGGCAATGTCGAATACAACGAATTCACCGTGGTGATCATCCTGAACCTCGGCGGACGTGTCGTCGGCATCGTCGTAGACGGTGTTTCGGATGTGATCACCTTGCAGGCATCCCAACTCAGGGCCGTACCGGATCTGGTCTCGACCATCGACACCAAGTATCTCGTAGGCCTGGGTACGGTGGAAGAGCGGATGTTGATTCTGGTCAATATCGAAAGCCTGATGAACAGTCAGGAAATGGCGCTGATCGACAGCGTCGCAGCATAGGATTTAGAGGAGGCCCCCATGAAAATCAACATGCCCGTCACCACGAACGAATATGTTCTGACCGACACGGACACCATCGTTTCCACAACCGATCTCAAGGGTAACCTGACCTCGATCAATCGAGACTTCCTGCGCATCAGCGGTTTCACCGAAGCCGAACTGATCGGGACCAACCACAACATCGTGCGCCATCCGGACATGCCGCCGGCCGCGTTCGAGGATCTATGGAACACCGTAAAGGCGGGCCGTCCCTGGACTGGCATCGTCAAGAACCGTTGCAAGAACGGCGATTACTACTGGGTCGAAGCGAACGTGACGCCGTTGCGAGAAAACGGTCAGGTCGTGGGCTACATGTCCGTGCGCAACAAGCCGACACGTGCCCAGATCGATGCGGCCAGCGCCCTGTATAGCCAGTGGAATCAGGGGAACTTCCCCAAAGCGCCGCTACCCGCCCGCATCCGTAAAGGCCTGGTCGATCTTCCGGTCAATCAGAAACTGCTGGCTGCCTTTGCCCTGCCCTTCCTCAGTCTGGTACTGCTTGCTGCCATTCTCAAGTTGGGGCTGGATGCCTCCTATCTCTTGCCAGCGCTGCTCATCGGCCTGGCAGGCGTGGTGTTCGGCTACCAGTTCCTGTCCGGCATGCTGATCAAGCCGTTGCAGGATACCGCACGCCACCTGCGCACCGTCTCCGAAGGCAATCTGAACGTCCATTTCGACATGAGCCGGAACGACGAGGTGGGTCAGGTATTGCAGGCACTTCGCTCCGTGCAGATCAAGCTCGGCTACGACATGAACGAAACCCGCAAGACCGCGGAAGAAACCACGCGCATCAAGGTGGCGCTGGATAACGTGTCGACCAATGTCATGATGGCAGACACCGACCTCAACATCATCTACATGAACAAATCCATCGTGCAGATGCTGAGCAACGTGGAAGCCGACTTGAAGAAAGTACTGCCTAACTTCAACGTCAGCACCCTGATGGGGACCAATATCGACGGCTTCCACAAGAACCCGTCACATCAACGCAATCTGCTGGGTACGTTTACCAGCACCTACTCCACGCAAATCAAGGTCGCTGGCCTCACTTTCCGTCTCAACGCCAATCCGGTAATTGATGCCAAGGGTGTACGCCTTGGTGCCGTGGTCGAATGGGACAACATCACCGAGCAACTGGCCGCGCAGGAACGTGAACGTCAGCTGGCGGAAGAGAATCTGCGCGTACGGATTGCACTGGACAACGTCAGTACAGGGGTGATGATCTCGGACAACGAACGCAACATCATCTACGTCAACAAGGCTGTCGTGAAAACGCTGGCAGGCGCCGAAGCGGATATCCGCAAGCAATTGCCCAACTTCTCCGCCAGCACGCTGGTCGGCACCAACATCGATGGTTTCCACAAGGATCCGTCGCATCAGGCGCGCATGCTGTCGACTTTCACCAACCCCTACACGGCCAACCTCGTGGTGGGTGGACGCAATCTTCGCGTCACCGCCAATCCGGTCATCAACGCTCAAGGCGAGCGCTTGGGGGCGGTAGCCGAGTGGATCGACCGCACTTCAGAAGTTGCGGTGGAGAACGAGATTGCCCGTGTTGTGGAATCCGCCCGCAAACCCCTACCCCCAGCCACCTCCGATGACGGCGAGTGGGAAGAGTTTTAAATAGAAGTCACGTTAACGCAGCAAGGAGAAAGCCATGCCCAAGCACCTCACCATCAGGACTCGCCTCATGATCCTGATTGCCCTGATGTCCCTGATCCTGTTGGGGATCGGGGTATCCGGGGTGCTGGGAATGAAGGCGGCCGAATCCAGCCTTGAAACGGTCTACAAAGACCGCGTCGTTCCGCTGGACCAGCTCAAGATCGTCGCGGACATGTATGCGGTGAATATCGTGGATACCGCCCACAAAACCCGCAACGGCAACCTGAGTTGGTCCGAGGGACTCAGCAATATTGAAACTGCCGAACGGCAAATTGCCGAGAATTGGAAAGCCTATACCTCGACCTTCCTGGTCGAGGAGGAAAAGACGCTGGTCGCCCAGGCCGAACCGCTGATGCACAATGCGGATCGGGCTGTTGCTCGCCTCAAGTCCATCATGCAGGCGCAGAGCAAGGGAGAAATCGCATCGTTCACCATCGACGAGCTGTATCCCAGTATCGATCCGATTTCCGACGTCATCTCCAAGCTCACCAAAGTACAGCTGGAAGTCGCCAAACGCGAGTACGAAAAAGGTGAGGCCATTTACCAGCGCAACCTGCTGCTTGCCACGACCACGATCCCGCTGGGCATCGTTCTCGCGATTGTCATGGGCTGGATGACCCTGCGCTCGGTCACGCGCTCGACGGCCAGTGCCTATGGCTATATTCAGGAAATGACCACCGGCAATCTTGACGTGGTGATCCGTGACGAAAACAAAGACGAAATCTCGCGGATTCTGGAAGCAGTACAGGCGCTCCGCAGCAAGCTGAAAAACGATCTGGAACAGGCCCGCAAGGTCGCAGACGAGGCGATGCGAGTCAAGGTAGCCTTGGATAACGTCTCCACCAATGTGATGATTGCGGATAATGACCGCAACATCATCTACATGAACAAGTCTGTCGTGGCGATGCTCAAACACGCCGAGAACGCCCTGCGCAGCGTGTTTCCTGGTTTCAACGTCGACAAGCTGCTTGGTGCAAATATCGATCAGTTCCACAAACATCCGGTACACCAACGCCAGATGCTCGCGAGTCTGAACAACAACCATCGTACGCAGATTTCACTGGGAGGAAGAACCTTCACACTGTCCGCCAATCCTGTAATCGATGACAACGGCCACCGCCTGGGCGCCGTGGTCGAGTGGGATGACGTCACCGAAAAACTCGAAGCACAGGAACGCGAACAACGTATTGCCAACGAGAACCTGCGCATCCGGATCGCGCTGGACAACGTAGCGACCAACGTCATGATCGCAGACAACGACCGCAACATCATTTACCTGAACAAGTCGGTCAATGTCATGCTGCAGAACGCGGAGGCCGACTTGCGCAAGGTGCTGCCGAGCTTTAGTGCCTCCGGTCTGCTCGGGCAGAACATCGATCAGTTCCATCGTAACCCCAGCCATCAACAAAGCATGCTGGCCAATTTCACCTCGAACTACAAAACCCAGATCACCGTGGGCGGAAGAACGTTCGCGCTCTCCGCCAATCCGGTCATCAACGAGCGTGGAGAACGCCTGGGCAGCGTGGTCGAATGGAATGACCGCACTTCAGAAGTTGCGGTGGAGAACGAGATTGCCCGTGTTGTGGAATCCGCCGTCATGGGCGACTTCAAGACCCGTCTCGATACCGCCAACAAGGAAGGCTTCTTCAAGACCCTGGCCGAGGGCATGAACAAGCTCCTCGAAACCAGCGACGTCGGCCTCAACGAGGTCGTGCGCGTGCTCAACGCCCTTTCCCGTGGCGACCTGACCGAGAGCATTACCAATGAGTACTTCGGTACCTTCGGCCAACTGAAGGATGATTCCAATGCGACCGTGGAAAACCTGCGCAATCTGATCGAGCAGATCAAGACTGCTGCCGAGTCCATCAACACCGCCGCCAAGGAAATCGCCGCGGGCAATACCGATCTGTCGCAACGTACCGAGGAGCAGGCCTCCAGCCTGGAAGAAACCGCGTCCAGCATGGAGCAACTGGCCTCGACCGTGAAGCAGAATGCCGAGAACGCCAAGCAGGCCAATCAGATGGCTTCCGCCGCTTCCGGCGTGGCCGTCAAGGGCGGCGAGGTGGTGGGCGAAGTGGTCAGCACCATGTCGGCCATCAACGAGTCTTCGCGCAAGATCGTGGATATCATCAGCGTCATCGATGGCATCGCCTTCCAGACCAATATCCTGGCGCTGAATGCGGCGGTGGAAGCCGCGCGCGCCGGTGAACAGGGGCGTGGCTTCGCCGTGGTGGCCGGGGAAGTGCGCAATCTGGCACAGCGCTCGGCCGCCGCCGCCAAGGAGATCAAGCAACTGATCTCCGACTCCGTGGAGAAGGTCGAGGATGGCTCCAAACTGGTGGAGCAAGCCGGCTCGACCATGGACGAGGTGGTCAGCTCGGTGAAGCGCGTGACCGACATCATGGCCGAGATCACCGCGGCTTCCGTGGAACAAAGCTCGGGCATCGATCAGGTCAACCAGGCCGTGACACAGATGGACGAAGTGACCCAGCAGAACGCCGCGCTGGTGGAAGAAGCTGCCGCCGCCGCAGAATCGCTGGAAGAACAGGCGCAAACCCTGATCGAGTCGGTCAGCGTGTTCAAGCTGCCGGGCAGCAGTCTCTCCGGCGCACCGCGCGTGTCCGCCAGCCGTGCCATCGCCGCACCCTCGGTCGCATCCAGACCCGCCCGCAAACCCCTACCCCCAGCCACCTCCGATGACGGCGAGTGGGAAGAGTTTTAGCGCAATCACGCATCGTGCGCAGCGCATCCTGATTTTTAGCAAGGTTCTGTATGGCGATCATTCCTGAAAGAGACGGCGCGTCACGCGAGTTCCTGTTTACCGAGCAGGACTTTCAGCGCATCCGCAAACTGATCTACGATCACGCCGGCATCAATCTGTCCGAAGCCAAAAAGGATATGGTTTACAGCCGCCTGGGGAGGCGTCTGCGGGCCACGGGGATAGGCAGCTTCAAGGATTATCTTTCCCTGCTGGAAACGGACGACGAGCGTGAGTGGGAGGCTTTCGTCAATTCGCTGACCACCAACCTTACCTCCTTCTTCCGAGAGCCTCACCACTTTCCGCTGCTGGCAGAACATCTGAACAAGATTCGCCATCGCAAACCAATTGATCTCTGGTGCAGCGCAGCCTCTACTGGCGAAGAACCGTACACCATGGCGATGACGGTCGTCGATACGTTCGGGAGCTTTACTCCCCCCGTTCATATCATCGCGACGGATCTGGATACCAATGTGCTGAAAAAGGCCCAGCAAGGGATCTACCCGGTCGAGCGCGTCGAGAAACTGTCGCCAGATCAGTTGAAACGTTTTTTCCTGCGTGGAACAGGAAAAAATGCCGGGTTTGTACAAGTGAGAAAAGAATTAAGGGATATGATTACATTCAGGCAGCTGAATCTGCTGGATGCGAAGTATCCGATACATGGCCCATTTGAGGCGATCTTCTGCAGAAACGTAATGATCTATTTCGATAAACCGACACAATACAAGATTCTGCAGAAATTCATCCCATTGATGCATAGTGATGCGCTCATGTTCGCCGGGCATTCGGAAAGCTTCCAGCACGCGGCAGACCTGTTCAGCATCCGCGGGAAAACGGTTTACACCATTGCCGACAAGTCCAAACACCTGGCGATGTCCGCAACACGATAGGCAACATGAAACAAGGCTACGAAGAAAGACTGGCCCCCAACCTTTACTTCGACCGCATCTTCGACATCGATGCGGCGAAAATTCTGCCCGGGGAATATTACGTAACGCGCCGCGATATGTTGTTGGTCACGACACTGGGCTCGTGCGTGGCGGCCTGCATTCGAGACAAAACCAGCGGTGTAGGCGGCATGAATCACTTCATGCTGCCAGAAAATGCCCAGGTCCAAGGGGGGTGGGGCGCCTCCTCTACCCGATATGGCACTTATGCCATGGAAATGCTGATCAACCAGCTATTGAAGCTGGGCGCACGCCGTGAAAACCTGGAAGCCAAACTGTTCGGCGGCGGGGCCGTCATCAAGCAGATGAGCAGCGCCAACGTAGGAGAGCGCAACGCCAAATTCGGCCTCGATTACCTTAAGACGGAAGGCATTCCGGTCGTCGCCAAAGATCTGCTCGACATCTATCCACGCAAGGTCTATTTCTTCCCCGCGACCGGCAAGGTCATGGTCAAGAAGTTGCGCAACATGCACAACGACACCATTGCCGTGCGCGAACGCGAATACAGTTCCCGTCTGGTGGAATCCAAGGTGGAAGGCGATATTGAACTTTTTACCTAAGGTATCATTGCGCGCATGAACAAGATCAAAGTGGTCGTCGTTGACGACTCCGCACTGATTCGCTCCCTGCTGAAGGAAATCATCAATCAGCAGAAAGACATGGAGGTCGTGGGCGCAGCGCCTGACCCCTTCGTCGCTCGGGAAATGATCCGCAACCTGAACCCGGACGTCATTACCCTCGACGTTGAAATGCCCAAGATGGACGGGCTGGATTTCCTCGAGAAACTCATGCGCCTGCGCCCAACGCCTGTCCTGATGATCTCGACGCTGACGGAGCGTGGGTCGGAAGTGACCCTGCGCGCGCTCGAACTGGGTGCCATCGACTTCATTTCCAAACCGAAGATCGATATCCAGAACAGCATGAAGGAATACTCGGAAGAAATCGCCACCAAGATTCGGACAGCGGCCAAAGCCAAGGTGCACGGCTTGGTGCGTGCAGGCTCGCCCGCCCCCACGGCAAGCCATAACGCCGATGTCGTGCTGCCCTCCGTGCGCAATAAAATTGCTTCCACCGAAAAAGTTTTGGTGTTCGGGGCCTCCACAGGTGGCACCGAAGCCCTGAAGGAAGTCTTGATGCAATTGCCGCCAGACTGCCCTGGCATCGTCATCGCGCAACACATGCCGGAGGGCTTCACCAAATCATTCGCGGCACGGCTGAATTCGCTATGCAAAATACAGGTCAAGGAAGCTGAGCACGGCGATCGTATCCTGCCGGGGCACGCCTATCTGGCTCCCGGGCATTCTCATTTGCTTTTAGCGAGAAGTGGTGCCAACTACGTCTGCGAGCTTTCCAAAGCCGAGCCGGTCAATCGGCATCGTCCATCCGTCGACGTACTTTTCCGCTCCGCCACCAACAACGCCGGGAAAAATTCCATCGGTATCATCCTGACAGGCATGGGCAAGGACGGCGCACTAGGCATGAAAGAAATGCACGACGCCGGCGCCCACACCTTTGCCCAGGATGAAGCGAGTTGCATCGTATTCGGCATGCCCAAGGAAGCAATCGCGCAAGGTGGTGTCGATGAGATCGTTCCGCTCAAGGACATGGCCAGGGCCATCCTCACCCATCTCAACAGCCTCGGGGCGAAATCCTTTCGGGTCTAGGGGTCTAGCCATCTCGGATACTCCAAGGCAACAAAAAAGGGGCTGCAGCCCCTTTTTTGTTGCGAATTCGGTCAGTTACTGCGCCGAACTGTTTAGAACCTTCTGATGGACGGTGATCCCTGCCTTCGACTTAAGGGATGCCAGGTAGGCCGCCAGGTATTCCTGTGACAGTGCAGCCCCAACCTCGCCCGCCATCGCGGCCTTCTCGTTTTCGTCGGTCGGCAGGCTGTCATCCACCGAAACCACCTTGACCAAGGCATAACCGACATTCTTTTTCTCTACCACATCGTAAGAAGGCAGCTTGTTCGCATCAATCTTGAACACTCTGGACATCACTTCTTCCGTCAAACCTTGCGCATCCTTGCGACTAATCGTCACCGGAGGAATCCAGTTCAATTCGCTGCTCTCCTTGCCGGCCTTCAGACCTGCCAGCAAATCACTCGCATGTTTCTGAGCCAATTGCATGGCCTGTTCATGCTTGAGATAAGAAGCGATGGCTGTACTGATCTCTTCCAGTTTACGCGGAGCGGCAGGTTTGTGTTCGAGCACGCGCGCTGAAACCAGCGTATTGGGAGCTGCTTCAACTGCCTCCGTATTGCGCTTTTCCTGAATGGCTTCGCCGGAGAAAATCGCGTTAACCAGCTTATCGCTGTTCTTGAAGAACTTCAGTGCGTCTTCCCTGGACAGCCATGCGCTCGTCTGTGTCTCCAGCCCAAAAGTCTTTGCCACCGGCTGCAGACTATCAGACTGTTCATACACCATGTTGCTGAAGTTTTCCGCCTGTTCGGCAAACTTGGCCAGTGCCTTCTGATACAGCAACTCGGCACGAATATTGGCTTTCACTTCATCCAGAGACTGCCCCTGACCCTTGATTTCGGTCAACTGGATGATGTGGTAACCGAATTCAGACTCGACCAAGTCGCTGATGGCACCCGGAGACATTGCGTAAACAGCATCTTCAAAGGGTTTAACCATCATACCCCGCCCGAACAACCCGAGATCGCCGCCCTTTTCGGCCGAACCCGGATCCTGAGAATTCTTCCTTGCCAGATCGGCAAACTTCTTGGGATCTTTCTTCACTTCCGCCAGAATCGATTCGGCCTTGTCGCGCGCGGCTTTCTTGCTAGCTTCGTCGGTCTTCCCAGCAAAGCTGATAAGGATATGGCTGGCACGACGTTGCTCATCGCCCTGGAACTTGGCTGCATTCTCGGCGTAATACTTCTTCACCTCGTCTTCACTGACCGTCATGGAAGGGATGAAATTGTTCGCGGACAGAATGACAAACTCGATCTTGACCTGTTCGGGTACGCGGAATTTTTCCTGATTCTTTTCGTAATAGGCCTTGACCTGTGCGTCGTCCACCTTGGTTTGGGCGATAAAATCATTCGCGTTGACATCAGCCACCGTCACCTCGCGGCGCTGATGGTCTGCTTTCAGAATCTGCTCTGTCACAAGCTTGGGAGCCACAGCAGCAGAAGCAATGCTCTCACGCACTACCTGTGAAAGCAGTTCTGCACGCATGCGGGCTTCGAACTTTGTCGGCGTCAGGTTATTCTGCGCCAGAATGGCGTCATAGAGTTCTTGCGAAAACTTGCCGTCCTGATGAAACTCGGGAAGCGACATCACATACTTACTCAACACCTCGTCACTGATCTTGAAATTGGCCTGACGGATTTCCTGATCCAGCAAACGCTTCAGTATCAGTCGATTGAGCACGGACTGCTTGGTGGCAGGATCTTCCAGCAAAGCCGGGTCGTTCTTGCCCGATGCCAACAGTTGATTGCGCATATCTTCCATGGCATTGGCGAACTCCTGCACGGTAATGTCCTTGCCATCCACTGTCGCCACAGCAACGTTGGAGCCTGCACCTTGCAGATAGGAATCGATACCCCATAATGCGAATGGGATGGTGATGAATGCAAGAATCAGCTTGGCCAGCCAACCCTTGGAATGTTCGCGAAACGTATCCAGCATGACAATAACCTTCGATGTGCTTGTCGGGGTAACCGCCGAACTGTGACGGCGATCCCTGAGGGATTAAAAAGCGATGACTATACCATAGAAGGTGCGTTTGCCGGACGAGGCGCAGATACGAAAACGGCGAGCCCAAGGGCTCGCCGTCGATAATTGGCGGAGTGGACGGGGCTCGAACCCGCGACCCCCGGCGTGACAGGCCGGTATTCTAACCAACTGAACTACCACTCCAGTACTGCAGCGAAAAACGATATTTAAATCTTTCGCAAGATGATCAAACGATGGTGGGTGCTAACGGGGTCGAACCGCTGACATTCGCCTTGTAAGGGCGACGCTCTACCAACTGAGCTAAGCACCCTGAACTGATGCTCGCGTGATCACCAAAGACCGCTAGTTTACAGCATCCTTGAGGGATTTGCCAGCCCTAAATTTGGGCGAATTGGCCGCCTTGATCTTGATTGCGGCGCCGGTACGCGGGTTTCGGCCGCTTCGTGCGGCGCGCTTTCCAACATAAAAGGAGCCGAAGCCAATCAGGGTGACGGTGTCCCCCTTCTTGAGCGATTTGGCTATCGCATCGGTAGCAGCATCGAGCGAACGTCCGGCAGCGGCTTTGGAAATACCGGCTGCCTTGGCGATTTGTGCAATCAGATCAGACTTGTTCACGAGCAATCCCCTTTCGATTTATCGATGAATAAACAGGCAGTTGCCTGCTTCCCCCTTTATATCAAGCGGAAAAAGCCAGTGTCAAGCACCGACCGCCCCGCCTAGTGCTTGGTCACCGCAGCAGGTTCGACGCCACCGGCAGCAGGCGCCACATCGACGACACCCCCATGCGCCTCTTGTGGCTCTGGCATATGCTCCAGCGCGAACTCAAGCACCTCATCGATCCATTTGACGGGGTGGATATCCAACTGGTTCTTGATGTTATCCGGGATTTCCACCAGATCCTTCACGTTCTGCTCCGGAATCAGCACCATCTTGATACCCCCACGATGGGCGGCCAGGAGTTTTTCCTTCAGCCCGCCGATAGGCAGCACCTCACCGCGCAAGGTGATCTCACCGGTCATCGCCACGTCCGACCTTACCGGAATATTGCAAAGTACCGAAACCAATGCCGTGCACATGCCGATCCCGGCGCTCGGGCCATCCTTCGGTGTCGCACCTTCCGGCAGGTGAATGTGAATATCGTGTTTTTCGTAGAAGTCCTCGCTGAGCCCAAGGCGCTTGGCTCGACTACGCACCACGCTCATGGCGGCCTGGATGGATTCCTGCATCACATCGCCCAGTTTCCCGGTCGTGATGGTCTTGCCTTTACCCGGCAGCAGCACGGTTTCGATCGTCAGCAGTTCACCGCCGACCTCAGTCCATGCCAGACCAGTGACCTGGCCCACCTGATTTTCCTTGCCCGCGATGCCAAAATCGTAGCGTTGTACGCCAAGATACTTGTCCAGATTGCGCGGAGACACTGTGACGCGTTTGGCTGTTTTGCCCTTTTTACCGGTCAGTAGCTCCTTGACGACCTTGCGGCAGATCTTGGAGATTTCGCGATCGAGGCTGCGCACCCCGGCTTCGCGCGTGTAGTAGCGTACGATGTCACGCACGGTCGCCTCCGACACGCTGATCTCGGTTTCTTTCAGCCCATGCGTCTTGATCTGCTTGGGCAGCAGATACTTCATGGCGATATTGACCTTTTCGTCTTCGGTATAACCTGCCAGGCGGATCACTTCCATCCGGTCCAGCAGGGCCGGCGGAATATTGAGCGAATTGGAAGTCGCGACGAACATCACGTCGGAAAGGTCGTATTCCACCTCGACGTAGTGATCGACGAACGTGTGATTCTGTTCCGGGTCCAGCACCTCCAGCAAGGCAGAAGAGGGATCACCCCGGAAATCCTGTCCCATCTTGTCCACTTCATCCAGCAGGAACAACGGGTTCTTCACTGCGACCTTGGTCATGCTCTGCAGCACCTTGCCCGGCATGGAGCCAATATAGGTACGGCGATGCCCACGAATTTCGGATTCATCTCGCACACCGCCCAGCGCCATGCGGACGAATTTACGGTTCACCGCCTTGGCGATGCTCTGACCAAGCGAAGTCTTGCCAACGCCCGGAGGTCCTACCAGGCACAGGATAGGCGCCTTCAGTTTGTCGACACGTTGCTGTACGGCGAGATACTCGACGATACGTTCCTTCACCTTTTCGAGCCCATAGTGATCGGCATCGAGAATCCGCTCGGCAGCGGCCAGATCCTTGCTGATCTTGGTTTTCTTCTTCCACGGCAGGCCCACCAGCGTCTCGACGTAGTTGCGCACCACAGTGGCCTCCGCGGACATCGGCGACATCATCTTGAGCTTCTTCATCTCGGCCTGCACCTTGGCCAAGGCGTCCTTGGGCATATGGGCAGCCTTGATCTTTTGCTCCAGTTCCTCGATGTCAGCATTCTCGTCCTGCTCACCGAGTTCCTTCTGGATCGCCTTGACCTGCTCGTTCAGGTAGTACTCGCGCTGACTCTTCTCCATCTGCCGCTTGACACGGCCACGGATGCGTTTTTCCACCTGCAGGATGTCGATTTCCGCCTCCAGCACGCCGAGCAGATGCTCAAGACGCTTGGCAATATCGATCATTTCCAGAATTTGCTGCTTCTCTTCCAGTTTCAGGGAAAGATGGGCAGTGATGGTGTCAGCCAGTCGACCACCATCATCGATAGTCGCCAGCGAAGTCAGGATCTCCGGCGGGATTTTCTTGTGCAGCTTGACGTACTGGTCAAACTGCGTAAAGACGGTACGCATCAAGGCCTGGATTTCATTGTCGTCACCCTGTGCAGACTCGATTTTTTCCACCTTGGCAGCCAGATATTCCCCAGTCTCGGAGAACTCGATCACGCGGGCGCGATGCACCCCTTCCACCAGCACCTTCACGGTGCCGTCGGGAAGCTTGAGCATCTGCAGCACGGTCGCGATCGTACCGATCTGATAGAGGTCTTCTGCCTCGGGTTCGTCCTTGTTGGGGGACTTCTGCGCCACCAGGAGAATCTGCTTGTTCTGCTCAGAGGCAACTTCCAGCGCCTTGACCGACTTGGCTCGACCGACAAACAGAGGGATCACGAGATGCGGGTAAACCACCACATCGCGCAACGGCAACAACGGCATCAGGCCATTATCAGGATTGATCACGGAGGACGAAATTTCAGTCATTGAAAACCTCGATGGAGAGGGAAAGGCACTATCGTGCATTTCCGGCCCGGCAACGCGCCAAGCCAACAGAACCTAGGTATGGTCACCCCCGAGCCGTTTCAAGGCCCGGGATGAAAATTTAACACGAATAGCGCGTCAATCAGCCAGCAGACTCGGCCCGCTTCTGTTCGTCAGAGTAGATCAAGAGGGGCGGTGTGTCACCACGAACCACGCCCTCGTCCACCACGACCTTGTTCAGGTTCTGCAGGGAAGGTAGATCGAACATGATGTCGATCAGCGAGTGCTCCAGGATAGAGCGCAGCCCACGGGCGCCCGTCTTGCGTTCCAACGCCTTTTTCGCGACCAGCTTCAGTGCCGTCTCGCGGAACTCCAACTCGACACCTTCCATCTTGAAAAGCTTGGCGTACTGCTTGGTCAGCGCGTTCTTGGGCTCCACCAGAATCTTCATCAAAGCCGCTTCGTCCAGCGACTCCAGCGTAGCGATGGCGGGCAATCTGCCGACGAACTCAGGGATCAAACCGAACTTGATCAGATCTTCTGGCTCGACTTCACGCAGAATGTCACCCACCGCACGACTGTCGTCCTTGCTCTTCACCTCAGCACCGAAGCCGATACCGCCTTTCTCGGAGCGACGCTGAATGACCTTTTCAAGGCCGTCGAAAGCACCGCCGCAAATGAAGAGAATGTTGGTGGTATCGAGCTGGACAAAATCCTGGTTCGGATGTTTTCTGCCGCCCTGAGGAGGCACCGAGGCCACCGTGCCTTCA
>JADHED010002110.1_pt1 | contig 14694 bp, 9 predicted proteins | sample 8952041 | NCBI WGS metagenome assembly JADHED01 (sample SAMN16124423, study PRJNA663239) | bioreactor sludge metagenome | isolation source: sludge (control) | place: India:Bengaluru | collected 2018-09-08
CTCGCCCCGCTGGTGGTGGTGGCTGGATTTGCCTTTGAAATCTGGGCCATCATGAAAAAACCCAGGAATTCGTCCGAATCCTGAATTGTTTGTTGATTCTGTTTACCCTGCTTCCGGATTGACCGGGACACCCTGTCAGAAGACTTTCCGGCCGGAAAAGTATTGCTGCTGAACAAGCCGCTGTACTGGACTTCCTTCGACCTTGTGAGAAAAATCAAAGGAATCCTGAGAAACCGTCTGGGTATTAAAAAAATCAAGGTCGGACATGCCGGAACCCTCGATCCGCTGGCAACCGGTCTTATGGTGGTCTGTACCGGAAAGGAAACCAAGAACATCGTTCAGTACCAGAGCGCCTATAAGGAATATGTGGCTACCGTCACCCTGGGTGCCACCACCCCCTCATTTGACCTTGAAACCCCCGTGGATGCCACCTTTCCGACCGATCACATTACCGCCGAAGGGCTGGAACAGGTACTGCAGGGCTTTCTGGGCCGGCAACCCCAATATCCTCCGGCATTCTCCGCACGTTTTGTGAACGGCAGGCGTGCGTATGAACTGGCGCGGAAAGGGCTTGCCGTGGACCTCGAGCCCCGCGACATTGACATCCGGAGCATCGAACTGATTTCGTTCACGGAACAAAAAGTGCAGTTCAGGGTGGTATGCAGCAAAGGAACCTATATCCGCTCCCTGGCCAGGGACATTGGTGAAAAACTCGGCTCGGGCGCCCATCTGTCCGCCCTTGTCAGAACGGCTTCCGGGGATTTTTCACTGACAAATGCCATGGACATAGAAGAATTTGAAAGAAATTTAGTTCTTTTGTAACCTTTTTTTTCGGTTTGCCCATATATTTGGTTTTTAAATCTTCAACCCCTTTTTATGAAACTTTCCCAATATAAGTACAATTTACCTGACGACCTCATCGCCAAGTTTCCGGCCGACAAGCGGGATGAATCAAAACTCATGGTGGTGGACCGCAGCACCGGTTCGATCGAACACAAGGTCTTCAGGGAAATCATTGACTACTTTGAGGAAGGTGACGTGATGGTGGTTAACAATACCAAGGTATTCCCCGCCCGACTCTATGGAAACAAGGAAAAAACCGGGGCCGAAATTGAGGTCTTCCTGCTCCGCGAACTCAACCGTGAACAGCGCCTGTGGGATGTACTTGTAGACCCCGCACGCAAAATCCGTATCGGCAACAAACTGTATTTTGGAGATGATGATGAAGCCCTTGTTGCTGAAGTCATTGACAACACTACTTCAAGAGGACGTACACTTAGATTTTTGTTTGACGGTGATTATGATGAATTTAAGAAAACGCTGTTCAAACTCGGAGAAACCCCGCTGCCGAAATTTATCAAGCGGGCGGTGCAGCCGGAAGACCGTGACCGGTATCAGACCATTTTTGCCAAACATGAAGGTGCTGTAGCAGCCCCGACTGCAGGACTTCACTTCAGCCGTGAACTGCTGAAACGCCTGGAAATCAAGGGAACCCATTTTGCAGAAATCACCCTGCACGTGGGCCTGGGAAATTTCAGAACCGTGGATGTCGAAGACCTTACCAAGCACAAAATGGACTCCGAACGCATCATCATCACCGAGGATGCCGCCCGGATCGTGAATGCGGCAAAAGATGAACGGAAACATGTTTGCGCTGTGGGTACCACCGTGCTGCGCACCCTCGAAAGCAGCGTATCTACCGCCGGGCATCTCAAGGCTTATGACGGATGGACGAACAAGTTCATCTTTCCGCCGTATGAATTCAGCGTTCCCTCCCGCATGATTTCAAATTTCCACCTCCCGCTTTCCACCCTCCTGATGATGGTTTCTGCTTTTGCCGGCTATGAACTGTTGTTCGAAGCCTATAAAATCGCCATCAAGGAAAAGTACCATTTCGGGACCTACGGCGATGCAATGCTGATTCTTTAAATCCTTCTTTTCATTCTATTTATGGCCACCCGGCTAAACCATTCCTTTTACTCAGGGGATGTGCTTGCCGTTGCCCCTGCGCTGATCGGGGCAACGCTGGTGCGGACCCGTGACGGCCTTGAGCAGCGTTTTGTCATTACCGAAGCGGAAGCCTACCGGGGCGAAGAGGATCAGGCTTCCCATGCCCGTTTCGGTCGCACGTCCCGCAATGGAGTGATGTATGGAAAGGGCGGCCTGGTGTATGTGTACCTGATCTATGGTATGCACTGGATGCTGAATGTGGTGACGGGAACGGAAGGCCAGCCTCAGGCAGTGCTGATCCGCGGGTTGCAGGGCCTGGAAGGTCCCGGTATCCTCACCCGGTCGCTCAGCATTGACCGTTCCTTTTATGGGGAGGACCTGACCCTTTCCGGCCGGATTTGGTTGGAAGCCCCCACCCTCCGGCTACCTGTTGTGCAAACTCCCAGGATCGGAATTGATTATGCGGGTGAACCCTGGAAGAGCAATCCCTGGCGTTTTACTGCCGGCTCCCGCTGACAGTGAAACGGCGTGACAGTTCTTCTCCCCGGTTATCCACAAGCAACAGCAGGTGCGGGCCTTCCGCCGGATAGAGTTCCACCTGGTGGATATGCCGCGTGGTTGCCAGGTATTGGCCATCGAGATGCCAGTAAATGATTGCACCGGGGTCACGGTGTACGGCCTCAAACACCACCCTGCCCGCCTTGCCGCTGAGCTCCACAGGCACAAAGATCCGGCTGTCTTCGCGCGGATAAACCAGTCCCATCGATCCCGAACTTCCAGGCTGACATCCCGGCCGGTATGCCGGCAGTAACCGGTATTCCGGGTGGTGCTTCATATAATACCATTCCTGCACCGGCGGCAATACGAACCAGTTGGGGTGGATCATGCTGTCGGTGCTGCAGCAGTTTGCATTTACCCGGTACCGGCCGTCGGAACTCAGATGTACCGTACGGTGAAAGGGACAGGCCGGGGTGCGGTTGCAGGTCATGGGAACTTTCACGGATTCGGCATGTTCACAAAGGGGACCGGCAGGAAAGCCGCTCTCGCGGCACACCGATGCGGTGATCAGTTCTTCTTCGGGTGCCTCAAACCAGGGTGAAGCAGGCAGCAGACCGAATAATTCAAACAGTACCGGGGCGGCTGCGGCGATTCCCGTAAGTCCGGGCCGTCCTTCCCCGTCTGCATTGCCGGCCCACACACCCACGGCATAACGGGCAGAGGTACCGATGGCCCAGCCGTCACGGTAGCCGAAACTGGTTCCTGTTTTCCAGGCAACCTTCCCTGCCGAGCCAAAATGTTTCCAGCCTGCTTCCTCATCAGGCCGTCCTACCTCATTCATGGCGTTGTAGGCAAACCATACGGCGGCTGCGCTGAGAAGATCCGCCTCTTCCCTGCCCTTTCCGGCCTGTACTTCACTTCCTGCAACAAGCTGCACCGGCCGCAGGCTGTGCGTATCATAGCGGCCATCCGCGGCGTAGCGGTTCAATTCGCGCGATAGTCCCGCATACACATTCGTCAGGTCTTCGAGGGAAGCCTCGGCTCCCCCGAGGATCAGCGACAATCCGTAATGTTCTGCGGTGCGGCCGAGGTTGCGGATTCCCAGCCTGCGCAGCAGCGACAAAAAACGGTCTGTGCCGTAATCCCGCAGCATTTCCACGGCAGGCACATTTAGGGAGCGCGACAGGGCCTGGCCCGCCGGAACGGCCCCTTCATACTGGCCGTTGAAATTTTGCGGTGCAAATCCCGACAGGTTTACCGGCACATCCGGCACCAGGCTGCCCGGCAGGAGCTTCCCATCTTCCAGCATAGCCGCATACAACAAGGGCTTCAGCACACTGCCGGTAGACCGCGGTGCACGCACCAGGTCAACTTCATTGCCATGCAGTCCGCCCTGGCCACCTCCCGTATTTCCAATATAAACCAACACATTTCCGGTTTCCACTTCGATAATCAGTGCTGCCAGATTATGAATCTGATTATATTCTAATTTTTTATGGTTTCTTTCCACAATATGTAAGGCCCGTTCCTGCAATCCCGCATCTAGGGTGGTGCGGATCAGGCTTCCCCGGTTGCTGTTTTCGAGCCGGTGCAGGAGGTGAGGCGCCATTTTCGGCATGGCATACGGCGCTTCCGGCAACGATTCGGTAAGGGCTGCCTGCCAGGTGGTGCGGTCGATCCATCCGAGGCGGTACAGCTTTTCAAGGAGGCGGTTCCGCTTCCCGAGCAGCAGTTGCCGGTTGCGGCCGGGATGGATGAGGGCGGGTGAATTGGGAAGTACGGCAAGGGTGGCGGCTTCGCCCCACGACAGGTTGTCGGCTGTGGTTCCGAAATAGCGCCAGGCTGCCGTTTCGGCGCCGATTACATTGCCCCCGTAGGGAGCATGCGACAGGTACAGCAGCAGGATTTCCTCTTTGGAGGTATGCAGTTCGAGCCAGAGGGCGCGGGCGGTTTCAAGAAATTTTTCTCCGACGGTGCGCCTCCTGCCTTTTCGCGCCAGGCGGATGGTTTGCATGGTAAGGGTACTGCCTCCCCGCACGATGCGTCGTGCACGCAGGTTGGCAGCCAGTGCGCGGACCATGGAAACAGGATTCATCCCCGGGTGGATATAAAAATACCGGTCTTCGAAAGCCAGGGTGGCCCGTTTCAGCTTTTCCGGCACCTGCTGCTGCGGGAACCTCCACTGTCCGTCGCTGGCCACCCGTGCTCCAAGGAGCACGCCGTTCCGGTCGGTGATGACCGTGGAAGAGGGCTCGTCGAACAGGTGTACCGGAATCAGGGATACCGCAAACAGGAAAACACAAACGAGAAGCGATGAAATCCAAAGCACCCGGCGGCGCTTCAATCCCTGCCTCAGCCGGGTTGATAGCAGCTCACGCACCGGCTTTTTTGGCTTTGTATCCCCGGCCGGTAAGCCAGGTCACAATCTTATCGCGGAAATCGCCCTGGATCAGAATCTCACCGTCTTTTACCGAACCCCCGGTTCCGCACAGCCCCTTGAGTTGCCGCGCGAGCTCCTGCAGGTCCTTTTCGCTGCCTGTAAAACCGCGGATCAGGCTTACGGTCTTTCCACCCCTGCCTTTTGATTCGAGCCAGACAAAGAGCTGCTGCCGTCCCGGAGGCAGGGTTTCCGTTTCTTCTGCCTGGGGAGGATGAAATTCGGGGTTGGTGGAATACACAATCCCACCGGTATTTTTTCTCTTCATGGTCAACCTGTTTTCGTTAATTTTTTACGTACTTTGACGCTTCCCGGAGGGTCATCCGCCGGGACAATAAAATTGACACTTTTTTTCTGAACTTTTGCGTCGGGGCATCAAATCGCCCTTAACCCGTTAAAATATGCAGCATGAAAAATTTCAGGCGTATAAACAACCTCACCGGCTGGTTCCTTTTTCTTATCTCGGCCGCAGTATACCTGCTCACACTGGAACCGACCGTGAGTTTATGGGACTGCGGTGAGTTTATTTCCACTGCATTCAAGCTCCAGGTCGGGCACCCTCCCGGAGCACCCCTGTTCATGATTCTGGCCCGCGTATTTTCGCTCGTTGCAGGCAGCGACCATGAAAAGGTGGCCATGATGGTCAATGCCTCTTCGGCCCTGGCCAGCGCACTCACCATCATGTTCCTCTACTGGTCCGTCACGCATCTGGCACTGAAACTGACTGCCTTCCGGAATGCTGCAACCGGAGATGCTGAAAACGGCCTGCTCCTGCGTGATCAGATTATTGTGATCGGAAGCGGGATTGTGGGTGCACTGGCCTACACCTTTTCCGATACCTTCTGGTTTTCAGCCGTGGAAGGGGAAGTCTATGCAAGTTCGTCCCTGTTCACCGCCGTGGTTTTCTGGGCCATGCTCAAATGGGAAAACGAATCGGAAGAGAAATATGCCAACCGCTGGCTGATATTAATTGCTTACCTGATGGGCCTTTCCATAGGCATCCACCTTCTCAACCTGCTTGCCATTCCTGCCATTGTGCTGATCTACTATTTCAGGAAGTACAAGGTGACGACGCCCGGTGTAATCGGAGCCCTGGTACTTTCCATTGTGATCCTTGCCTCGATCATGTATATCCTGATCCCCGGAGTGATCTGGCTTGCGTCGCGCTTTGAACTCATCTTTGTGAACGGCTTCGGCTTCGGATACAATTCCGGCGTGCTGGTATACTGCATCCTGCTTGTCAGCGCACTTTGCTATGGGCTGTGGAGAACCCGGGTGAAGAAGAACGCCCTGATGAATACCGTGCTGCTCGCCGTCACGGTAATGCTGATCGGTTATTCGTGTTACGCCATGATTGTGATCCGGTCGTTTGCGAATCCCCCCCTCGATGAAAACAATCCCGATGATGTATTTTCCCTGCAATACTACCTCAACCGCGAGCAGTACGGTGACCGTCCCCTCCTTACCGGTCAGTATTTCAATGCCCGGCCTGTTGGCATTGAGGAAGGGAAAGCCACCTACAGTCAGATCGACGGAAAGTACAAGGTCACCAACCGGAAACTTTCCTATAAGTACGACCCCAAATTCACTACCCTGTTTCCCCGCATGTACAGTTCCGAAAACGAACATGTGGATACTTATATCGAATGGGCCGGTCTGAAGGAAAGCCGGCTGTATGAACCGCGCCTCGATCAGCAGGGAAATCCCGTGCATGATGAAAGCGGGAACATCGTATATGACCGCAGCGCTCCCCGCAATGCCCCAGGCTTCATCAGCAACATCCGTTTCTTCCTTACCTATCAGTTGGGGCACATGTATTTCAGGTACTTCATGTGGAATTTCGTTGGCCGCCAGAATGATACCCAGGGGCACGGCGATCCGCTCAGCGGCAACTGGATCAGCGGCATCCGGCCCATTGACCAGGTTCTTGTGGGTTCCGAGGCCAGGCTGCCGGCGGAAGATGCCCATGCCAAATCACGCAACACGTACTTTTTCCTGCCATTGCTGCTGGGACTGTTTGGACTGGTGTTCCAGCTTCAGCATGATGTCCGGAGGTTCTGGGTGGTCATGCTCCTGTTCATTTTCACAGGCATCGCCATTGTGGTATACCTGAACCAGACACCCATTCAGCCCCGCGAACGCGACTACGCGTATGCCGGTTCGTTTTACGCCTATGCGATATGGATCGGGCTGGGCGTGATGGCCCTGTTTGATTCGCTGTCGCGGAAACTCCGCAACAATGCTACAGCCGTGGCCCTGACCGTGGTTTGCCTTGCCCTCGTACCAGGGCGTATGGGTGCCCAGAACTGGGATGACCATGACCGTTCGGGACGCTATACCGCGCGCGACATTGCCTATGATTACCTGAATTCATGCGCACCGAACGCCCTGTTGTTCACCAACGGCGACAACGATACCTTCCCGCTCTGGTATGCCCAGGAGGTGGAAGGCATCCGCACCGACGTGAGGGTGGTAAACCTGATGCTGCTGAATATGGACTGGTATATCGACCAGATGAAGAAAAAAGCCTATGAATCCGATCCCCTTCCCATCAGCATGACAACCGAAAAATACCGGAACGGGACGCGCGATATCGTATTTATCCAGGAACGTACCGACAAGCAGGCCAACCTGAAGGATATCCTTGATTTCCTCACCAGTGACCTGCCCCAGGCCAAGGTGTCGTCTTCTTCCGGAGAACAGTTTAACTATGTTCCCACCCGGAATTTCGTACTGCCGGTTGATACCGCCCTGGTGCTTAAAAACGGAACCGTGGATCCCAAAGACCGCAACCTGATTACCGATTCAATCCGCTGGCGCTTTTCCCGCAACAGCATGGGTAAGAGTGAACTCGCGGTGCTTGATATCCTGGCAAATAACAACTGGAAGCGTCCGGTGTATTTTGCCTCCATCGGTCAGGAAGGCACATTGGGTCTCGAAGAATATATGCAGCTTGAAGGATTTGCCTACCGGCTCGTACCCATCAAAACCCCAAGCCAGGGCAGGTATGAATCCGGACGGGTCGCCACGGAAATCTTATATAAAAACCTGATGGAAAAGTTCAGGTATGGAAATATGAATGCCCCGGATGTTTACCTCGACGACTTCCATGTACGCACCACTTCCATTATCAGGCTGCGGACCCGGTTTATTCAGCTGGCTGATGCGCTGATCGACCAGGGCGATACCGCCCGTGCCGTGAAAGTGCTTGACCGGTGCATGGAACTGACACCCGACAGCAAGATCCCTTATGACCATACCATTATTCAGGTAGCCAATGCCTATTACAAGTGCAACCGGTTTGAAAAGGCCAATGCCCTGGTGAAAGCCCTGGGAGACAAGTGCAGTGCAAAACTTGATTACTATCTCGATCAGAAAGAGGGATTCATGAACAGCATCAACGACCAGATCATCTATAATTTCCAGATGATGCAAAACCTGGCGATGGTGAGCCGGAATTTCAGCCAGACGGCAGTAAGTGCTGCGATGGATTCCATCACGAACAAAAAGTACGAGTTGTACACCCTGAAAACAAAGGACCGGTAATACGCTGATCCTTCATCATTCCGGAGGCTGTATCAACCCCATGGGGCCGCGATACAGCCTCTTATTTTTTCCGGTTCATCAGCAGCTCAGACAATTTCCTGAGCACGGAGGTCCGCCCGGCCGGAACTGACAGGCCGTCGAGCTCTGCAAGTGCCTGCTCATGGTAAGTCCGGATCAGCTCCTTTGTTCTTTCCCCGATGCCGAGGGTATCGTAAATCTGCCGCACGCCGGCGATTTTTTCCTCACGGGGGGCCTCCTTATTTTCAAGCCATTGCAACAATGCCTCCCGCAGGGATCCTTCAGAAGCCTCCAGTGCCTGCACTAGCAGGGCCGTCTTTTTGTTCGCCACAATGTCATTCCCAGTCACCTTGCCAAAATCATCCTGATCGGCATACACATCCAGCAGGTCGTCGCGGAGCTGAAATGCCATGCCAAGGCCAAGTCCGAACCGGTACAAGCGGGCCGCATCCGCCGCCCCGGCGTTTCCGGCAATGGCGCCCATCTGAAGGGAGGCCGCCAGCAGTACGGCGGTTTTCAGCCGGATCATCATGAGATACTGATCCAGGTTAATGGCCGTAATGTGTTCGAAATCCATGTCATACTGCTGTCCCTCACATACCTCCCTCGCAGTGCGGTTGAAAAGAGAAAGTAGTACCGGCAGCTTGTCGGGTGAGGATTGGGCGATCAGTTCGTAGGCGCGGATCACCATGGCATCGCCTGAAAGGATGGCCACATTCGGATTCCAGCGGACATGAACAGCCGGTTTATTTCTGCGCAACACCGACTGATCCATGATATCGTCGTGCATCAGGGTGAAATTGTGGAAAACCTCCACTGCCAATGCCGCGTATAAGGCATCATTCACATCTTCAGTGAATACGTTGCACGCCATGAGCACCATGGACGGCCGGATGCGCTTGCCTGAAGGTTCAAGCATGTAGCGGATGGGATCGTAGAGCTGTGACGGGGCCGTGGGCAGATCCAGCCGGTCCATTTGCCGCTGAATGAGCTCCTGGCATTCGTTGAAGGTAAGCATGTGGATTCCTGGCTTGTTTTTTGCATCAAATATAGAACTATAAAGCATCATTTCATTTTTGGAATTAATCATTAATTTTGGCCCGTTGTCACGACGGACCTTTTAAAAGGCATGATCATGAAGGTTAAGCGGATTCTTACAGTACTTCTCCTCTTTTGCGCGGCCGCCGGTGCTGCTTACGCTTCGGGTTACAATATCCGGATCCGGATCAGCGGTCTTAAAGACACTACGGTGATCATGGGCCATTACCTGAGCAAGTCGATGTATCCGGATGACACCATCAGGCTGAACAGCAAGGGTATGGGCGAATTTTCACAGAACCGTGCCCTCCCTCAGGGAATTTACATTATCTACCTTCCCAACACAAAATACTTTGAATTTATTGTCGGTGAAGATCAGGATTTTTCAATTGAAGCCGACACCGCCGATTTTATTAAAAGCCTTGCTTTTAAGGGCTCTGTAGAAAACGACCTCTTCATCGGGTTCCAGCGGTATATGATTTCCCTGCGCAAGCAGGCTGACAGTGTCAGTGCACTCCTGAAGACAGCCAAGGATCCCGCTCAGAAAGAGGCGCTTACTGCAAAAATGAAGGAGATCAATGAAACCCGTATCCACCGTATCGAAACCATCGGTAAAGAAAATCCCGGATTGTTCGTGCCCGTATTTCTGAAAGCCACGCTGGATGTGACAGTTCCGGATCCGCCGCGCGACGACAAGGGGCGCATCATTGACTCAACCTGGCAGTATTATTACTACCGCAAGCATTATTTCGATAATTTCAACGTGTCGGATCTGCGGTTGCTGCGCACCCCGATTTATGAGGACCGGCTGATGACCTATATCACCAGGGTCATACCCCAGATTCCGGATACCCTCTATCCCCAGATTGACATGCTGCTCCGGAATGCCCGTGCCGATTCATCCATCTACCGCTACATGCTCATTACGCTGTTCAACCACTATGGAAAAAGCAATATCATGGGGCTCGATGCCGTTCAGGTATACCTTGCGGAACAATATTACCTCCGCGATGCCTGGTGGAGCGATGCAAAATTTCTGGCCGACCTGAAAGACCGTGTGGAAAAAACAAAACCCCTGCTGATCGGCCAAAAAGCCCCCGATGTGGAGCTGATGGTGGTTCCTTCGGATCATTTCATGCGTGCTGCACAGGATACAGCCCTCAGAAGGTTTCCGCACGTGGGCACCAAGGTGATGCTTGACCAGCTTAAAGGCGGTTACATGGTGCTTGTATTCTGGGAAGCCGATTGCGGCCATTGCAAGAAAGCCATTCCTGATCTATATGGTATCTATGAAAAATCACTCAAGGGCATGGGTGTAAAAGTGCTTGCGATCAGCACCCTTTTCGGGGAAGATGGTAAGATCAAATGGGTGAATTTCGTCAACGAGCATAAAATGTACGATTGGATAAATGCATGGAATCCATACTCATATGATTTTAAGCTGAAGTATGACATTATCTCCACGCCGCAGATCTATATTCTCGATGAGAACCAGCAGATTGTGGCGAAAAAGATCGGACCCGAGCAGGTGACGGATATCCTGAACGGGCTTATGAAAAGCAAACAACCTAAAAAACAATAAATGGAAAACCCTGCGGCGATCAAACTGGTACTGGAGGATGGTAAGGAATTTACGGGAACCTCGTTTGGATTTGAAAAATCGGTTTCCGGTGAGGTGGTTTTCAACACGGCCATGACCGGCTATCCTGAAAGTCTTACAGATCCGTCCTATAAGGGCCAGATCCTGACCCTCACCTATCCGATCGTCGGTAATTACGGGGTACCCGGCAAGGAGACAGAAAACGGCATGTACCGCTTTTTCGAATCCTATGCGCTGCATATTTCCGCCCTTGTCATTTCGGACTATACAGCTGCCTACAGCCACTGGAATGCAGAAAAAAGCCTGGGAGACTGGCTGAAGGAATATGAGATTCCCGGAATTTACGGAATTGATACCCGGGCCCTCACCAAAGTATTACGGGAAGAGGGGACCATGCTTGGTAAAATCATCTGGAACGGAAAGGATCCGGGATTCTATGATCCGAACAAGGACAACCTGGTGGGACAGGTAAGCACCCGTGAAAAGAAGGTTTATGGAAACGGGAAATACCGGATCCTGCTGATCGATTGCGGTGTGAAGTACAACATCATCCGCAACCTGCTGAAACGTGACACCACGGTGGTGGTGGTACCCTGGGACCATGACATTTCTGGAGAAACCTATGACGGCCTGTTCATTTCAAACGGTCCCGGAGACCCCAAACAGTGCGGTATCACCATTGAAAACCTGCGTAAGGCCCTTGCAAAGGATATCCCGGTTTATGGCATCTGTCTCGGAAACCAGCTCCTTGCCCTTGCCGCCGGAGCCAACACATACAAGCTGAAATACGGGCACCGCAGCCACAACCAGCCCGTGCTGCTGGTGAATTCGAACAAGGCATATATTACCTCGCAGAATCACGGTTTCGCCATCGACAACAGTACGCTTCCTGCCGACTGGGAGCCCCTGTTTCTGAATCTGAACGACCAGACGAACGAGGGCATGCGGCATAAATCAAAGCCCTTCTTTTCCACCCAGTTTCACCCGGAAGCTTCGAGCGGTCCCACCGACACGGAATTCCTGTTCGACCAGTTCATCGAAATGGTCGCCCGTTTCAGGGGCTGACCACTTCGGTCCACTGTCCTTTCTGCATGGCGCCCGTACGGTCATCGTACATGGCTTCACAGCGCGTTCCCGGCAGGTAAAAACGGCCGAGATAGGCTGCATTCACCGACAGTACAAAGGTCTTCTGTTCCCCTCTTCGCAGGTCAAAATAGGTATACACCCGGTCGTCCCTGACGTCCTGGTAGGTATATGCCGATTTTTCTGCTTCTTCCGTACCGGAAAGCCGGGGATTGCTGATTTCCCATCCCGAAGGAAAGATCTGGGTCAGGGCAAGTTGCCGGGCGTCTTCCAGACCGGTATTCCGGATGCTTACCACCACCTGGAAATCACTACCCTGGGTAATCCGGTTTAGGTCAACCGGCTCTTCTCCGTTCCGGTAGCTGACGGAAAGCTGCAGGGAACGGCTGTAATCGGTTTCCATGCCGGCCTCGGGAATACCGGTCATGATAAGGCGGGCAAAGAGCATGCCGCTGCCCAGGTTCTTCACCCGGATGGTTCCCGTTTTTCCGGAAGGACGGTTCAGGCTGATCCGTACGATTGACTTTCCCGTGGTGGCCTCTGCAGGTTGTGCGTTATCGATGCGGTAGGAGAACCGGAGTTCCGATGTTGTGAGTCCCTTGCTGAACCTTGCCATGGAAAGAAGACAGTAGGCGGTGGTCTGGGTGCTCATCCACATGGAGGACGACAGGGCATCCGATATCCGCCGGGCGAGTTCCGCGCTTCGGGTTCTGTCCTGCAGCAGGGACAGGGTTTCAAGAATCATGGCCCAGTCCCTTTCGCGTGAGCCATAGCTTGAACCCGCCCCGGAATAGGCAGGAACATCGGTCTCGGCGCGGTTGACCATTTCACGGGCCGCAGCGGTTTGTCCTGCCAGGGCATAGGCTGCAGCAAGCCTCCATTTTGCCTGGAGGCTGATACTTCCCTGTTCCCGCATTCTGTTCATGGCGCCGGTTTCCGGCTGGCCGGCGAGGGCGAGGGTATACAGGCGGTAGGCCTGTTCCAGGTCGGTCTGCCTGTACCGGTCGGCGACCGGATCGGGTTTCCACAGGCGTGCCTGGCGTTTCTGGTACCGGATCCATGACGACCTGACGCTGGCGGGGATCACGTATCCTTTTTTCTCGGCTTCGAGCAGGAAATGGCCGGCATAGGAAGTTCCCCAGTTGTCGGCCTGCAACTCTCCGGGCCAGTAGGAGAATCCGCCCTCCTGAACCTGGAAGGCGGTGATTTTCCGGATGCCGTCACGCAGGTGTTTGTCGATGGCGGTTTTGAATTTATCATCGAGTTCCATCACATCGCTGAGGCTGAGCTGGGCAAACACCGTAGAGGTAGTCTGTTCGATACATCCGTGCGGATACTGGATGAGGTATTTCAGCCGTCGGTCGGCGTCAATAGGCGGAATACCCGACACTTCGAGCACGGCGGTACGGTTGTTGTCCATGCCCGGCATTTCAAAAGCCGCTTCCCAGGACTTTCCTGCGTCAGCGGTACCGGCGACAAAGGAGGTAATGGGTGGATTGGCATTGCGCACGTTGAGTTCCACATCGTATTCGGCGGTAAGGCTGCCGCTGGTTGCCTTCACCTTTACTTTGCCCACGCCGGTGTTTCCGGCGGCGTTCAGGTCGAAAAACACCACCTGGTCACCGGTCTGGCTGAAGGTAAGGGTTTGTGATTTTGATTGCGCGGCCAGCAGGTTGTTTGTGCTCACGTCGACCCGTACGTTTTTTACGCGCGGATCCATGGCAAATACCGTAACCGGAAGCCGGACTGCTTCTCCGGGTCCCATGACCCGGGGAAGGGTGGCCAGCACCATCAGCGGCTTTTTGACGGGAACTGTTTTTTCGGCTGCACCATAGGCGCCCTGTTGTCCTGCCACAACCATCACACGCACCGAACCGATATAGTTGGGAAGTGCCACGCGGTGCCGGTTTACCGAACCTGTCGTCAGGGTGAAGGGACCCATGAAACGGACCACCGGTTTGAACCGGTTTGCCTTCTGGTTGCCGCCGGCGGGATTGATCTCATCGTCGCCGCCGATCCCCAGGAGGCTTCCCCATTTTCCTCCGTAGGCGCCGATCACCTGATCATACAAGTCCCATGTCTTCACCCCAAGTGCCTCACGGGCATAAAACCGGCTCCACGGATCCGGGGTCTTGTATCGGGTCAGGTCGAGCAGGCCTTCTTCCACTATAGCCAGGGTATAGGTCATGGCTTTTCGGTTCTTTTCGCTGACCTGCACGGTAAATGGCTGCAGCGGCGCCAGCTCTGCGGGAAGGGAAAGTTCAGGAGCCAACCGGGTACCGGGGTCCTCCACAAAAATCGGAATGACGCCATACAACCGCATGGGCATATCATTTGCCGAAGTGGCGTGGGGTTGCACAAGCATCACATGGGCATATACATTGGGGGCCATGTCGGCGGTAAGCGGTATTTTGATGCGGGTTTCCTTGTTGGCCGCTGTAATCCACTTCTTCATCAGGATGCGGGAGCCGCTTTCAATACTGAGAAGCAGGTTTCCGGTTCCTCCGGTGGGTACGATGAGTTC
>JADHED010002114.1_pt1 | contig 14680 bp, 11 predicted proteins | sample 8952041 | NCBI WGS metagenome assembly JADHED01 (sample SAMN16124423, study PRJNA663239) | bioreactor sludge metagenome | isolation source: sludge (control) | place: India:Bengaluru | collected 2018-09-08
CCTTCTTGGCCGGCGCTGCCTTCTTGGCCACTACGGCCTTCTTGGCCGGTGCCGCCTTCTTCGCGGGTGCAGCCGCCTTCTTGGCCGGCGCTGCCTTCTTGGCCGCTACGGCCTTCTTGGCAGGTGCCGCTTTCTTCGCGGGTGCAGCGGCCTTCTTGGCCGGCGCAGCCTTCTTGGCCACTACGGCCTTCTTGGCTGGTACCGCTTTCTTGGCCGGCGCTGCCTTCTTGGCCGCTACGGCCTTCTTTGCCGGCGCTGCTGCCTTCTTTGCCGGCGCTGCCTTCTTGGCCACTACGGCCTTCTTGGCAGGTGCCGCCTTCTTCGCGGGTGCAGCCGCCTTCTTGGCCGGTGCTGCCTTCTTGGCCGCTACGGCCTTCTTTGCCGGTGCTGCTGCCTTCTTGGCAGGAGCAGCCTTCTTTGCGGGGGCTGCTTTCTTCGCAGCGGGTTTCTTCGCAGTTGCCATCATTTTCTCCTTGGGTCGATTTGCAAAGAGCACTCCGTGCCTGCATTGGGCATGGAGCGATCCATGGCAACGACACAATGCTCGTCACCACGAATGCGGGGACGCACCAGGGCCGCAACGCCGGTCGGCGCTGGGTGCGAGGAGCGTGGTTGAAAAATCATGGCCTGGTCAAGCGAGAGTCAATCCCAGGACAGTGCCCCGCCGGTCTGGTACTCGATGACGCGCGTCTCGAAGAAGTTGCGCTCCTTCTTCAGGTCGATCATCTCGCTCATCCAGGGGAAGGGGTTTTCTTCGTTCGGGAACAGCGCGTCCAGCCCGATCTGCGTGGCGCGGCGGTTGGCGATGTAGCGCAGGTAGCCCTTGAACATGGAGGCGTTCATGCCCAGCACGCCGCGCGGCATGGTGTCCTCGGCGTAGCGGTATTCGAGGTCCACGGCCTTGAGGAAAAGGCCCTTGATCTCGTCCTTGAACGCAGGCGTCCACAGCTGCGGATTCTCCAGCTTGAGCTGGTTGATCAGGTCGATGCCGAAGTTGCAGTGCATGGACTCGTCGCGCAGGATGTACTGGTACTGCTCGGCCGCGCCGGTCATCTTGTTCTGGCGGCCCAGGGCGAGGATCTGCGTGAAGCCCACGTAGAAAAACAGGCCCTCCATCAGGCAGGCGAAGACGATCAGCGACTTGAGCAGCGTTTGGTCGTTCTCGGGCGTGCCGGTTTTGAAGGCCGGATCCATGATCGCTTCGATGAAAGGGATCAGGAACTCGTCCTTGGCGCGGATGGACTCGACTTCGTTGTAGGCGTTGAAGATCTCGCCTTCGTCGAGGCCCAGCGACTCGACGATGTACTGGTAGGCGTGCGTGTGGATCGCTTCCTCGAAGGCCTGGCGCAGCAGGAACTGGCGGCACTCGGGGGCCGTGATGTGGCGGTAGGTGCCCAGCACGATGTTGTTCGCGGCGAGCGAGTCGGCCGTCACGAAGAAACCCAGGTTGCGCTTGACGATGCGGCGCTCGTCCTCGGTCAGGCCGTTGGGGTCTTTCCAGAGCGCGATGTCGCGCGTCATGTTGATTTCCTGCGGCATCCAGTGGTTGGCGCAGGTGGCCAGGTACTTCTCCCAGGCCCACTTGTATTTGAACGGCACCAGCTGATTCACATCCGTCTGGCCGTTGATGATGCGCTTGTCGACCGCGGACACGCGGCGGTGTTGCGCGGCAGCGGGAGCGGCTGCCGGCGTGCGCGCAGCGGTGCTTTCGACGGGCTGCAGCGCGGGGGTATCGAGAGCCGTCGGCGGCGGCTCGACCGGGCGGCCGATTGCGCGGCTGCCGTCCATGAGCTTTTGCGATGAGGGCTTGACTTCGTCGTCCCAGGTGAGCATAGGATTTCCCGTGGTTGGATTATGAGAGCAGTGCTCCAAAATGAAAAGCACTGAAGCGTTGCCAGGCGGTGATTTGTTGCTTCACCACACAGGTGGACGCGATGGATGGGCCCGCGCCCGCCCGCATGCGCGGCGAATTCACTGGCAGGCCTCGCAGGATGGGTCGTCGATGGCGCAGAACTTCACGTCGGTGGCGGGCAATGCGCCTGCCTGCGTCTGGGCTGCTGCGGCTGCAGCGTTGAGCGCGCCGGACTGCGAGTCGGTGCCCGCGGAAACCGCGTTGAGCTGGCGCGTGTTCACGGTGCTCATCTCCACGTGCGTGGCGCTTTGCGTGCGCAGGTAGTAGGTGGTCTTGAGGCCGCGCACCCAGGCGAGCTTGTAGGTCTCGTCGAGCTTCTTGCCCGAGGCGCCGGCCATGTAGATGTTCAGGCTCTGGGCCTGGTCTATCCATTTCTGGCGGCGCGCTGCGGCCTCCACGAGCCAGGCGGGTGCGACCTCGAAGGCCGTGGCGTACAGGGCCTTGACGTTCTGCGGCACGCGGTCGATCGCATGCAGCGACCCCTTGAAGTGCTTGAGGTCCATGAGCATCACGTCGTCCCACAGGCCCAGCTTCTTCAGGTCGCGCACCAGGTACTGGTTGATGACGGTGAACTCGCCCGACAGGTTGGACTTGACCGACAGGTTGCCGAACGAGGGCTCGATGGAAGCGTCCACGCCCACGATGTTGGAGATGGTGGCCGTGGGCGCGATGGCGATGCAGTTGGAGTTGCGCATGCCGTCCTGCGCGATCTTGCTGCGCAGGGCGTCCCAGTCCAGGCGCGTGGTGCGGTCCACCTCGACGTAGCCGCCGCGTTCCCTGGCCAGCAGTTCCAGCGAGTCGAGCGGCAGGATGCCCTTGGACCACAGCGAGCCTTCGTAGCTCGAATAGGTGCCGCGCTCCCTGGCGAGCTCGGTCGAGGCCCAGTAGGCGTAGTAGCAGATGGCTTCCATCGACTCGTCGGCGAAGGTCACGGCCGCGTCGCTGGAGTAGGGGATGCGCAGCTCGTACAGCGCGTCTTGGAACCCCATCAGGCCCAGGCCCACGGGGCGGTGGCGCAGGTTGGAGTCGCGCGCCTTGTCCACGGCGTAGTAGTTGATGTCGATGACGTTGTCGAGCATGCGCATGGCCGTGCTCACGGTCTTGCGCAGCTTGCCGTGGTCGATGGCTCCGTCCTTGAGGTGGCGCGCGAGGTTCACCGAGCCCAGGTTGCACACGGCCGTTTCGGTGTCGCTGGTGTTGAGCGTGATCTCGGTGCACAGGTTGGAGCTGTGCACCACGCCCACGTGCTGCTGCGGCGAGCGGATGTTGCAGGGATCCTTGAAGGTGATCCAGGGGTGGCCGGTCTCGAACAGCATCGAGAGCATCTTGCGCCACAGGTCAACGGCCGGCACGCGCTTGAAGAGCTGCAGCTCGCCGCTGTCCACCTTGGCCTCGTAGGCGGTGTAGGCGCGCTCGAAGGCCTGGCCGTACAGGTCGTGCAGGTCGGGTACGTCGGAGGGCGAGAACAGCGTCCACTGGCCCTTGTCCATCACGCGCTTCATGAACAGGTCGGGGATCCAGTTGGCCGTGTTCATGTCGTGCGTGCGTCGCCGGTCGTCGCCGGTGTTCTTGCGCAGCTCCAGGAATTCCTCGACGTCCAGGTGCCAGCTCTCCAGGTAGGCGCACACGGCGCCCTTCCTCTTGCCGCCCTGGTTCACGGCCACGGCCGTGTCGTTGACAACCTTGAGGAAGGGCACCACGCCCTGCGATTCGCCGTTCGTGCCCTTGATGCGCGCGCCGAGGGCGCGCACGCGCGTCCAGTCGTTGCCCAGGCCGCCGGCGAACTTGGACAGCAGCGCGTTCTCCTTGATGGATTCGTAGATGCCGCCGAGCTCGTCGGGCACCGTGGTCAGGTAGCACGAGGACAGCTGCGAGCGCAGCGTGCCGCTGTTGAACAGCGTGGGCGTGCTGCTCATGAAGTCGAAGGAGGACAGCAGCTCGTAGAACTCGATGGCGCGCGCCGATCCCGTCGTTTTAGGGTCGCCCTCCCGCAGCGCCAGGCCCATGGCCACGCGCATGAAGAAGGCCTGGGGCAGCTCGATGCGCGTCTTTTTCACGTGCAGGAAGTAGCGGTCGTACAGCGTCTGCAGGCCCAGGTAGTCGAACTGCAGGTCGCGCCCGGCCTTCAGTGCCTGGCCCAGGCGCTGCAGGTCGAAGTCCAGCAGGCGCGGGTCCAGCAGCTCGTTGTCCACGCCCTTGCGGATGAACTGCGGGAAGTTGGCGGCATAGGCAGCCGCCATGCCGGCGGGCGCTACGTCCTGGCCCAGCACCTCGCGCACGATGGTGTGCAGCAGCAGGCGTGCGGTGGCATAGGTGTAGCCGGGGTCCTTCTCGATCAGGGTGCGGGCCGCAAGAATGGAGGCCTTGTAGACCTCGTCCATGGGCACGCCGTCGTACAGGTTGCGCAGGGTCTCGGCGGCGATAGGCGCGGCCTGCACGTCTGAGCCCAGGTTGGCGCAGGCAGACTCGATGAGCGCCTGCAGGCGCAGGATATCGAGCTCGATGCGCTGGCCCTTGTCCAGCACGTACAGCGCCGGCATCTGGGGCAGCAGCTGCTCTTTCTTCTGCGCGCGCTCCTGCGCGCGGCGCTCGCGGTACAGCACGTAGGCGCGCGCCACCTCGTGGTGGCTGCCGCGCATCAGTCCCAGTTCCACCTGGTCCTGCACGTCCTCGATGTGGAAGGTGCCGCCGCTCGGGCGCGAGCGCATCAGGGCGCGCACCACGGCCCGGGTGAGTTCGTCCACCACCTCGCGCACGCTGGCGGACGCCGCGCCCTGCGTGCCGTGCACGGCGAGAAACGCCTTCATCATGGCCACGGCGATCTTCTGCGGCTCGAAGGGGACGACGGCGCCGTTGCGGCGGATGATCTGGTAGTGGCTGAAGACGCCGCCCGAGGCGTCGGTGGCGGGCGCGTCTGCGGCATGGGGCTGCGTGGAAGGCGCGGTGTTGGCGTGAACGGACGAAACTTGCATGGGTTTCCTCTTTGGTGTGTCGTCAGGGGGTGTGGCGCGCCGGGAAGGGCTGCCGGCGGGCGTCGGTGCGGGGTGCGGTCGATGTTGTTCCGCACACTATACATATGGTGCTTGAAGTGCTCAAGACACTACATGTAGTGTATATCCGCATGGGGGTGCCGGGCGGAACTGCTTCCCGGAAGGCGACGCCGTGCCGGGCCCTTGCCGCATGGGGCCCGGGCGCGCGCATGCCAATGGCGGCGCGTGTCTGCGGCGTTTTTGGCGCGCAGGCGCGCGCCAGGCCTCAAGGAGGGAACAGGATGCCCGAGCCCGCGAAGGCCGATCGCAGCCGCTGCCATTCGAACCCCGGGCCGGGGTCGTTCTTGCGGTGGGGCGCGATGTGTTCGTGCCCGGCGATGTAGCCGATGGGGTAGCGCCGCGCCAGGGCGGCGCACAGGCGGGTCAGGCTGCGGTACTGCGGCTCTTCGAATGCCTGGCCTTCCAGGCCTTCGAGCTCCACGCCGATGGAGTCGTCATTGCAGGCGTCGCGCCCGCGGTAGTGCGAGCGCCCGGCATGCCAGGCCCGCCGATCGGCGTCCACGAACTGCCACAGCCGGCCGTCGCGGGCAATGAAGAAATGAGCCGAGACCTCCAGCCCGCGGATGCTCTGGAAATAGGGGTGCGCGTCCCAGTCGAGCCGGTTGGTGAACAGCTGTTGCACTGCCGTTCCGCCGTACTGGCCCGGTGGCAGGCTGATGGAGTGCACGACGATCAGGTCGATGACGGCGCCCGCCGGCCGGGGGCCGTGGTTGGGCGAGTGCATGCGGCGCGCGGGCAGGTACCAGCCGCCTTGCCATGGCGGGCCCGGCCTACTGCGCTTCGCCATGGTTGTCGCCGTCCTGCGGCATGGCGATGTTGAGCCGGTCGATGCGGTAGCGGATCTGGCGCAGGCTGATGCCCAGGCGCGCCGCCGTGGCCGTGCGGTTGAAGCCCGTCTCGCGCAGGGCGCGCACGAGGATCTCGCGCTCATGCTGGTCCAGCCAGGCCTGCAGGTCGCTGGGCAAGGGGGGCTCTTCGCTGGCGGCGGGTGGCGGCGCGGGGGGCGTGCCGGCCTCCGGTGGCGTTGGAGGCGGGGGCGCGGGGACGGCGGCGGCGACCTCCGCGGTGGTGGCAGCGGGGTGTTCCACCTGTAGCTCGTTTCCGTCGCTCAGGGCCACGGCGCGGTGCAGCAGGTTTTCCAGCTCGCGCACATTGCCCGTGAGCGGGTGCTGGGCGATGCGCTGCAGCGCGGCGGCGCCCAGGCGCGGCACGGGGGTGCCCGATTCCTGCTCGATGCGGGCGAGCAGCGCCTCGCACAGCGCGGGCAGGTCCTCGCGCCGCTCGCGCAGCGGCGGGATCAGGAGCTCGATCACGTTCAGGCGGTAGTACAGATCCTGGCGAAAGCGCCCGGCCTGTACGTCGGCCGCAAGGTCGCGGTGCGTGGCGCTGACGATGCGCACGTCCACGGTCTCTTCCTGCGTGGAGCCCAGCGGACGGATGCTGCGCTCCTGGATGGCGCGCAGCAGCTTGGACTGCATGGGCAGCGGCAGGTCGCCGATTTCGTCCAGAAACAAGGTCCCGCCGCGGGCGGCCTGGAAGTAGCCCTCGCGGTCGCTGGTCGAGCCGGTGTAGGAGCCCTTGCGCGCGCCGAAGAACTCGGCCTCGAGCAGGTTCTCGGGAATGGCGCCGCAGTTCACCGCGACCAGCGGACCGTCGGCGCGCTGGCTGCTGGCATGCAGGGCGCGCGCCACCAGCTCCTTGCCCGTGCCCGATTCGCCGCGGATCAGCACGGGCGCCATGCTGCGCGCCACCTTGGCGATGCGCTGCTTGACGTTGCGCATGGCCTCGGACTCGCCGATCAGGCGCGCGAGCACCGGGTTGTCCGCGTCCGGCTCCTGTGCGGCCATGCGGGGAGGCGTGGCCGCGGGCAGCACGCCGCCCGTGCCCTGGATGGCCGAGGCTACGACCGAGCGGAACTGCTTGAGGTCCACGGGCTTGGTCAGGTAGTCGAACGCTCCCGAGCGCAGCGCCTCCACGGCGTTCTCGGCCGAGCCGTAGGCCGTCATGACCACGCAGCGCTCGCGCCGCTGCTGCTCGCGCAGGTCGTACAGCAGGTCCAGCCCCAGGCCGTCGGGCAGCCGCATGTCGGTGATCACGGCGTCGAACTTGCGGCGCTGCAACTGCTCGCGCGCCTCGGCCACGCTGGCAGCGGTCTCCACGCGGTAGCCCTCGCGCAGCAGCGTCAGCTCGTAGAGCGTGCGCAGGTCGGGCTCGTCGTCGACGACGAGGATGGAGGCGGCGGAGGCGGTGGCGTTCATGGAACCGGCGAGCGTGTCAGACCACGATTGTGTCAAACAGTGATGAGCTTTCCGCCGGGCGCGTGGTGCTGCGGAACGTGACGCTGAAGGCATTGCCCGCCACGGTGCCGCGCGCCAGCGCCCGGTTGGCGCGCTGGTAGGCGATGGCCGCGCCGTGGCGCTGGCACAGCTGTCGGCAGATGTACAGGCCCAGGCCGCTGGAGCGGCTCTCCGACGAGAAGAAGGGCTCGAACAGGTGTCGCTCCACGGACTTGTCCAGCGGCGCGCCGTCGCTCCAGACCTGCAGCTTGACCTGGCCCGCGGCCGTGGCACTCGTGCTCAGGCACAGCGAGTCGGGCTCCTGCCCCATGTAGCGCAGCGCGTTGTCCAGCAGGTTCACCAGCACCCGGCGCAGATGCTCGGCGTCGAACTCCACCTGGGCCGTGCCCGCGTTCAGTTCCAGGCACCCCTGCCGGCGGGCGGGGTCGTGCGCCTGCCAGTCGTTCCAGGCCTGCAGCACCGTGGCGTCCAGGGCCAGCGTGGACGAGGGCGCATGGCCGATCTGGTGCTGCACCCGAGCGATGTCGAGCACGTCCTCGGAGATGCGCACCAGCCGCTCGGCGTTCTGCCGGACCATGTGGGCCAGGCGCTTGTGGCCGGGGTCGCTCAGGTCCTCGTCCAGCAGCTCGTTGGCCTGGACGATGGCCGCCAGCGGGTTGCGTATCTCGTGCGCCACCGCGGCCGACATGCGGCCCATCGCGGCCAGCTTTTCGGTGCGCAGGCGCGCCTCCATCTCGCGCAGGTCGTGCAGGAACATCACGCACAGCGGCTCCTCGTCCGACGCGCCGGAGGCCGGCTGCGCGCGGGTGAGCCAGGTGCGGATGCGCAGGCCCATGGGGCTTTGGCCTTCGTGCAGGATGTTCACGTCGGCGTGCTGGGGCTGCTCCTGCCGGAACGTCTGCCGTGCCAGGTCCATCAGGGGTTTCCAGGCCGGTGTGTGCTCCAGCGCGAAGGGCGTGGAGGTCTTGGCCGCGGGGCCCAGCAGCAGCAGGGCCGCGGGGTTGGCCAGGCGCACCTGGCCCTGGCGGTCCAGCACCAGTACGCCGTCGGCCACGTGCTGCATGACCAGGGCGCTCACGGCGGTCTGCGTGCGCGCATCCATCTGGCTGCGCCGTGCCATCTGCTGCTCGCTGGTGAGCCTGGCTGCCAGCAGGTGCACCAGGTAGGCCACCAGGAAATAGCCCGTGCCCGTCACCGCCGTCTGCAGGTAGCGCTGCGTGGCGTCGCCCCCGCCCTGGCTGCCCAGCCACCAGGCCCAGGCCAGCAGCAGCAGGGTCACGCCCGCGGTGGTGCCCAGGGCCAGCGTCAGCGTGCCCAGCACGCCGGCCATCAGGATGGGCAGGCCGAACAGCGGCGTGAAGTTCATGCTGCCCGACTGCTGCAATACCTGCAGCAGGCCGACGAGCGCGATGTCCACCCCGATCGAGGGCAGCCACTGGATGCCCGGGCGCGGATCGGGCGGCGTGCCGGCGCCGAACACCCGCAGCAGGGTGGCCGCGATCAGGTAGCCGAAGCTGGTCGCCAGCAGCGCGGGCTCTATGGCCTGATTCAGCACCATGCCCAGCAGCTGCAGCAGCAACAGCGCCTGCGCCACCATGACGCGGGCCGTCAGGAAAGCCTTCCACAGGCGCTGGAATGGCGGGCGGCCCGGGGGCTGTTCGGTGACGGTGGACGTGGGCATGGCGGACTCGCCTCAGGCCGGTCCCTGCTCCTGGTGCGCGCGGCAGCAGTAGCTGCGGCCATCTGCCCACAGAGCATCGCCCTGCGGCAGATGCACGCCGCAATGCGCGCAGCGGACCATGTTCTGCGGCGGCGCGATGCGCGAGCGGGGCGTGCCGCCCTGGCGCGGCGGCGGGCGGCGCTGGCTGCGCCACAGGGCGTAGACGACGGCGATCACCGCCAGGACGACGAGGTACTTCATATCGCGCGTCTGAGCACCACCTCGAGCACGAAGCGCGAACCCACGTAGGCCAGCAGCAGCAGCGCCGCGCCCGCGTACAGCACGCGCACGGCGCTGCGCCCGCGCCAGCCGAAGCGCGAGCGGCCCAGCAGCAGCACGGCGAACGTGATCCAGGCCAGCACGGAGAACACGGCCTTGTGGTCCCAGAGCCAGGCGCGGCCGTAGAGCTGCTCGCTGAACAGCCAGCCGGCGACCAGCGTGGCCGACAGCAGCACGAAGCCTGCCGACACGAAGCGGAACGTGAGGCGCTCCAGCGTCAACAGCGGCATGCCGCTGTTCGAATCGGCCGCCAGGCGTATCTGCCGCTCCGCACGGCCCATGAGCCCGGCATGGACCACGGCGGCGGCGAACAGGCCGTAGCACGCGATGCCCAGCGTCAGGTGCAGCGGCAGCCAGGGCGAGGCCGAGACATGCAGCGGCCGACCGGGGAACAGCGCCGCAAGGAGCACCGAGACGCCGCCCAGCGCGCACAGCGCCCAACGCGTGCGCATCTGCGGAAACAGCTGGCGCTCCACGGCGTAGGTGGTGAGCACCAGCCAGGCCGTCATCGACAGGGCGGCGGCGAAGCCGAAATGCGGCGTGCTGCCCAGCAGCCCCCAGGCCAGGGCGGCCGCATGCAGCGCCCAGGCAGGCGCCATGGCAAGGTGGCCGTGCTCTGCCTTGGCGCGCGACGCCACGGCCGCGGCCAGCGCATAGGCGACGGCGGTGGCCAGGGCCAGCAGCCAGGCGAGCGGGGAAGCACTGGGTAAAATCATGGGTTTGAAGTTTAGCCTTTCGCCCCTGGCCGCCGGGGCTGAGCCATCGGCCGGCGTATCCCCGGCCGATGCATCTGGAGCATTGGGCCATGGCCTCCGCACTCACCGAAAAACTCACCCGTCTCGTCAAGGAGATGCGCGGCCAGGCCCGCATCACCGAATCCAACGTGCAGGACATGCTGCGCGAGGTGCGCATGGCGCTGCTCGAAGCCGACGTGGCCCTGCCCGTGGTGCGCGACTTCATCGCCCGCGTCAAGGACAAGGCGCTGGGCCAGGAGGTGCTGGGCAGCCTGAAGCCCGGCCAGGCGCTGGTGGGCATCGTCAACCAGGAACTGGCCGCCACCATGGGCGAGGGCGTGGCCGACATCAACCTGGCCGCGCAGCCGCCCGCCGTCATCCTGATGGCCGGCCTGCAGGGCGCGGGCAAGACCACGACCACGGCAAAACTGGCCAAGCACCTGATCGAGAAGCGCAAGAAGAAGGTGCTCACCGTCTCGGGCGACGTGTACCGCCCGGCCGCCATCGAGCAGCTCAAGACCGTAACGAAGCAGGCCGGCGCCGAATGGTTCCCCAGCAGCCCCGACCAGAAGCCGCGCGACATCGCGCTGGCGGCGCTGGACTATGCCCGCAAGCACTACTTCGACGTGCTGCTGGTTGACACCGCCGGGCGCCTGGCCATCGACGAGCTGCTGATGCAGGAAATCAAGGACCTGCACGCCGTGCTGAACCCCGTGGAGACCCTGTTCGTCGTGGACGCTATGCAGGGCCAGGATGCGGTGAACACGGCCAAGGCGTTCAAGGAGGCGCTGCCGCTCACCGGCATCGTCCTCACCAAGCTGGACGGCGACTCGCGCGGCGGCGCGGCGCTGTCGGTGCGCGCCATCACCGGCGCGCCGATCAAGTTTGCCGGCGTGTCCGAGAAGATCGACGGCCTGGAGGTGTTCGACGCCCAGCGCCACGCCGGGCGCGTGCTGGGCATGGGCGACATCGTGGCCCTGGTCGAGCAGGTCACGGCCGGCGTGGACCTGGAGGCGGCGCAGAAGCTCGCCGCCAAGGTCAAGAGCGGCGACGGCTTCGACCTCAACGACTTCCTGGCCCAGCTGCAGCAGATGAAGCAGATGGGGGGGCTGTCCAGCCTCATGGACAAGCTGCCCGCGCAGCTCACCGCCAAGGCCGGCCAGGTGGACATGGACAAGGCCGAGCGCGACATCCGCCGCAAGGAAGGCATCATCTGCAGCATGACCGCGCAGGAGCGCCGCAGGCCCGAACTCATCAAGGCCACGCGCAAGAAGCGCATTGCCGCCGGCGCCGGCGTTCAGGTGCAGGAAGTCAACCGGCTGCTCAACGAGTTCGAGCAGATGCAGGGCATGATGAAGAAGATGCAGGGCGGCGGCCTCATGAAGCTCATGAAGAAGATGGGTGGCATGAAGGGCGGCCTGCCCGGCATGGGCGGCATGCCGCGCTTCTAAGTAAAAATGGCCTCCGGCGCTTGACTGGAAAGCGCTGACAGCTATCAAACTGAAAGCAGCTCTGCGCTTTCGGACGTCGCCACCTCGCCACGCAGCGTGTAGGTGCGCGCCTCGGTGATGCGCACGTCGATCATCTGGCCGATGAGGCGCTCGCGGCCGGGGAAGTTGACCACGCGGTTGCACTCGGTGCGGCCCATGAGCTCGCCGGCGTCGCGTTTGCTCACGCCCTCAACCAGCAGGCGCTGCACCGTGCCCACGCGCTCCTGGCTGATCTCCAGGATGTTGCGGTTGATGACGGCCTGCAGCTCCTGCAGGCGGCGCAGCTTCACGTCGTGCGGCGTGTCGTCGTGCAGGTTGGCGGCGGGCGTGCCGGGGCGGGGGCTGAAGATGAAGCTGAAGGAGTTGTCGAAGCGCACGTCGGCGATCAGCTTCATCATCTTCTGGAAGTCTTCTTCGGTCTCGCCGGGGAAGCCGACGATGAAGTCGCTGCTCATGGCCATGTCGGGGCGGATGGCGCGCAGCTTGCGCACCGTGCTCTTGTATTCCATGGCCGTGTAGCCGCGCTTCATGGCCATCAGGATGCGGTCGCTGCCGTGCTGCACGGGCAGGTGCAGGTGGCTCACCAGCTTCGGGATCCTGGCGTAGGCCTCGATCAGGCGCGGCGTGAATTCGTTGGGGTGGCTGGTGGTGTAGCGGATGCGCTCTATGCCCGGGATCTCGGCCACGTATTCGAGCAGCAGGGCAAAGTCCGCCTTCTCGGCCGTGTCGCCCATGGCGCCCAGGTAGGCGTTGACGTTCTGGCCCAGCAGCGTGACTTCCTTCACGCCCTGGTCGGCCAGGCCCGCCACCTCCACCAGCACGTCCTCGAAGGGGCGGCTCACTTCCTCGCCGCGCGTGTAGGGCACCACGCAGTAGCTGCAGTACTTGCTGCAGCCTTCCATGATGGAGACGAAAGCGCTGGCGCCCTCGACGCGCGCGGGCGGCAGGTGGTCGAACTTCTCGATCTCGGGGAAGCTGATGTCCACCTGCGGCTTGTGCTGCTTCTCGCGGGCGCTCAGCAGCTCGGGCAGGCGGTGCAGGGTCTGCGGGCCGAAGACCACGTCCACGAAGGGCGCGCGCTTGATGATCTCCTCGCCCTCCTGGCTGGCCACGCAGCCGCCCACGCCGATGAGCACGCCCTTTTCCTTGAGGTGCTTGACGCGGCCGAGGTCGGAGAACACCTTCTCCTGCGCCTTCTCGCGCACCGAGCAGGTGTTGAAGAGGATGAGGTCGGCCTCCTCGGGGTTGTCGGTGCTCTGGTAGTCCTGCGCGGCGCCCAGCACGTCGGCCATCTTGGCCGAGTCGTACTCGTTCATCTGGCAGCCGAAGGTTTTGATGAAGACTTTCTTGGACATGGCGGTCTCGTAAAAAGGCGATGCGCCGCGGCCCGTGCGGGGCGAGGCCGGCGGGGTGGCGGGCGGATCAGCGCGGCGTGGCGGCCGGCTCGGTGCGGATGTTGGTGATGACGGCGTCGTCGCCCTTGCGGGGCTGGCGGGCCTCGGCCTCGGTCAGTATCCAGGCCGTGAGCAGCATGCCCGTGCTGGCCTCGGTCACGTAGTTCACCTTCACGCTTTGGCCGGCGAGGCTGTGGGCGAACACCAGCGCGTTCTGCGGGTTGAAGATGCGCAGGCCGGGCGCGAGGCGGATGGCCTTGCCGTTGAGCTCGGCCTCGGCCGTGTTCACGATCTTGAGGCTGCCGCGCAGCGCGGCCGGGGGGAAGGGGCGCTGGCCGGCGGGCGTGGGGGCCTGTTGCGCCCCTGCCGCGAGGGGCAGGGCGAGCGCGGCGGCAAGCGCCAGGGCGGACAATGGGGTGCAGCGTGTCATGGTGTGTATCCAGGGGCTGTTGACGAGAGAGCACAAGAAAAAACCCACAGCGCTTGAGACGCTGCGGGTTTCTTGTTGTCTGGTGGTGGTACCGGGACTTGAACCTGGGACATCAGCATTATGAATGCTGCGCTCTAACCAACTGAGCTATACCACCGGAGCCCCAAATTATAAATCAAAAAATTACTGGTGCGTGAAGTTCGGGGCGCGCTTGTTCACGAAGGCGTCCATGCCTTCCTTCTGGTCCTGGGTGGCGAACAGGGAGTGGAACAGGCGGCGCTCGAACATCACGCCGTCGGACAGCGTGCCCTCGAAGGCGCGGTTGACCGATTCCTTGGCGGCCATCACGGCGATCTGCGAGAAGCCGCTGATGACGATGGCGGCGCCCAGGGCTTCCTCCATGAGCTTGTCCTGGGGCACGACGCGGCTGACGAGGCCCGCGCGCTCGGCCTCGGCGGCGTCCATCATGCGGGCGGTGAGGGTCATGTCCATGGCCTTGGCCTTGCCCACGGCGCGCGGCAGGCGCTGCGTGCCGCCGGCGCCGGGGATCACGCCGAGCTTGATCTCGGGCTGGCCGAAGCGGGCGTTGTCGGCGGCGATGATGAAGTCGCACATCATCGCCAGCTCGCAGCCGCCGCCCAGGGCGTAGCCGGCCACGGCCGCGATCACGGGCTTGCGGATCGAGCGGATGGCTTCCCAGTTGCGCGTGATGTAGTCGCCCTTGTAGGCGTCGGCAAAGCTGTACTTGGCCATGGCGCCGATGTCGGCGCCGGCGGCGAAGGCCTTCTCGCTGCCCGTGAGGACGATGCAGCCGATCTTCTCGTCGGCGTCGAACGCCTTGAGGGCCGCGCCCAGCTCGTCCATGAGCTGGTCGTTCAGCGCGTTGAGCTGCTTGGGACGGTTCAGCGTGATGATGCCGACCTTGTCCGCCTCGGTGCGGACTTCGATGCATTCGTAGGCCAAGGTGATCTCCTGTGTGTAGTGGGTGGATGGCTCGAAGTTTGAATATACCCAACGCCGCTACGCCGGGCTTGCGGCGGCGCCCAGCCAGCGCTGCGCCGCGGCGGCGTCCTGCACGTCCAGGCGCACGGTGTCGGCCGCAGCGCCGGCGGCCGGAAGGGCGAGCGGCAGGCGCAGCAGGCGCCGGTCGCGGGCGACCAGGGCGGTTACCTCGGTGGCGCTGCCGGCGTAGAGCAGAAGCTCGTCGAGCTTGAGCAGGCGCCAGGCCTGGCCCTGCGCCTCCAGCGCCAGCCATTCGTCGCCGGCCATGAAGCCGGCGGCCTCGGCCGCGCCGCCGCGCAGCACGGTCTTGACCTGGATGCCGCCGTTCTCGGCCACGCGCAGGCCCAGGCGCTGGGCGGTCTGCGCGGGGTC
>JADHED010002115.1_pt1 | contig 14676 bp, 13 predicted proteins | sample 8952041 | NCBI WGS metagenome assembly JADHED01 (sample SAMN16124423, study PRJNA663239) | bioreactor sludge metagenome | isolation source: sludge (control) | place: India:Bengaluru | collected 2018-09-08
CTGTTTCTGTCGCGCCCAGCCAATGTGGTGGAGGGCGTCACGGCAGCGGACGCCCCGGCGGCCTCCCAGCCGGGCGGTGCGCCGGCCGGGCGTCGCTGAAGGCCCCCAAGCCCCAATCCGTACCGCTCAAGCCCGGGAGCGGCGCCACCTCCGCCAGAGCGCGCGGACCGCGACGAAGGCCACCAACAGGGCGGCGCCGAGTGGCACGAGCGATCCCGTCGCGGCGATCACGACCGCCACCGTGGCGACGAAGTTCTCGCCCGCCTGGCCGAACGCGTCCCGCAGGGCTTGCCACACGCCGCCACGGTCGCCCGCAAGTAGCGGCGCCGGCTCGGCGAGCAGCACGTTGAGCGTGGCGAGGCCGACCTGGTTGTCCCAGAGTCGCGTCCGGCCTTCCAGTTGCTCGACTTCGCCGCGGACGCGGGCCATCTCCCGCTCCACTTCGAGCAGGTCGGACAATCGGTTGCCGGGCCGCTCCAGCAGTTGCCGCAGCTTGGCCTCGAGGGCGAGGCGGTTGTGCAGCTGAATCTCGAGGTCGAAGTACTGCTCGGTGATGTCCTCGGCGCGGACCGACAGCTCCAGCACGCGGCCGAGTTCGCTGGCCTTCGCCATCGCCTCGTCGAGGCGCTCGGCCGGCACCCGCAGCGTGATCGCGCCGTTGCGAGGGCGCCCGGCGTCCCCGCTCCGCACCTCGGCCGCCACGTAGCCGCCCACGGCCGCGCCCAGCGCGCGCAGGGCGTCGAGCGCGGCGCCGAGGTCTGACACCTCGACTTGAAGCGACCCGTTGCGGATGATCTTCCGCCCGGCAGGGACGGCCAGCGCGCCCTGGGGTACGACGGCCGGCGCGGCCGCCGCCGGGGCTCCGCCGGCCCCGCTCGTTGCCGCGTCCCGGGGGCTGCCACCGACGACCCCGCCGCCGACGCGCTCGGGCTGGGTGGCGGACTGCGCGACGGGCATCGGCGGTGGGGCGAAGTCCGCCGACTCCGGCCGCCCGGCAGGCACGCCATCCGGCGGGGCGCCACAACCGGCCACGGCGAAGCCCAGGAGCAGCACGAGGCCACCAAGGCCCACGGCTGCCGTGCGCGCCCGATGCTCCCGAGACGACCGTTCACCTGTCTTCACGAGTCACCCCCTCGCGCTCAGAACGGCCGCGCGCCGCGTCCTTGCACGCGGGCTCAGCGCCGCCTGGCGATCGCGCCTGCGATGCCCGCCAGCCCAATGAGTCCCACGACGTTGGGGAAGATCTGCAGCCCGTTCATCAGGTCGCCCCAGGCCCAGACGGCGTCCACCTTGGCCACCGCGCCGAACGGGATGAGCAAGCAGTAGATCCAGCGATAGGGCACCGCGACCTTCACGCCGAGCAAGTACTCGAAGAACTGCTCGCCGTAGTAGGCCCAGCCGATGAGCGTGGTGTAGCCGAAGAGGAACACGCAGAAGGCCACGATCCAGCCGCCGAACACCGGCATCGAGCTGTTGAAGGCGGCCGCCACCGCCGCCGAGCTCGTGAGCCCCGACTGCCACGCGCCCGAGAGCAGGATGGTGAGCGCGCTGATCGTCGAGGTGACGAAGGAGACGATGAACACCTCCATCACCGCGTTCAGGCCCTGCTGCTCGGGCCGATCGCTCCGGGCCGTGCCGTAGGCCACGGCCGCCGTGCCGTAGCCCGCCTCGTTGGCGTAGATGCCGCGCGCCAGCCCGTAGCGCACGCCGGTCATCACGGCGAGGCCGGCCGCCGACCCGAGCGTGGCCTGCAGCGAGAACGCCTCGCGGACCACCAGCGCCAGCACGCCGGGCAGCACGGCCGCGTGCGCGACGATCACGACGAGGCCGCCGACGAGGTAGAGGCCCACCTTGAGCGGCGCCAGCCGTTCCGCCGCGCGCCCAACCGACTTCACGCCGCCGATGATGACGAGCCAGGTGAGCACCGCGATGCCCACGCCCGCGGCCCACCGCGGCAGGCCGAACTCGCTGTCGAGCACGAGCGCGATCGAGTTGGGCTGCGTGAACGGCGTGGTGGTCAGCGCCGCCACGGCCGCCACCAGCGCATAGGTGGACGCGAGCCACGGCTGCCGCAGGCCGTCGCGCAGGTAGTACATCGGCCCGGAGAACACGTGCCCGTCGCGAATCACGCGGAACTGCAGGCCGAGCACCGCCTCGCAGAACTTGATCGCGGTGGCGAAGAACCCGTAGACCCAGATCCAGAACAGCGCCCCGGGCCCGCCCGAGACGATGGCCGTCGCCACGCCGGCGATGTTGCCGGTGCCGATCGACGCGGCCAACGCGGTCATGAAGGCCTGGAACGGCGTCAGCGCGCCGCGCGCGTCGGCCTGCGCGGCGGCGACCATCGTCCGCGCCGCCTCGGGGAAGCGCGTCACCTGCACGAACCCGATGCGGATCGACAGGTAGATCCCCGTGCCGATCAGCACCAGGATCGTCCACGGCATGAACATCGCGTCGGCAGCGGCCTGCACGGTGTCGGCGAGGGTGGTGAGCATAGGGAATGCCTGGGCTAGCGGCTTGCGGCTTGCGACTTGCGGCCTGGTCGACCCACTCCGCAGGGCACTGGGCGCCGGCGTGCTTCCAAAGCCCGAGCGTCAGGCCTCGAGGCGCAGGGCGTTCAGATGTTGCTGCGGCTCTGGCAGCCGTCCACCGGCAGGCACGCGCCGCTGATCCAGCTGGCGCGCGGCGAGCACACGAACGCCACGACGTCGCCCACTTCCTCCGCCCGCCCGAAACGGCCGAAGGGCAGCTCGCGCCTGACGAACTCCGCGATGCCGGCGGGGTCCTCCTGCTGGCGCTTCCACCACGACCCGCCGGGGAACGAGATGGATCCCGGCGCGATGGCGTTGACGCGGATGGCATCCTTCGCCAGCTGTTGCGCCAGCGCCTTCGACAGGGCGTTCTCGGCCGACTTCACGGCGTTGTAGACCATCCGGCCGCCGGTTTCGCGCCCGAAGATCGACGAGATGAAGACGATGGCGCCGCCGCCGCGGGCCTGCATGTGCGGCACGACGGCGCGCGAGGCGCGGATGGCGGGATACAGGGTGAGGTCGAACGCCTCCTGCCACGCCTCGTCCGGCGTGTCGAGCAGGCCGGCGCCGCGGCCGAGCCCCACGTTGTTGACGAGGATGTCGACGCCGCCGAAGCGCTCCACGGTCTGCGAGACCACGCGGTCGACGCCGCCGGCGGTCGAGAGGTCGGCCTCCACCGCGAGCACCCGCGCCGCGTCGCCGGCGACGCCAGCCACCTCGCGGGCGGCCTCGCGCAGGCGCTCGGCGCCGCGCGCGCACAGGCACACGCGGCAGCCCTCGGCCGCGAGCGCTCGCGCGCTGGCCAGGCCGAGCCCGCGGCTCGAGCCCGTGACGATCGCCACCTTGTCGGTCAGAAACAGATCCATGCACCCTCACCGTAGGGGCCGGGCATGCCCGGCCCGTCTCCGCTGCGCGGGGCGCGCGCCCCTATTCCGCCACCTGCGACAGGAAGTCGCGCAGCACGCGCGAGAACTCGCCCGGGCACTCCAGGTTCGACAGGTGCCCCGCGTCCTCGATCACCTCGAGGCGCGATCCGGCGAGCCTGGCGTGCATCGACTCGTGCAGCGCCACGGGCGTGAGGGCGTCCTCGCGACCGACGACGAGCAGCACCGGGCACCGGATCTCGCCGAGCAGCGGCGTCGCGTCGGGCCGCGTCGCCAGCGCCTCCAGCGCGTCGTGCACGGCCCCGGGCGTGTTGCCCTCTATGATCTCCCGCACGTCGTCGGCGAGCGACGGCCGCTCGCGCAGGGTGGTCGCCCCGAGCAGCTTCGGCAGCATCTGGTCGGCGACGGCCGGGACGCCGCGCTCGAGCACGAGGTCCTGCATCTTGCGCCGGTTGCCGCGCGCCTCGTCCGTGTCGGCCTCGGCGCGCGTGTCGGCGAGCACCAGCCCGCCGATGCGCGGCCCGAGCAGCCGCCACAATGCGAAGGCCACGTAGCCGCCCATCGAGAGCCCGCCGACGATCGGCCGTTCGAGGTCGAGCTCGGCGATCAGCGCGGCCACGTCCTGCGCGTAGTCGGCCATCGCCTGCGCGCCGGCGGCCGGGCGCGCCGCCCCGGGCGGCACGCGTTCCGAGGCCCCGAAACCGCGCAGGTCCGGCGCGATCAGTCGCCACCCGGGCGGCGGCGCGTCGAGCTGCGGCCGCCACATCGCGTGCGACAAGGGGAAGGCGTGCAGCAACACGAGCGGCAGCCCGCTGCCGGCCTCGGCATAGCTCAGGCGACGCCCGCGGACCGTGGTCTCTCGGAGCATGCGCGCACCTCGCTGGACCGGGGCATCTTATGGGATGGCTGCGCGGGCGCGCAAACCTCGCCCGGGCCGCGATGGTATCCTCAGCCCGCGTGTCGACGACCCTCTGGACGGGAACGCTCTGGCGGCGCGTGGCGCCGCTGCTCGCCGCGCTCGCGCTCGTGGCCTGCGAGGCGGGCGTGGCCGACGCCCCGCACCAGCGGAGCGACCGGCCACCGGCGATCGCGGAAGCCCCGCCGGCGCCCGGCCCGGCGGGCACGACCCCGGCGGCGGTGCCCGGGGCGCGCGACCTGCGCGAGGACGAACGCCGCGGGGGCCACACCCTCGAGCGCCACGTCGGCAAGACCGACGGGGAGCTGCGCGCCCGCTTGCGGCGCGAACGCCGCATCTCGGCCGCCTCCACCTACACCGACCTCGCCACCGCGGAGCGCGTGGTGGGCGAGACGCTCGATCGGGCGCGGCGGCGCGTGGAGCGCTGGGCGGCCCGCACGGGACGCCGTCCCAACCTCGCGCTCGACTTCGACGGCGATCCGCGCGTGGTGATCGGCCGCAGCCTGCGGCGCGGCGACGCGGCCGTCGAGGACTGCCACGATGCGGTGGTCGTGCTGCGGTGGGACGAGGCGTCAGGCGACTACGTCGTGCTGACGTCCTACCCGGAGGTGCGCCGATGAGCGCCAAGCGCGTGCGCCGCCCGGCGCCGGAGGTGACCCGCGGGGCGCTGCCGCTGGTCGCGGCGTTCCTCCGCGGCTACCTGCACCAGGACTGGGAGGCCGACTACGAGGCGCCCGAGGAGGCGCGCGACGCCTTCCTCGAGGACGCCTCGCCCGAGGAGCGGCGCGCGTTCCTCCGCGAGTGCGAGGCGTTCCACACGCTCACCGCGTCGCTCGACCTGGCGGACGTGTCGCGCGTGCTGCAGGACTCGCTGGGCAGCGCCTGGCAGCCGGCGGCGCTCGCCGAGGTGCGGCGCGTGCTCGGGCCGGGCCGCCGGCGCCGCTGAGGCCCGGCGGCGCGAGCGCCGCCTCAGCCTCTCGCCATCTCGCGCCGCAGCCACGCGCGCGCCATCTGCCACTCGCGCTTCACGGTGCGGTCCGACAGGCCCGTGACCGCAGCCGTCTCCTCCACCGTCAGCCCGCCGAAGAACCGCAGCTCGACGACGCGCGCCTGGCGCGGGTCGAGCGCGGCGAGGCGTGCGAGGGCCTCGTCGAGCGCCAGCAGGTCGATGGCCGGCTCGTCGGCAGCCACCACCCCGTCGAGCCCGTCGAGCGATCGCTTGGCGTCGCCGCCGCCACGCTTCTGCGCGTTGCGCCCGCGCGCGTGATCCACGAGGATGCGCCGCATCGCCTGCGCGGCCACGGCGAGGAAGTGCGCGCGGTTCTCCCAGCGGGCGTCCGGCTCGTCGGCGAGGCGCAGGTAGGCCTCGTGCACGAGCGCCGTCGGCTGCAGCGTGTGATCGGGGCGCTCGCGCCGCAGGGCCGACGCGGCGAGCCGGCGCAACTCGTCGTAGACGATGGCGAACAGCGATGCCGCCGCGTCGCGATCGCCGGCCGCGACGTCGGCGAGCATGCGTGTCACGCCGCCGGAAGGGGGAAGCGTCATCGGGAGTCGGGGGCGCCGGGGAGGCTTCCCGAGATTATCGGCGGGCCGCCGCGCCGGCGGCAAGCGACGACGCCGCGGCCCTCAGCGGCAGGCGCGCAGTTTCGCGCGCACGCGCGCGAGATCCTCCGCCCCGCTGCAGGCGTTGGGGCCCGACGCGTCGATCGACTGCCTGGCCCCGGCACTCTCGCGCCACGCCGCGCACGCGGGCGCCGCCACGCCGCCCGACACGTCGCGGTGCAGGTCGCCGAGCGCCTCTCCCACGCGCGCGAGGTCGCAGCGCGCCTGCACGTTCGCGGTGTCGCGCGCCGACAGTTCCCGGTAGGCCGCCAGGGCGGGCGCGAGCAGCGCCACGGCCTCCCGGCCGCGCCCCGTCGCGACGAGCACGTCGGCCAGCTTCTCGCGGCTGATCGCCACCGAGCGCGCAGCCACGACGTTCGACGGGTCCGCGCGCTGCAGCCGCTCGAACTGCGCGAGCGCCCCCCGGTAGCTGTCGATGGCGGCCGCCGCCCCCTCGGCGACGCGGCGCACGTTGCCCACCTTCTCGTACGCGATGGCCAGGTCGCGCTGGATGTCGGTGTGGAAGGGCTCGGCGGCGGCGAGCGCGCGCCGGATCTCGAACGACTCGGCATACGCGCGGCCGGCCGCCTCCCAGTCCTGCTCCAGTTCGTGGATGGTGCCCACCCGCTCGAGCGTCAGGCCGAGGAAGCGGGAGACCCGCGCATCGGACACCGTCGCCGTCAGCGCCCGCAGGCTGCCGAGCGCCTCGTCGTAGTGGCGCGCCGCCTCGGCCGGCCGCCCGAGGTTGGGGAAGTTCGGGTTGCCGAGCAGGTCGCCCAGCTTCACCAGGGCGATGCCGACCTGGAGGCGATCCGAGGTGTCGGGCGCGGCGCCCGAGGCGACGGCCGTGAACAGCTCCGCGGAGATGCGGCCGTGGGCGAGGGCTTCGTCGAGCGAGCCGCTCCAGGCGAGCACGTCGGCGAGCCGGCGGTGCGCGAGGGCGAGCGTGCGCCGGGCCGCGACGTCGCCGGGGTCGGCCGCCAGCAGGCCGTCGGCGATGGCGATGGCGCGCTCGTAGCTCGCGCGCGCGCCAGCCGTGTCGCCCACGTTCGCGCTCGTGGGGTGCCCCTGCGCGTCGCCCACCTTGACGTAGGCCTCGGCGAGTTCCCGCCGCAGCCAGCGGTCGCCGGTCGCCTCGGCGGCGAGTCCGTCCAGGTACTGGACGGTCGTGCGCACCATGAGCGCGCGCGCCGCGGTCGTGCCGGGAACGTTCACGATGGCGTCGTGCACGTCGAACATGAACGTGCGCGCCAGCCGGCGCACGTCCTCGAAGCGCCGTTAGGCCCGCGCGCGCGCCTCGGCGGCGAGCCGCGCCTGCCAGGCGATGGCCGCCACGCCGGCCGCGAGCAGCAGCACGGCGGTCGCGGCGAGCGCCACGCCCACGGCGTGGCGCCGCAGGAAGCGGCCAGCCACGTAGCGCACCTCGCGGCGGCGGGCCGACACCGGCTGCCAGGCGAGGTGCCGCTGCAGGTCGTCGATCAGCTGCTCGACGGTGGCGTAACGGGCCGCCGGGTCGCGCTGCAGGGCGCGCTGGAGGATGGCGTCGAGGTCGCCGCCGAGGCGGCGTGCCAGCTGGCGCGGGGTGGTGCCGCGCCGCGCGGCGCGTTCCCGCGCCCCCTCGTCGCCGGCGCCGGCGAGTGCGCTCGGCCGCCCGGGATCGGCGGTCGCCAACTGCCGCTGGAGGCTCACGCGGGTGTCGCCCGACAGGCGATACGGGCGCAACCCCGTCAACAGCACGTGGAGCAGCACGCCCAGCGAATAAACGTCGGTGGCGGTCGTCACCGCCTGGCCGAACACCTGTTCGGGGCTCGCGAAGTCGGGCGTCATCAGCCAGGTGCGCGCGAAGCCGTCCTCCTCGGCGGCCTGGGTCTCGCCCTTGCCCAGGAGCTTCGCGACGCCGAAGTCGAGGAGCTTGGGCGTGCCGTCGCGGCCGACCAGGATGTTGTCGGGCTTGATGTCGCGATGGACGACGAGGTTCTGGTGGGCGTACTGGACGCCCGCGCACACGGCGAGGAACAGCCGCAGGCGCCCCTCGACGCCGAGCCGGCGCTCGTCGCAGTAGGCGTCCACGGGGACGCCGTCCACCAGCTCCATCACGAAGTAGGGCCGCCCGGCCGGCGTGGCGCCGCCGTCGAACACGCGGGCGATGTTCGGGTGGTCGAGGGCGGCGAGGGTCTCGCGCTCCCGGCGGAAGCGCTCGGCCACCTGGGCGAGGTCGCCGCCGCCCATCACCTTCACGGCCACCTCCCGGCTGAAGGCGGCGTCGGCGCGCTCGGCGCGGTACACCTCACCCATGCCGCCGCGGCCAATCAGCGCGACGATGCGCCAGGGTCCCAGCGAGGTGCCGATCAGGTCCTCGGGGCCGGGGGCGGGCGGGGGCGCCGCGGGAAGGTCCACGCCCGCCAGGCCGGCGAGGTCGGCCACGCGGGCGACCGGCGCCTCGAGGAAGCCGGTCGCCTCGTCGTGCCAGGCCAGCAACGATCGCACCTCGGCGGCAAGCGCCTCGTCGTCGCCGCAGGCCTCGCGCAGGAAGGTGTCGCGCTCGGCCCCGTCGAGGGCCGACGCCGCGTGGAACAGCCGCCGGGCGCGGTCCCAGCTCATCGTGGCGTCGGGGGCGCGGGGCCGGCGCGGGGCGTCAGTCGCCGAACTTGATGCCCTGCGCCAGCGGCAGGTCGGTGGACCAGTTCATCGTGTTCGTCTGCCGGCGCATGTAGACCTTCCACGAGTCGGACCCCGACTCGCGGCCGCCGCCCGTCTCCTTCTCGCCGCCGAAGGCGCCACCGATCTCCGCGCCCGAGGTGCCGATGTTGACGTTGGCGATGCCGCAGTCGGATCCGCGCGGCGAGACGAACTCCTCGGCCCGGCGCATGCTCTCGGTGAAGATCGCGCTCGAGAGGCCCTGCGGCACGCCGTTGTGCAGCTCCAGCGCCTCGCTGAACTGGTCGTACTCGAGCACGTAGAGGATGGGCGCGAACGTCTCCTTCTTCACGACGTCGGTCTGCGCCGGCATGCGGATGATGGTCGGCTCGACGAACTGCGCGCCGAGATCCGGGCGCGGCTGCGCGCCGCACAGCACCTCGCCGCCCTCGGCCTTGGCCTGCTCGATGGCGTCGAACATCTCGGTGACCGCCTCGGGCACGACGAGCGGCCCCATCAAGGTCTTCGGATCGAGCGGGTCGCCGATGCGCACCTGCTTGTAAGCCGAGACCAGGCGGTCGGTGAGCGTCTTCGCGATGCTCTGGTGCACGATGATGCGGCGCGTGGAGGTGCAGCGCTGGCCGGCCGTGCCCACGGCACCGAACAGGATGGCGCGGGTCGCGAGGTCGAGGTTCGCGTCCTCGGTGACGACGATGGCGTTGTTGCCGCCGAGTTCGAGGATGGTGCGGCCGAAGCGCCGCGCGACGCTGGCCGCCACGTGCTCGCCCACCTGCGTGGACCCGGTGAAGGAGATGAGCGGCAGGCGCTTGTCGTGCAGCATCACCTCGCCCACGCTGCGTCCCGGCCCGATCACCAGCGTGAAGACGCCCGACAGGCCGTGGTCGGCCGCCACGCGGTTGGCGATGTGCTGCACCGCGACGGCGCAGAGCGGCGTCGGGCCGGCGGGCTTCCACACCACCGGGTCGCCGCACACGGCCGCGATGGCGGTGTTCCACGCCCACACGGCGACGGGGAAGTTGAACGCCGTGATGACGCCCACCACGCCGAGCGGGTGCCACTGCTCCATCATCCGGTGCATCGGGCGCTCGGAGGCCATCGTCAGGCCGTAGAGCTGGCGGGAGAGGCCCACCGCGAAGTCGCAGATGTCGATCATCTCCTGCACTTCCCCGTGGCCCTCGGCGCGGATCTTCCCCATCTCGAGGCTCACGAGGTCGCCGAGCGGCTCCTTCGCCTCGCGCAGCGCGTTGCCGAGATCGCGGATCACCTCGCCGCGCTTGGGCGCCGGCACCATGCGCCACGTGGCGAAGGCCTTGGTCGCCGCGTCGACGACGCACTCGTAGGCGGCCGGCGTGGCCTGCACGATGCGGGCGATCGGGGCCCCGGTGGTGGGGTTGTGCGAGACGAGCATGGGCCCGTCGGGATCGCTGATCCAGCCGTCGGGGCCGAAGCAGGCGCCGGGGTTGACGTCCTTGATCTGGAGCTTGTCGAGCAGGGCGAGGGTGGAGGTCGGGGTGGACATGGAAAGCCTCTCGACCGGCCGGCCGGGGGCATGCCGCGCGCCGGGTCGGTGCTGGATGAAGGGGCCTGATCCCGGGCAGGGGACCGGCCAGCGGAACACGATAGCAGAGAAGGGGTCGGGTATGATCCGGGGGTGAACCCGCGGCTGGCCCGCTTCGCCATCGTCGTCCTCGGCTACACCGTCCTCGTCATCCTCTGGGGCGCCTTCGTGCGCGCCACCGGGTCGGGCGCCGGCTGCGGCGCGCACTGGCCCCTGTGCGACGGCCAGATCGTCCCGCGTGCCCCGGACGTCGAGATGCTCATCGAGTACTCGCACCGGGTCACCAGTGGCGTGGCGCTGCTCGGCGTCGTCGCCCTCACGTGGTGGACGTTCCGGGCGTGCCCGGCGGGGCACCCGGCCCGCCGGGGCGCCGCGTGGTCGATGTTCTTCATGCTGACCGAGGCCGCCGTCGGCGCCCTCCTCGTGCTCTTCCAGTTGGTGGCCGACAACGCGAGCATGGCCCGCGCCCTGTTCATGGCCGTGCACCTGGTGAACACGTTCCTGCTCGTCGCGGCGATGACGCTGACGTGCCACTGGCTCACGGGCGGGGCCGACACAGACCTGCGCCGCCGACCGGGCGTCACGCTGCTCGCGCTGGCGCTGGCCGCCGGCCTGCTGCTGGTGGGCACCAGCGGCGCGGTGGCCGCGCTGGGCGACACGCTGTTCCCGGCGCAGTCACTGGAGGAAGCGCTGCGGGCCGACCTGTCGGCCACCTCGCACGCGCTGATCCGCCTCCGCGTGCTGCACCCACTGCTCGCCGTCGTCGTGGCGGCGGCGCTGGCGTGGCTGGCCTTCCGGCTGCCGCTCGCCGAGGGCGACCGGCGGGGCCGGCGCGCGGCCACGGCCGTCGTCGCGCTGACCATCGTCCAGGTGCTGGTGGGGTTCGTGAACGTCCTGCTGCTGGCGCCGGTGTGGATGCAGATCCTGCACCTGCTGCTCGCCGACGCCCTGTGGATTGCCTTCGTCGTGCTGGCGGCGAGCGCCCTGCACGCCGCGCCGGTCCACGCGCGCGCCGCGGTGCCCGCCGCGCGCGCGGTCGAAGCGTGACGACCACGGCCCCGAGGAGTTGCACACGATGACACGCGCCCTGCTCGTCACGCTGGCGTTGCTGGCGTGCCTCGCCCCCGACGTCGTCGCGCAGCCGGCCAGGCCCGAGGCCACCTCCCTGCTCGGCGTCGCGCTCCGGCCGCCCGACCCGCTGCCCGGCCGCGAGCGACTCGAGCGCGACCTGCAGGAGGCGCAGTCGGTGGCCAACCCGACGACGCCCGAGGCGATCATCTGGATCGGGCGGCGGCAGGCCTACCTCTGGCGCTACCAGGACGCGATCGCCACGTTCACGCGGGGCATCGCCCGCTACCCGGACGACGCGCGGCTCTACCGCCACCGCGGGCACCGGTTCATCACCACGCGGCAGTTCGATCGGGCGGTGGCCGACCTGGAGAAGGCGGCGGCGCTCGTCGCGGGCCACCCCGACGCCGTCGAGCCCGACGGCGCGCCCAACCCCTCGGGCCAGCCGCGCAGCACCCTCCAGTTCAACATCTGGTATCACCTCGGGCTGGCGCACTTCCTCCAGGGCCGCTTCGACAAGGCGCTCGACGCCTACGCGCAGTGCCTGAAGGTCTCGACCAACGACGACTCGATCGTCGCCGTGAGCGACTGGACGTGGATGACGCTGATGCGCCTCGGCCGGACGGCCGACGCGGCACGCGTGCTGGAGCGCATCGCGCCGTCGATGGACGTGCTGGAGAACCAGTCGTACCACCGGCGCCTGCTGATGTACAAGGGCCTCGAGACGCCCGAGGCGCTGCTGGACGCGGCCAGGGCCGACGCGACGACCATCGCCACCCAGGGGTTCGGCGTGGGCCACTTCCACCTGGTGCGAGGGGACGCCGCGCGGGCGCGGCAGGTGTTCGAGCAGGTGGTGACGGGCGCCGGGTGGAACGCGTTCGGCTACATCGCGGCCGAGGCGGAGCTGGCGCGGCTGCGCGCGAAGTGAGGCCCGCGGGTCAGCGCGCCTGGCTCGCCGCCTGCTCCTTCTCCATCTCGGCCAGGTAGGCGTCCGCTTCGGCGATGGATGCCTTCAGGTCGGCCACCAGCGAGTCCACGTCGCCTTCCACGGTGGCCAGCTCCTTCGTGAGCGCGCCGAGCGCCTTCGCGTTCAGGTTGTGCTTCAGGAAGAGCACGCGGTCGCGCAGCGGCTGCAGCACCGGCTCGAGCCGGCGCTCCGACCGGCGCATGGCCTCGATCAGCCCCTCCGTGCGCCGCCGCGTCGCCTGCAGCTCGCGCTCGCTCTCGGCCCGCATGCCGCGATCCGAGTACTGGGACAGCTCCTTGTTCCACTCGCGGAAGAGGTCGTCGGAGACCTCCTTGACCTTGCCGACGCGCTCCTTCACCTCGCGCGCCCGCTTCTCGGCGCGCTCGAGCTCCCCGTTGAGCTTGTCGTACTTCGACTCGAGGGTGCCGCCGTCCACCTCGATCACCTGGCGGAAGCGGTCGAGCGCCGACGCGAACTCCTCCTGCGCCTCGTGCTGGGCCTTGCGCGCGTCCTTCACGCGGCCGATGAGGATGTCGCGCTTCTCGTAGCCCAGCTTCTTCATCGTCCCGTAGTAGAGGCGGTCGCAGCCGGCCGCCAGCGCGATCGCCGCGGCCGCCAGGCACACGCACGGGAGCATCGATCGTCGGCGCACGGCAGCATCCTCCGGAACGCGTCGATTCTAGACCGGGATGCACGCGGGTCGACGGGAATCCCGGTGTGGTGGCCGGGGGCCAGTGACCAGCGGCGAGGCGTCGGTCCCGGTCTCGCCGGCCACCCGCACCTGGCCACGGCCCTCCACCGGAGCGGGCACCGGGGTCAGCGTCGATCGCCCTCCCGCCGCGGCGTGAGCAGCAGGTGGTGGAAGTCGAAGCTGAAGTCGGTGTCGGGCGACACCGCGCGCAGCTTGGCCTGCTCCACCGTGCCGTCGGGCGCGAGCGCGAAGGTCACGAACGCGTCGGCGCGCAGCTCGCGGTCGTCCCACCGCGCCACGAACGTGTCGTGCTGCCAGTGCTCCAGCGTGCCGACCAGCGAGGCGGTGGGGCCGAAGCGGATGCGGAGCCGGTCCCCGTCGAGCGCGATCGTCACGTCGCCGTACCAGGCGTCGGTGTAGGTGCCCGCGTAGCGCTCGAGCGGCAGCGAGGGCCGCGACGCCGTGTCGCGGGCGGCCTCGGCCTTGGCCACCGTGTCGGCCGTGCGCGCGGCGTTGCGCGTCTTCACCTTCTGGTAGGCGTCCACCCAGTCGGTGGCCGGGGCGCCGAGGTAGTGATCGAGCACGGCGTAGGTGAGCGCGCTGAACGCCTCGCCCGATTCCTGATTGGTGAGCACGGCCACGCCCACCTCCAGTTCCGGCACCCACGCGACGCGCGACACGTAGCCGGGCAGCCCGCCCGTGTGCGACACGAGCTTCCGGCCGCGGTAGTCCTGCACGTTGAGCCCCAGCGCGTAGCCCCGGAAGTTGGCGCGCTGCGCCTCGAGCTCGGCCGGCGGCGTGCCGAGCGGCAGCGGCGTGACGACCGACACCAGCTCACGCGCCGTGCGCTCCGAGTACAGCCGCGTGCCGTCGGCCAGCGCGCCCTCGCCGAGCAGCACGTTCAGCCACTTCGCCATGTCGGTCGCCGTGGAGTTGATGCCGGCGGCCGGGTTCGCGTTGTCCGCGCCGAAGGGCGCCACGACGCGGACGCGCCCGTCCACCGGGGCGTGCGTGGCCGCCACGTTCCCCGGCTCGAGCGCCGCCGAGTGGCGGACGTTGCTGCCGGTCATCCCGACGCGTTTCAGGATGCGTTCTGCGACGAAGTCCTCCCACGACTGCCCGCTCACCTCGGCGATGAGCTCGCCCGCCGCCATGTAGAGGACGTTGTCGTAGGCGTACGCGCTGCGGAAGCTCGTCGCCAGCGGCAGGTGCCGCAACCGGCGCGCGATCTCGCGCCGGTCGTAGGTCGTGGGCGGCCACCACAGCAGGTCGCCCGCGCCGAGCGCCAGCCCGCTGCGGTGGACCAGCAGGTCGCGCACCGTCAGCTCGCGCGTCACCCAGGGATCCGACAGCTGGAACCACGGCAGGTACCGCACCACCGGCGCGTCCCACTCGATCTTCCTCTCCTCGACGAGCAGCCCGAGGGCGACGGCCGTGAACACCTTCGTGTTCGACGCGATGCCGAAGCGCGTGTCGGCATCCACCGGCGCCGGCTCGCCCAGCCGCCGCACGCCGTAGCCCCTGGCCACGACCACGTGGCCGTCCTTGACGATGGCGAGGGCGAGGCCTGGCACCTCGAAGCCCGTCATCACGCGCGCGACGAGGGCGTCGAGCCCCGGGGGCGCGGCTGGCGGGGCCGGGGCCGCCGCGGCCGCCGCCGCGCGGGCCGGGCGGCCCTGGGCGCCTGCAGGAGTGGTCCCCGCGCGCGCGAGCGCGCCGAGCCGGCCGCTCGCGAACCCGGCCCGCCAGGCGAAAAGGGTGTGAGTCACGGCTAACATCAGGCCCGGGGGCCGCCCCCCCC
>JADHED010002118.1_pt1 | contig 14658 bp, 10 predicted proteins | sample 8952041 | NCBI WGS metagenome assembly JADHED01 (sample SAMN16124423, study PRJNA663239) | bioreactor sludge metagenome | isolation source: sludge (control) | place: India:Bengaluru | collected 2018-09-08
CCCCTCAAATTGGGCAATTTAAGTGGGCGGACATCTATCGTGACAGAGGGGGGTACGCGAAGCAATGGAGAAGGCTGTAGGGTCCATCTTTACTGCTGGTGGCTCGCGGTCGAGGTAGTACGACCACGTTCTAGTATCTGCCGCCGAGCCAAAAGTTGGTCATCGCGGGACGCAAAAGTGTGTGTCCTGCGGGGTATGCTCAAACATTTGTCTGGATAACCCCCATCAGATTCGCAAATGGCACGCATCGAAGAAAAAATTGCTGAAATAGCTGACCCAGCGCTACGGCAAGTCATTGGGGAGGAAGTCGCAAAGCTCAAGAAGCACACCCGTTTTGGCTTGGTCTTCGAGGAGCACCAGCCGGAGGTGGTTCCCATCTACGGAAAGCGGATCAGACGGGGCGAACGGGTGGCCCAAAAAACCGGCAATCTGTCAGAAATTTGGCGTGTGGTCTCGGTCAAAGAGGGCCACGCATTGTGCGAGCTTGAGAAGGCCGTCAAGGCAGTGGTGGGCACCCGCGAATCTTTTCCGGTCCAGCAACTGGTCGTCGTTCGCAGCATGGGCGAAACCATTTACCCATCGCTCACGCCAGTCGATGCCGTCACCAACGGCGACCCCGCAGCACCGCACCACGTATTGATCGAGGCAGACAACTACCACGCGCTGCAACTGCTGGTGTTTCCTTATGAGGGCAAGGTCGATTGCATCTACATCGACCCGCCCTACAACACTGGCGCGCGAGATTGGAAGTACAACAACGATTACGTGGACAAAAACGACCAGTGGCAGCACAGCAAGTGGTTGACCTTCATGGCCAAGCGCTTGCGCCTTGCGAAACGCTTGCTGAACCCAGCGTCGGGCGTGTTGATCGTGACCATCGACGAGCACGAAGTGCATCACCTCGGCTGCCTGTTGGAACAAGAGTTTCCTGATGCGTACGTACAGATGGCGACGATTGTGATCAATCAGAAGGGCGTTTCGCAGGGCCGACTGGCACGAGCGGAAGAATATGCTCTCTTCGTTTTTATGCCTAGCGCATTTCTTCAGACGCACCACGATGACTTGCTGTCGCCAGACCGCTCGCAAGAAAAGCGGTTTATGACCCCGCGTTGGGAGTGGCTGTTGCGCGGGGGAACAAACTCCAAGCGAGAGGATCGACCAAAATTATTTTTCCCAATATATGTCGATCCTGTACGCCAAGCCATCACGGGCATCGGCGAGCCATTGCCTGCGGATCAAATCCCAGACATTGAAAAGGCTAGCGACGGAACGGTTGCATGGCCAGTTAGAACAGATGGCTCCTTTGGCAATTGGCAAGTAAGTCCGCCAAGCCTGCGGGAGCTATGGCAGCAGGGATATGTTCGCCTTGGAGGATTCGATAAAAAACGCAGAACATGGACCGTGCAATATCTCAATCGAGGAACACGGGCACGCATGGAGCGTGGCGAAATAAAAGTCGTCGGACGCAACGAAATAACAGGCGCAGTCCAAATTGAATACTCCGGGGAGGAGGCAAAGCGGCGGAACATTAAGACTGTATGGCATCGAGGAACGCACGACTCGGGCATATATGGCTCTAGTGTTTTAAGGGCCATTCTTGGTGGAGAAACTCAGTTTTCCTTTCCAAAATCCATTTATGCCGTGCGAGATGCTGTGGCTGCTGTCGTCCGGGAAAAACCGGACGCGTTAATCCTAGATTTTTTTGCTGGCAGCGGCACAACGCTTAATGCAATCAATCTGCTAAACGCGACCGATGGTGGGCGGCGCCAGTGCATTCTGGTGACCAACAACGAAGTGTCCGAAGCTGAAAACCGCACCCTAACGGCCCAAGGTTTCCAGCCGGGGCAGGACGAATGGGAGCAGCACGGCATTTGCCGTTCGGTTACCTGGCCTCGTTCAAAATTCACCATGTTGGGCAACCGGGATGACGGCACACCACTACCGGGCGACTACCTCACCGGCAAACAGGTAACACGCGAGAAGCCGCGCACCATTCGCCAACTTGGTTTTACAGAAGGACGCAATCTGCCAATAGCACAGCGCAAGCAAATTGCAGCGCTGCTGCCCGGTGTTACCCAGAGCAAGATTGACGACGGGCCTTGGTTTTTGGATGACGACGTTCCCGTGTCAGTGCTATGGGATATACGCCAAGCACCGGCGTGGCTAGAGGTGTTGAGCGAAGCAGATCATGTCAACGATCTGTGCGTGGTTACGACCGAAAGTCGAGCGTTCACCGCGCTCAAAGCTCAGATTGTCGAAGCACTTGGGCCGCAAGAAGTAGCCGAAGACGAAAAGCGTCCCATGGCACAAGGCTTCGCCGCTAATCTCGAATACTTCCGCCTTGATTTCCTTGACCCGCAGGAAATTCAGATGGGTCGGCAGTTTGCCGCTGTTCTGCCCATTCTTTGGATGATGGCCGGCGCGCGCGGTCCTCGCCCCACCGCCCCTGATGCGCATGCGCCATGGCTTTTACCCGATGGCTGCCCGTTCGTGGTGCTAATGCACGAGACTCGTTTCAAAGATTTTGCGCGCCACGTTGAGAGCCGCACCGACCTGACCCACGTCTTTATCGTCACCAACTCGCAGGATACGGTGTACAAGCTGCGCCGTGAGTGGCCCGATTTGAGAGTGGTACAACTGTATAAAGACTATCTCGAAAACTTCCGCATCAACTTGTCCGAAAAATCCGTCTAATGAAAATCGAACTCAAGGGCTTTCAAGATGCTGCCGTCGATCGACTCATTGATCAACTAGGGCGTGCAAAAGGTGAAGTTTCGGGTGGTGGCGACCACCAAGCCGTGATTCTCGCCGCACCTACTGGTTCGGGAAAAACGGTTATCACTGCAGCACTGATAGAGGAGATTCTGACCGGCTCTGACCGATTCACAGCGGAGCCAGACGCAGTGTTTCTGTGGCTATCAGACCAGCCTGTGCTGAACGAGCAATCCAAGAAGCGCATTGCGTCCGCGTCAACAAAGTTGAGCAATAGCGATCTAGTCATTGTGGATGCGGACTTCGACCGTGAAACTTTCGTCGGCGGCAAGGTGTATTTCATCAATACACAGAAGCTGGGCAAGGACAAACTCCTTACTTCGGGTCGAGGTGACAAGCGCACTTACACGATCTGGGAAACTATCAGCAACACAGCCAAAGCCAAAGCAGACCGTTTCTATCTAATCATCGATGAAGCACATCGAGGCACCAAGGTGTCCCGTACGGATGAAAGTACCCGACAAACTGTGCTGCAGAAATTTGTCAAAGGTTCGGAGGGCGAAATTCCGGCCATTGACCTTATTTTGGGTGTTTCTGCCACTCCAAAGCGTTTTCACCAGTTGATTGACGGACAAAGCAACCGCACGCCGCGCAAATGCGAAGTAAATCCACTCGACGTACGTGCATCAGGTCTGCTGAAAGACCGCATCATGGTGTTTCATCCGACAGAGGCTTTCCCAACCGACACAACCATGTTGCGTGCCGCCGTTCAGCAGTGGCGCGTGATGGGCGCGCAGTGGCATGAGTACGCACAGGCTCAAGGTTTACCCACGATTCAGCCCGCACTGATCATCCAGGTGCAAGACGGCAGTAGTGACGGTGTTTCACGTACCAACCTAGACGAGGTGATTGCCACCATTGAAAAGGAAACAGGGCCGATTGACCCCGCCGAGATTGCGCATTGCTTTGAACACGACGCCCCCCTTTCTGCACGTGGTGTGCTGATCCGCAAGATTGATCCGTCGCGCATTCAGGAAGAAACAAATATCAAGTTTGTGCTGTTCAAAATGGCGCTCACTACTGGTTGGGATTGCCCCAGGGCGGAAGTGATGATGTCCTTCCGCACAGCGCAGGACGACACCCTGATTGCCCAGCTTATCGGGCGTATGGTGCGCACGCCCCTGGCACGCCGTATCGAGGGCAGTGAAATATTGAATTCAGTTTCGCTGTACCTGCCGCACTATGACAAAGAAGGTTTGACCCGCGTGGTCAACCACCTAAAGCAAGGCGACCCGATGGAGCTACCGCCCACCGACGTGGAAGACGGCGCGAAGATGGTGACCTTCAAGCGCGACGCCAGCATGTCGACTGCTTTTGATGCGTTGAGTGGGCTACCGACCTACCGCGTGGAGCGCGTACGCAAGGTGTCCAACACGCGCCGCCTGATGGCGCTATCACGCCTGCTGACCACCATGCACGAGGTGGATATGACCGCGTGGGACGGGTCAAAGAAGCTGGTGATTGAAACACTGGATGCCGAGCTTGCTCGGCTGAAAAGAGACGATCCCAACTTTGATGCGAAGGTGCAAGGTTCCGGCCAGATCACACTCAACGCCGTGGTTGTTGAGCAAGGGACGTGGAAGGAAATCCAAGGCCAGACCATCACGGTGCCGCTGGACGAAAAGAACATTGACGACCTGTTCAGCCGCGCCGGGCAGCGCTTGGGCGAAGGCCTGCATCTAGACTACTGGCAGACGCACTATGACCAGGACGAAGCCGACGAAATGCCCAACCGTTCGCGGCTGGAACTGTTTCTGATGCTTCAAGACGAAAAAACGTGGAAAACGCTGGAGTCAGTCTGTGGCGCGCGCTGCGAGGCATTGCTGAAACAACACAAGGCGGCCATTAAGAAGTTGACCACTGCGGAGCAGGAGGAATACAACAAGGTCAATGAAATTGCAAAAGACCCGGAGGCGCTGTCGTTCTTGCCACCTGCAGAAATGATGCTTGCCGTGGATGCCAAGGACCCGGAGTTCCGAAGCTACGACGAGCACCTGTATGTCGATGCCACCGGGCATTTTGTGGCGAAACTAAACGCTTGGGAGCACCCGGTTATCGAAGCAGAAATAGCCCGGCCCGATGTGGTTGGCTGGCTGCGCAACGTGCCACGTAAGCCCTGGGCGCTGTCGTTGCCGTATGAAATGGGTGGTGAAGTGCTACCGATGTACCCAGATTTTCTGGTGGTGCGCACCGATGGCGCTGGGCACGCGATAGACATTCTGGAACCGCACTCTCCTGCTCTGGCGGATAGCTATGCTAAAGCCAAGGGCCTCGCGCAGTTCGCTGCCAAACACGCCATGGACTTCGGGCGTATAGAGGTGATCCGGCTCGTAGGCAAGGAGATTAAACGCTTGGACTTGATGGATGCGACTAATCGCAAGCGAGTTTTGGCCGTGGATAGCAATGCTGCCTTAGATTTAATTTTTGGAATTTCTGACGAGTAGTTACAAGGCTTTTAGGTATTTATAAACACTCGCCCTGGATATTGCAAGATTTTTGGCAATTTCTGTTTTAGACATTCCATTTGCAACCATTTCTCGCAGCTTTAATTTCATTCCCTCATTTAAGCTCGGCTTTCGCCCCTTATAGACCCCCTTAGTCTTGGCGATTGCTATGCCCTCTCTCTGGCGCTCTCGGATCAACGCCCGCTCAAACTCCCCTACTGCTCCGAGCATCTGCAGTAGCAGCTTGGAATAGGCTGCCGTATGGCCGCCACTATTGCTACCAGGCCGTTCAAACCTCAAGTTCTCCTTGCAGAACTCTACGGCCACTCCGCGTGCCGTTAACAACTCCACCACCTCTTGCAAATCTTTCAATGATCTAGACAGGCGATCCATGCTGTGGACATACACGTGATCCCCTTCGCGCACGTGGCTGAGCAGTGCCTGCAATTGCGGCCGATGCACATCTTTGCCGCTGGCTTTGTCCGTGAATATTTTGTCCAGCACCAGCCCATCCAGCTGGCGCGCATCGTTCTGGTCCACGCTGGAGACCCGGACATAACCGATTTTTTGTCCGCTGCTGGAGGACTGCTGTTTTGTGGTCATGGTGTTGGCTCTTTCAAATAAATGTGTATAGATAGAATCTAAGAGGTAATTTGTAATATGTCAATAAATTACAAAACCACTTCAGACAGACACAAAAAGAGCCACCGCGATTTGTACAAATAGCGTGTACTTCAAATAGACAGAAGATTACTAATCGTCGTCATCCGCTGCTGGCAATAACCATCAGAAAAATCCACTCCAGAAGCCACCAAAACGGCTTTTGAGCGGCTTTATTAATTGGCTGGATGCAGAGTGGCGTCATCACATGGCGCACTGTTCTGGAGTGTTTTTGCAAGACTGTAAAAAAGACCTGCAATCGCTAGCGTTGCAAGCTTGCGCGTATGGCTTGTCACGTTGTCACATGCTCAGCGGCATGAACACCACCAGCCACATCCCTCGGAAAGCACGAAGAAAAACGCCAGCACACCCTCGCATCGCTGTCAAAAAAGTAGAGGGTGGCTACTTTTTTTGAGAATTTTGCTGACCTGCGCGACCATGCGAACCAGCAGAGACAGAAGCCAAGAGTAGAGGCACAGGACTAGGGCTCTCCGCTTATCGCAGCGCCATGCTGAGACAAACGGAGGGGTGCTGCTTCGGCCCAGCTCTTCAATCCCCTGCTTCAACAATAACAGCCCAAGCGGTAAACAAACGTTCAAGCGGCATCGACAGATGCCATGTATTAATTTTGAACGGGCGCGCAATCGCGCAAATATCGTGACTCAAAAATCCACTGAAGGACTGGTTGTCCCTGGAAAACTATGGTCTGACGCAGACTTGACGGCACTTTTGAAAATCCACCCCAGAACGCCCGCGCAGTGGCGCTATTTGGGCAAATTCAAGAAAGAGCTTCCCTACATCAAGATTGGTAAAACGGTGCGCTACACCGATGAGGTAGTGGCCAAGTTCCTTCAATCCCATATGAGCATGATCGTCGCGAAGGATTAAGGCCATGAACCAGACAGCCAAAGCAGACGATCACAACAAGAAGGAAGCCGCTACCCCTGCGGCTAAGAGCAAACCGAAAAAGCAAAAGCCCTCGTCCAAGCCCGCAGCCACCCGGCTGAGCCCCGATTTGCCGAAGAACCTGCTCTCGGTCAACCAAGTAGTGAATGACAAGGGGGAGTTGTCGGGACAATTGCTGGTAAAGGCGACGGACAAACGCGGCAATGAGGTCCACGCCACACTGGATGTAAAAGAACTGGCACTTGGCCGTTGCGAGGGGTTGGCGCATTTCGCCGTGCGCGCCGGAATGTCCAGCTTCATGTCGCCGAAGGGGCTGCGCACCATGGCGGCGATCCTGCCGGAGTCTGCGGACAAGGAAGTGTACGTCGCCCGCCGCGAGGGCTTTCACAGCCTGCAGTTGCAAGGCCAGCGCTATGGCTTCTACGTCTTGCACGAGAAGCCCTACTTCTTTGGCCACAAGCCGCCTTTGTCCGTTGTAGTGATCAATGAGGCGGGCGGCATTGACCCACCGTCCGGAGACCTCGCCAGTTGGCAGAAAGCCATTGGCATCCATCTGCCGGGCAACCCCTACATGCTGGTATCGGTGCTGGCCGCGCTGTCTCCAGCGCTGGCCCGCGCGCTGGGACTGCAGATCCTCATCTTGATGATCGTGGCCCCCAGCAGCATGGGCAAGACCACGCTGCAGCAGGCGGGCCGCAGTGTCCGTGAGCGCGCGGACAAGATCGACGACGCATCGGGCACCACCAATGGCCTGCGCGTGAAGATGGAGCAGCACCCGGACGCGCCCGTATTCTTCCAAGACGTTCACAAAGCGGAAGACATGAAGGGGCTGATGGCACTCTGCTTCCTGGTTGCCAATGGCGGGCAGCGCCTAACCAGCACGGCCAACCAGAAAGTCCAGGCAGGCGATGAACTGTCATGCGGTGTGAGCTTTTCGTCGGAAATGTCGTTCATGGAAATGGTCGGCGGCTCCAAGATGAGCTTGCCAGAGGGCTTCTCCGCTCGTTGCTTCGAGTTGGTACTGCAGGGGCCGAACGGTGCCTTTCACACTCTGCCAGAGGGCATGCAGGCGCATGAATTTGCGAATCAACTGAAGCGAGCGTGTGGGGAGCACTACGGTGCGCCCTGGGCCGAGTGGATCGCCGCCATTGCCAAGCAGCCTCCCGGCAAAATTCGCGCCTGGCTTCCCCAGAAGCTGAAAGAAGCAGAGGCCGGGCTGCTGGAAGGCTTGGACATTAAAGATCGGGTCACGCTGCGCCTAGTCAGCGGATTGGCGGTCTGGGTCGTGACGGGCTGGTTGGCAATCAATCTCAAGGTGCTCAAACTCAAGCCTGAGGTGGTGCTCAAGGCCGTGCGCCTGGTTCTGCGTGAGCACGCCGCTCGCCAAGCCCACCACACCACGCCCATCGGCGAAAAAGTGATCACGACCGTCCGTGACTTCATCGACCGCAATGCCAACCGTTTCCCGGCCCTTGCCATGTTCGGACGCTCGGATCAAAGCAATGTCATGGGCTACACCAAAGGCAGCGGCGGTGAGATGGTTTATCTACTCTTGCCTGGGGTGCTGGAGGCCCTTCTGACCGAGAAATTCGGCCTCCAGATGGCATTGCAGAAGCTGTATGACGCGGGCTATTTGGTGAAAAACAGCGAGGGCTGGCAAATGCAAGTACGGCTGCCCATGGAAGAAAAGCTGCGCAAACGCTTCTATGCGATCCGTGCCTCTGTCCGCTTTGACGTTGAAACGGCGGACTGAGCTTGTCACGTTGTCACGTCCATTTGGAGAGACAAGCCACAACTGAGAGCCTGCGCAAGAGTGCGTGAAAAGGCTGGAATACTGACCCCGGACCACTCTTGCCGCTGACCACCGTAATACGCAACAAACCACGAATACATTCAATGTTGGAAAACGATGATGAAATCTTCAGCACATCCTCGCAAGCATCAGCCCATTCCCACGAACAACCCTCGCTGGCCTTTCAGCGCAACATCGCCAGCAAAACGCGCATCAGTGGCTATTGGCAGTGCGCACAAGCTCACCGCGCCCAAACGGGCAATGCCAGAGCACCTGGCCACGCTGGTGAAGCCGAGCATGCGCTTTCCGCTGGCAACCACGGTGCTCAAACCGGCGTTGGACTGGAAACCATTCTTTTCATGTCTGATTGATACCGTTGCGGTACTCATTGATGTGGGCCACAAGTCCCTCCGGAAGATTGCGCAGAACAACCCCAATATCACATGGAACGGCAACTACCAGCTTCAAGTCCACTCCCCGTTCTCTGCCACGATCAAGGCCCGTGTCTTCAGCCGTGAAAAGGGCACTAAGCTGATGATTGAGGCATCAATTCCCAAGTTTTTGACCGGCCAGAACATTGTTGGCTTGGAAGAGCTGTTCGAGCCCTGTAAACAACTGATATTTGCTGTTCTTGAGCAGATGAGAATCGAGCCCACGGCAGCAGAACGCCGCAAAATCAATCGCGGGAAGTTCGAGATGACTCGCGTTGACTATGCTCTGCACTGTGATTGTGGAACACCCGATCGCGCAGCCGCCGTCATGGCAGCAGTCCGTAGCCTGATGTACGCCAAAGCCAAGGATTTCAGCGCATACGGTATTGAAACCGTCTACGCAGGCCAGCACAGCAACCGTTGGACGTTCAGAATCTATCGCAAGGATTTTGAGATCAAGAAGCGCGGCCGTGGCCTGCCCGCTAATGTCTACGGTCGGGATTATCTGATTGCCAAAGTGCAAAACTGTGCGCGCATGGAACTCGTTTTGCGCGCACCTGAACTCAGGCGCCTTGGACTAAGCGACCCGATGGCGTGGAACATTGAAGAAGCTCGCCAGCGGATGCAAGTCTGGCTCAACCGTCTATCCACCGCAGGCGGCGTGGTGCCCAACATTGACCACCTCTGTGAACTCACAAGCGTTCAGCAAATGAAACTGCTCTTGTGGCTTGGCGGAAACCGGACAGCATTTACCAACAGTCCCACCACATTTGCCGCTACGCGTAAAACCGTCTTTGCAAAAACCGGCATTGATATTCGTGGAGAGCCCAGCGTCGAACTTCAGCGTCGTGCAATACAAACCATTCGTGAGGTCTTGATCCAGGGTACCGGCTTCAAAAGTTATGCCCACAAATGGGATGCCCTTTGCAAAGGAGCTGACGCCGGAGACGCAAAAGTCAATAAACAAGCAACGACACGTTCAACGCTTCGGTCACCACCAAATATCACAATATGAAATCAATTTAAACGCGATTTGGCGCGCTTTCGATGGTTGGCGCTGGAGAGCCACACGCCACCATCGAAATTCGCTCAAAACGGCCAATTTGACGATCTCCGGTACCGTCTCTCACACCAAATTCAGCCGTTGACCGCCACAATCAGCGCGAGTCGCATCTCACGCTCTCAATCACTAAACTTGACCGTTTCGACTGCAACGGTGATTGCTGAAACAGCGACCGTAACCGCTGGTCATTGCCGCAAAAAAAACTTGCAAATCATCCGCCAGCGATAGGGGGCCGCTAGCTTTATTGCGTCAGCATTGCTCCATACTGCCCCGCGAACGACTGCCCCTGACGCACAGCATCCAGCAGTTGCACCACTCCGGTGTTACCGCGCTTGCCGATCCACGCAGCCACTTCCGCACGTGCTTGGCAGTACGTCTTGAAGAAAACGTCTTCCGGCCCGGTGTAAGCAACCCAATCTGTCTCCAGATCGAGCTTGCGCAGATCGTCGATGCCCTTGCCTGTGACGTTCGTACAGATCGGCTCACCAGCGATATAGGTCGCCAGACCCTCATCGAACCAGGCTGGCACGTGCTTGCCACCAGTGCGCGTTGCCACCTCCACATGCGAGAACTCATGGGCCAGCACATAAGGGTTCTGCGTCCAGTTCGGTGACGTGAGCACCACAGTCATGCGCGGCGCCACATACTGGCCCGCATACGTGTTCGGGTACAGCGTGACATTACGCCGACGAGGTCCGGCGAAGTAGTCTGCGCAGCTTCCTGACTGGCACACCAGCACATCCGGCTGAGCCGATTGCAATTGGCCGTAGACCTTGCGATCCATCTCCAGCGCAGTCTGGATGCCATTGACGATCCCCGGCCAGAGATTCTTGGCAACAGCGGACTCAACGAACACATTGCCACAGGCAGCCACCAACGCCGCGCCATTAAACGACGGAGAGGTGTTGGCCGTGCCACCAGGGCATGCCAGCGCTTTCACCGTGAAGCTCGTTAGGGCCGTTGATCCGGTGAACACTGTTCCGGCTGCATCTTTCGTCGCTGTCGCGTCCACCGTAGCCGTGCACTGCGCATTGGCGGCAACTCCTGGAGCATCTGGCTTGAATGTTGCCACGGCGCCGGAGACAGTGGTCTTGCCCGCCACGGCCACCCCATCGCAGACCAATTTAATACCGGCAGCAGCCAGGGCCTTGCTAGCCGTGAACTGCACCGCAGGCACATAGTCTGCACCAGTGGTTCCGTTGGCCGGTGCAATGGCCGGAGCAGCCGCCAGTGTGAGAGCCACAGGCGTGGTCGGTGCGCTGTTGTCACCGCCCCCACCACCACCGCAGGCGGACAACGCCGCAATAAAAGTGACTGACAGCAAAGACGCAGGGATGGTTCGTCGGAAGATAGGCATGACAAAGCTGTGTTGATGTTTCATGGTGATTGGCGTGGTGCAGGAATTTCTAGATCGGCGCAGGGCCGCGTGCGGGAGAAAGGGCTCGTGCCACAGGCGTCATGGCTTGCCTCGGTCGATGGTGATTTCCTTGAGAGCCATCCCCATGAGGGTGTGCTCATGCGGTGTTCGGACTTCTTCAGCCTTGCCCTCGGCAACCGCGCCCCAGACATAGGCTTCATTGCCCTCCATGCGAAAAACAGCGCCGGTCGCGGGTTGTCCTGTGCGCTTGACGGTGACGCCGGGCATTCCGCGCACCGAAATCGCCTGCACCGATGCAATCTTGGGGTTATCGAACAGAAGGCCCAGCCACTGCGCACAAGGAAGAAGAGGCTCCCAGTTGCCCATATTGTTGACATACAGGGTGGCATTGATGAACGCTGAAGGCAGGCCAAGGGCCTTGATGCGATCTGCATGGCGCGTAGCTGCGGTTCTGGCCCGCGCTTCGTACTTGGCCTGTTCTGCAGCGCGCTCCTGGGCATCACGCGCTTCCTTTTGCTTCCACGCAAGCTGGCGCTGGTTCTCTTGTTCTTCCTTCGCCTTGCGCTCGGCCTCGTATTTGCGCTGGTCTTCTTGGCGCTGCTGCTCCCAGCTAGTCTCATCACGACGGCGTGCCTCGCTGCGCACCTGCGCCACTCGTTGCGCCTGCTCGTCCTCTCGCCGTTGAGCTTCCCTTTGGCGAGCTATGCGCTCATCGTTTTCTCGAATGGCACGCTCACGCAGCGCATCTTTCTCCCGGTTGGCTTCCTGATCGCGCAGGGCACGCTCAGCGACAGCAGCAGAGGCGGACACCGGGGGCAGTGTCACGGCCGACTTGACAACTGCCGCCGCTGCAGCTGGAAGCCCTGAAAGCACCTGCGGTGTATTCGCCGCTGGCTGTGCAGCCCTGCGTGACGCTCCCGCCGTGGTATCGGCGGCCCCAGTCATCGCAACCCGCACTGAACAGTCGCGCAAACGCTGTTCGCCATTGGCAGAAAAAATGGTGGCAGGCCCGGACAGCGCAGAGTCCTTCCACTCCAGCATGACGACGTTGCGCCATTGGCCGGTACTGCGCTGTCCGGGGTTCCAGCGGCCCTCCAGCGCGAAGCTCACGCGGCCATTGCGCAGCATGCCGGAGCCCGTCTCGGACAGCCGATTGTCGAGCCGTTCCCAGGTCACGCTTTGGCCCGAGACGGTCAGTTGAACGGGCTGGCTCCATGCGCCCTGCTGCGGATTGGTGATCAAAGGGCCGCAGTCGATTGTCCCGGTGTAGGTACCGGCTGTGGGCTGGGCTTGAGCCGCATGGGCAATCAGCAGCGCCAGGGAAATAAACAGCCATGCCGATGTTCGCTGCTGCAGCGTTCGTGCAGTACGCATGTCCCTCTCCTTTGTGTTTGATGGGCAATGGATGAGCCCCTGTGTGCAAGGCGCCATCGCACTTTGACTTTGAAATTCATTGCATGAAATGAAGTATATATAACGCATACCAAGTACCTCCGGCTAGGAATCCTCGGGGCATGAGTTCCCCGAAGGCAGTTCAAAAATCACAGGCATCGCTACTAGTCGGCAATCCGATGGCCGAGAAGCTCGGGGAAAACTTGCAGCGCTTGCGGAAGAACCGTGGCTTGACACAGCAGAACCTTGCTTTCGCTGCCGAGATGGATCGGACGTTCATCTCCCTTTGCGAGAGGGGCTTGGCCAACCCATCGCTCTACAGCCTAGGCACGATTTGCTGGTGTTTGGGGATCACGCTGGCAGAGCTTTTTGCCGGCATCGAAGACACGCTTCCGCCTTCGTCATCAGGGGCCCAGAAGCGGCGCAAGAACCAGGCTTCGCACGAGCCGCGACCAACATCAGAAGCAACGTTGAAGCGAGCGGAGACCATGAGAAAGAAGAAGCTGGCTCAGCAGTCCACGGCTACCGCAAAAAGGGTGCGATCGGTCTAATTCGGTGACAGGTGTTGGGTAGCGGACGCTGTTCTCACTTGTCCGTGACCACTGTGACCCTCAGTGCATCCACCAGGACTGGATCACGCACCGCAGCAAACCACAGGTTGGTCGTGCGTGGACCCAAGGCACCATGGATCGCGCGGGAGACCGCTGCACAGTGTTGCAGCTGCAGCCTGTGGCTATCGCCGCGCAGCACCACGATGGCCGTCGTCAGATTCCTGTGCTGCTGATGCTGTGCAATGGCATCGCAGCAGCTGTTGATCATGGTCCGCAAATCACGGATGCGGCCGGAGGCAACAAAGCACCAAGGCGAGTGCCTCCAATCGGCAAGTGCACGACACAGATCACCCCAGTCCAAAGCAGGCATGGCATCCGGCTCCGTCGCCGCCAACAAATCGTTGTGGACCTGCGCTGGACAGCCTGTCATGTGAGTGTATGTGCCGGACAGCGCCAGCATTTTCAGCCATTGGCGCCTGTTGACGGTCATGGCGTCCTCCGCACGCGCACTGCGGCCTGCAGGTGTACCTCTTCCGCGTTCCAGTCCAGTGACTCATAGAGCCAAGTCACCGGGCGCGGTCTGCAGGTCTTCTCGGACTTGGCTGGTCGCTTCGGCACGGCATGGCCCTTGAGCCGCAGCCGCGCGTTGTGCGCCGCGAACACGGGGCTGTCCGTGGCTGGATCGAGCAACAGCACAGTATCGACCTCGTGCTTTCGGTCAACAAAGGCCCCATCCACCCCTACCGCAAGGCACCAATGCTTTGTACGCGCATGTCGCACAGAATGCAGCACCAGCGCCACCAGCGAGCCCTGCATCAGCCAGTCCAGTACGTGAGCATCCACTGCGTCGTGGGGCCTGTACTTCGCCGTAAGTTCCAGCGGCAAGCCAAGGCTCTCGAAGCGGTCCACCCAATCCGGCGCATAGACTCCTGAAAAGTATGTGTCACCGAACGCTCGCCAGACTGCGGCTGCTATTCCGTGCTGCCTGCGGCTCATGTTGGCGAGCGCACTGGGCTTTGCAAGCGCTGTGATGCTGAGAATTGCCGTGATGACATGCACCCCACAGGCACTATCGAGCGGTGACTGTTGCACGAACGGTTGTACCGGATCGGCACGCTGAGCCTTCACCATGAGGACGTGTCCGGTGATTAGAGCTGAATGTACTCGCTGGAACCGATAGGTCGGCTCAGCGCGGTTCGATGAGACGGCTTTGGACATATCAATACTCATCTGGACGAAGCAGCGTCGTGAAGCTCCTATCGGCTTCAG
>JADHED010002119.1_pt1 | contig 14658 bp, 14 predicted proteins | sample 8952041 | NCBI WGS metagenome assembly JADHED01 (sample SAMN16124423, study PRJNA663239) | bioreactor sludge metagenome | isolation source: sludge (control) | place: India:Bengaluru | collected 2018-09-08
TCGACTCTTCGTCATGTCGTCCTCCTGGCTATCAGTCGGCCCGAAGAACTCTAGTTGTGCATGGCCCGAGTTTAGGGGAGGTTTACAGAACTGCGGGGCGAAAGTTTTCAGCAGGGGTGCCATGGCCTCGATGAAATCCAGTGCCGGGTCGAGCACGGCGGCTTCGTAGTGCGGTTTGTTGGCCTCGAACCATGTGCGGTCGTTGTTGGCGGCCAGGGCTTCAAGAAAGGTGAAGGTGTCTTGCGTGAACATGCGTGGCTCCTTGCATCAACGGGGTTGGCCCCGTATTTCTCATCACGTGAGGCGATGGGTTTCAATTCAGTTTTCTCGGTCATGGCGCCGCATGTCGCTCACCAGTTTCTCGCTCAGCGCGAGTATTTGCGGCGCACGTTCCAGCCCGTCGATAAAGCGTTGAGGAATGCCTGAGAGCCCAACCATCGCGCCACTTAGGGCGCCGGTGAGCATCGCGCGGGCGAGGTTCTGTCCGCCGCCGTTGATCGCGTGCAGTACGGCCGATTCGAAATCGTCGGTAAAGCGTGCGGCCAGATAGTAAGCCGCTGGAAACTGGTGATAGACGGCACAGGGCAGGCCGTAGAGCAACGCTGCTTTCGAAGCAGGCTCGATGCGAATGGCCGGGTCATGGGCGGCGCGGGCGATGCCCGAGGGGGTCAGGAGCGCGTCAGGCGATGCAAACAAACCCGCGTGCGGTTTTTCCTGTTGGCCGCGCTCGGGAGCTTCCAGCTTGCCACGGGTAATGGTGTGGAAGGGCAGGTCGCCGGCCTTGACCCGTGTCATCAGTTTTTCTGAAAGGCTGCTGTCCAGCCGATGCCCTTCGACCAGCATGCCCAGCACCGCACCATAGGCGGCAGTCATGCTCATGACGGTGGGATCAGTTTGGGTGAGCGCGGTATTGTCGATCACGCTGCTGGCGAGCGCGGCGGGTTCAAGGGCGTAGCGCACGGCAATGGCGATGATGCGTTCCGCGGCTTCCGTGTTGTCGGCATTGCCGCCGATGCGTCCCCACGGCAGGCCTTCCTTCACGCGCTTGCGCCAGGCATCGCGGATGGACTGGCTGGTGTAGCCGCCGGGCCCGTGCATCGGGGTGCCGTCGAGTTGCGGAAACAGCTCACGGTCCATCCGGTTGCAAAAGTCTGCCTCATCATAGCCCCCGCATTCCGCGAGGGAGCGAAGCGTCATCTCAAGGATGATGCCCGACTGCGAGGGTTGCCCAGGTTCCAGGCCGGCGTGATAGCGATCGGGGCGCGGTCGGGTATAGCGATCGATCCAGGGGCCATAGTCGGCGACCAGTTGGTCGAGGTCGTAGTACCAGTGCGGGCCAACGCCCAGTGCATCGCCGATGAAAGCACCCATCAGGGCGCCGAGTGCGCGGTTACGGAGCTGGGCTGGGTCTCCCGGTGTCATGCTTTGCGTTTCCATTCCGATTATCCCCTACTGAATGTGCGTTGGCATTTGCGCCGGGCGAACTCGAATGATGCAGCTTGCATTGTATTACTGAAGCAATGATCACGAGCGCGTGGATGATTACCTGCGCCGTCCAGCGAAGCTATTTCGCTGCTTGGCATGACAGCAGGGAAGAAAAAGTCAAAAAACCCGCATTGGCGGGCTTTTTGACTTTGTAAGGTTTAGTGTGCTTCGCTGATCTTCTTCAGATTTTCCAGCCCGCCCTTGTACACAGCGGTGATGGTGTTGGTCGCGTCGGCATCGCCCTGGCCTTGCGCCGGGGTATCGGAAGTGTCCTTGCGCTTGAAGGTGCCGCTCCAGGTGACTTTGGATTTGCCGTCAGTCGTGGGTTGCACGACCACGGTGGAGTGGTAGTGGCTGACCGGCAGCACCCCTTCGATGATCTTGTAGCTGAAGGTTTTCTTGGCGGGTTTGTAGGCTTCGAGTTCTTCCTTGATCGTGCCGTTGTCTTGCAGGGTCAGCACGCGCACAGCGCCTTTCTTGTTGTTGGTGCCTTTGACGATTTCGGTGGATTTGACGGCTGGGTGCCAGGCGCCGAGATCGCCGAAATTACTGGCCTTGGCCCACACGTCATCGGCCTTGGCGTTGATTTCGATGGATTCCTTGACGGACAGGTCAGGGGCGCCGGCGTGAGCGGCAAAGGGGATAAGGCTGGCAATGATGAACCCTGCAATCATGGAATGTTTCATGTCGTTTCTCCTCTGGCGGTAGCGGTTGAAATAAACATACTAGTTAGTATGTTTGCAAAGCGCAACAGCTTTATGGGAGGGGGAAACAAAACCGGGGGCGTGACGCCCCCGGTGAATGATAGGGTGCTTATCGGATGTCGTCGATGGAGTCGGCGATCGCCGCGTACAGGTCGCGCGTGGCGGCAATGGCGGCGCGATGGAGTGCTTCCGCGCTGACGATCTCGCCGTTAGCTGTTTCCAGTGGGCGCGTGGCGGTCGCGTTGGCGACGACGGTGACGTTGTATCCAAGGTTGAACGCGCCGTGCGCCGTGGAGTTGATGCACATGTGCGTCATGAAGCCGGCGAGGATGAGGTTCTGGATGCCGGCAGCCTTGAGTTGGGCGTCGAGGTCGGTCTGGATAAACGAGTTGGGGTAATGTTTTGTGATGACCGGTTCACCGTTCGCGGGGGCGACTTCCGGAGAAATTGCGCCGATGTCAGCCTGCACGTCGTAAGGCGTGCCCGGGCCGGCGTCGTGCCTGACGTGGAACACGGGCACCTTGAGTTCGCGTGCCAGTTGCAGCAGGGCCTGGCATTCCCTGAGGGCCTCTTCAACCCCGGTCAATTGCATGATGCCGGTGCGGTAAGTGTTCTGGCAGTCGATCAGTACCAGCGCAGCGTCTCGCATTTTGGTGGGTTGCAGGTTTAGTCCCATGAGTGCTCTAAGTGTCGTGGATGCGGTTGTCATGCAGTGACTCCTTGTGATGAGAGTTGGCAGTGGCCGTTTTCGCGTGTGGCGCTAACGCAGGAAACCGAGGTCTTTCAATGCTTCGGCGAGGGCTTCCTCGAATTTTCTGTAGCCAGTCGCATTGGGGTGGATGGGATCTGCCTTGAGGCTGTTTTTACTCAGCACGTCGGCAAGGATGTCTTCGACCACCGGGGTCTGGGTTTCTTCCCCGACCTGCTGGTAGATCGGGCTGTCGGACAGGTTGCCCACCGCCGCTGCGACCGGGCTGAACGAGGGAACGGCGATCATGGTGGCGGGAATGTTGCGGGACTTGATTTCCGACAGGATGCTTTTCAGGTTGGACGCGACCTGGCTGGAGGCTTGTTGTTGCAGGAAGTCGTTGCCGCCGAGTTCGACGATGACGAACTTGGGGGCGTGTTCTTCCAGCAGGTCGGGCAGTCGCTCCAGTCCGCCCGCCGAGGTGTCGCCAGGCACGCCGGCATTGATGACGTTCCAGCCGGTTCTGGCAGCCAGCAGCGTGGGGTAGTCCTCGCCCTTGTTGGCGCCTGTGCCGTAGCTGATGCTATCTCCCAGGATCAGGACGGTAGAACCCGCGGGAATGGGGTCATGGGCAGGCTTGCTGCAGGCAGCGAACATGAAGACCGATAGCAGCACGGCGAATCGACGCATGGGGTGATTTCCTTATTGAAAGGGGGATTCCGGTACCTGCTTGGCCAGTTCCCAGAATCCGGCAAGATCTTCTTCTTCCCGGGTCTGGGCGGCGATGCGGGCCTGGTCGACCTCTTCCAGACTGGCGTCGAGCACGCGCACCACGTCAGCATCCAGTTTGCCGCTGGCAACCTGATCGTGGATGATGGCCATGGCTTGGGTGGTTCCCATGCCGGCCCGGTAGGGGCGATCTTCCGTCAGGGCGGTGTATACATCGGCAACACAGAGCACGCGGGCTCCCAAGGGGATTTCATCCCCGTGCTTGTGGAATGGGTAACCACTGCCGTCCAGACGTTCATGGTGGGAGGCGGCCCAGCTGGCGATGTCTTCCAGTCCCTGGATGCGCGAGAGAATCTCGAACGTCATGTAGCTGTGCGTTTTCATTTTCGAGAGTTCGGAGTCGTCCAGCCGGCCCGGTTTTTCGATGAGTTCGTTTGAAATGCCCAGTTTGCCGAGATCGTGCAGATAACCGGCGATGCGCACCTTCATGGTATCCAGTGCTGACATGCCACAGCTTCTGGCGAGTACTTCGCCACAGGTGGCGACGCCGGCAGAGTGGGTGGCCGTGAACCGACTGCGCGAGTCGATCACCAGGGAGTAGAAGCGGGCAAGACGTGCGAGTTCGTCCAGATTTAGCGAGACGGTTTTGAACGGAGCCATTTCCATCAGCAGGTCGTCCATTTTGTGCGAGACGAGATCCAGCCAGAAACTCTCGCGTACCGAAATCTCCAGAAAGGTATCGACGAAGCGGGGATGGAAATGCTCGCCGGAGAGGCTGGCAACGCGTTCCCGTATCATCGTGGCATCGGCGATGATGTTGTCGCTATTCTGCGCGAGCACCTCGATGCGGTCGGCCAGATAGACCAGGTGGCTGGCCAACGGCACTGGCTGGTCGTCGAACATCTGGTTATTGCCATGTTCCCAATGCACGTGATGGCAGCGGACGATCGGCGAGAACCGGCGGAAGGGTTCGAATCGCTCGAGCAGCAAGGCGCCGAGCCGTGAGTGCAGGTGCGGTGACACATCTTCGAATTCCAGCAGCTTGAGACGTTCCCACAGGGCGATGGCCCCGATGTCGTGCAGGATCGCCGCCGAAAACAGGTCGTCGTATTCCTCGCCTCTCATGTCGGCAGCCCTGGCGATGCTGGCTGCAATGAAGCAGGTGCGTTTCTGGTGTGAATCCAGTGCCGGATTGATGATGTCTAGTGCGGTCGACAAGGCGTTGACCATGTCGAACAGCGAGATATGGATGTTGTCGGCGTCTTGCGGGTGTTTGTTCATGTTGTTCCCTCTCTCGCAGCGTGCCTGTCGTGTGTGGCTATTCCAGGTCCTGGCTGTGCAGTGGTCCGTAGACCAGTTCGTCCATCCCCCAGAAGCCGCCCTTGGCATCCAGATAGTAGGTGTCGTCATCTTCTTGCTGGTAGAGCGTGAAGGTGTAGACCTTACTGTTATAGAACTTGTCTGGCTCCGAGTAAATGCGTTTGAACGTTTTGCTGGCGCGCAAGGATTTCCATGCTTGTAGTTCCATGGTGGGAAGCGGCAACAGGGCCTGGCTGTCGGGGCCGAAGAAATTCCTGAACTTGGTGTTGATGCGCTCCTGCAAACTGGATGTGGTTGCCGGGTCGTCGGCAAAAGACGGGGAAGTGTAGGCGAAGGCTGCAAGACAAATCAGTGTGAATACAAAGCGGCGCATCGTGTTGATCCGGCAAGTTGCAAGATGGCCATTTTGACTTTGGCAGGAACTTGCATCAAGCTGTAATAAAAAACTTGACATTCATAACTACATAACTAAACTTGTCGACATGTTACTTAATTACATGCAACAGCTACCAGATGAATGGCGTGACGTTTCAGAGATGTTTGTCGCCTTGGGCGATGAGCAGCGCCAACGTATTCTGCTGACGTTCGAGCCAGGCGAGCGGTTGAATGTGACACAGATCGTATCGGCTTCGGCGTTGAGCCGCACGACGGTTTCGCATCACCTGAAGGTGTTGCGGCGGGCGGGTGCGCTGCAGAGCGAAAAAGTGGGCAAGGAAGTCTATTTCTGGGTCGACAAAGCCAATATCACCGGATTGCTGCAACGCGTTCTGGAATATGTGCAAACCAGTATTTGAGTATTGAACAACCCAAATCAAGGGAATTCTGAGTGATGGTTAAAGCCGTACTGAAATTGTTCTTCCGCGTATTGTTCCGGGTCAGGTTGACCGGGTGGTGCCCTTCCGTCGTGGGTGGAAAGCTGTTGGTGGTGGCCAATCACGAGTCCTTGCTGGATGGCTTGCTGCTGGGATTGTTCCTGCCATTCCGGGCAACGTTCGTCGTGCACACCACGGTGCTGCAAAACTTCTGGTTCCGGCTGATTCTGTCGCAGGTGCCGCACTTGGCCGTCGATCCGACCAGTCCGCTGGCGATGAAGCGCGTGATCAAGTTGCTGGAAGCAGGACAGCCGGTGGTGATTTTCCCGGAAGGGCGGTTGACGCTCACCGGCAGTCTGATGAAGGTTTACGACGGCCCGGGCTTTGTGGCGGCCAAGACCGGCGCGACGATCCTGCCGGTACGTCTGGATGGCCCTGCGAGGTCCTATTTCAGCCGATTGACGGGCAACTATCCGCGCAGCCTGTTTCCCAAGGTGACGCTGACCTATCTTGAGACCACGACCATCGGCATGCCGGATGCTCCCACGTCCAAGCAGCGACGTCGTCTGGCTGGTGAGGCCATGCGCCGCCTGATGCAGGAGATGTTGTTCAAGTCGCATCCGGTGCAAACCCTGTTCAGTGCGCTGCTGGATGCCGTGGATATTCATGGGCGGAGAACGCGCCTGCTGGAAGACATGCGGCAGGCGGAAGAAAGCTACGGACAACTGCTGACCAAGTCTCTGGCACTCGGACGCATGGTCGAAAAAGTTGCGGCCCCCAAGGAGGCGGTCGGCGTATTGCTCCCCAATGTCAGCAACACCGTGTGTCTGATTTTCGGCATGAGTGCGATGCGACGGGTGCCGGCCATGTTGAATTACACGGCGGGCACGGCCGGCATGCAAAGCGCATGTACCGCTGCGGGGGTCAAAACCATCGTGACTTCCAGGCAGTTTATCGAAGCGGCGAAACTGCAAGAGGTCGTGGCGTCACTGACCGGTATGACGCTGGTGTATCTCGAGGATTTGCGTGGAAAATTCAATGCATGGGACAAACTCTGGCTCTATGGCTTTGCCCGCTGGTTTCCCACGCTTGCGGTGACTGCGGGCAATACGGATGATCCTGCGGTCATTCTGTTTACCTCGGGGTCCGAGGGCAAGCCCAAGGGCGTGGTGCACAGCCATCAGGGTATTCTCGCGAATATTGCACAGATACGCGCCGTCATCGATTTCAGTCCATCGGACAAATTCATGATCTCGCTGCCGCTGTTTCACGCTTTCGGGTTTACCTGCGGCGCCATCATGCCGCTGGTGACGGGCTCGAAAATGTTCCTTTACCCATCGCCGCTGCATTACCGCATCATTCCGGAAATCATCTATGACCGTGGTTGCACCGTGTTATTCGGTACCAGCACTTTCCTGGGCAACTACGCGCGGTTCGCGCATCCCTACGATTTCTACAAGCTGCGCTATGTCGTGGCCGGCGCGGAAAAGCTCAACGAAGAAGTGCGCAAGACCTGGATGGAGAAATTCGGCATCCGAATCTTGGAAGGCTACGGTGCGACCGAGTGTGCCCCCGTGTTGGCGGTGAACACGCCGATGGCCTACCGTTCCGGGACAGTGGGGCCCTTGCTACCCGGATTGGAGCAAAAACTGGAGCCGGTGCCGGGAATCGATCGTGGCGGTTTGCTCTCGGTGCGCGGCCCCAACGTGATGCTGGGCTACTACCTCTTCGATCGACCGGGTGAACTGAAAGCGCCGGCAGATGGCTGGTATGAAACCGGGGATGTCGTTGAACTGGATGCCGAAGGTTTCGTACGCATTCTTGGCCGTGTAAAGCGGTTCGCCAAAGTGGCTGGAGAAATGGTGTCACTGGAAACGGTCGAGCAGATTGCCAACCGCGCGGCGCCAAACAGTATGCATGCGGCCACGACCCAGTCAGACCCACAACGTGGTGAAAATATCCTGTTGTTCACGACCGATGCGGTCATGAGCCGGGAATCCCTGCAGAGCGCGGCGCGTGAACTTGGCAGCCCGGAGCTGGCCGTGCCCCGCAAGATTATTACGGTCAGGGAGTTGCCGCTGTTGGGTACGGGCAAGACGGATTATGTGAAGTTGAAACAAATGGCGGAAACGGAGTGAGCATGGCTTTTGTGGCAGAAATAACGTTGAAACAGTGCGCGTTCCGAAGTGTGCTCATGATGCTGGTGTTAAACCTCGGTGGTGCTGGCTTTTCGGCTATCGCCGATGAGCGTGGCACGGATCGCACGTCAGAACAGGCCGTCGCCGAGATGGCGATCGAGCCGGAAGCCAGGGACGATCATGAACAGGCTGCCCTGCAGGTGCTCGCATTGATCGAAGACTCCAGAAATCTGCGCGAGCGCATGCCGGAGTTTATCGAGGAATCCAGCCAGGCGATTCGTGAGCACAAGGGTGCGCTGCCTTCGGCATATGCCTTAAGGCTGGCAAAGGCGTTGGCCGAGGCAAGTGAGGTACGCAAGTCGTTATTCGAGCAGGCGTTGACACACCGTGGCGCACTTTATCGGGTGGATGCCGGGTTGGACGATGCCGAACGGATCACCCAGATCGTGATTGCGATGTCGGCAGCCGTGACCTTGTATGAGAATAATGCGGCGATGCGACTGGCTTTCAAGGATAGCCCGGTGCTGCGCAAAAAATTGAGGGTTTCCGGATTTAACTGTGGGTGATGCCAGATTTTGACCAACGCCGGAAATTTTATTCTCCGGATTTTACTGTGGGTGGCATGGGGTGGTAGGCTTACATGTTAGTGTCGGACACCATGTAGGACAAGCTGATGGTTTTTATCATCCTGCGTGAATCCAACTTCCCTTGCATGGGGATGGGTTCTTGCCCTATGATTTGAGTCACCAAGAGCGCGAAAGCGTTCATCGTTGCCGTTATGGCAGCATTTCAGAATCCGGTATCTCAACAATACCGACACAATCAGGGCGTCAGCCTTGAATCATTAACCCTGTGGGTACGCTGTTGCCCGCCATGGGTGCAGCTCCGTATTTCAACGAGGAGCAAAATGAATTCCACGAATCTCATTCGATTTCATAAGATCGCTTGCGTTGTGTATAAATACTGATACACTATGAGGCAATGATATGAAAGAAAAACCGATAGATTGGCGCGGGTCTTCGTTAAAGGATATCAAGGATGACAAGATATTCACCCCGAACGCTCGCAAGGAAGCTGGGCACCAGTTGAGTCAGGTTCAGTCAGGATTGGAGCCAGACCACTGGAAACCGTTTGAAGATGTTGGCGCTGGCACAAAAGAGATCATTATCGATCTTGATGATGGATGGTTCCGGGTGATGTATGTAGCGAAATTCCAGGAAGCCGTTTATGTGTTGCATGTCTTCAAAAAGAAGACGAACACTACCAGCAAGCACGACAAGGAAGTGGCGACGAAAAGATACAACGCCGTCATCCAAGAAAGGAGTAAGAAATGAACATCGATACAGAGTCCAGGCACATCACGCCGGCAGGAGGCAACATCTTCGCCGACTTGGGCTTCGAGCCGGAAGAGGCCGCCACCCTAAAGGCGGAATCAGATCGGATCATCACGGAAAAACTCGCCATCAAGGAAAGTTTGATGACGGAAATCGCCGGATGGATCGAAGAAAAGAACCTCAAGCAAATCGAGGCTGCAAAGATTCTCGGCGTCACACGCCCGAGGGTATCCGACGTAGTTCACAAGAAGTCTGTCAAATTCACGATAGACGCATTGGTCGACATGCTCACGAGAACAGGCAAGCAAGTTATGGTGTCCGTTCACTGACCATTCAACACATCCAGCCCCGCGCATCCTTGATGCCGGGGCTTTTTCACGTCTGGAGGTTTCATTTATGCCCGTCAATATCCTGAACCTCTCCGGCCTACATGTGCTGGACTTCAAGGAAAGCGAACGGGAATATCACATCAAGGCCGAGCCGGTTGCAGTTGCCAGACTGTGCCCTCACTGCGGTCGATCCCATGAGGTAATTGGCCACGGCAAGCTGCCTCTCTACGTGCGTGATCTGCCGACACACGGAAAGCAGGTCATGATCCACCTCGATGCGCCACGGTTGATGTGCAAGCCCTGCGGCAAGACCTTTACTGCCACCATCCCAGAGGTGGACGAAAAGCGCCAGATGACGGAACGTCTGGTCCACTGGATCGGTCGCCAGTCGCTCGACTACACCTTTGCGGCCGTGGCCGAGCAAGTCGGCATCGACGAGAAAACCGTCCGCAATGTCTTCGATGAGTATGCGGCCCAACTCAAGGCCAAGCACGAGCGTGTCACTCCACGCTGGATGGGGATGGATGAAATCTATCTTGGCCGGGCACGCGGCGTCATCACCAACCTCGAAGATCATACCCTTGTTGACATGCTGCCGGACCGAAAGAAGGAAACCATCATTCGGTTTCTGCATAGCCTTGAGCACCAAGAGAAGATCACACACGTCGCCATCGACATGTGGAAGCCTTACCGGGAGGCCGTCCATGAAGTGCTCCCGCACGCCATTGTCGTGGTGGACAAGTACCACGTCATTCGCATGGGCAATGAGTCTCTGGAGCGTGTCCGGCGCAGCCTGAATGCCACGCTGCCGGGAAAGGTGCGGATCGGGCTGAAACATGATCGCAAACTCCTGACCATGCGCGAGCATGAACTGAATGACCAACTGCACTTGATCGTGTCCGGCTGGTTGCGGTCATTCCCGTTGCTGGAAGCTGCCTACAAGCTCAAGGAGGAATACTTCAAGGTCTACGATGCGGCTGACATGGAAGAAGCCCTGGAGCGATACACCTCTTGGGAGAAGAGCATCCCGCCGGAATTGGCCAGCGCCTTCAAACCAATCCCGGTGGCTTGGCGCAGTTGGCGGCCATACATCCTGAATCACTTCGACGACGCCAGGCTCACCAACGCATTCACAGAGAGCATGAACGCGAAGATCCGGAAGATGTATCGTGATGGCCATGGCTACAGCTTCGAGTCTCTACGGGCAAAGGTGCTGTTCTCCGACCAGTTGCAAAAACGTGCCAGGGTTCAAGAAAAGGTGAAGGTCAAACGCAAGCGGTTCGATGATGTCGGCGATGGCGTCATGTACATGTCGTTTGGGCGGATGAATGATGAGTACGACATCCGGATGGTGACCAGGGAAATCAACCTCGGAACCGACATACCCACATTACTGCGCCTAATTGATGAGGGTCAGTTCTGACCTCTCACCCACAGTTAAATCCGGATTCCCAAAATTGAATGAAGGCTACCCGGAATTCGGGATCGCACCGAAGTACTACGACACGTCTGTCATGCGTGCAGCAAACCCGGAGTACCGCAGGGCCATGGCCGATGCCGTGAAATTTGTCTCGGATCACCGTGACGTGGTGGAATACCAGATTAATCATGGTTCCGAGAGTGTCCGTGCGCTGTATGCGCATATCGCGCAGAGCGAGGTGCTCAAGGAATTCAAGGGTGCCAGCGTATTCAAGGAAATCATCGTACTGCCCGTCAAGCTGCCGGCAATGACGATCGGTGGTGTTGCGAGCCTGTCTGGCAAGGGTTTCAACCGCCTGCAATTCACGGCCTCCAAGGTGGTCGGCAATACCATCGGCCTGGTGCGCTGGCGCGATGGCAAGATGAAAGGCAAGGAATCACTCTACGAAACGATGCATGCGCACCTTCAGCCGGGAGATATCCTGCTGGAGAAAACGCCGTTTACCCTGACAGATAAAAGTATTCCCGGACATTTCGGGCATGCGGCTATTTATGTAGGCACGGCTGAGCAACTGGCTGCTATTCAGGCGCTGGATCTGCCCGTGGTGAGCAAGCATCTCGAGAGCATCAAGGCCGGCCGTGTGGTGGTGGAGGCCTTGCGAGGTGGCGTTCAACTGGACAGCCTGCGCGATTTCATGAATGTCGATGATGTGGCGATTCTGCGTCCGAAATACCTCGGGGAAGAAGACAGACGCAATGCAGTGGCGCTCGCACTTGGCAATCTCGGCAAAAAGTATGACTTCAATTTCGACGTCAACACGACCGAAACCATCGTGTGTTCCGAACTTGTCTACATCGTTTATCCGCAGGTGGATTTTGTCACCAAGCGCGTCCTGACCAGCTTCTCCATCACGCCGGACGATATCGCCAAAAAGGCCGGGACGGACGAGTCTGATCCGTTGGAGCTCATCCTGTTCGGACACGACGGCAAGGTGGTGTTCGACCAGCAGCACGATGCAGGCGGACGGGACCTGTACGAAAAACTGGTGAAGGGTAAGTCCAAAAAGAACAGCACGCTGGTGCAGAGCCGGAACGGTTTTGTCGACGCGTTGCAAAAGAGCAATTGAACCGGAATATTAATGAATCGCCGACAGTTTCTTAAAGCCCTGCCACTCCTTGGCATCGGTGCGTCCGGGGTTGCAGCCGCCAGATTCTGGCCGGAGCAGGGGTTGTTCCACGAATGCCTCGCCCGTCTGCCTGCAGCGATTTCGCGGCATCCCTTGATGCAAGCTGTGTGGGATGGCATCGTCCCTGATCAGGTATGGGATTGTCATGCCCATCTGGTGGGTTCCGGTGATTCTGGTGGCGGGGCGTGGTTCAACCCGGAGATGGATAGTCTCTGGCACCCGGTATTGCGCCTGCAGAAGCTGTTTTACATGAATGCAGGTTGCGTGCACGAAGCTCCGGGCCGCATGGATGCAAGCTATGTGGAGCGCCTGCACAACCTGATTGACGGCATGCAGCCGGGGTTCAAGGTCATGCTGCTGGCGTTTGACTGGCGTTACGATGAAAACGGTCAGCAGGATCAGGCGCATTCCATTTTTCATATTCCCAATACCTACACCGCCCAGTTGGCACATCGCCACCCGACGTATTTCGAATGGATCGCGTCGATTCATCCCTACCGCGAAGATTGCGTCGAGGCATTGCAGAAGGCGGTCAAGGAAGGCGCGCGGGGTATCAAGTGGTTGCCTTCGGCAATGGGGATAGACCCTGCCTCACAGAAGTGCGACAGGTTTTATGAAGCCCTCGCCAGGACAGGGCTGCCTATCATCAGCCACGCCGGGCGTGAGCTGGCGGTGCAGGGTGGCAGTCAGGATGACGGCAACCCGCTCAAGCTACGCCGCGCCATGGACCATGGCGTCCGCGTCGTCATGGCGCATTGCGCCTCGGATGGCGACGATGTGGATCTGGACAAGGGGGCTGACGGCCCGCGTGTGAAAAGTTTCGACCTGTTCGCACGTCTGATGGACGAAGCACGGTATGAAAAACTGGCCTACGCCGACATCTCCGCGCTGACCCAATTCAACCGCGCCTGGGCGCTCAAGTCAGTATTGCAGCGTGGCGAATGGCACCCGCGCCTGCTCAACGGTTCGGATTACCCCTTGCCTGGCGTGATGCCCTTGTTTTCCGCGGGGGACATGGCCGTGATGGGCTTGCTGGACGGAAAGGCGGTGCCTTTCCTGAAAGAAGTCCGAGCGCACAACCCATTGATGTTCGATTTTGCAATGAAGCGTTTGCTGCGTTTCGAAGGGAAAGCATTCCCCGTTTCGACGTTCCAGACGCGCACTTTCTTTGAGGCGGCACGTGACACGTCCTGAAGACGCAGTGTTGGTTGACCACTTCTGATCAACAAGAATACAAACGAAAAAGGAAGCCTGTATGAGTAACCAGTTCACCCTGATGGAAGAGCAGCGTTTTCGGCCATTTTTCTTTACCCAGTTTCTTGGCGCATTCAACGACAACGTGTTCAAGACGGCATTGATCACCATGGTGGCATTCCACGCCGCCAGCCTGACGACGATGGATGGCGCGATGCTGGCCACGATGCTGCCGGGAATTTTCATTCTGCCGTTCTTTCTCTTTTCAGCCACTGCAGGGCAACTCGCCGACAAGTTCGAGAAGTCGCGCATTATGCGCATGGTCAAGGTATTTGAAATCGGCATCATGCTGTTTGCCGGCGCCGGTTTCTTTCTGCACAGCTTGTGGTTGCTGGTGGCGGCGCTGTTCATGATGGGCATGCACTCCACGATCTTCGGTCCGGTGAAATACGCCTACCTGCCGCAGCATCTTTCTGAGCGTGAACTGGTTGGTGGCAATGGCATGGTCGAGATGGGCAGTTTCGTCGCGATTCTGCTGGGGCAGGTGCTGGGCGCATGGTTGGCGGCTCAGGGCGACCACGCCATCTGGACCAGTGCCACAGTCATCGGGATTGCGATACTGGGTTACTGGGTCAGCCGGGGGGTGCCTGAAACGCCTGCGTCAGACCCCACCCTCAAGATCAACTGGAATCCGGTGTCGGAGACGTATTACAACCTGAAATTTGCCTGGAACCATCAGGTGATCTGGCTGGCGCTGGTCGGCATCTCCTGGTTCTGGTTTTTCGGCGCCACGCTGCTGGCGCAGTTCCCCAGCTTCGCCAAGGAGGTGTTGTACGGCGACGAGAGTGTGTTCATTCTGCTGCTCACGATTTTTTCGTTGGGTATCGGCACGGGTTCGTTGCTGTGCGAGAAGCTTTCCAGGGGGCAGGTCGAGCTTGGACTGGTGGTGCTCGGCGCGCTTGGCATGACGGTGTTTGCCGCTGATTTGTATCTATCTTCGACAGCTGTGCATGCGCACTGGAACAACAAGGTATTGTTCGATTTTCAATCATTTGTCGCCAGCAGCTATGACGCGCAAGGGCAATTGATGTTCGGCAACTGGCGCGTGCTTGGCGATATCGCCATGATCGGTCTGTTTGGGGGCCTGTTTATCGTGCCGCTCTATGCCCTGATCCAGACGCGCGCCGAGAAGAGTCACCAGTCCCGCGTCATTGCAGCGAACAACATTCTGAACGCGCTATTCATGGTGGTGTCGGCCGGATTCTCCATCTGGATATTTGGCCAAGGGTTCACCATCCCGCAATTGTTCCTGGCGACTG
>JADHED010002120.1_pt1 | contig 14649 bp, 9 predicted proteins | sample 8952041 | NCBI WGS metagenome assembly JADHED01 (sample SAMN16124423, study PRJNA663239) | bioreactor sludge metagenome | isolation source: sludge (control) | place: India:Bengaluru | collected 2018-09-08
GAAAATATATAAAACTAATACACCTAACTTTTTACTCATACAACGTTTCTTTTCAGTTTCAATTTATAACTCACTATATTAACTCTATTGCGTCGATTTTAATATTTATTATTGCCTTTTCTGTGAGTGCAAAGGAAAGTAACTATTCAATTTTAATTCATACCACAATTATGGTATTTACATACCACATTCAAAGTATATTTAGTGAAATAAAGGAGAATACACGGTAATATTGTAAAAAGTAGCATTCAAAAGATTCAGTCTGCACCTAAAAAATACGGGATTGCTTCTTACGAAACAACCCCGTGTCATTTAATAAACCCAAAACACAATAACAACGATGACATAAATATTAAGAAAACCGTGACAGCGGTTAAAACCCAGAACTTTTTCTCTTTCTTATAGAAATAAAAAACTATAAAATAGAAAACAAAAGTAAGCATAATAACAAAATGTTAACCGCAAAAACATTGTTTATCATATGATTTCCAATCAAGTACAAGCTTTCTAAAAAGCATAAGACACTTAAAAGAAAAGGAATCTAGAAAAAGAATATTGCCTCATTAAATAAAGCATTATTTCAAGCATATATTCATATTTAATAATATTAAAAACAATCATCTTCTAAATCTTCATTACTTATATAAATCCAACTTAGGATGTAAACTATACAGATTAGGATTTTCAGTTTCTTCCGAATCAGGTATTCTATACAAATAATATTTACTATTCGGTGCAAAATCAGAACCATCAGGGAATTTAAAAATACTATGTCCCTTAGGATATTTCAAGACGGTATGTGATATTCCATCTGAATCAGTATAAGTATAGTTTATAGGCGTTAATTCATTATACTTATTACGAACAACCTTTTGCTGGTTTCTAATAATATCTACCAACGAAAAGCCTTCACCCCACAATTCTTTTCTGCGCTCAAGCCAAATTGCATCAAGTAAAGCCTGCCCTGACAATTCCGATGAAACAGTCTGAGCATTGCGGGCTCTCTTCAAATCATTCAGTTTTATTACGGCATCCGGATCATTCAATTGTGCTTTTGCCTCAGCATTTATCAGATAAATCTCAGAAGTTCTCATCAACACAATATCACCTGTAAAATCTTCCCTAAACCTAAATTTAGTATAACGCATCCAGATATCAGCAGTGGTCGCTTTACTGGAACCGGGGTTAACATCCCAATACATCATACTTTTACGATAGTCACCATCATCAAACAAATTACGAAAATATGGATCAAGATTGAAACTGAAATAACCGCTACCATTCGTTGTAGTATCCCAATAATTGAAAGCATAACTGGCATTGCTTTGATCCGGAGTTTGGGGATGTCCCCATATCCATTCTTTATTATCCACACTGTTAAATCCCGATTTGTATTCTGATTCAGTCATCAGATAGTTATTCTTTGCAAGTAGCTGATCCGAATATTCTTTTGCTTTCGTCCAGTTACGTGAATAGAGAGTAGCACGGGAAAGCAAGCCTAATACGACCTGAGTATCTATTTTATACTTTGATGAACGTGCATAATTTGCAGGGATAAGGACTAATGCCTCCTCCAAATCGGATACAGCTTGCGCATAAACCTCACTCACACTGGAAGCAGGTTTTCCTACAGTGCTGGCATCCGAAGGTTCAGTGTAAATAGGAACACAGACTGCATTAGGATCTTTATCTATTGCAAAAGAATAGAACGATGCCAGATGAAGATAAATAAACCCGCGCAAAGCATAAGCCTGACCTTTAATACGATTTCTATCATCTGTCGATCCTGATGCATTATCAATGTTTTTGATTATACCGTTCATATTATTTATAGTAGCATAGGCTAACGTCCAACTCAAAGTGTTTGTGGTATTCTTCGAATAAATTCCTGTAAAAGGATAGTTATCTCTCGTTGGCCCATATTTACCATTTGCTGTCACATCCGAACCCATTACGTCACTGGTTTGCAAGAAGGAAGCATATCCGGGATTACGATAGGTATTAAAAGTCTCCATCAAATAGGCCCAACTTCCTATAAGGATTTTCTCCGCATCATCCGTTCTATTAAATACAATACCTGCATCCAAAGAAGTTGTAGGAGTAGTATTCAAATCGCAAGAGATAAACAAGGATGAAGATAATATTAAGACTAGAAAGTATTTATATAACTGTTTCATTTCTTTCTTTTTTATAGTTTTACATTAACACCTATAGAAACTGTCTTCATTGCAGGATAGCGATAATAGGTCGTTCCATCAAACGTTTGTTCGGGATCCAATCCTTGTTCTTTAGTTAAAGTTAAAAGGTTTTCCGCCTGAATGAATATGTTTGCTGTATTCAATCCTATGCCAGCCAAGGTCTTCTTAGGTAATTCGTATGATAAAGTCAAGGTTTTTAACCTGAGAAAAGAGCGGTCTGCCAAAAAGCGAGTAGATTGATTTGTCCAAGAGCTCTTCGGAGATGTTGTAAGTTTAGGTATGTCAGTATATGGATTTTCTGGGGTCCAACGATTTAACATATCTGCGCTCCAAGTTTTCCCAGCAGAACCTTCGTGCAACAAAAAGACTTTGTCCCCATTATAGAGCTTACCTCCAATTACATAAGCAAACGATGTTGAAAGTTCAATTCTCTTATATGAAAGAGAAGATTGGAATCCTCCGGACACGTCGGGCAAAGAAGAACCGCTTTTCACTTTATCACTTGTTTTGGCAGAAGAATAATCCTCGGTAATAATTTTTTCATTATTCTCATTATAACGATACCACTGCGGATTTCCATTTTCAGGATTTACACCTGCCCACTCAACCAGATAAAAATCGTAAATGGAACCGCCTTCCACCCATTTCTTGGTTCCGCTCCACATTTCTTTAGATGGGAGCGAAGTTATTTTATTCTTATAAGTGGTAGCATTTATAGAAAGTTTCCATTTCCAGTCTTTCGTAAAAATAGGATATCCATCAATAGTCAATTCCCATCCTCGATTGCTAATTGATCCGATATTTTGACTTGTAGACGAGAACCCGGATGAAGGAACTAGGTTTTTGCTAAATAAAAGATCTTTTGAACGACGATTGAAATATTCAATAGAACCACTCAATCGATTATTGAAAAAGCCAAAATCAAGACCTATATTCAAGTTTAAATTTGTTTCCCAAGTTAAGTCGGGAGTGGCAAGTCGAGATGCAACAAGTCCTGATTCGCCTAAATTGTTATTTATCGAGTAAAGAGCCTGGTAAGCATAGTACCCTATATTGTCATTTCCTTGTGCACCATAGCTGGTACGTAGCATTAAGTTGGATAACCAGTCCTCTTTAGCAGCGGCCAAAAAAGATTCTTCAATAAGACGCCATGATGCTCCCACCGACCAAAATGTTCCCCAACGATTGTCAGGATGGAAACGGGAAGAGCCATCGGAGCGTACTGAAGCTGATATAAAATAACGATTATCGTATGAATAGTCTGCATTTCCAAAGAAACTAAGCAATTTATATTGATCACTATTTCCATAAAAGTCACTTAACAAAGAAGCAGCATCCGGTTCATAAAAGCCATCTGAGATCACTTTTTGGCGACTTCCGCCAAAAGTGGAAGTATTATATTCATAATATTCCTGTCCAGCCAGCACACTAAGTTTATGACGGGTATCTATCGTCTTTGAGTAGCTGACAACATTATTAAAAGTAGTACCGGTAGAACGAACATTCGATTTGCTTACCGATCCCCCACTCTCTGCATCAGGTCCGTATGTAGGATTGCTGTAATCATGATCGAAACGGCTGTTATAATCAATATTAAAAGAAGAACGTATAGTCAAATCTTTTATAGGGGTTAGCTGTAAATAACCTCTGACAGAAGCGACATCACGTTTAATCTGAGACAAGTTATGAGGCAAAACGCCCAATGGATTATCTTTGGCAAAGTTTGTAGCCCTGTATGGCCCGTAATCAATGATGCGATTACCGGTCTCTGCATCCAACAAATATTCACCGGTTTCCAGATTCCGTTCGTATACCGGATAAAACGAAGGAACCGCTCTTCCAAATAGAATCACATTATTGGTGGCCGAATCATCCTGTTTCGGATAGTCCTGAATGGAATGACTGCCGGCAACATTCAAACCAATCTGCAACCACTTCTTAATATCACTTGTCACATTAACACGCAAACTATAACGCTTAAAACCCGATTCTATAACCACACCCTGATCATCCAGATAGCCGGCTGAAAAATAATACTTGGAATTGGCGCCACCGCCTTTAACCTGCAAATTAAGATCCGTATAATGAGCATTTTGCGACAGAGCATCAACCCAATTATCATCCCATAAAGGTTTCAGTCCGGCTTTCAATTTACCATCCGTTCCCACCGGCTGTGGATTAGCAGTTCCATAAGGATTAATCCCAATCTGCCCCACAATACTCTGAGAAGCATACGTCGCTGCATCGGCAGCACTCAATCCGTTATCGATACGATTATTTCTAACAGCCTCCCAATAAAGTTCAAAATAATCATTTGTCGACAATTGATCATAATCACGTCGAGCCCGATCCGAAATCCCGTATTTAGCAGAAAGTTCCACAGTCGATTTTGAGTTAATTTGTCCTTGTTTGGTAGTAATCATAATAACGCCATTAGCAGCTCTTGAACCATATAAAGTGGCAGAAGCAGCGTCTTTAAGTACTGTCACCGATTCAATATCGGAAGAGGCAATTGAAGATAATGCTCCATCATAAGGCACTCCGTCCACTACATAAAGCGGAGAACTGGAAGCGTTTATTGATCCAATCCCCCTTATACGAATAGTAGCATCAGAACCAGGTTGACCTGCTGAAGAAAAAGATTGTAACCCAGCCACAGTCCCTTGTAAAGCTTTTGAGACATTACTTACTTGTGATTTTTCGATAACATTACCGGCAACATAACCAGCAGAACCTGTAAATGTAGATTTCTTTGCTGTTCGATAAGGCACAGTTATTTCTATTTCATTCAATGCCTGAGATGATTCTTCCAATTCTATATTCAAAGTGGATTTACCATCTACAGACACTGACATGGGATTATATCCTAAATATGAAACAATTAAAGTAGCATTTTTCTCAGCATTCAATCGAAAATGACCATTCACATCCGTAATAGTCCCGGAATTTGGTTTATTTTTAATGGTGATGGTTGCGCCGGGCAGGGACTCATTGTCGGAAGAAATACGCCCAGATACTACTATTTGCTGTGCATAAGCAGTAGAAATGTACCCGAATCCGCATAACAACAGAATGATTAATTTCAGTGACAATACTTTTTTCATGTTTTACTTTTATTTTTGAGTTAGCAATTCAGCAAGCTTTTTCTGTAACTCTTCACCTCTAAGGTTTTTCGCTACAATAATTCCATTTTTGTCTAGAAGAAGATTAGACGGAATGGCACGTATGCCATACAATTTAGCAGGCGCACTATTCCAGAACAACAAATCAGACCCATGTATCCAAGTAAGCTGGTCTTTTTCAATCGCCTTTTTCCAAGATTCTTTGTCTTTATCCAATGAAACGCCAAAGACATCAAAACCTTTATCCTTATATTCAAGATATGTTTTTACCACATTCGGGTTTTCTCTGCGGCAAGGACCGCACCAAGATGCCCAAAAGTCGACCAAAAGATAGCCCTTACCAAGACGGTCAGACAATTTCACAACATTACCTTCAGGATCCTTCAAAGCAAAATCCGGTGCTTTCTTACCTACCGATACGTCCTCCAGTGTTTTTACCAATTCTTTCAGTACGTTAGCATATACAGTATTCTGCAATGACGGATCCAATAACAGCAAGTCGGCCCTTATTTCCTCTGGCGTCAACCGATACGAGAAGTCACGATACAACGCGTAAACGGATACTAAAGAATTTGGATGTTGTTTTATAAATTCGTCTACTTTTACATCACGTTCTTTCCGGTAAGAAACAAATAAATCATGCAAATCGGAGCCGCTAACAATACTATTAGCATATCCGTTTGATGGATCAAGAGATATGGAAATTTCACTTTTATCTAAAAAGAAAAGCAAAGAACCTTGTTTTTTATCTGTTGATAAGCCGTAAATTTCCGGCAAGTATAAGTCCTTTGAAAAACTAAATTTACCATTGATGACCGTTACAGAATCAATATCTTGAAACATTTTGTTTTCAAACTTTTGCAAGTATGCTTTACCTGAATAATTATTTAAAACTGTTCCTTTTATATGAACTTTTTTATAGCTATTTTGAGCATTCGCTATTACACTTAAACATAAGAATGGCATTAACAAAAACTTTTTCATTTTTTGATGTAATTTGGTTTTTGTAAAAATCAACGTAGATTTTCACAAACGGTTAATATTAATAAGGATTTTAGTTTCTGAGAAGATAAGGATCAACAACACATTCGCATGAAAAAAGAACAAAATAAATCACGGATAGCGATGCCTACTGCAAAAGCTATTGCATATTTTTCTTTCGAATTATTTTCAATAATTGCTTTCATTTGAATTCTATTTTATTGATTTATTCTATAAGTGCAAAGGAAAGAAACTATTCATTTTTAATTCATACCATAAGTATGGTATTTACATACCACATTCAAAGTATATTTAGTGAAATAAAGGAGGATACACGGTAATATTGTAAAAAGTAGCATTAAAAAGATTCAGTCTGCACCTAAAAAATATGGGATTGCTTCTTACGAAACAATCCCGTATCATTTAATAGACCTATAGTATTACAATGGCGATGAAAGAGACATTTAAAAGTCTGAAATAACAGTCAGCACGTAATCTTTCACTTATATAAGCTCAATTATAGGCTATTTTATTTTTGAGTTAATAATTCAGCCAGTTTCGCTTCCAACTCTTCACCTCTAAGATTTTTTGCTATAATAACACCGTTCTTATCTAAAAGAAGATTTGAAGGAATAGATCGTATTCCATAAAGCTTTGCAGCCGCATTATTCCAAAATTGCAAATCAGAGACATGCGTCCAAGTCAAGTGGTCTTTCTCTATAGCTTTTAACCAAGGTTCCTTGCTTGCATCGAGTGAAACCCCAAAAACATCAAAGCCTTTATCTTTGTATTCCGAATAGACTTTTACCACATTAGGATTCTCTTTGCGACAAGGACCGCACCATGATGCCCAAAAGTCAACTAAAAGATATCCTTTACCCAAGCGATCAGATAACTTCACAACATTGCCTTCAGGATCTTTCAGAGCAAAATCCGGTGCTTTCTTTCCAACAGCCACTCTCTCCATAGTACTTACCAATTCTTTTAGAATATTACCATATTCGGTATTCTGCAAAGATGGATTCAATAACTGGAGATTGGCTTTTATCTCTTCTGGCGTCAGTCGATAAGAGAAATCACGATATAAAGCATAGAGGGAAACCAAAGAATTTGGATGCTGTTTTATAAACTCATCTATTTTCACACCTTGATCTTTCTTGTAAGAAACATACAAATCTTGTAAATCAGACCCCTTAATTACACTATTAGAATATCCATCGGAAGGATCAAGAGTGACGGATATCTTGCTTTTATCCAGAAATAGTATTAAAGAACCTTGCTTGTTGTCCATTGACAGACTGTATATTTCGGGCAAGTATAACTCTCTCGAAAAAGAGAAATTTCCATTTGTAACTGTAGCAGAGTCAAGCTTCTGAAATTTTTTATTTTGAAGCTTTTGCAAGTATACTTTACCCAAGTTATTCCCTATAACTTTTCCTTCTATGGAGACTTTCTTGTATCCATCTTGTGCGTTGACTAATACGCTAAAGCATAAAAATGCCAGTATTAAAAACTTTTTCATCTTTTGATGTGATTTGGATTCTGTAAAAACCATCATTGATTTTTACTAATGATTAATATGAATAATAACTACTTTAATTTTCAATTATAGCTTCCTTGTACGTCTGCAAAGGAAAAAAACTTTTTAAAACTAATCCATACCACAAATATGGGATTTATACACCATACTCGAAGCAAGTCTATTTTAATATCTTATGACAAAAATGAAACACTACCTTAAATCCTCATAAATGAGGATTGCTTTGGAAACAAAAGTAATGTACTTTTGCACCAAAAAAAAGAAAGATGAGATTTTATTTTTTGTTGTCTGCATTATTGTTATCTACAATAAGCTTTGCCAATACTACCGAATCTGATCCAGATTCTATCCCACACAAATTAATTTCACTCGATGAAGTAGTAGTGACTTCATACAAAGAAAAAAAAAGTTTTAAAGAGATACCAGCATCAGTATCCATATTATCGATAAACGAGCTAAATAGAAGTAATATCACAGACTTTAAAGAGATCAGTTCATATATTCCTAACCTCTACTTTCCTGATTATGGTTCAAAGCTAACCTCTCCACTCTATATTCGCGGAATAGGATCAAAGCTAACCCCTTCGGTAGGTTTATATGTTGACGGCATTCCTTTCTTTGATAAATCGGTGTTTGACATTGATATGAACGAAGTAAATCGTATAGAGATTTTAAGAGGACCACAAGCTACACTCTACGGACGTAACACAATGGGTGGAATTATCAATATCTATACTAAAAATCCATTGAATTATGAAGGTCTTAACTTTCGTCAAACAATTGCTAACTATGGACAAATCGAATCATCCGGGGCATATTACGGAAAAATTTCCGAAAAAGTAGGTTATTCTTTCTCTTCCAAATATAAATATAATGATGGTTTCTTCACCAATCAGTATTTGGGACAGAAAGTAGACCGGTCCAACCATATTGCAACAAAAGGTAAACTACAATGGATAACAGATGGCGGACTAGAAGGTTTATGGGCAGTCAATTACGAATATACTGACCAAGGAGGTTATCCATACGGATTATATAATCAGAATACAGGAGTTATCAATGATGCAGACTACAACAGCTACAGTTCGTATCGACAAGGAGTCTTAACTTCAGGGCTCACACTCAGCTATACATTTCCGTACTTTGTTTTAAAATCAGTCACTGGATATCAAAATCTAAATGACAAGCAAGCCATCGACCAGGATTTCACTTCACAAGCGAATACATTTGTCATACAAACCCAACGTCAGAACCAATTTTCACAAGAATTGGAAATGCGATCCAAGAATAACAACCGATTTACATGGGTTAACGGAATATTCGCTTTTTATAATATAGCCAATCGGACAGTCTTATATACGACTCAAAAAGATTATAAAGAACCGTCATACGGATTAGCTTTCTATCATCAGTCAACAATAAAAGACCTTTTACTAAAACACCTTTCTGCGACTTTGGGAATACGAATGGATATAGAAAGAGATAAACAAGGTTACAAGGTTTGGACATTAAAAGATGGAAATAAAACATTGAATAGCCAATTAAATGATAAAATGAGTTTTACTCAATTGACTCCTAAATTATCGTTGCAATACCAATTCGATAAAAACAATATGGCTTATGCCACTACCACCCGAGGTTATAAAACCGGTGGCTTCAATGTCTCCTTCACTTCGGATGACGAGAGAACTTATGATCCGGAATATAGTTGGAATTATGAAGTTGGAGGAAAAGTCTCGATGTTCGACGGAAAGCTTCAAAGTGATTTAGCCCTCTTTTATATTGATTGGAGGCATCAACAAATTTCACACAAAATTCCAACCGGACAGATCCTCACAAATGCAGGACAGTCTTACAGCAAAGGAGCTGAATTTTCGTTAAAAGCGCAGCCTATATCTCAACTAAACCTACAATTTTCTTATGGTTACACCGAAGCTAAATTTAGAGAGTATCTATATGGCAGTGATGACTATTCGGACAATTATACACCCTATGTACCACGCCAAACTATTATGTTGGGAGGTAGCTACACTTTCAATTTTTACTCCGGATATATTGACCATTTAATGGTTTCAGCCCAATACACCGGCATTGGAAAACAATATTGGAATGAAGCAAATGCTGTAAGTCAAAGCTTCTACGGGATATTGAATGGTAAGGTTTCTGCTGTAAGGAAAAATCTCACGATTGATCTTTGGATTAAAAATGCAACATCAAAAGATTATGCAGCTTATTTATTCCAGTTAGGCACAAAATATTTTGCTCAAAAGGGAAAACCGCTTACCTTTGGGACAACAATATCATTTACATTATAAGATCAGCATAATGCCGGATAAAAGATTCAACAAATTATTTACTTTCTTCTCTCTTTACATTGCTCAATCGGTTCCAATGAGTCTTTTTAGCACCTTGTTACCGGTGTTGATGAGACAAGATAATTTTTCATTGACTTCAATAGGATTACTCCAATTAATAAAACTGCCTTGGATTATAAAATTTTTATGGGCGCCTATTGTTGATGGTAAAACCTCAGGATTAAAGACTTATAAACATTGGATATTTTACTCGGAATTTGTTTATGCTTTTCTAATCTTACTAATTGCATTTCTAGATTTAAAAACAAATTTCATACTTATATTGGCATTGATCGTGCTTTCTTTTGTAGCATCCGGGACTCAGGATATTGCAACAGATGCATTAACAACGCTTTCGTTCTCTCGTAAAGATAGAAGCCGTGGCAATAGTATGCAAAGTATGGGTAGTTTTACTGGCTCTTTGGTCGGTGGAGGACTTTTATTGATTTTATATAAATATACAGGCTGGACTTTCATGCTATTAGGTTTGTCGCTGTTTGTTATCCTAATGCTCCTCCCGCTATATCGATATAAAGATGAAAACTTTGTCTCCCGTGCAGGACGAACACCAATCAGTATGAAAGATTTGGTATTATTTTTCCGCCAGCGGAGAATAATACCTCAACTTACATTTTTAGTTCTGTTTAATGCAGGTTTAATAGGCATACTTGCCATGCTTAAGCCATGGCTCGTCGACTTAAACTACCCTACTGCACATATCGGATTCATGTTTAGCATATTTGGATCACTTTGCGGCTGTATAGGTTCTTATTTTAGTGGTAATATTATCCGAAATTGGGGAAGAGGATATGCTGCAACAATATTTGCCAGTTGTATTCTCTTCACTGGACTGTATTTCACGGGGTTATCATATTTTGACGTACTAAATACTCTAAATTTATATTTGGGAATTCTATTTCTTTGGACTAGTTACGGACTGGCTACAGTGCTTGTTTACACTATAGCAATGGACTATGTCAGAGTTGGACGTGAAGGAACTGACTTCACAATCCAAATAGTTGTGTTACATTTAAGTAGCATGCTTATAGCTGTAGTGAGCGGAAAACTTGCCGATCAATGTGGATATACAGCTTTATTTATAGCTGAAAGTATATTGTCGGCTCTATCGCTTATTTACGTAATGTTTTATTTCAAAAGACTTTTTCGATCATGACAACAGATCTGCTTTCAAAATATAATGTTCCTACTCCGCGATATACTAGTTATCCTCCTGCTAATTATTTTCATGAAGCTTTTCATGAAAAAGAATATAAAAAAGCAATCATTGCTTCAAATGAGACTTCTCCAACTCATATTTCTTTTTACATTCACATTCCATTTTGCCCACAACTTTGCTATTACTGCGGATGTAACTCCTACCCTATGGAAAAAAAAGATATTGTGGAAAGTTATGTAAGTGCAATAAAAAAAGAGATTGAACTTGTTTTGCCTCTACTTGATAAAAATCGTAAAATAACACAAATACATTATGGAGGAGGTACTCCAACTGCTATCCCCTTACATCATTTAAAAGAGATAAATGAATTGCTGCTCTCTAATTTCGAGTGTATCGATTATCCAGAGATAGCCATAGAATGCCACCCTGGGTATCTTACAGAGAGACATTGGTTGCAATTAGTAGAAGCAGGCTTTAACCGTTGCAGTATTGGAATACAAGATTTCAATACGGAGGTGTTAAGAATAGCAAATAGGCGACCATCTTTGTTACCGGTAGAAGAGATATTCAAAATTCTTCGTATTCACAACATATCCATTAATCTCGATTTTATATACGGTCTTCCAGGACAAACAGAAAATAGTTTTAAAGAAACGATCTTAAAAGCTGTATCTCTTAAGCCTGACCGCTTAGTTACATTTTCTTATGCACATGTACCATGGGTCAATAAAAATCAACTTATTTTGGAAAAAGCTGGACTACCGTCAAGTGAAGTTAAAAGCCTTATTTATCAACAGACTAACAGTATAATGTCAGCTCAAGGGTATGTGCCAATCGGACTAGATCATTTTGTTCTACCGGATGATCCCCTTAATATAGCTTTAAATAATGGACTATTGCATCGAAATTTCCAAGGATATTGTACAAGAATGACTACCGGGCAAGTTTATGCTTTTGGTGTCACCGCTATTAGTCAGCTTTCAACTGCATATAGTCAGAATACGCGCAGCATTCCACAATATATTGAATCTATAAACAAAGGGAACATACCCGTGATGAGAGGATATCTTTTAAATTCTGAAGAGCAATTAGCCAGAGAAGTAATAACGACATTAATGTGCAATGAAAGACTAAACTGGTCGGAACTAGCACAGCTTATCAAAATTCCGATACCAGAAATAAAAAGTCGCCTAACATACGATGCTTCCAAATTAAAGGAAATGGAAGAAGATGGAATCATCACCCTAAGTCCTGAAGAAATCAAAGTAACCAAGAAGGGAGCACTTTATGTACGTAATGTAGCAGCAATATTTGATCCACTAATGCGAAACGGAAATACACTGCGCTTTTCGAAACCTGTATAGAAACAGAACTTATAAATAATAACTCAAAATGGATAAGAATGTTGAAGTAGTAGTCATTGGCGGTGGTATAACAGGATTAGTCACCACTTTCCTTTTAAAAGAAAAAGGAGTCAATGTCTTACTATTGGAGAAGGCAAATCGGGTTGGTGGGCAATTAAATACTATAGATGACGAAGGCTTTTTATTTGAATCCGGGCCAAATACAGGAGTAATTTCAAACAAAGAAGTATTAGACTTATTTCGCAAACTAGGAAATGATTGTACCTTACAAATTGCCCGTAAAGAAGCTAAAGTCCGACTTATTTGGAAGAAAGGATCATTCCGTCCACTGCCAAGCGGACTCTTAAGCGCCATATCTACGAACTTATTCTCTTGGCATGATAAAATCAATATTTTATTCGAACCATTCAGAAAAAAAGGAAAGAACCCGAATGAAAGTATTGCCGATCTAGTAAAACGAAGATTAGGAAAATCTTATCTAAACTATGCTGTTGACCCTTTTGTATCAGGAGTATATGCAGGTGATCCAAATCGTTTAGTTACCCGATTCGCTTTGCCGAAGCTCCACAGATTAGAGGATGAATACGGTAGCTTTATTCGTGGAGCAATTAAAAGGCGAAAAGCACTGGCTTCAGAGAAAGCACAAGGTATCTCAAAAGATGTTTTTTCCGTAAAAGGTGGATTTGGACAATTGGTAAAAGCACTCCAAAAAAAGATTGGCGATGAATTTATACAGCTTTCGGCAGGCTCCATAAAGTTAGAACCATCTTCAGATGGCTCTTGGGTGGTAACTTTAGGTTCTACAGAAAAAAAAATAACATCAAAAAAAGTAATAACTACTGTACCAGCTTATGCTTTACCTGATTTATTGTCTTTTATTGATACAAAAGAAATAGCCCCGATTTCATCTCTTACCTATGCTCCAGTTGTACAAATCGGCGTAGGGCTCAACAATAATAGCCGTGTTCCTCTTGCCTTTGGTGGATTAATACCTTCAATAGAAAAAGAAAAAATACTGGGTATTTTATTTAATTCATCATGCTACGACGACAGAGCACCAAAAGGAAAGGCATCACTTTCTTTTTTCCTTGGAGGAATGAAGCATCCACATTTATTAAACTTATCGGATGAAGAAATTATAAAGCTGGTAAAAACAGGACTACATCGAATGATGAAATATCCGGAAGATACTCCGATAGAGAAGATATATATTTTCCGGCATTCCAAAGCAATACCACAATACGAGGTTGATACAGAAAAACGTCTCGAAAAGATTAATCTGCTACAAGAAAAATACAAGGGACTTATTTTAGCTGGTGGCATTCGAGATGGAATTGGATTAGCCGACCGCATTAAACAAGCTACAGATTTAGCAAGTTTATAAGAAAGATTCTATAAAATAAGCCCTGCTTCCCACCAGGAAGAAGAGCTTTAACAAACAAAATAAGGATACCGCAATCTAAACTGTGTAGTAAAAAAAGTATTAACTTAACTAACGCCGTTCAGATTACGATCTCATATACTTTATAAAAGTTTGCTAAAAACGAGAAGCTGTCTACCAATAAGAGGCAGACAGCTTTCCAAAAAAGTAGCAATATTTTAACTAAAGCTATATTAGTCCAATTTATGAATAATAAGTCCCGAACGAAGTTTCGGTTCAAACCAAGTCGTTTTGGGAGGCATTATATTTCCTGTATCCGCAATATCCATGAGCTGCTTCATGCTAACCGGATAGAGAGCTAAAGCTATTTTCATTTCACCACTGTCCACCCTTTTCTTTAGTTCGCCCAAACCGCGTATACCGCCAACAAAATCAATACGTTTATCTGATCGAAGATCCTTGATTCCCAAAATTTCATCAAGAATAAGATTAGAAGATATAGTCACATCCAATACCCCTATAGGATCATTAT
>JADHED010002121.1_pt1 | contig 14645 bp, 11 predicted proteins | sample 8952041 | NCBI WGS metagenome assembly JADHED01 (sample SAMN16124423, study PRJNA663239) | bioreactor sludge metagenome | isolation source: sludge (control) | place: India:Bengaluru | collected 2018-09-08
CCTGTTTTATTTGAGCGTAACGCGTTGCCAGCTGTTTAAGACGCAACTCCAGTTGGGTCTTTTCAGCTTCAGGAAGCACACCTCCTGCGGGATGCTGTGACAGGCGTCTGAGTTGTTCTTCAGCCGGTATTGTTTGGTTAAATGACTGTATAGTCGAAAAAACTACCGATTTAAGCTCACTCACCGTGATATATTTTCCCTTCTGCTCATCCAGACTACTCAGCCGATGGCTCAGTTGCTGTAGCTTCATCATTCCCTGATACCAGCTGTTCATGGCCTCAGCAGGCAACGCTGCCGCGTTAAATTTTTGCTGCCACTGCACGGCAAGCGGCTTTGCCTCCTCCGGCCGCACCGTCTGGAGTTGCGCTAACAGCTCAAGGCTGTAGGAAATATTCCAGTCAGGGGGCAGCTTATCCAGTCGGGCAAGCTGCTGCTGCGTTTCTGTAATAAACGTGGGCGGTAAAGTGCCTCGCTGTGCTAATGCCTCTTGCTGAGCAGGTGTAAGCGCTTCAGGTAACGGCGCCAGCGAGGCAACAGCCTGAGTCGTTAAGGGATCGGGTCTGGACAGAAAGCCCCCTCCCCACGCCACGACGACGCAGACCACCAGCATAGAACACATCCCGGCGACAAAGGGCTTCCATGGTCTGACCGACCCGTGCGCTGTCGTAAGACCCTCTGCATCAGGCTGATTTTCCGGCTGCACAACATAGACCCATTTCACGTCGTCAACCGGTTCTGCCCTTTCCTGAGGTAATTCGCAACCGGGCATCATGCGTGCATTCAGATCTGATGCGTCATTACTGCTTTCCAGCCGTTCAGCATTCGAACGTATCATTGTTCGTAACGTATCGAACTGGCTTAGGTGTTTCAGTTCAAGACGCTGGAGCACCGCACTCAGCCGGGTAAGCAACGTTTCAGCACTGTAAAGCTCACTTAGATGGCTGTTGTTGAGTGGAAGCATACGCATGCGCTGCTGCAGTCGCTGGCTCAGGCCGGTAAGGATTTCCAGACGAGTATGTAGCGTCTTCGGCCAGAAAACGTCCCATTGATGGCTAATCAGGGCCTCCAGAATCGCCAGCCCTTCGTTCAGGCCAGCCAATCCAGACAGGTGAGTCCGGGCAAGGGTGTACCAGGCCGCAGTCTGCAACTCCACACCGTTTTGTTCAAACAGAGAGAGACAGCGTTTTTCGACATATTGCCAGTTTACATCCGGGCGAGCAGGATGCGTCAGCTTGCTGAGTTCATCGCGGAGAGTAGCGTAATCTGGCAGCGTGCGCGGGTCGCCGCCGGTTTTTAACGTTATATGTGTGGTCATCCTGGAGGGCCTGCATATCCGTGTGGTTAATTTCGTCAGTTGATGTGAGGGGCTATTTTGCGTTTAAAAGTGCAATGACTCAGAAATATCGCTATGGCAGCAGCGCTAAAATCAGACCGAAAAATACACCTTCATCAAATAGTTGTCCGGACCGGGATGAGGTATCAGGGGGAGTAAAGATCCAGCCATTTGCGTTCCCCACCCGCATGAACAGACGTCCTTGAGAAATCAACTTGTCCCCGGAATAGAAAGTCACCTCGACACAACCGGCGACGCCCTGTCCATACAGAAAGATCGGCATAAAGTTGACCGCCCGGCTGTCATAGCGCAAAACGATACCGGAAATCTCAAAAGCCCCGCCCTCCACCAGCAGATCCGGAACGGATACGGTCAGTGGCTCCACATTCAGTCCCGTATCCGTCAGCCACGCGTCCATTTGCTCCTGAAGCTGAGCCATCCGCTGGCGAAACTCTGCAATATCAGCCTGACTCTTGCTGATGGCAGGAACTGGTGCAGGTTGTCGTGCCTGCAACTTTTTCAGGAACTGTGATTTTACTGACATGATGTTATCAAACCTTATATACGGAGGGTCGTATCGAGATATTGTTGTTGCCTGAGATGCCTTAACAGGACCCGTCCTTCGGGCATAAACTCAGTCCCGTAGCGCACCAGACCAATCCCTTTAAGTTCAGCGTCAATGGCATAACGCAGTTCGCCGGGGACGTTCTGTTCCAGCAGGACAACGGTTATTTTTTTCAGGCGGGGTTCATACTTGAGCAGGACGGCAGATAATGTGCCCATCAGCTCATGGGCCGTTCCCGGCATGCCTTGCAGAATTTTGGTCATATCCGGCAGCCCGTAGTCTGGCAGATGCGACAGCGTACCGGCACGACAGTTGAGAACGCGCTGCATGTTATCCAGCACCGAGAGGATGACCTGATTTTCTTCACTGACCTGACTAAGGTTGAGTCCGCCTGTAAAATTTCCCGTTAACATTTCATACAGCGAAGGCGCGTTATGTCCGTAGGGCATCAGTCTTCCTTAAGCGGCTGTAGCGTCAGAGAGTTATCACCTGCTTCCAGGATACGTGGTTTATCCGGATCCAGGTCACTGCGTTTGATAACCTGCTTCCAGGCGTTGTTGTCCATATCCGGATGGCGGAAGAGCCCTACCACCGCGACAAACTGCGCCTTTTCTTCCATTGGCATATCAAGGTTTGCATCGCCACCCGGTTTCACCACGACATCACGACTGGCCAGCATGTCGTCTTTCAGAATGGTGCTATCATCCTGAAGCAACTGCTGATACACCGTCTTATCAAAGGTTTTGCGGTCTTTGAGCTGGTAAACCCTTATCACCACCGGCTGAGACAGCGAGTTACTTTCACGGGAGTCGGTGTTCAGCGCCTCACGTGCGGTGAAATCGAGGTGCAGCACCTTGATTTTTTTGTAGAACACGGCGTTAAACGCCGATTTAGTGCCATCGGTGACGCTCTGCGTCACCCCGCAGCCTGCCAGGCTGAATGCCAGCAGCGGTAGCAGCCAGCGCGAAGTCTTAATTGAATTTGTACGTAACACGTCGGTTTCCTTGTTGTGGTGTTGAGGGCTGCAGGCCGGTGTAATAGCCCAGTTCCGTCGTGAAGGTCTGCGGGATATCGTCCAGGAGATATTCGTCTTCCGCGCCCAGCACGCCATTCATCCCCAGCCAGAAGCGACCTTCACCGAGCGGCGGCGCAGCCAGCAGGCAGGTCCGGGTGGTCAGAGTAATTTTTGCCTTAAAACGCCACCCGAGATAAACCCGCAGCATCACCAGAAAGTCCTGATACAACAGACCGTCCGGTTTCCAGCCCTGCGCTTCCTGTTCGTTATCCGTCGTGAGCGCAATCAGCAGTTGACTGCTGGCATCCATCGCTTCGTCACCCAGAGGCGTATTGCCATCAAGCAGAAACTCTTCGTCACCGTAAAAACCCAGCGGCCTTTCAATCTCTACAGGCCGGAGACAATACGGACTCACCTGCACCGTCGTATCGGGGGCCAGCAGGCGCACCAGTGCCTGCATCCCTTCCTGAGTTTTGCCCGGCTGCTGCAGCACACCCAGTAGCGCCAGAAAGCGGGACACTGGCGTGGCTATATGATCCGCAGTGCCCGGTATTCCCAGACCAACCAGACCCAATAACGACTGCGAAATGCTGTCGGTACCGCCGGGCTCAAACGTGGCCGGATACGAGTATTTACGCCAGACGCGGTAAAACTGCGTCAGGATGCGATGACTGAAAATATCCAGAAACCCCTGCAGCGCCTCATGTCCTTCCCGGCGCTGGGAAATGTCATCGAGATAGGCGGTCGGTAGAGGCGAATCAACACCGTACATCCCCATAAAGGTCGTGCGGATAAGCGGTGGCCTGCTGTCATCATCCTCGTCATACTCGACAGCCTTCAGTTCACTGGCCGGGAACCCCATTCCAGGGTGCGGCGCAAAGCGTACCGGGTCATCCGCAGGATGGCTGGTAGAGCCCATCAGCGGCCTGTCCGGATGGCGCTTCTCCAGTAGCTGGCATAAACGATAAAAGTTTATGCGGTGAAGATCGGCCTCCAGACGCGGGGTCAGCCGGGAATGCGGCGGTTGTGCTTCTCTTCCCATTCCAGGCGCTCTCCGGTCGGTTGCAGAATAATAATCAGGCGGTTAAACAGATAGATATCGGTGTACAGTGCAAAGAAGCGGCTCAGCATCTCGCCGAACAGACAGATATCGCCGCGCCCGGCAAAGCCGTTGCTCTCAAGCGTCACCTCAATCTGCACCCCGCGCACCAGATATCCCTGCTCAAAGCGTTCCGTTTCACTGTGCTTCACATCGATAATCGCCTCCAGACGACGGCGGTTCATCTCGCTGTCGGTCCACTCATACAGCGCCAGGGTGCCGCGCAGCACGTCGGCGTTGTCCATCATCGACAGGAACCCGCTGCCGAGGTGGCTCAGCACGCGCCAGTGGAAACGGTCCTGCGCCGGGGGATAACAAGGCAGCGTCGGCGCACACAGGTTACGCACGGCGATACTGGCTGAAGTGGTTTTCATCACTGTATCGAGCACGGTACTTTGCAACGCTCTGCGAGGTAGTTGGCCATTGGTGCCGGTTAGCGTCAGCGACAGGCTTTCATCCTCCGGCACCGTGTGGTTATCAAACGCTTCCCCGCCGAGGATAAGCCAGGTGTTATGCAACCCCGACGGGCCACGGCGCACGCGGGTGTGATAGTAATATTCCGGGGCTTCATGGCGCATCATTCCGCCCTTGTGGCGGAAGCTTGAAAATGGCACGTAGGTATGCTGGCTCGATGACATCACCGAATCCACCGCATATATCTCGGTGTGGCCATCCTGCACGCGCATCGGGCGCAGCATGTATTCGGTCTGCAGGGAGTTTAGCGTCAGCGGGTCAGATTCCAGCGGGAACAGGTTAATCACCGGCACACAGTTCAGGCGCAGATGCTTTTCGGTAAAGCTGAAATCATGCTCCCAACGCTCTGCCAGCACCACGTCGATTTCAAACCATGGGAGCTCAGCCGGAAAGGCCACTGTCTCCAGCCCGCGCAGGCCGGTGAACATGAATTTCTCGCGGAAGGTGAAATACTCCAGCAGCAACTGGTAGCCGCTGAAACTGCTGTCTCCCTTCGGCCACAGCCTGTCATCATCACCAAACCCCAGTGCGGTGAAATACCCGTCCATCGGTCTTCTGTCCGTGTCACCCGGCATGCGCAGCCAGAGACGGGCCGTGTTCATGGTAAAGGCTTCATGCATGGCGCAGGCCAGCGGTGCGTCAGCATTGAAGTAAAATGGGATCTGGCTGAGATCGACACGGCTCCAGTCGGCAAGGAGGCTGCAGTTAAAACGCAGGCTGATGACCGAACGCCCGTCAGGGTCAGTCGACAGGCGGGCCTGCTCCAGCGCCAGCGGCTGAAGGGTCATCTCTCTGGTGGTGGTGTACCGACAGCGCGTGCCCTTCTCACCGATCGGCCTTGAGTTCACCTCAAAGCCTTTGACGATACGCATCGACTCTTTCATTTCGCGCCAGTCAGGGGTGAACTCCACCACTGACATCGACGGAATGGTACGAAGATAATGCGGCCACAGCAGGCTGACCAGCCCTTCGGTCAGTTCAGGCAGGTCGTCATCGAGCTTTTCACGCAAGCGCCCCATCAGGAAGGCAAAGCCCTCGAACAGGCGTTCAACATACGGGTCGCGCGCTCCGGCTTTATCAAGGTTGAGCATTGCTGCCTGCTCGGGGTGAGCACGGGCAAACTCTTCACCGGCTTCCAGCAGGTAGCGCATTTCAGCGTCGTAATAACGCAGGGTTAAGTCGTCCATAAAAAACCTGAATTTAGGAATGTTAAAGGTAGCCAGGCGTTTTTATCCGCAAAGCACCGCACTGCTTGCCGGGTCGAGCGCAATCAGACCGGCAAGAAGCTGGTCCATCTCAGGCTGAAGACGTGATTTATCGGTTTCACTGCGTGTAGCTTTCATGCGTAGCAGTCTGAGGCGACGGGATTTCACTTCAAATAACAGCGCCGGTGTCCACTGCGTGAGGGTGATTGACCGTGCGGCGCTATCGAGTTCACCCAGCAGATGCAGGGCCAGCTCATTTTTACCCTTTTGCTCGGCTATGCGGGCCATCAGCAGGCGCAGCAGCCATTTGTCTTTTGTAGAGTCGCAACCTGGACGGGTCTGGAGCCAGTGAAGGGTGGCATCCAGACCGTCAGTGTCCGCTTTATCCAGCGCTTCCGGCTCGAGGAGCAGGATATTGTTATCTGTCTCACCAGCAGCACTGACCGGCTCATCCCGCCAGTTGGACAAATCGTCCAGCACGCTCTGATTTATCCAGTTGAGCGTGGCCTCATCGGCAAACGGCGTTCCGTCATTAAAGGCCAGCGTTTCAAGTCCTGTGAGACGGCTCAGCAGCCCTTTCAGATCGGCGATGATGATATCGGCCAGCACATCGTGCCCCAATTTCACAAGAGCCTGGTGGATATACCACTGCAAATCCAGCCAGAGGTGATTAGCGCCACGCGAGAAGGTGCTGTCCGCCTGCTCCAGTATCTCCAGCCAGCTCTGCTGCAGGTACAACCGTTTAAGCATGGCCCGCTGGTCAGCCCGCGGTGGTTCGATACGTGTTTTCCCTTCGGCATCCGGTGCAGGGATCGCTCTCAGCGTGTCATGGCGCAGGCTTTTCATCAGCCGGTGTGCGGCAAGCCAGCCATCGGGCTGCTCGCGCAGATATCCCGTCAGGGTACGGGCCTGGGCCAGCAAATCCTGACCGGAGGTGATGCGGTTCAGAACCGGCGCATCTGACTCAGTTGCATGCGTAAAGGGCTGTGACTGCGCCTTATTCCCTGCGTTCTGCGGTACCACGGCATCCACACCACCGGCCTTCATCAGGCGAGACTCCAGCCCGCTGTACAGGGCATTCAGCTCTGGGCGTGATGCTTCCGGCTCTGACTCCAGACGGGTACTGATGAGCAGCAAGGCTCCGGCGGTACGCTGTGCATCCTCGCGGATGACCTCCGGAAACAGTGACAGACTGTCCAGGACACGGCTACCGGCGAGCCATTCCAGTGCAGCCTTGCGGCTTCGGTCCCGCTGCGGGTGAAGCAGCATGCCGTAGCGCTGCAATAATCCGGCAAGCAGTTCAAGCCCTTCGGCAAAGCCGGCTTCGCCATCCTGGTGCAATCGCGCCCAGCAGTAATAGGTCGCAATACGGATGTCTTTGGCCGTGGTGGTCAGTAACTTTTCAGCAAGCGTGCATATCAGATCGGTATCAATACCAGAGAGCTTATTAACCTCTTCGCGGATACGCTGAAAATCATCGTCATATCCCGGGTCTTCCCCGGTCGGACTGGCTACGCTTACCGGAGCAAGCCAGGGCTGCCAGTTATCCGTGCGCGTCTGCGCCTGTTCACGCAGCTGAGCATCGTCAGCCTGACAGGCGATAACCAAATTCTGCAATGTGCTCATTATTCGACGCCCTCCATGTCATTGTTTTCCGTATTAGCCATCAGCGCCTGAGCGGTGGCCGCGCTGTCGACACTGAATATGTGATCCGGCAGCGTGAAACCACGCAGATCCAACAGCGCCAGCGGGCCTTTTCCGAGTTGTGAGCGCAGCACCCACTGCAGGGTGCGACCATCCGGTGCAGTAAAGCTCATCATCCACTGGCTGCGGTCCAGCTGCTGACGCTTGCTCAAGTCCAGCCAGCGGATAAAGCCCCAGGTCCCGCTGTAATCCCCGAACAGACGCGCACTGGCGTTGACCGTGGTCCATGTCAGCATCGTTCCCGGTTTGTAAGTCTCTCCCGGCCAGCGGAAGCTTTGCCAGTCGGCCATCTGGTTGAAGTAGTGCAGCTTTTGTCCATCAATGGTTAGCTGCGTCTCCACCACCTGTGGCACAGGACGCGCCTGCAGCTCAAAGCTGATGCCCTGACTACCATCGGTGAACAGGATGTCTGACAGCTGGCTCAGCTGGTTAATGGCCCGCAGGAAGGCCGGGTTAAAGTTCAGTCCCTGGCTGTTGACCTTATCCGGTACCCACTGGCTGCCCTCTTTGTGCAACACACCGTTGAGCTCTGTCGACAAGAAGCGCTCTATCCGTCCACTGTCCTTACGCACAAATTCAGCCAGCATCGGTAAAGAGGCATCGCTTTTGCTGGCAGCAAACGGGAAACGGCCGTCAAAGGCAGTTTGCCAGTTCGCGACAACCGAGCGGCTCCATTTGTCATTCAGACTGGCTGCCGACGGCTGAAGCACGGTCTCCCAGGCCTGGGTCAGCGGCTGCACAAACATTGTGCTGCCAAATCCGCTCCACTCCTCGCCAAGACTTGCCGAAATCAGGCTGCCGTATTGCTGAGTGTCGGTGAGGTCCACGCTTTTGCCCTGGAATACGGTCTGCGCCAGGGTCTGCATCATTGCCTGCGGGTCAGAAGCGCTGGCTACCTGCTGCAGTCGCAGACGCACGCGGGTGATACGGGTCAGATACGTCTGCAGGCTCAGGGAGTTGTCCGCCGACATGACGTTGCTGCCGTTGTTTTTGCCCAGCAGCTGAAGCAGCGGGCCGAAGGTCTCATCCAGCGGCCCCTGCGGCCCTGACGCAGACTGGTCAATCACGGGTTTGTCCTGTCCGCCGACCAGGTCTTTAGCTGATTTGATGATGGAATCCGATAGCGCTTCGCGTTGCTGGCCGGTCTGCCCCTGCCAGGCGAGGGTATTCATCAGGGCAATCAGTGGCGACTGCCGGACGTCACTCATCAGCGTCAGCTGGTCGGTAACATCCGCAATGTTGTCTGCCGGGTTAAGTTGCAGGCTGTTGAGGAAACTCAGCCAGCTGCCGGCAAAATCGGTGAAGTAACGTTGCGTCAGACGGGCTTTCAGGGCTTCCGGTGACAGGTCCGCCGATACGGCTTTACGGGAATCGCTCAGCACCCAGTCGATTTCATCCCGGCGAGAATTCGCGGCCTTTTCGATGGCCTGCTGAATGCCGCCCTCCCAGGCCTGACGGGTGAACATTCCCGGTACCACCTCGTCGGTGGTGAACAGCCTGCGGGCATCAGTACCGCTGGTCATGTCTTCCAGAGACACATCGGCCAAGTTACGGCGCACGGATTTGAGCATGTTCTCATACAGCGTGCTTTCCGCGTTGCGCCGTCCTATCTGCTGCAACAGGACCTGGCGGGTCTGGCTGACCAGCTGCGCATCCGGTGTGATTTTCCACTGTGGCTGCGCGGGCAGTTCGGCGATATAGAACGCCCACAAATCCGGTGCCAGGCTTTGCCACAGGCTGGCTGAGATGCCCATCTGCGTCGGCTGCACGGTTTTCATGGTCTGCGCGTAAAACGCACCGTCGGCTTTATCCGGCCGGGCCATCATCAGCCAGGCTTTCAGCTGGTCATAGCCCGGTTTCGCCAGCTGTGCCCGCTGGTCGCTGCCGGGAGCCGAGTTTGCCAGCGCGCTGAGTTTTTGCGTAAGCGCCTCGTTCGCCGGGTCGCGTATCAGGCGGTTGTTCGCCACACCATACCAGGGCAGCATAGCGTCGAGCAGTTGCAGGTTATGGTCAAGCCCGAAGCGCTGATACCATGGCGTGCCCTCCTCAGCATTATGCAGCAGGCGACCGGCGTCGTTTCGCAGGTTATGGAGTGCCGTCAGCTGGTAGTCCGATACGGAAGGGTGCTCCACCAGGGCACGGGCCTGCTGCGCAACTGAGACTATCTGTGACCGGTTAACCGCAAACGACAGCAGCGTCCCCGCGGCCCAGACGCCAGTAAGAGCCATTAACGTCCAGGCGAGCGTCCTCTCCCACGCCATGCCGACACGGCGGCCACGTACGCGGGCGCAGTCGTCAACGATACCCTGCCATGTCACTGGCAGGGTCAGGGCATGGCACTGTGATTCAGGGATATATTTCTCCGTTCCGGCAGTTTCCTCTGACGTCTCCGCGGGTTGCTTCCCCGGCAGGCTGAACATCAGGCCCCGCAGCGGAACACGCTGCTGAGAGACAGAGAGCCATGGCAGCAGTTGCTGAGCCCAGCGGGTGACAGCGCCGTCTTTGAGGTGCTGGCCCAGGCGCAGCAGGAAGTCGTGGCGGTTGTTTTCCGCGACCTGACTCATCCCCTGCGCCCGCAGGGCCGGCAGCATCAGCTCAAGCTGGCGGATAACATCGTCTTCTTTTGCGCGCAGTGGAAAGCTTGCCCCCACTGGCTGCTCAGGACGTGTGGCCTGTGACCATTTGCTGTCGCACAACTGCCACAGCCAGACCGGTGCGGAATAACGGAGAAGTTCGCTGATTTTTTCCAGCCCGCGTAAATCGTTGTCACTGATTTGTGGCGTCAGGTTAAACGACGGCGGCATGACGCGGACAATCGCGTCCAGCGGACATCCACGACGCAGCCTGCGCAACGCGGTGTATTTTTCCTGGTCCGGTTCAGCGGTCAGGCTCCCGCCGTAAATCAGAACGGTACGGCTGCCTTCAAGCCACTGCTGCTGTTGCAGGCCGGGAACCAGTTGCTCTATCGCGGCTTCGTCGCCGGTGATCAGCAGCAGGCGGACTTTGCGGTGCCATAAGAGGTGGTAACGACGGTGGAGGTAGGTTCTGAGAGTCAAACATTCGGTCCGGTATGTATTATCCTTTTTCTTTTCCGCCTGAGCCGTTGATTCTTTTCCGGTTGAAGCAGCCTTAACAGCTTTATAGTTCTTCTCACCGAACAGGCGAGTGACAATAAAAAAAAGAATAATAAATAACACCAAACCGCCAGTCAGCAGCGCACAGGTGAAAAGCCAATATCCTTGCTGTACAGAGCCATCCATCACTCCCAGCGTTTCGGGAGAGAATTCAAGTAACCAGAAAACTGTCGTTCCCACTACAAAAAGAAACAAAAGAATCAGCCATAGCTGGAACGTAGTATTTTTAAATATTGCAAAAAGACGCGTCACTTCAGTGCACTCCGATCAAGAAGCTGATGGCAGTTTTATCAGTCGTGGGAAAACAGGAACCGAAAGTGAACTCACCGGTTCACAGACAATGGATAATGCTGGGGAGTTATTTCGCTACAGGGCAAACAATCATAAACCAGGGAAGTATGCTTTCGTCGGGAACATACATAACAAGCTGTGATGATTCAGACTGTCCAGCCCGGTCAGCAGCAACAGCTATCGCAAGCCAGGGTGAAACATTCCTCGTCAGTCCCGTTTTTAAATCAATATCACAAGGTTGTCCGGCAACAGGGAATCGAACACCAGCGGTTGAGAGCAAGGCGGTTGCTTTATTGCTGGCACCCGTGCCCGTTAACCAGATGTGTTTTATCTCTTCTGGAGTAGTCTCTCCCCAGTGTAACGCCTGCATAAGCGCACTACTCATCTCCTGCGTAGTCTTCATCTGTTCAGGTCGATGGACCTGAGCCACAACGTTCCGGTTGACCTCTGGTGTTTCAGGTGAATTCATCAATAGTGCTGCCGCCGCTTCCCCGGTACCATCCATGGTTTTTTCCGTAAGATTCAGGGTAATGACCAGCAGGGTCTGCATCACATCTGGTCTATCAAGCCACGCATCAATCGCCTGTAATCCTTCCCCACTGATAAAAGTAATATTAAAAGGGAAACCAATGCTGTTTTGCACCAATTGCTGTATCGTACCGCGTTCTTCGGGTGATAAAGATATATCCGGGCTGAACTGAAATAACACAGCAAGAGGGGACTTTTGGGGTATGCGTTGAAACGCGTTTTGTAGCGCAGCCTCCGTCAGCAATGAATTTATCCGTTCTTTCACTCTCACCAGCACAGGTAATCCAACATCGCTAAAACTGGCGTGGCGGATAAGCAGCTCGCCAGTCTCGTCCACCTTTGTAGGCAATATAATACCTTCAGGTATCTGCATCTGTTGCGAAATGGATGCAGACGAAATGACATGCGGCAGGTGAACAACGTAACCTAACATACCGAGACTACGCTGACCGTACCGAATATCCTGAGCAAGATCCCACTCCCTGGCCGCATCCCAGCCATCTGCCAGCCATTCTCCGGCAAGAAAAATCAGCCAGCGAAACGCAAATGCAACCCCACCGACAACCGAGGGGATTCCAAGAAAACAAAACCAGAACGTAGCCGTATGAGTGGGCACGCTGGTAGGCCAGATATAGGCCGTGATCCCCGCTCCGGCCACAATAAGCACCATCAGGAACATCACCCAGCGCTTAAAAGAAGGTGCGGCTTGTCTTTTTGCACGAGCTGGAATACAGGAGAGATCAACAGGCATTATTTACTCGTGGTTGCATTACTTAAAGAAGCGATCAGTGTGCATCCACAGGTACATTTGTATCCATGAAACGCAACTGGTACACCATTATCTTTCATCGTTGGATGCCCTTCAGCGATAAAAGAAGGGCTGTGGCCTAATATCGGGCAACTGACCGGATCGCCTTTACGCGCCACACCAATACCGGCAAACTTCATTTTTTTTGAGCCATCCATAACCAAGCCGCCTCCGGTGGTTTTATCACCGATGCGTATGATACCTTTCATCTTTATTCCCTGTTATTTGCTGATGGTTTCCTGAAAAGATTCCGCCACGGATGCTCAGGATTACCAGAAGCATCGACAAGATAAGGGTCATCTTTATCAAACCGGCACAGTGACTCAATACTCTCCGGCCAGACGGGTACCCTGCTTGTCACCATCGCCAGGTAGCGCGGAACGCTGAAAATAAAGGCCAGCACAAAAAGGAGCGGAAACAGAAATAACGGTGCGCCGTTAAAGCCGGATAAAAGATAGAGCAGACCAAAGCGATAGCCTTCGCGTTTTTTTGCGATGGGCAGGCAAAAATCAACAACCCCAACGACGGACTCAGGCCCTTCCTCCATGTAACGCCGGACAAACTCCCAGTGCCTTTCAAGCTGTTTCCTGTCCGAATGCGTGGCCGGCAGACAGAAGGTGTCAATCACGGTTTCATTATCATCCGCCAGCACATGACCGCTGATGTAGTAGTCTTTGTTCGCATCTTTTCTGTGGCTCAGTCCTGTGGTGAAAAAAACGCTATCCCAGGGAACGCTGTAGGCTGAACCATTTAACCGGAATACGTGCACCAGTCTGTTCTTTCTGTCAAAGCGAATGGGGTAATGTGTCCAGGCAAACCATTCAGTTTTAAGGACTTTGAATGTCATTATTATGGTTGGAATACAAATCAAACTCATCGACAGAAACATTTTTTCACTCGTCGAGAATTTCCAATCAATATAGGGAACACTCTTAATTATCACGGCAATATAGAGCAATGAAAATCCCATAAAAGCAAATGCAGCGATTAAACTAAGAAATCCTTTTGCTGAGTAATATTTGTCAATCAACTCCAGATAGTGAGAATTTAGTGTTATCACTTTCATATCAGGAACCAAAGATTGTCCATCCAGTTCAGTTGTCTGGTGTTGTTTTAGCTGATGCCCTCTCTCTTCATCATTAAGAGTTCGGTTTAATTTAAACTTAGGAAAAAGACCGTAATAATCCATTTACCCCTCCACTCCCAGGGCTAACTTAAGCTCATCCATTTCCATTTTCATGGTTGGCCATATAGGCAGTTCGGCAGCCTCTATCATCTTATATTTTTCTTGTTCCACCTTCGGATCATCTATATCAACAGGTATTCTTCGCCATAAGCATTGCACCAGCCATTTTTGAATGTTATCGCGATTCTGAAATGCCAGATAAATTGCTGTACCAATTAAAAACACAACTGCAATAAACGTTCCTACGACAGGTATAGCGGCAACTACTGCCACAGCTAACCAGACACCAGCCGCTGCGGAAAGACCGTAAGCAATAGCCAGGCCTGTATGTCCCTTATTAAATTCGTTAAGGGCATGATATAAGTCATATCCCACAGCAATCACACCTGCCACCACGCCTAACGCTTTCCCCAGGTAACCAAACACCCATCTACGAAAGGTTTCAGAGCTGAAAACCCGGAGCCTCGACGCAGCATTGGCAAATAACCGAAACTGTTTAATACCGGTCTCGATAACGCCTAATGTCGTGCTTCCAAGACCTAATACGCCCGCCCAAAATCGGGAATGCGCTTCTCCCTGATCGGCAGTGAGCGTTTTTTTATTGTGAATATCAGCAGAAATAAAAAGTGCTGCAACCTGAAGAATCCCGGAACATACCCCCAATGTAAATGGCATAGCCTGTCCGGCTTTTGTGACTCCACGCTGGACAGCCCCCTGCCAGCGGCTAAATTGCTGAGCTTCAACATCTGCCGAGGTTCGAAGTAATTTACTCAATGCAATAGCACGCTCTTTGGGTGGCAGCGATGCCATCTCGTGTACTTTGTCAATATCAACCATGACCAGAAATTTTTTTGTTTCCTCAACTTCCATTGGCAACCCGTCGATTCTGAGTCGTCTTAACTCCCGTCTAACATAATGTCGTAAGCTGTCTTTATTTGCTCTGCTGTCCAGTCCGCTTTCCTTAGCCAGTTGCGTGACCACTTCAGAAACAAACTCTTTATATTTCCCTGTTTTTTCTAAAGGAACCAGTGCTTTATTTGTTATTGCACCCATCGCAACTAAACAGCCGTAGACTTTGTTTGATTCTAATGCCTGTACGATCTGTTTTGTTAATATTCCTGAAAGTAACCCAATGAATATTCCTGCCACACCGGCAGCATTATCACGCATTTTTTCGATACCATCTTTAAAGGCATCGGCGATCCCATTCCAGGGAATGGCAAACCAGTCCGAAAAGCCTTCAGTAGCTTTAGGGAAGGTGCGAATAAGCGGGGAAATTCTTCTCGGCTGACTCAGTCATTTC
>JADHED010002124.1_pt1 | contig 14638 bp, 11 predicted proteins | sample 8952041 | NCBI WGS metagenome assembly JADHED01 (sample SAMN16124423, study PRJNA663239) | bioreactor sludge metagenome | isolation source: sludge (control) | place: India:Bengaluru | collected 2018-09-08
GCCTCAGCAACATCTTCCAGGCTTTCTGTCTCAACTTCAACCGTGTATTGGGACCCATAGTGCTCACGGACCAGCTGCACGGCCCTTTCTATGCTCCCGGCCGCTCTGATGTGATTATCCTTTATCATGACCATATCATAGAGACCCATGCGATGGTTGACGCCGCCACCGCTTTTAACCGCGTATTTATCGAGTTTCCGGAAGCCCGGCAAGGTCTTCCTGGTATCCAGGAGCTGTATGTTCGTGCCGGTCAACGTCGAAACAACCTTCGCTGTGCGCGTTGCTATGGCGGTCATGCGCTGGATAAAATTAAGCACGATCCTTTCGCCGGAGAGAACGCTGATCGTCGGACCTGCCACCGTCATGACCCTATCATTTTTTCGGATTGTATCCCCATCCCGCACCAGAGGCGTCACCGACACCTTGGGATCAATGATTTCATATACGATCCGGGCCACATCAGAGCCGCAAAAGATGCCCACATCCTTGGAAGCTATGATACCGTAAGCAATGTCACCTTTATTAAAAATTGCCTGCGACGTAATGTCTCCGCCGCCGATATCCTCTGCGATGGCAAGACCCACCAGTTTCTCAATATCGCTCTTCTGTATCGTTTCACTCATGGCATAACCCTGGCTGATTAATATGCAAATATTCCACCATGCTTTTCTACTTTATCAATACTATACTATTCATGAAAAATCATTACAATACGATCCGATTATGCTTCAGTCTTCTCAAGGAGCTCTATTTTCTTTTCAATATCGAGCATCTGGTCGCGTAATACCGCGGCTTTTTCGAATTCGAGATCATCCGCCGCCTTGAGCATTTCATCACGAATGGAATCCAGCGCCTCTTTCAGTTTCTTTACATTGTTGCTCTGGTAGGCCGCTCCGTATTCGGCGACCATATCCGCGTAGCGGCTTTCATCATGGTACTCGCGCTCTATGATATCAACGATATCCTTGGTGATGCTCTCCGGTGTTATGTTGTGCTCCCGGTTGTAATGTTCCTGGATCGTCCTCCGACGATTCGTTTCATCGATGGTCCGGCGCATTGAATCAGTCATGGTATCAGCATAGAGTAGCACCGTGCCGTTTATGTTTCTCGCCGCGCGGCCGGCGGTCTGAATGAGGGAGCGCGTCGAGCGGAGGAATCCTTCCTTGTCAGCGTCGAGGATCGCGACCAGCGAAACCTCAGGCAGGTCCAGCCCTTCGCGAAGAAGGTTGATTCCCACCAGGCAATCGAACAAGCCGATGCGGAGGTCCCTGATGATCTCAACGCGCTCAATGGTATTGATTTCCGAATGGAGATACTTCGCCCTGATCCCCACTTCCTCGAAATATCTGGTGAGGTCCTCGGCCATCTTTTTCGTGAGCGTAGTCACCAGCACCCTCTCGTGCCGTCCGGCGCGCGTATTGATCTCGCCGATCAGGTCGTCCACCTGGGTTTTCGCCGGCCTGACCTCGATCACCGGATCGACGAGACCAGTGGGCCGTATGACCTGCTCAACGACGTTTCCGCTTTTTTCGAGCTCATATTCAGCCGGAGTGGCGGATACGAACACCACCTGGTTTATCATCTTCTCGAACTCCTCGAAATAGAGGGGCCTGTTATCAAGGGCCGAAGGGAGCCTGAAACCGAATTCGACCAGGTTCGTCTTGCGCGCCCGGTCTCCCTCGTACATACCCCGCACCTGCGGCACGGTCACATGGGATTCATCGATGAACATCAGGTAGTTGCCCCTGAAATAATCGAGGAGGCACGAAGGCCGCTCCCCGGCCTTGCGGCGGGAGATGATGCGCGAATAATTCTCGATCCCGCTGCAATATCCCATCTCAGCGAGCATCTCCATGTCATACCTGGTCCTGCTTTCCAGCCGCTGCGCCTCGACGAGCTTGTTCAGTTTTGTAAGCACCGCCAGGCGGGACTGGAGCTCTTCCTCTATGAGGCTGATCGTTTCTTTCATTTCATCCATGGATGACACGAAATGCTTGGCCGGATAGATATAGCATTCCTTTACTTTTCCAATGACAGCCCCGGTGACCGGATTGATCCGGGATATACTTTCTATCTGGTCGCCGAAAAATTCGATCCGGTACGCCTCCCTCTGCAGATAGGCAGGGAATATCTCCACAACGTCGCCGCGGGCCCGGAAGGTGCCCCTGATGAAGGATATGTTATTACGGTCATAATAGATCGATACCAGCCGCCTGAGCAGGTTGTCCCGCTCCATTTCATCTCCGGTATGAATTCGTATGTGGGACCGGTCAAAATCCTCGGGAGTGCCCAATCCATAAATGCACGATACCGAAGAAACCACTATGACGTCATTCCGTTCAAGGATCGACGAGGTGGCCTTAAGCCTCAGCCGGTCAATCTCGTCATTTATGGAAGCGTCCTTTTCGATATAGAGATCCGACGACACAACATAGGCCTCAGGCTGATAATAGTCGTAGTACGAAACGAAATATTCCACGGCATTGTCAGGAAAAAATTCTGAGAATTCCCTGTAGAGCTGCGCCGCCAGAGTCTTATTGTGGGTCAGCACCAGGGTCGGCATCCTGACCTCTTCAATGACCTTGGCCATGGTGAAGGTCTTTCCCGATCCGGTGACGCCGAGAAGGGTCTGAAATTTCTCGCCCTTGCGGATACCCGCGATAAGGTCATTGATCGCCCTTTCCTGGTCCCCGGAGGGCTTGAATCGTGATACTACGTTAAATTCCGCCATACTATCTCACTATTCTTCCCTGATAATATCCATGAAAACATTGACAATAGAAGGATCAAAAAGAATTCCGCCATTTGATTTCATGAAGCCGGTTGCATCATCCCGCTGTAATCCCTTCCGGTAGGGCCTGTCAGCGGAGATGGCGTCCCAGACATCGGCCACGGTAATTATCCTGCTCTCAAGGGGTATTTCGTCGCCTCGGCGGCTCTCCGGATAACCCCCTCCGTCCCAGTGCTCATGGTGATACAGAATCCCCGGCACTATTTTATTATACGATGGAATATCCCCTATGATCCGGGCCCCTATGCCGGGATGCTCCTTGATGACGGCATATTCCTCGGCGGTGAGCTTCCCCGGCTTGTCAAGGATGAGTTCGGAAACGGCAATCTTGCCGATATCATGGAGAATCGCCGAAAAGGTGACTGTCCGCACGATCTCTTCGGGCATGCTCAGCCGGTACGCGATCTTTTCCGAATAGGTGGCGACCCGTTCGCTGTGACCCGCTGTCCATTTTGACTTCGCGTCTATCGAGCGCGTGAGGGCCAGAAGGATTCCCACCAGGAGCTGTTCCTTCTCCTCAAAGGCCCTGATGCTCTGGAGCGCGATCCCCACCTGGTCTGCCAGCATGGTAATGGATTCCATCTCACGCGGTGAAAAGCCATTCTGTTCATCTCTTGCCAGCACCAGGGAGCCAAGGTACTGTTCCTCCATGTAAACCGGGACATTGATCCCGGTTCCGCGTTTACTGCCCAGGAGCCCTTCCATGACCTCGCGGTATTGCGATCCTTCATCCTGAAGACTGAATTGCCTTATTCGCTCCATTTCCTTCCGGTCAATGCTGTTAAAAGGCACGAAAGGTTTTTCCGCCAGAAGCCCCTCCACAGGGTCCTGATAGCGCGAAAGCAGGTCGAAGCCTTTCTTTTCATCATTGTACAGCGCCATTGCTATGGAACTGCTGTTAAAGAGGGATGACACCAGACCAATGACCCTCTCCAGCAGATCGCTCCTTGAAATCGATGAAAGAACGGCCTTGTCAATCTTATTCATGGTTTCCATGGTCTTCATGCGATGTTCGATTTCCCGGACATGGCCGTCAATCTTGTGAGTCATGGTATTCAATGATTCAGAGAGAACGCCTATCTCATCACTCCTGTCCATGGTGAACTGGCGTCCCGTAACGCCGGCAGCGCGGTCCCGCGCCACCTCCGAAAGCATCTTTATCGGCCTGGCGATGCGGTAGGCAAAGATTTTCCCGAGAACAATGGATATCACGAGCAGCAGAGATGCAAAGATGACAATCCGATGCACATTCTTTTTGATGAAGGATGCCAACCCTTCCCGGTTCATTTCCAGGTTCACGACATAAGCGTACTTCGCTTTCCGAAGAGGCAGGAGAAACATTATGGAAACACGATCGCTCTGCCCGAAAAAGAGGCGCGAGGAATGGAATATTCTCTCCTTGAGGGTTCTGTTCAAATGATGCACTTCAGAGGAGGGCGCCGGCTCTTCCCTGAAAACAGAATTGGCGTCGCTGTATATTCTTTTCCATGAATGTCCCCGGCGATCGTGATAGTAGATAGTGGGCTTGATTGTCCCGAATGTCGAAAATGATGTTTTCAGGACGAGATTGTATAACCTTGTCAGATCATCATTCCTCTTGTTTATCAGCTCAAAAATAAAGTCCTCACCCTTGGTGCCGGTTATTTCCTTGAATATCGGCACAGCGGTTTCATAGGCCATATCGATTTCTCTTTGAGTGGAGCCTATGGTATAGAGAATAAAGGTCACGTATCCGATGACAATTCCGAATATGACAAAATAAAGGGTTATCTTTATCCCCAGGGATACTCGGATACGCTGGATAATGAATTTTGCTAACGTTCTCATGGGCTGCATCATACATCAGTATGATATGTTTTGTTATGACAGAGATATAACTTTTTCAAGATTTTTTAAAAATCTTTTCTGCATCAGCCTGTTCCGGACAAAGGGGGTCTTATTGATCATGATTTCCATTGAATGAAAAAGAAGAACCAGTACTGGATTTCCATAGAGTCTGGTCATTTCCTTGATTACCCTTTTCTGCTCCCACACGGTCATGTGGGTGGGCCTGAGCCAGTTGTAAAAGAGCCAGTTATCGGGTAAAAACCTTCCCATGATGCCGAACCTTTTTCCAAACACCGTCACCGGATATTCCATAATGCCGGCACTCATGCTTTTATCAGCGGCCGCATACAAGTCGCCACTGCTGATCCAATAGGGCTGCAGGGGAGCACGGCTGTGATCAGGGCCGCCGATCCCTGACCAGTCGATGCCAGGCGTAACCGAGCTGTCGTAGCGATACCCCAGGTCATGGAGTATCCGTATTGTGTCAAGGTCTGCTCCATAGCGCGCCGCCCGGTACCAGATTGGACGAACTGAAAGCCTCTTCTCAATTAATTCGGTCAGGTTTTTTATTTTGGCATGTTCTGTGTTCGTATCATGGGCAAAGCAGGGAAATTCGGCCGATACCTTACCGGCCGGATCTTGGATCGTTACATTGGGTTCAATGTATTCCGAATGAAGGTGCGTGCCGATTATCGCTCCCTTTGCGATTTCCGATGAAAGCACCCGGCAGCAGGCATCGTCGCGAACCACTTCCGGTGAGACAAAATAGATCGGCTTGATGGAATGGAGATCCCAGAGGGGCCGCAACAGGGCAGGAATTCCCTCCGTGACGGATGTGAAGGTCAGAGGCGACGAGCGCCTCCATGAAATATCGCAATCCGGCTCAGTGTCAATGGTGACGTATAATTCCATATCATTGTCGCAGGAGAGAAATATAGTCCTGGATTACATGGTCCCAGTCGAACCGTTCCAGCGATATTTTAGGCGCTGAAACCTTATGGCTGATCAGGTGCCGCAGCTTGGCCCTGAGATCCACCACGTTTTGTTTCTCAAAAAAATACTTATCTTCTTTCAGGATAAAACGATGCCCGCCTATATCCGATACCAGTGGATAGCATCCGGCGCTGACTGCCTCGAGGACCGTCAAGCCAAAGCTCTCAAAGTAACTGGCTGATATGAAAATCGACGCCTTGCCATATACGTTCTTCATTTCAGGGCTGTCGTTGTCGATCCATCCCAGGAATTTAACGGTCCGGCTCAAGCCATCGACGCGCGCCTTCTCCTTGAGATCCTCTCGATAGGGGCCGTCCCCGACGATCTCAACCTTCCAATCGCCCAGGTCCAATCCCTTCAGGGCCTCAAGGATATCCTGAACGCCCTTGTTGAAAAAGAGCCGTGTGACAATAAGAATCGTTTTGTCCTTCTTCAGGGGCTTAAACCTCTTTAAATCAAGACCATTGACTACGGTTACAAAGGTTCCATCCCGGGTGATCTCTTTTATTTTTTCAATGAGATAATCCGAGGGAGCAGTCACGCACTTCGCATGCTTGATGATTGTCTTCCAGGGTATTCCCAAAAACGGATAGAGCATGGCAAATCGATTATTGTGACCCAGCACATCGCTCCCGTGAGACGTGAGCACATAGGGAATGTTAAATCTCTTTTTAGCCCAGAGCGCCAGGACCCCTGTGGGTATGATGAAATGAGTATGATTAATATCATACCTGACCTTCCGAAGGCGTCTCAACAGGAAGAACCAGGCCGAAAGGAGATAGGTCAACTGCTCCCAGGGATGGCAAATCTCTATTTTAGACCGCCATGATTTGACACGGAATACATTGATGCCATCGATAATCTCGAAAGCGGGGAGGTCCTTGTAGCTCATGGTGACCACATCCACCTCGTGGCCATGCTCCACATATCCCCTGGCGATCTCAAGACAAACAGGGCTTGCCCCTCCGCCGATCGGGGTAAATTCATAGTTTAGGAATAATATCTTCATCGGGAAAAAACCTGTATCCTATACATTGCAGTAATATTCATGGAATTGTCATTAGCGGACTGGTAACATCCCATTTATAAAATAAAATATTCAATGAGGGACCCATAAACATTAAAGTCAGAATGACAATAATTTATTCAATAACATTTTTTTTCATTAAATCTCAAAACAGAGACAGTTAAGAAACCTCAGTTTATAAGTTCATACAACTTTTTTCAAGAATAGTCCTGATAATGGATAAAAATCTTGAATTTTATACCTATTTTTATATAATGCTACGAAAATACAATGAAAAATCAAATCGCATTATTATCGGATAATCAGGAAATACAGGGCGTTATTGCATCTTATTATCCATCCATAGAGTTATTCAGGTCCATTGAATCGATCAAGCGTGACGACTTTTCCATTCTTCTAACCGATTTTGATATTTTCGGCTCCATCGATTCCATCCAATTTCTGTTGTCCAAAATCAGAAAAAAAATTCAGGATAAACCGGTATTGCTGATATTAAAAGACAAATCCATTGCTGAATTGCATATGGACTGGTTCTTTGACGATTTTATCTTATTTCCATTCAAGAAAGAAGAGCTCTATGCGCGGATCAACAGAATCCTCTGGCAAAAGGGCATCGATGATGACACGGTAGCAATCGGAAGGCTCATCATTAACTTTAAAGAATACAGCGTATACATGGAAAATGAAAAGCTCGATTTAACATACAAGGAATTTGAGCTCCTTCGCCTTCTTGTATCAAATAAGGGCGAGGTCTTTTCCCGCAAGGACCTCCTGAGCAAAATATGGGGCGTCGAATATATCGGAGGCACCAGGACCGTCGATGTCCATATACGGAGATTGCGGGGAAAGCTCGGCGATGAGTTCAATTCAATCATAGAGACTGTTCGGAATGTCGGATACCGGTGCAAGGTATAACCTTCCTGGTATACAAAGAAAATTACTTGCTATTTTTAGCCAATTTTTTAAGTTGTACGTTACATTGTCACACATGTGCAGCAATATTCCACCAAATCGAAATGAATTTGTGCGAGGACCGGTATGAACCATTTAAAAAAAATAAAGAGAGTGCTTGATGTCGCCTACAACGAAAATCTTGACGAATATGAACTTCTTGTAAAACGCCTTAAAAAAGAGCTTCCTCTCTTCAATGGAGCAAAAAGAATAGCAGCGGCGGTGCTTAAGGAATATCTCGGCGATATTTCCGGAATTGAAATTCCAAAGGAAAAGCTTTATCAGAAGGCCGAAGCCGGCCAGATCGTTTTTGAAGACATCAAGGATGGACGGGCGCGGCTCTTCATCAATATCGGGAAAAACCATAATATCAGCACCGGCGACCTCATCAGGGAGATCGTCAAGAAATCAGGCATTGATGGTAAATCGATCGGCAAGATCGACATCCACACGACCTATTCCTTCTTTGAGATCCCTGAACAATTTGCCGAGCTGGTGCTCCATTCCTTTGACGGCGCTAAAATAAAGGGCCTCAATGTCGTGGTTGAGCCAGCAAAAAAAAGAAAGAAAGAAAAAGACGTCATATAGCGGCGCCGTCCCATGACCGGCGATGTCAGAAAGTGCCCGGTATGTTCCACTTCATCAATCACGCCCATGAGCGAAGAATTGCTTATATGCGCGCAATGTGGTATTGCATTCAATACCGCCTATGCTCTTAAAACCTACAATGACACCTATTTTCTCGATGAATACCGGAATCAATACGGTAAAACCTATATTGATGACCGCCACAATATCTGTAACCAGTCAAAGAAGCGTCTTCTCCGTATATTGAAGCTTATATCCGGCAGAGACGTTAGCAGCACGGATCTATCGCTTCTCGACATCGGTTCTGCTGCGGGCTTCTTTCTGCAATGCGCCAGGGACATGGGCATCAGAGACGTTTCCGGCATAGAAATTTCTGAATACGCCGCACGGTATTGCGAGAAACAATTCAATATCCCTGTCACACGATCATCATTTGATGATGTAACATTGACGTCCCCTTACAGTATTATCACCGCTTGGTATTTTATAGAACACTGCGGAGATCCTCTTTCTGTGATGCGTAAAATCTATAATGCCCTTGATACGGGCGGAATCTTTGCTTTCTCAGTGCCATCAATTTTCGGGCCTCTCTACACCTTTAACCGTGTCGCATGGATAGAAACACATCCGTCAGATCACTTTATTGATTTTTCGCCCAGGGGAGTGAAAAAAATTCTTACTGGTATAGGGTTTACAAAAATCTCGATCAGGCCTGCGGGAATACATCCTGAACGCGTCATCAATCCGCGTTCGTTCTTCTACCGCCCTTTTGTCACTTTATATAATATTTATTCACAGGCCACTTCTTTTTCTGATACGATAGAAGTCTATGCCATAAAATAGCTTTGTGTACTTTACAAAAATCCCTGAAATCTAAATAAAAACTTCCCGTGGTTTGCTTCCGATCTGAGGTCCGATGTACCCCATGTCCTCCATCTGTTCAATGATTCGGGCAGCTCGGTTGTACCCTATGGACAGGCGGCGCTGGAGATACGAGGCTGATGCTTTTTTGGTCTCTTCAATAATTTTCAGAGCTTCCTGGAACAACTCGTCTGACGCCTCGTCCAGTTCCTTTGATTCTTCTTCCTCGAGGAGACTCTCCTCAATGTCGATATACGACGGCTTGCCGCGCTTGCACAGGTGCGTGGCGATCTTCTCTATCTCCTCCTCTGAGATATATCCCCCCTGGATGCGCATGGGGAATGAGCTTGTCGGCGACTGGTAAAGCATGTCGCCGCGCCCCAGAAGCTTCTCCGCTCCGTTCTGGTCGATAATCGTTCGTGAATCGGTTCTCTGGGCCACCTGAAAGGCGATGCGGGCCGGAAAATTCGCTTTGATGAGGCCGGTGATGATATCAACAGAGGGCCGCTGCGTCGCCACGACCAGATGAATTCCCACCGCCCTCGATTTCTGGGCAATCCTGGTAATATAACCCTCGACCTCCTTGGAACTCATCATGAGGTCGGCCATCTCATCTATAATGGCAACGATGAAGGGCAGCTGCTCGGTGCCGTCTTTAAGGCGCGCCACCTTTTCGTTATACCGTTCAATATCGCGGGTATTCAATGCCGAAAGGAGGCAATATCGCCGCTCCATTTCATGCATAGTCCACTTGAGCACCATTGGCGCCACCTGAGGATCCACAATGACCGGCGTCAGCAGATGGGGGAGGCCGTTATAGAGCTGGAGCTCCACCATTTTAGGATCAACGAGTATAAAGCGGATGTAATTCGGATCATAATTGTAGATGAGGCTGGTGATGATGGAGTTCACGCAAACGGATTTCCCCGACCCGGTGGTCCCAGCGATCAGAAGGTGCGGTAATCTCTTGAGATCAAGCATGACCGGCTTTCCCAGAATGTCCTTGCCGAGAGCGACAACAAGGGACCCGTCATAATTATTAAATTCATCGGATTTTATTATATCGCCAAGGGTGACCGTCTCCCGGTACAGATTGGGAATCTCGACGCCGATGGCGGATTTTCCCGGAATCGGCGCAACGATACGGACTCGCTGAGCCGCCAGGGCCATGGCGATATCATCGGCCAGACCAACGACCCGGTTCACCTTGATCCCTGGAGCTATCTGCATTTCATACAGGGTTATGACCGGACCGCGGTTAACGTTAACCACATCTGCTTCAATGCCAAACTCGGCAAGGGTATTCTTCAAAAGTACAGAATTCCGGTGAATCTCCTTTTTCCAGCTTTCAGTGTCCAGCGGTTTCGACGACGTGAGATAGGACGTTGGAATGATATACTCTTCATTGATCGAAATGTTGTCAAATACCCTTTCCGCAATGTCTTCCCGTATTTCCGAATCCATGGCTTGAAGCGTTGCCCTTTGCCGAGGCACCTCAGGACCGGCATTATCTTCTTCACAATCAGCTCCCTCGATTTGTTCAGAGGATAATTCAGAGACAGAAGAACCATCGTTTATTTCCGTCTCCTCAGAAGCCATAATTGGTTCTTCATCTACATTTTCATCTGCTCTGTCATGGGCTAATTCATCATCAACACGGTATTCATCTTCATGGAGAATAACTTCTGCTTCATCCTTACCATAAATTTCATCATTATCAGGCGTATCCAGTAAGGGAATATCGCCTTTTCTGTTATTGTCCGAAACGAATGCCTGGACACTGTTCCATGGTGCATCAGGCAGCGATCTGAATTGCATTACATCAAAAAGGGCTCCTGCCTTTTCTGTCTCGTAGACGATAATCCTTTTTTTTGTTATCCAGGGGAATTTCCGATCTTTTTTGACACTGTTAAGTTTACCAAATGAAATTTTAGGAATTTCATCTCGTTCCGAATCTCTTCTGAATCGTGCTTGTAACCGCCTCATTATCCCTGACAGGCGGGTCTCGGTTCTATACTGCTCATGCTTGGGTGATATGATCAAGCTAATCAGAAGAAGGGCCGAGATGAGAACCACCGCTGACAGGCATATATATGATGCGGATCTACCTATTAAGGATATGAATAAGCTATCGATCATTGTGCCGAGATAACCGCCCGACATCTGCGGCACATTGCCCATGGATAGGGATACCACCGATGAAAGTGAAATCGTGACGAGAAGCGTCAGGCCGGTTTTTTCCGTAACTTTGCTGATCAGGCTGCTTTTGATCAGGTATATGCCCGGTATGATAAGAACTGCGATAATGCCGTAAGACGCGACACCGAAGAGCGAGCGTATGATATGTCCTATCCATGCTCCCACTGGCCCGGTGATATTCTTTACTGTCCCATGTTCAGCCAGAAATGAATAATCGGAAGGATGATATGCTGCGATCGAAACAAGAAAAAAAACAGCAATGCCAATCAATACGGCTCCCAGTATTTCCTGATAGCGTTTCCAGAACACGGTCAAATCCTCCTTCGACTGTCAGGCCTAACCGAACCGTGATGGGAACCCGTAATGCCGCAGAGACCTGGCGCACGGATACCCCCGATCAGGTAAAACCTATCTCATATCATTTTCGGTCGTTTGGATGTTTTTTTTTAGTCAGGATGGGGCAGGTCGCAGAAAAATGGCCTCATAGCTTAGGACTTTCAAACATTAAACAGCTCATTTTTCGCTTTAAACTTCCAGAATCTCAACCACAATAAGAGGATTCCGGCGGGTCAGCTTGAAAATGAAGTTTTTCACCCCTTTTTTTAAGTGGGTGGAAATGTCATTGGCGGAAGCCTCTTCAGCCAGAAGCTTTTTTATCCGCTCGTTGGCGTCTTTCCGGATCAATTCCAGGACCTTCTCTTCTTTGGTGCCGAGAAAACCCCTGGAAAAAATATCAGGCTCCCTCATGAGCATCCCTTCCGAAATGACAATGGCGATAATAACGATCCCGTCTGAGGACATTACATGGCGGTCCTTGATCACATTGCTCTCAATGTCGCCGATTTCCTTGCCGTCGACATATATCTGGGAAAGATCTATTGAACCGGTTTTTTTAAAGTTTTTTGATGATAGCTCTAGGATATCACCGTTTTCAGCGATCAAAATCCGCGATGCCTTGATATTGAGTGATTCCGCAATTTCCGCATGTGCTTTGAGGTGGCGATACTCGCCGTGGATGGGCATGAAGAATTTCGGCTTTGTGACCGCTATCATGAGCTTCAGTTCCTTTGAGGAGCCGTGGCCCGACACATGGATATCGTCATCCTGGTCGTAATAGACCTCGGCCCCCATCTTCATGAGGGAATTAACCACGTTCGTCACCATTCTCTCGTTGCCGGGAATGACCGATGCGGTGATGATCACCGTATCGCCCTTTTCGGCGAAAAAATGCCTGTGCGTGCCGTAGGCCATCCGGTAGAGGGCGGACATCGGCTCTCCCTGGCTGCCGGTGCCAATGATGACCAGCTTTTTATTCGGCAGGGAGCTGGCCTCCGAAATATCGATGATGAGGTCATCCCGGTAGCTCAGGTATCCGAGGGAATTGGCGATCTCCACGTTCTTCTGCATCGTCAGGCCGGAAATGACGATCTTGCGGTTATAGCGCTGGGCCACATCCATGACCTGCTGTATCCGATGTATATTTGACGCAAAAGTAGCCACGATAATCCGGCCATTGGCCGATGAAAAGATATCGGTCAGCTTTTCGATGAGCACCGATTCAGATTTGGTAAAACCCTCCCTCTCCGCATTGGTGCTATCCGACATGAGCAGGAGGACCCCTTTTTCGCCATAATCCGCAAACCTGAATATATCCGTGACGTCGCCGTCCACGGGAGAGAAATCTATTTTAAAATCCCCCGTATGGATGATGGAGCCGATATCAGTCTGAATGGCAAGGCCCACTCCGCCGATAATGGAATGGTTTACCTTGATAAACTCAATCATGAAATTACCGATCAGTAATCGATCGCGGGGCATAATTTCTATGAATTCCGGATCCTTTTTCGGCGGGATCTCCTCGAGCCTGCTCTGAATAAGGCCGATGGTGAGCTTCGTTGCGTAGAGAGGGACACTAACTTCCTGAAGGAGGTATGGTATCGCACCGATATGATCTTCATGGCCGTGCGTGACCAGGATCGCCTTGACCTTTGCCTTGTTCTTCCTGATGTAGCTGAAATCAGGAATGATGTAATCAATGCCGGGGGTTTCCTCGGTGGGAAACATAATGCCGCAGTCAACAATGATTATTTCATTTTTGTATTCAAAAAGGGTTATGTTTTTTCCGATGCCCCCCAGTCCTCCCAGAGGGATGATTTTAATGGCCTTATGATCCTGCATACAGAGCCTATACTCCTGAATGACCGAAACCGCCGTCATGCCTGTCGGTTTCACTCAATTCACAGTCAACGATGAAATTGCCTTTATACGTTTTATTGAAAACCATCTGCGCGATTCTCATGCCGTTTTCAATGGAAAATTCTTTTTTCCCGAGATTGGTCACAATGATCTTTATCTCTCCCCGGTAATCCGAATCAATCGTGCCCGGGGTATTGAGCAGGGTAATGCCGTGATTGAGGGCGAGGCCGCTCCTCGGACGGATCTGGGCTTCATATCCTTCAGGTATCTCCATAGTTATGCCGGTCGGGATGAGTTTTGTATCACCGGGCTGGAGAACGACTGAACCATGAATAAATGCGAAAATATCGGCCCCAGAAGCACCCTTGCTTTGATAAGCGGGAACGCGTGCGCCCGGCTCTGCATGAATTTTTATTGTCACCATATTCGATGTAACACATATGATAATAATGTTAACTTTGTCAAGTTAATAGCACTCTTATGAACAAGTATCATATTAATAATTCACGATATTTGAATTATTTATTGCTTCCAATTGTTGACTCCGATATTATTCTATAAGGAATATAAGACGGCGTATTCATCATGACAGGAATCTCAACAAATAAAAAATTCAATAATGCGGTTCAATACGAAAAATTGGGTGACTATGAAAATGCCCAAAAAGAGTATATTTCCATCATAACCATTGACCCCATGTTTCGTCCTGCCTATGTTAATCTTGGCTCCCTCTACTCCAGGATGAATCATTTTGTTGAATCCATGAAATGCTACGAAGCAGCACTATCACTGGGGAAGGATTACATCACATTTTTCAATATTGGCTGTATCCTCTATAAGATGAATGATTATTCCAAAGCCTTGAAAAATCTGAATCTTTCATCCTCTTTAAACAATACATTCGCCTTATCAAAACTCGTAGCGGGTCTCTGTCATAGCCGGCTGAACAATCTTGCCGATGCAGAAACAAATTTCCTGGATGTCCTGAAAATTTCCCCTGACAACAGGGTCTCTCTCACTGCACTTGCGATTATATATTACAATAAAAAGACCTATGATCGTTCCCTGCAAATACTCAACCGAATTTTATATATCGATGCAAATAACAACAAGCTTCGTGAATTAAAATCCAATATTTTATTGATAATTGGACGCATTGACGAATCAGCCAGAGAAATTAAAATCCTGAAACGTAACTCCGATGG
>JADHED010002125.1_pt1 | contig 14624 bp, 14 predicted proteins | sample 8952041 | NCBI WGS metagenome assembly JADHED01 (sample SAMN16124423, study PRJNA663239) | bioreactor sludge metagenome | isolation source: sludge (control) | place: India:Bengaluru | collected 2018-09-08
TGCGCCAGGATGCGACGGGCTTTGATGCCGCCATCTTCATGACGCGCTGGATGTTTCCCTACATCGGCTTCATGTCACTGGTGGCCTTGTCGGCGGGTATTCTCAATACTTGGAAGCGCTTTGCCGTGCCGGCGGCCACGCCCGTGCTGCTGAACCTGTGCATGATCGCCGCCGCCTGGCTGGGCGCGCCGCAGCTGGCAGCGCGTGGCATCGAGCCTATCTATGCCATGGTGGGCGGTGTGATGGCCGGTGGCGTGCTGCAACTGGCCGTGCAGCTGCCGGTGTTGTACCGCCTGGGGTTGCTGCCGCGCGTCGGGATGACCTGGGGCCGGATGCGCGACGCCTGGCAGAACCCGGGCGTGCGCCGCATCCTCACGCTGATGGCGCCGGCCTTGCTGGGGGTGGGGGTGGCGCAGATTTCGCTGATGATCAACACCCAGATTGCCTCCTATCTCACACCGGGCAGCGTGACGTGGTTGTTCTATGCCGACCGTTTGATGGAGTTTCCAACCGCCTTGCTGGGCGTGGCCCTGGGTGTGGTGCTCACGCCGCAGCTCTCGGCCGCCAAGGCCGCCGGTGACGAGGAGCGCTATTCGAACATGCTGGACTGGGGCCTGCGCCTGGTGGTGCTGCTGGCCGTGCCCTGCGCCGTGGGTTTGCTGACTTTCGCCACGCCGCTGGTGGCCACGCTGTTTCACCATGGCGCGCTGCAGGCCAGCGACGTGGGGCAGATCGCCGTGGCGCTGGCCGGCTACGGCGTGGGCCTGCTGGGCCTGGTGGCCATCAAGGTGCTGGCACCGGGCTACTACGCCAGCCAGGACATTCGCACGCCCGTGCGCATTGCCATCGTGGTGCTGGTCGCCACGCAGCTCATGAATGTCGCCCTGGTACCGCTGCTGGCGCATGCGGGCCTGGCTTTGTCGATTGGCCTCGGCGCCACCATCAACGCACTGTGGCTGCTTGCCGGCCTGCTGCGCCGCGGCAGCTTCCGGCCCCGGCCGGGCTGGGGGCGCCTTGGGCTGCAGGTGGTGGCTGCCAGCGCGCTGCTGGCGGTGTTTCTGGCCTGGAGTTCACTGCACTTTGATTGGCTGGCGCTGCGCGCCCACAGCCTGGAACGGGCGGGGTTGCTGGCGTTGCTGCTGTGTGCGGCGGTGCTGCTGTATTTTGGCGCGCTGTGGGCCTGCGGGCTGAAGCCGCGCGAACTGCTTCGCCGGTAAGCTTGCAGGCATTGACGGACCGCCCATGCCATCGAACTACTCCGTACCCACACCGCTGGAATACTTTGCCGCACTGGTGCAGGCAGGGCAGGGCGACGCCATTGCGCTGCTGGAGGCCGCTGCCTGCATTGCCCATGACGCCTATCCACACCTGGACGTGCAGCAGTTTCTGGATGAGATGGACAGGTTGCAGGCAAGGCTGGAACGCCGCATGCCGGATGCGGCGGAGCCGTTGCAGCGGTTGAATGCGTTAAACCGGCTTTTCTATGGCGAGCTGGGGTTTGGCGCCAATCTGAATGACTACTACGCGCCCGACAACAGTTACCTGCATGAGGTGCTGCGCACGCGCCGTGGCATTCCGATATCGATGGCCGTGCTGTGGCTTGAGTTGGCACAGGGCATTGGCTTGAACGCGCATGGCGTGTCATTTCCCGGGCACTTCCTGGTCAAGGTGCTGTTGCCTGGCGGGCAGGCGGTGCTTGATCCGGTCTCGGGCCACGCCCTCTCGCGCGAGGCGCTGAGCGAGCGGCTGGAGCCGTTTCGCCAGCGCCAGGCCGGGGCGCAGGAGGAAGTACCCCTGGGGCTGTACCTGCAGGCCGCCAGCGCGCGCGACATACTTGCGCGCATGCTGCGCAACCTCAAGGAAATCCATCGCATGCGCCAGGATTGGCGGCTTCTGGTGACTGTGCAGGACCGGCTCATTACCTTGCTGCCTGACGCCTGGGAAGAGTGGCGCGACCGCGGCCTGGCGCGTGCCGAACTGGGGCAGGCAGTGCAGGCGGTGCAGGATCTCCAGGTGTATCTGGCGCACGCCCAGGGCGCGGGTGATGTGCCGGAGCTGGAATTGCGCATCAAGGCGCTGCGCACCTCTTGAAAACGACAACGCCCGCCGTGGCGGCGGGCGTGCAGGTGGGGGTAGCGCCTGTCAGGCGGTGGCCTTGACGGCCAGCACCGGGCATTCCACGTTGAGCAGTATTTCCTGCGCCATGCTGCCCAGCAGCAGCTTGCCCACGGGCGAGCGCTTGCGCAGGCCGATCACGAGTACCGACACCTGCAGCGTGGTGACCAGCTCTTCGATTTCTTCGATGGCGCTGTTGCCGCGCACGAACTGGCGGAACTCGGCCGTGATCGGCAGCGCCGCCAGGCGTTCTTCGACGCGCTCGGCCTCGTAGCCATTGACAATGCTGGGGTCTTCCTGGCGCCCGCCGGGGCCGGCGTTGATGACGACCAGGCGTTCATTGCGGCGGGTTGCGATCTCAATTCCTTTGTCCAGCGCGGCCCGGCCTTCTGGGCGAGGAACGTAGGCAACAAGAATGGTCATGCGGGTGTCTCCCTTGTGGTGAGTTGAAAAATGTCGGGCGTTCAAACGCCAACGAACGGGCAAGAATAGCCCAACGTCAGGCCATTGGCGAGGGTGGCCGGTCGCCGTGAGAAAAATAGAGGTGTCCAGGTCATATCAAGCGCGCCGCTGTCAGCTCTTTTTTTAGATAGGCATAGAACAGTGGTGCGGCCACCAGCCCGGCGGGGCCAAACACGGCCTCGGCCACGAACATCACGGCGAGCAGTTCCCACACTCCGATATGGGTACGTCGGCCAACCACCTTGGCGTTGATCACGTACTCGGCTTTGTGGATCAGAATCAGGAACGCCAGGCAGGCGGCGGCGGCGAGCGGCGATATCGATAGCCCCACCAGCGTAATGACGGCGTTGCACAGCAGGTTGCCCACGATGGGCACCAGCCCGGCCAAAAAGGTGAGCGTGATGAGCGCCGGCGTGTAGGGCAGGCGCAGATCCCATAGCGGCAGCACCAGCAGCAGAAACAAGGCTGTTAGTAGGGTGTTGAAAGCCGCGATCCAGAACTGCGCCGCGACGATCTGGCGAAACGCATCACCCATGCGGGCCACGCGCAGCACCAGTTGCTGCGTCAGCGGGCCGCGCGCCGAACCCAGGGTGCGTACGGCGGCCAGTGCGCCAATCAGCAGGCCGACATAGGCATACAGCAGGCCCGTCAGCCAGGCACGCCCGGCCATGGCCAGTGCGCCGGCCTTTGCGGCCAGGTATGAGGCAATGACGCGTTGCACCTCGGCGGTGCCAGCGGGCAATTGGTCTGCGATGTCGGGCGGCAGCTTCTGGCGTAGCTCCAGCACCGTGCGCGCCAGAAAATCCAGCAGTTCGCGGTATTGCTGGGGCGCATCGACGATGTAGGTGCGCGAGTGCGACAGCGCCAGGGCGACCAGCAGCAGTGGCGACAGCATCACCACGGCGGCGGCTACGCTCTGGCCGCTGTGCGAATAGCCGCGCCCACCTGGCGCCAGGCGGCGCAGCCATGCCAGGCGCGGCGCCAGCCAGCGCGTGAGCAGAAAGCCCAGGCACACGCACAACAGGCCTGGCAGCAAGCCTTGCAGCATCACAAGCAATAGCGTTGCGGCCATCAGCACAAAGCTGGCGATGGTCACGCCGCGCGTTGCTGGCACTGTGGCTGCGTTGGGCGCTGGCAGGGGGGCGGGGGAGCCTTGCGGCGCCTGTCCCATGGGCATGCTCGGTGGCTTCAGAGAATCAGGCAACGACCACGGCCGCGCCCGCGCCGCGTTGGGCAATGGCACCAATCTGGTACACCGTCTCGCCCAGTGTGCGCAGCGTGGCGGCCGTCGTGTCGGCGGCATCGGCAGGCACGACGACGACCATGCCGATACCGTTGTTGAAGGTGCGGTTCATCTCCAGATCATCGATGCCGGCGGTCTTCTGCAGCCAGGCAAACAGTTCGGTCTGCGGCCAGCTGCCGGCCTTCAGGTGTGCGGCCAGGCCGTCGGGCAGCACGCGCGGAATGTTCTCCAGCAGGCCGCCGCCGGTGATGTGCGACAGGGCCTTGATGGGGTGCTGCGCCAGTGCGGCAAGCACGTTCTTTACGTACAGGCGCGTGGGCTCCATGATGGCGGTCTTGAAGGGCTTGCCGTCGAGCTGATCGGGCAGGGCGCCGCTGGCAGATGCGCGTTCGATGCACTTGCGCACCAGGGAGAAACCATTGGAATGCACGCCGCTGGAAGCCAGGCCCAGCACCACGTCGCCCGGCTGCACGTTCTGGCCGGTGAGAATCTTGGACTTCTCCACCGCGCCCACGGCAAAACCGGCCAGGTCGTATTCGCCGGCCGGGTACATGCCGGGCATTTCGGCCGTCTCGCCGCCGATCAGGGCGCAGCCGGAAAGCTCGCAACCCTTGGCGATACCGCCCACCACGGCGGCCGCCGTGTCCACGTCGAGCTTGCCGCAGGCAAAGTAGTCGAGGAAGAACAGCGGCTCGGCGCCTTGCACCAGCACGTCGTTGACGCTCATGGCCACCAGGTCTATGCCCACGGTGTCGTGCATGTTCCACTCGAAGGCCAGCTTGAGCTTGGTGCCCACGCCGTCGGTGCCGGAGACCAGCACCGGATCCTGGTAGCGCTTGGGCACTTCGAACAGCGCGCCAAAGCCGCCGATGCCGGCCATCACGCCCTCACGCATGGTCTTCTTGGCCAGCGGTTTGATGCGCTCGACCAGGGCGTCGCCGGCGTCGATGTCAACGCCGGCGTCTTTGTACGAGATGGGGGTGGAGGATGTGGAGGAGCTCATGAATTTTGCGGGACTTGGGTTGGCCAGTACGGCACAAACCGGCAATTTTAAAGGCGCGCGGATCGGGAGGCTGTCGGACTTGGAAATCGCCGGCTGCAAATTAACCGCGGCGGCCTGTTTTTGGCTGCGCCGCTGGTCGAGAACACCGTCTTACGGCCGAGTAGCTCGGCTACTGGGCGGCAGATCCGGCAAAAAACTGTGCACACCGGGGTCAATTTTGGCTGGCCTGCCTGCTGGGTGTTCAATCCACTGGTCGATCGCAGTTTGTCCTCACGCGTGGAGTGCGGTGCAAACCCTTGGACAGGTGCATCGGTAGCATAAGGTTACATGGGAAGGGTTGGCCATCCTCGCACTTGGTCATGTTCATGACGCGAGCGACTAAAATCGCATGTTTTTCAACCCGTCTCGGTCGTTCATGGCTGGGTCGCTTGTCACGACCGTCGGCCATGTTCGCTCCCTCACCCATGTTTGCACCCCCGGCGCCTATCGCCGAGCGATTGCCGGCATCAGCACCATGAAGCAGCTGGCGCTCGATATCGGCCTGACCACCGGCCCCACGCTGGACAATTTTCATGCCGGGCCCAATGCCCAGGCGTTGCAGCATCTGCGCCTTGCGGTGGGCGATGGTGCGGCGCCGCGCTCGCCTGTGCCCACCTATCTGTGGGGCGAGGCGGGCACGGGCAAGACCCATTTGCTCAAGGCCACCTACGATGCCTTGCGCAGCCAAGGGGGCAGCGTGGGCTGGTTGGATCCCACTGTGGCGCTACCTACCGCGTTCGATGACCGCTGGAGTGCCGTGTTGCTGGACGATGTGCAGCTCTACACCACGGCCCAGCAGGCGGCGGCGTTCAACTGGTTTGTCAACGCCATCAACCCCACGGCGGGTGCGCCGCGCTGGGTGCTGGCCGCCGGCAACCTGCCGCCGGCCGACCTGCCGCTGCGCGATGACCTGCGTACGCGCCTCGCCTGGGGCCATGTGTTTCAGCTGCAATTGCTGGACGAGGCCGAGCGCCGCGCCGTGTTGCGTCAGCAGGCCGATGAACGCGGCATCGTTCTGGCCGACGAAGTGATGGATTACATGCTCAGCCGCTTCTCGCGCGATCTGGGCAGCCTGGCGCAGCTGCTGGAGCAGCTTGACGGCTTTGCGCTGCGCACCCAGCGGGCGGTGACCATTCCGCTGCTCAAAACCATGCTGCAAACCGAGTGATCGGCTTGCAGCCCACACGGAATTCCCATGCCTTCTGACAATTCGGCGCCCCGCCCACGCCTGGCGCTGTTCGATCTGGATCACACGCTGTTGCCGATCGATTCCGATTACGAGTGGGGTGAGTTCACTACGCGCATTGGCTGGACCGATCGCGCGGAATTCAGCCGGCGCAACCAGGCCTTCTACGACGACTATGTAGCCGGCCGACTGGATGTGCACGACTACGTGCGCTTTGCCACCGAGGCCGTCCGCCTGCGCGGCGCCGCCGCCGCTGCCGAAGCGCACGCCCGGTTCATGCGCGAGGTGATTGCCCCGGCCATCCACGCGCAGGCACGCGCGCTGCTGCAACAGCACCATGATGCTGGCGACGAGGTGCTCATCATCACCGCCACCAACGAGTTCGTCACCCGCCCCATCGCCCAGGCCCTGGGCGTGCCGCAGCTGCTGGCCACCGAGCTGGCGCGCGACGCGGACGGCTGGATCACCGGCGAGATCCTGGGCGTGCCCTGCATGCGCGAGGGCAAGGTGCAGCGCATGCAGCAGTGGCTGGCCGGGCGTGGCCTGTCGTGGCAGGACGTGGACAGCACGTTTTACAGCGACTCCATGAACGACGTGCCGCTGCTGGAGCAGGTGAACCACCCCGTCGCCACCAACCCCGATGCGCGCCTGCGCGCGCTGGCACAGGAGCGCGGCTGGCGCGTCCTGGACCTGTTTCACGCCTAAAAAAATGATCAAGACCTTCATCGACAAACTGCTCGGCAAGAGCCCCTCGGGCCGCGGCGCCAAGAGCCGCTTTGGCAAGCGCCAGGAGGTGCCAGCGGCAGTGCACGGCATTGATCCCGGGCTGGTGGACAGGCGCGCCAGCGACGTGGTGCGCACGCTCAAGGACGCGGGCTTTGAGGCCTACATCGTCGGCGGCGCCGTGCGCGACCTGCTGTTGGGCCTGAAGCCCAAGGACTTCGACGTGGCCACCAACGCCACGCCCGAGCAGGTCAAGGGGCTGTTCCGGCGCGCCTTCATCATCGGCAAGCGCTTTCGCATCGTGCATGTGGTCTATGGCCGCGGACGCGAGCATGAGGTGATCGAAGTCTCCACCTTCCGTGCCTACCTGGACAACGCCGCGGCCGAGGCCGTGAGCGGCAACGAGAAGACCAGCAAGGCGCAGCTTTCCGGCATGCAGCACGCCGTGGACGCCAGCGGCCGCGTGCTGCGCGACAACGTCTGGGGCCCGCAGGACGAGGACGCCACGCGGCGCGACTTCACCGTCAACGCCATGTACTACGACCCCGAAACCCAGGTCGTGGTGGACTTCCACAAGGGCATTGAAGATGCCAAGAAACGCGTGCTGCGCATGATTGGCGACCCGGCCACGCGCTACCGCGAAGACCCGGTGCGCATCATCCGCGCCGTGCGCTTTGCCGCCAAGCTCAGTGGCCTGGGCTTTGCGCTCGAGCCCAAGACCGCCAAGCCGCTGGTGGCCTGCCAGCCACTGTTGCAAGAAGTGCCGCAAAGCCGCTTGTTCGACGAAATGCTCAAGCTGCTGCAGACCGGCCACGCGCTGGCCTCCATTGCCCAGCTGCAAAAGCTGGGGCTGGATAAGGGCATCTACCCGCTGCTGGACGTGGTGGTGGAGCGCGCCGGCTTGCCGTTCGTGCAGGCCGCTTTGGCTGATACCGACCGCCGCGTCAGCGAGGGCAAGACCGTGGCGCCCAGTTTCCTGCTGGCTTGCGTGCTGTGGCAGGACGTGAAGACTGGCTGGGAGCAGCGCCTGGCCCGCAACGAACATGTCTTTCCAGCGTTGCAGGATGCTATTGACGAGGTCTTCGAGAGGCGCATTGGCGACGTGTCGGGCCGCGGCAAGCTGGCGGCCGACATGCGCGAGATCTGGGTCATGCAGCCGCGTTTTGAAAAGCGCTCGGGCAGCACGCCTTTCAGCATGATTGCCCACATCCGCTTCCGCGCGGGCTTCGATTTCCTGCGCCTGCGCGCCGATGTGGGGGAGGTGGCCGAGGAGCTGGCCGAATGGTGGCAGCAGTTTTCTCTGGCCGATGATGCGCGCCGCGAGGACATGATGGAGCAGGTGCGTGAGGAGCAGCGCGCGCGCCAGCGCAAGATCCAGCCGGTGGTGCGGCGCATGCCCAAGGTTGCCGATCCGACTGCGGTCGCGTCGCAGTCCGAGTCGCCGGAAGAAGGCGCCCCGGACGACGCCACAGCCCCCAGGAAGCGCCGTCGTCGTCGCCGTAAGCCGGCTGCCGGCGGTGGCGGTGGCGAAGTTGGCACGGGGTCTGATCTGGCGTGAGCGCCTGGATAGGCCTGGGCGCCAACCTGGGTGACGCACGCGCCACGCTGCGCAGTGCAGTGCAGGCGATGGCAGCGTTGCCGGGTACGCGCGTGTTGCGCGCGTCTTCGCTGTATCGCAGCGCCCCCGTCGATGCGAACGGGCCCGACTACCTCAATGCCGTGGTCGAGCTCGATACCACGCTTGCACCGCTGGACTTGCTCCACGCGCTGCAGGCCATAGAGCAAGGCGCCGGGCGCGAACGCCCCTACCGCAACGCGCCACGCACGCTGGACCTGGACTTGCTGCTGTACCACGAGCAGCGTCTGAACGGCGCGGAGCTCACCGTGCCCCACCCGCGCATGTATGAGCGCGCCTTTGTACTATTGCCACTGGCCGAGTTGGCCCCGGCGCTGGTGGATGCCGTGAGCCTGGCAGCAGTGACCGGCCAACGCATAGTGAACGAGGCAGCGGCGGATCAGTGGCTTGGCGCTTTGCCCCCTGTGCTGGCACCGTAGCGTTCGACTCGCCACCCGGATGAAGGCTGGCGTCCGGGAGCCCCCGTACGATTGATGAGGCTCTTTGAGGCTTGCACCGCTGTAGGGGCGGCCGCTCCTACGAGTTCCAACTTTACCGAACCGGATCAATAGCGCCCCTGCGGTCGCTGGCGACGCTGCGGGAACGTCTTCAGCCGCGAATGGCGTGAGGGCCCGCCTGGGCGGCGATGAGTTCGTGCTGGCCTGCGCGGTGCATGGCCTGGACGATGCCAAAACCCTGGGACGCAGGTTGCTGGAGCAGTTCACGGCCCCTTTCATCCTGGGGCAAGACCGTTGCTGCAGTGTGGGTGCCACTGTCGGCTATGCCCTGGCGGCCGAGCATGGCGCAGACGCCACGGCGCTGTTGTGCGCCGCCGACGAGGCGATGTATGCCGGCAAGCAGACGGGCAAGAACCGGCTGGTGCGCGCTTCCAAAGAGCCCGCAGACACTCAGGTGGATTCCAACGCTGCGACGTCCTTTTGAGCCGGCGGGTGTGTAGCGGCGCGCGGTGGGGCTTGGGTCAGCCCTGTTCGGCCAGCAGGTCCTGCAGCGCCTTGACCTGCTGGCGCAGGCGCTCGTTTTCGGCTTCCAGCTCGGTTACGCGTTGCTGCAGCTGGTGCGCGTCGGGCGCTGTGGCGGGGGCTTCGGCATCGGTCGGTTCGTCGGCGGCGGGCTTGGGCTTTTTCTTGGCGTCGCGCACGCGCTTGGCGGCCTGCTTGAGCTCCTGCGCACCGCCCGCGGCAGCGCTCTTTTGCTCATCGACCGGCAACTGGGCGACCACGGCGGCGGCGTTCAGCGATAGCGCGCCCGACTTGACGGCCGCCACCACCTCGGGCGCCGCATTCTGGTGGATGGCCTCGATGGCTTTCACCTGCGCGGCCGTCAGACGTGCGGCTCGGGCCAGCGCCTCGCGCGTGTCCAGGGCGTCCTCGGGCACCTTGGGCACGCTCGCCAGGGCCTTGGCAACGACCGGGTCGGTGTCGCCCTCCCAGGGCGCCTGGCCCTCCGGGGCACCTGCGGCCTCGGCCTTGGCGGCGACCACGGCGGCGGCGGCCTGGGCGCGGCGATCGGCAATGATCTCGCGCTTGCGCAGGGCCAGCACACCGCGCTGGAATTCGGACACGCTGCGCCGGCCCAGGTGCTGGTCGATCATCCACAGGTGAACGTCCTCCATGTTCTGAAAGCGCTGGTTCTGCACCGTCTGGAAGGGCAGGCCATGCTGCTGGCAGATGCCGAAGCGGTTGTGGCCGTCCACCAGCACGTCACCCCACAGCACCAGCGCGTCGCGGCAGCCCTCGGCCAGGATGCTGCGCTCGAGCGCGTCATGCTTCTCGGGCGTGAGCGGGTCGATGTAGGCCTTGAGTTCGGGCAGGACGACGATGTCTTCAGGGTTCATGGGTTTCAAATACGAAGCAATAGTACGAAGCAATAAACAGCCAAAGGCCCCGGCGGGGCCTTTGAGTAAAAATAGCTGCTAGCGCCCGTGTATCAAGCGCGAGTAGCTATGACTTTAGGAGGGTTGCAGCAGGCGCGCGATCAAGGCGCCTTCGACCGGGCCTTCGAGCGGAATGCGCACGCGCACCGGGCTGCCCTGGGCCACCTGCACCGGCTCGCCGTCCAGATTGAACATCTGGGTCAGCTGAACCTGGCGGTTGCCTTGGGGGTGGATGATCTCCAGCCGGTCGCCCACGGCAAAGCGGTTCTTGGTCTCGACCTCGGCCAGGCCATCGGCGTAGGCCCGCACCTCGCCGACAAAGTGCGCGCGTTGCAGCACGCTGTTGCCGGTTTCGTAGTTCTGGTAGTCGTTGGCCGGGCGGCGCTCGAGCAGGCCGCCGGTGTAGCCGCGGTTGGCCAGGCCTTCGAGCTCGGTGATCAGGTGCGGGTTGAAGGGCCGGCCGGCTACGGCGTCGTCGATGGCGCGGCGATAGACCTGGGCGGTGCGTGCCACGTAGTACAGGCTCTTGGTGCGGCCCTCGATCTTGAGGGAATCGACGCCAATTTTCACCAGCCGCTCCACATGCTCGACGGCGCGCAGGTCGCGGCTGTTCATGATGTAGGTGCCGTGTTCGTCCTCCATGATGGGCATCAGCTCGCCCGGGCGGCCGACCTCCTCGATCAGATAGACCTGGTCGGCCTTGGGGTGGCGCGCGCCGCCGCCGCAGGTGCTGCTGAACTGGCTGTCGGCCTCCTCGCGCGCCTTGTCGAAGTTGAAGCCCTTGTCCATGCCCTGGGCCAGGGCCTCGCCGGTGTTGGGATCGACCGCCGCGTCGTGCGTCTTGTATTCCCAGCGGCAGGCGTTGGTGCAGGTGCCCTGGTTGGGGTCGCGGTGGTTGAAGTAGCCGCTGAGCAGGCAGCGGCCCGAGTAGGCGATGCACAGCGCGCCGTGCACGAAGACCTCGATCTCCATGTCCGGGCATTCCTGGCGGATCTTTTCGATCTCGTCCATGGACAGCTCGCGCGAGAGGATGATGCGCGAGACGCCGGCCTTCTGCCAGAACTTGACCGTGGCCCAGTTGGTGGTGTTGGCCTGCACCGAGAGGTGGATCTCAGTTTCGGGCCATTTTTCCTTGACCATCATGATGAGCCCGGGGTCGGCCATGATGAAGGCGTCGGGCTTGCACTCTATGACCGGCTCGATGTCGCGCAGGTAGGTGCGTACCTTGTCGTTGTGCGCGATCAGGTTGCTGGTGACGAAGAACTTCTTGCCGCGCGCGTGCGCCTCGTTGATGCCCTGGGCGATCTGCTCCAGGCGAAATTCATTGTTGCGCGCGCGCAGGCTGTAGCGCGGCTGGCCGGCATAGACGGCGTCGGCGCCGAAGTCGTAGGCCGCGCGCATCTTGTCCAGCGAGCCGGCGGGCAGCAGCAGTTCGGGGGCTTTGAGGGTCATGGGGCGGGATTTTCGCCGATGCGCCATGGCGGGGCGGGGCGCGCGGGTAATCGGCCAGGGTTGTGTAGCTATTTAAAATATAGCTGCTTGCGCTTTATGGGTAAGCGCTGCAGGCTTAAAACACCAAGAAACGGGCCGTGGGCCTGGGCGTCTCGGCGCGCGTGCCGGGTGTCATGGGCCGTGCAACGCGGCGCGCAGCCGCCGTTCGTGGCGTGCCACGACCACGCCCGCGCCGGCCACCATGGCCGCCAGCCCATACCAGGTGAGGGCGTAGATCAGGTGGCTGTTGTGAAAGCGCACCTGCGTCATGCCGGGCCTGGGCCAGGGGCCGGTGGCTGCGGCGGCGATGTCTGCCTGGGGCTGGGCGCTGCGGTCGGGAATGCCGGCGTCGATGAAGAACGGAGCCGCGTCCGCCAGTCCCAGGGCCTGGGCCATGGCCGCCACATCGCGCGAATGCCAGCGCTGCTGCGCCGGGTCGTTGCGGCGCAGAAAACCGCCGCCGGGCTCGGTGATGCGCAGCAGGCCTTCGACACGCGCCGGCCCGCTGGCCTGGCCTATCGGGTCGGCCGTACCCGCAGCCCATGCGGCGCGCTGCGCCTGGGGAATGAAGCCGCGGTTGACCAGCAACTGGCCGCCGGAATCGAGCTGCAGTGCAGTGATAACCCAGAAGCCCGCCCCCAGCGCCGTGGTGGCCTGACTGAGCACGGTCTTGCCCGCCAGCCAGCGGCCCTGGGCCTGCACGGGCAGGTATTCGTGGCTGGTGGCGTCCACGCGCGGCCAGTCGCTGCGCGGGGGCAGGGGGGCGGGGGCGGCATACAGGCGCTGCTGCACGCGCTCCATCAGCGCCAGCTTCCAGCCGCGGCGCTCCACCTGCCAGGTGCCAAGGGCGGCAAACACCAGCAACAAGGCGATGCCCGCCAGCGCGAGCATCGCCATTGCGAAGTTGGAGTGGGCACCGCGGCCCGCGGCCGGGCCGGTGCCTGCGGCCGGTTTGCTCAAGGGTGCGAGGGCATCATGGCCGCGTTCATGTGGAACATGACCCACAGCGTGCCGACGATGGTCACCGCCAGAAACACGATGGTGAAGATGGTCGAGAGCATGGTCCAGCCGCCCTGGAGCTTGCCGTTCAAGTGCAGGAAATACACCATGTGCACGATGACCTGGACGGCGGCGATGGCGCCCAGCACCAGCGCGCCCAGGGCACGATCCTGGATGGTGCCGCTCATGACCAGCCAGAACGGGATGGCTGTCAGCAGCACGGCCAGGATGAAGCCCTTGACGTAGTCGCCCTTGGTGACGTGGATGTCATCGTGGTGATGGTGCTCGTCGTGGCCGGCATGCAGTTCTTGTGCGCTCATTTACAGCACTCCCATCAGGTACACGAAGGTGAAGACGCCGATCCAGACCACGTCCAGAAAGTGCCAGAACATGGACAGGCAGTTCAGGCGGCGCATGTTTTCATGGATCAAGCCATGCTTGCCGATCTGGACCATCATGGTGACCAGCCAGATCGTGCCGAAGGTGACGTGCAGGCCGTGCGTGCCCACCAGCGTGAAGAAGGACGACAGAAAGGCGCTGCGCTGCGGGCCCGCGCCCTGGTGGATCAGGTGCGCGAACTCATACAGCTCCACGGCCAGGAAGGCCAGGCCGAGCAGGCCGGTGATGGCCAGCCAGGTGAGCGTGCCGCGCACGTTCTTTTGCTGCTTTTGCAGCATGGCAAAGCCGAAGGTGATGGACGACAGCAGCAGGAAGGCCGTGTTGATGGCCACCAGCGGCAGGTCGAACAGCTCGGCGCCGGTGGGGCCGCCGGCGTAGTTGCGGCCCAGCACGCCATAGGTGGCGAACAGCACGGCAAAGATGAGGCAGTCGCTCATCAGGTAGAGCCAGAAGCCCAGCGAGGTGCCGTTCTCTGGGTGGGGCTCGTGCGCGAGGTGGTACTCGCGTTGTGCCAGCGTGGCCGAGCCTGCGGCCTGGAGGGTGTGCGAATTAGACATGGGCTGCTGCAAGCTGCTGGGTGCGCGCGTTCTCTGTGGCCGCGACCTCGCTGGCCGGGATGTGGTAGTCACGCTGGTAGTTGAAGGTGTGGACGATGGATGCCAGCACGGTGGCGGCGAACGAGGCGATCGCCAGGGGCCACATGTGCCAGATCATGGCGAATCCGAACAGCGTGGACAGGCCGGCGATCACCACGCCGGCGCCGGTGTTGGCTGGCATGTGGATGGGCGCAAAGCCTGCCAGCGGGCGCTGGTAGCCGTGCTTCTTCATGTCCCACCAGGCGTCGATCTCATGCGCGACGGGCGTGAAGGCAAAGTTGTACTGCGGCGGGGGCGATGAGGTGGCCCATTCCAACGTGCGGCCGTCCCAGGGGTCGCCCGTCACGTCGCGCAGCTGCTCGCGGCGCAGGTGGCTCACGGCCAGCTGGACCAGGAAGCAGGCAATGCCCAGCGCGATCAATGCGGCGCCAAAGGCGGCAATGATGAACCAGATCTGCAGCGACGGGTCCTCGAAGTGGTTCACGCGGCGCGTCACGCCCATCAGGCCCAGGACATAGAGCGGTGTGAACGCCACCCAGAAGCCCACCAGCCAGAGCCAGAACGACCACTTGCCCCAGAACTCGTCGAGCCTGTAGCCGAAGGCCTTGGGATACCAGTAGTTGATGCCGGCAAACACGGCAAACACCACCCCGCCGATGATCACGTTGTGGAAGTGCGCAATCAGGAACAGCGAGTTGTGAAGCACGAAGTCGGCCGGCGGCACGGCCAGCAGCACGCCCGTCATGCCGCCGATGGCAAACGTGACCATGAAGCCCACCGTCCACAGCATGGGCACGGTAAAGTGGATGCGGCCCTTGTACATGGTGAACAGCCAGTTGAAGATCTTCGCCCCCGTGGG
>JADHED010002107.1_pt1 | contig 14607 bp, 13 predicted proteins | sample 8952041 | NCBI WGS metagenome assembly JADHED01 (sample SAMN16124423, study PRJNA663239) | bioreactor sludge metagenome | isolation source: sludge (control) | place: India:Bengaluru | collected 2018-09-08
GTAGCAGGACTGGGGATATTCCTGCCCCTGATCATCACCGGTTTGCTGATTTTAAAACAGGAGGGGTACTCCCTGTCGAAGAAGACCTGGTCTGAGCGGTTGCGGTTCAGAAAAATTACAAAGCGCGACCTGATCTGGAGCTTGATAGGGCTGATTTCAACAGGGGTGCTAAGTGCGGCCGTAATGAAAGGATTGGAGCTGACAACCGGGAAATTCGACCATTCCCCGGCCTTTATGTCCTTTGAACCCCTTTCCAGGGGCAGATACTGGCTGCTGCTGGTATGGCTTCCTTACTGGCTTTTAAATATCCTCGGAGAAGAATTTTTATGGCGCGGGGTGATGATGCCCCGGCAGGAGCTTGCCTTTGGCCAAACCACTTGGCTGGTGCACGGCACCGGCTGGGGTTTGTTCCATATTGCCTTCGGATGGCAGTTGCTGCTTACCCTGCTTCCCCTGATCTACATTCAATCGTACCTTGTTCAGAAAACCAAAAACTCCTGGGTAGGCGTCATCTTGCACGGCGCCCTGAATGGCCCCAGTTTTCTGGCAATCAGTTTTGGATTGATTTGATCTTTACACCAACATAAAACATCCTTGGCAGTGCCGGTCCGTACACGTAATTGCTGTCGCGGTTCTTGCCGCTGTCAAAGTCCTGTTGGTACGCATTTGTCAGGTTCTTAACACCCCCGAAGATCTCAATCCCGTTATTCAGGGCTTCAAAGCGGATCAGATAAGCGATTTTCAGGTTATTCTCAAAAAAAGCAGGCGTGGTCATGCGTTTGTCATTTTCCGGATTTTCCGGTGCCCCGGCCATGTGCACAATTTCCATGGCACCGGTATACACACCGCTCAGCGAGGCGCTGAATCTGTCACCGGGGGTGATTGTCAGGGTATAATAACCGTATGCATCCGGAGTCCTCAGGTATTTTCTGATGGCATCCAGGGAAACGGAATAGGCGACAGGCTTTTGATAATAACTCGACTGCAGGGTATACCCGGCTTCCACCTGTATTTTCCGCCTGAAATTGCCACGCAATTCCAGGGTAACCCCATTGACAACTGAACCGTTGGCATTCCGTTTCTCATAAATGGTTCCAAATTCATCGCTGCCGGCCTCTTCAAGCATGAATGCCTGATTCAGCACGGTATAAAAACCTTCTGCAGTGAACCCCCAGATGTACTTTTCGGTAGCCTTGTCAAAGTTGACCGAGGCACTGTAGCTGTTCGACCGCTCGGCTTTCAGATCATCCGCCAGGCGAATGCGCGAAACGCCGCCACCAGCGAAGGCAATGTGCATATCTGCATCAAAGGCCTGCGGAGCCCGGAACCCCGATGCCCAGGAAGCCCTGAACTGGGTGTAGGTGTTGAGTCTGTAAAGCAAAGAAAAGCGGGGATTGTAGATTACCTTGTCCATCAGATTGTGCTTGTCCGCACGGATACCCGAAAGCAGCGTAAGTCCCCCGATGACCTGCCAGTCACTTTGTACAAATATGCCCGTATTGGCGGTAGTCTGGTCCAGTTTGTAGGCATAGGCCTCTATTTCGTCCAACACATCATCATAGGAATATTCGGCACCTACCGTCAGCCTGTTTGTCCCTCCCAAAAAGTCTTCCCAGGTATGGTTCACCTGCAATCCCGCCTGAAGGGTGGTGTTTTTCGTGTTTCCATAAGGTGGATTGAACACATGTCGTGTATAGGCAGCCGTGTCTGCAGCATCAGGCAGAATGCCGGTATAATGTTTCCTTGTTGTATTCTGCCCTGCCAGATACAGGATGAGGGCGCTGTGCCCCTCGTTGAACCCGATTTCATAATCCATTCCCCCCATCATCACATGATGCGTCCGCTCTTCCGATTGCAGTGCCAGATGAGCGGCCTTGTCCGTCATCTCGCCGCCATAACGGTATTCGTAAAGACTGCTGAAATTGAATTCGAGTTTTTGATCCGGAGTCGGTTTCAGGAAGGAGGTAAGTCCGAAAGAGTTGTTTTTCAGGGAAGGCATTTCAGAGAAGTTATCCCCGTTGATATCCATATATTCCCGCTGGCGCCGGGATGCAAAAAAGGACATTCCGGCATTCCGCTGAGGCGACAGCACGTTCAGGCTGGCATTCAACTGATTATCATTTGCCTGATTGTCAATGCGTCCATAGTTGAGCGAGACCTCATAGGCGTTCTGATCGGGTATTTTTGTGATGATATTTACGGTTCCCCCAATGGCACTCGACCCGTATAAGGCAGAGCCCCCACCCCTGACCACTTCAATCCGGTCGACCATGTTGGCCGGTATTTGCTCCATACCATACAAACCGGTTAAGGGACTAAATACAGGCCGGCTGTTGATCAGGATCTGTGAATAGGAGCCACCCAGTCCGTTCATTCGCAATTGCGAGTAGTTGCAGGTCTGGCAGTCTGTTTCAACCCGGAGTCCCGGCTGAAAACACAAGCCTTCCGACAGGGTATTCGCCTGAATCATGCCCAGCGTTTTCCCCTCCAATACATTTACAATAACCGGTGATTCCGTCTTTCTCCTGAAGGTTTTGGTGCCGGTAACCACCACGGCATTCAGCGACATCACTTCCTCTTTAAGGTCAAAGTTTACTTCGATCGTGACCCCCTTTTTCAGGCTTATTTTTTGTGTTTGCTTTATATAACCCACCATTTGCGCAGTGAGCTCAAACTCTCCTTCCGGGAGGTTCACCAGCATGTAATGTCCGGTCTGATCTGTGGTGGTTCCGATGTTTTTCCCTTCAATTACAATGGTGGCGAATGGCAGGTGTTCCCCGTTCGATTTCACATCGCCGAAAATATTGGCATCGGTTTTTTGCGCCGATGCGCTGAAAAACATGGAAGAGGCAGCCAGGATTACCCCGGGGAATATATATATTTTCATGGTACATCAGCATTTATATGATGTCCGTTCCTCTTTCCGGAAACCAAGCTTCAGGAAAGTGGAACGGACATCATATAAACAAAACTGCCGTCAGATGGTTCTCAGGTTGTTGGGGCTGTGACAGGCGCATGACGCTGCTCCCGGAATTCAAGAAAAACAAGGACGACAAGAAGGAATACAAAGGGAAGCGAAAGCCAGCAGCCTGTGATGGACATGACCGGAAGCGGAATGACAAGAAAAGGGACCGTCACCAGTTGAAGCAATCCTGCAACCCTGTAACCCTGCGTCCATTGATTTCTGACCTTGATAAGACCGATTCCGAAAGCAATGCCATTTATGCCCATTAAAACTACTACCAGCTGCATGACGTCACGGGCAAATCCTACCTTGAACCCGATCAATTCCGCAACAAAGAACAGGGGAATCAGCAGCATGACACCGATTGAAGAAACCTGCAGGATCCTGTTATGGTGCCCTTTCCCCAACAGGAAAAAGCCATAGTAGAAAAGTACCCCTGAGAGGGTGTACACACTTGAAGTGATCAGGTATACGGTATCAAGGAATTTCCCTTTGGGGAAAAGGGGTGTAACCAGAACCCAGGTGACGAAATAGATCAATCCTGCCACCAGCCAGAAGGGCACAAAGGCGTCCGGGCCCTTTTCGGGACTGTCCGGCTGATCCCCGTTAAAACTGCGGATATCGCAGGTTAGTGCCGCTGCGATCAGTTTCAGGGTGGAAAACCTGGGAACAACCTCTCCCCCTTCAATCCGCTGGATGGTCCTTACGTCAACACGACATGATTCCGAGAGCTCTTTTTGGGTAATACCCGCGGCATTCCTGATTTCGCAGATCCTGGCACCCAGTTCCGGCTGTTTCATAATTTGGAGTTTTGGTGAATCAAAATTATACCGCCCTTACCCGCCAGACAAATTTTTCCGCGTGAATTTGCACGGCATTGGTACGGCAATTGGTATATTTGGAAATATCGTGCCGTAATGCAGGGAGGATTTTCCCCGCCTGATTGCACCAGAATGTCAGAGCAAATGATGACCCATATCGAGTTGCTGCGGCAAAAGATCGGGAAAGACTCCCGGGACTCTATTTCACCCGTCATGAAATGGTTGAATCCTACCCTGTTGCAAATCAATGAACAAGGCTTGACCTACAGCTATGTGGTGCGGCATGAGATGACAAACCCTTCCGGAAATCTACATGGCGGCATTTCGGCCCTGATCATCGACGATACTATCGGGGCCACACTGATTGTTTTTCTGGAAGATTTCTTATGCGTTACCGTCAACAATACCATTGATTATAAATCGTCTGCCTGCATTGGCGAAAACATCCTGGCTGAGACACTGATTTTGGACAGCACCTCCAGGATCATCACCGTGCAATGCGAGATCTGGAATGCCGACAGGAGCAAATTGATTGCCCGGGGCGTCTCCCGGATGCTTAAGAAAGCGAAACCCCGGGGAATGGAGGGGCATCAGATCACCTGATGAACCGGAAACCTTTCCTGTTTTTTATTATATTTGAACACCATGCCGACATTTTCCCGCAGAAAATTCCTGACCCGCAGCGGAGCCGCCACCCTGGGTACTACCATCGGCTTATCCGGTTTGCAGGCACATGCCTATCCTGGTACCGCTGAGAAAAAACTGAAAATTGTTGTCGTCGGTGCCCATCCCGATGATCCGGAAACCATGTGCGGTGGCGCCATGGCCTTATACGCGGCCATGGGCCATGAAGTGGTCTCAGCCTACCTGACCCGCGGAGAAGCGGGCATCGAAGGCAAGTCCCATGAGGAAGCCGCCAAAATCCGCACGGCAGAAGCCCTTGCCGCCTGCACCATCCTGAAAGCGCGTCCGGCTTTTCTGGGACAGGTTGACGGAGGCTGTGAAATAACGCCCGAGCGATACAGCCAGGTGACCGATTTCCTGAAAGCGGAGGCCCCCGATATCCTTATCACGCACTGGCCTGTCGATACCCACCGCGACCACCGCATTTGTTCCATCTTGGTGTATGACGCCTGGTTATCGCTGGGTCAACAACCGGCGTTTTACTATGGCGAGGTGATGACCGGCATACAGTCGCAAAATTTCTGGCCCACCGATTACCTCGACATCACCCGGGTGGTTAAGTTGAAACACGAGGCCTGCTTCGCCCATGTCAGCCAGAAAATCGAAGAAACCTACCCCGATGACCACGGGAAGATGGAGGTGTTCCGCGGAATGGAATCGGGATATGCGTTTGCCGAGGCCTTTGTGAGGCATGTGAGAAGCAGGGAGCCTGTAGTGTTGACCCATCTCTAACCACCAACCACATTAAAACCATGAAACCCCTGCGTTTTCTTTTCCTCCTGCTGGCGATGGGTCCTTCCGGACTGCATGCCCAGAACCCCTTCATCACCCATATGTACACCGCCGATCCTTCGGCACGGGTGTTTCAGGACACCCTGTATGTATATCCCTCGCACGACGGAGACACGGCCACCTGGTTCAATATGGTCGACTGGCATGTGTTGTCCACGACCGACATGAAGCACTGGACCGACCACGGTGTGGCCCTGTCGCTCAGCGACCTGAAATGGGGCTTTAAATTCGCGTGGGCGCCGGATTGTGCCTATAAAAACGGAAAATATTATTTCTATTACCCGGTGGCCCAGGATTATATCGGTGTGGCCGTGGGCGACAAGCCCTATGGCCCCTTTACAGATCCCCTGGGAAAACCCCTGATCACCCGGCAAACCCCCGGCGTGGTCAACAATAGGGATTTGATCGATCCCTGCGTATTTGTCGATGACGACGGATCGGCTTACCTTATCTTCGGACAGAACGATGTGAATATCGTGAAATTGAATGACGACATGATTTCCTTCACCGATACCGTGCAGGTGTTGAAAGGAACCGACCATTTCTTCGAGGCCGTGTGGATGCACAAGTACAATGGAAAATATTACCTGTCCTATTCAGGCGACGGGAAAATATTGTATGCTATGGCCGATAATCCCTATGGCCCTTATACCTTCAAGGGAACCATCCTGAAGGAAATGAACAGCCTCACCAACCACCATTCCATTGTGGAATACAAAGGCCGGTGGTACCTGTTCTATCATAATTCCGACCTGTATTTCTCAAAACACCCTGAAGACAACGGCAGCAAAGGCTGGCAGGGCATTCACCCCTTTCGCCGCTCGATTTGCGTGGATTACTTATACTACAATCCCGATGGTACCATTCGGGAGGTGGAGTCGACAAAGGAAGGGGTGGACCTTATTCAGTGAAAAGTGAAAAATTGATCGGAACGAAATAACAACACAAACACTTGCTAATCAGATTTTAACAAGGCGTAGTTGCAAACTACGCCAAGCTTCAGTTGCAAACTACGCCAAGCCTCATGCCAACCGAAAAATCAACAAATCAACAAATCAACAAATCAACAAATGACCTACCCCCCCGCCTTCACCCGCTTCTACGACCTGATCTACCACCAGATCCGTGATGAAGTGGATACAGCGTATTTCCTGAAGGAGATCGGGAATACCTCCGGAAGGATTCTTGAAACCGGTGTCGGTACGGGCAGGTTGTTTTCAAAGGCACTGGAACAGGGTGCGGATGTATATGGGCTGGATTGCAGTCCCTCCATGATCGACACCCTTCTCCCCAAACTACCCCCGGAACACCGCCACCGGGTGACCCTGCAGGATATCCGGGATTTCAGCTACGATACCGGGTTCGACCTGATCATCGCCCCGTTTCGCGTATTCCAGCACCTGACTGAAAAAGAAGACCAGTTCAGGGCCCTGCACAATATCTACAAGCACCTGAATCCCGGTGGACGGTTTATTTTCGACGTATTCGTCCCCGACCCCGCCTTCCTGAAAAAGGGGATGGACAAGGTGGTTGACTTTGAGAGGGAATACCTGCCCGGAAAACGCGTCCGGCGCATTGTAAGCTCCACACCTGATCTGATCAGTCAGCTAATTCATGCCAGCTTCCGGTTGGAATGGGAAGAAGCAGATGGCTGGCATTCGGAGGACTGGACCCTGCCGCTGCGGATTTTCTTCCGCTACGAGCTTGAGTACCTGGTAGAACGTTCTGATTTCGAATTCTATACTATTCTTGGGGATTATCACGGAAACCCGCTATCCCGCGAGTCGAAGGATTTTATTGTGGTCTGCGGGAGGGGGTAATTGTTTATTGGAAACATACGTAAATCCACCCCCTACCCCCGCCAGCGGGGGACAGGACTACTCCTCACAGTCTCACAGCCTCATAGCCTTACAGTCTCACAGCCTCACAGTCTCACAGCCTCACAGCCTCACAGCCTCATTTCAGCACCTCCAGCAGTTTCCGGTCGAGTTTGTGGCCGTACCAGTCTTCGTAGGCAACATCAGAACGGCCGGAGTCGAGGATGCCGAAATCGCCCCTGAAGTTCCACAGGGCATAGCCGATACCGTGTGCGCCCAGAATGTCGATGATGTCACTGAACCAGGCCAGGAATACCGGATGGGGGGTTTTATTGTAGCAGCCGCCTTCGCCGCAATGCACGCCGACACCTTGTTCCACCAGACCGATCCACGGTTTGTAAAAGGCTTCCAGCTGTTCGCGGCCGAAATACTGTCCGTCAATCATGCCCGGCCATACGGGCATGGGTGCTTTTGAAGGATCCTTCCACACCCAGGAAGCCTGATAGTGCGACACATAATGCGGAAAATAGGCCCGGCAGCTTTGGTGAATGCCGGTGCCGACAAGTTCCGGAATCGCCTCTCCCCCCATGTTGTTGCCGTCGGCCACGATCATCCGGTCAGGGGTCACGTCATGGATCACCTTTGCGGTTTCAAGGGCCACCTTGCGGTACAGGTCGCCCGGAACGGGACCGTGGGCTGAAAACTGGTCGTTCATGTCTTCCCTGAAGGCCGGTTCATTCAGCAGATCAAAGCTCAGTCTGGCAGCGGGGACGTGTTTAAACCGTTTCGCCCACATATTCCAGTGGGCATAAAAAGCCTGTTGTGCCGCAGCATCCTTCCACAGGTTGAAAGGTTCGTTAAAACCTGCATTCACGCAATACCCCGGGGCACGGTGGAGGTTCAGGCTCACATGCAGGCTATACTTGTTTGCCGTTTCAACCAGTTGCTGCACCTCGTCTGCCACCTCGGGACGGAATTGCACCGTCTGCTCGGGAGTAATGGGCTTTCCACGCTCATGCACCACATACCGCGGATAGGCCATGGGGATCCGCACAAAATCAAATCCCCAGTCGCGCATCCAGCGGAAATCATCCTCTGTAGTACGGCTTTCCGGATCACCGGAGCCAACCGGTGAGAAATAATCAAGCAGGTTGAAACCCTTCCAGCGGGGTAATGGGTTTGCAGCAGCAATCCGTGTTGCAGCGGGTGCACCCAGCAATCCCGTTCCCGTCAGTGAAACTGCGGCTGCGGTAAGGGCAGTGTTCCGGAGGAAACTCCGGCGGTCTGTTTTTTCCATGGTGTTGGTTTGTTCCCTAAAGGTAGCTGTTTTTCATTTACCCCAATCTCTTATCTTTACCTTGATATCTCCTGAACCCCTGAAATCATGTACCCTGAAGACCTTGGATACAACGCGCAGTTTGACGCCTTCCGCAAAGAACAACAGCTTCTGGATTTTGAAACAGGCCGGGTGACGGCGGAACACCGGGAAAGATATGTGTTGCTGGCTGCCACAGGTGAGTACGATGCGGAAATTACCGGAAACCTACGGTTCACCGCCAAAGGCAGGGAGGATTATCCTGCCGTGGGCGATTGGGTGGCCTTTACACCCTACGACAGCGGTATGGCCATCATCCACCGCATCTTTCCAAGGTATTCTGTGTTGCAGCGGCCGGCCGTGGGACCTGCCGGCGGCGTGCAGGTCATCACTGCCAACATCGATACTGCCCTGCTGGTGCAGGCGGTGGACCGCGATCTGAACCTCAACCGGCTCGAACGCTACCTGACGCTGTGCCATGCCTCTGCCATCCGTCCCGTCATCGTGCTTACAAAAACCGACCTGATCGGGGAGGAGCGCGAAAAGGAAATCCGCACCGCCCTGCAGCAGCGGATTCCGGACGTACCGTTGGTTGCCCTAAGCAACGAATCAAGACAGGGATATGTCCACCTGGAAGCCCTGCTCGAAAAGGGAAAAACCTATTGCATGCTGGGATCCTCCGGCGTGGGGAAATCGACCCTCCTGAACAACCTGTCAGGCCGCGAAATCATGCAGACCGGCCGGATCAGTGACAGCACCAGCAAAGGAAAGCATGTCACCACCCATCGGGAACTCATCGTCCTGAATAACGGCGCCCTCCTGATTGACAATCCCGGCATGCGGGAAGTGGGCATCGGGGAAGCTTCCGGGGGACTGGATGTCACCTTCGACAGCATTTCCCGGCTGGCCGTACAATGCAGATTTCACGACTGTACCCATACCAATGAGACGGGCTGCGCCGTGTTGCAAGCCCTCGAAAAGGGTGAAATTGATGCCGGGGCATATGAGCATTACCTGAAACTGGAACGGGAAAAGGCTCATTATGAATCTACGTTGGCAGAGAGAAGAAGGAAGGATAAAATGTTTGGGAAGATGATGAAGGATTATTTGAAGCGGGATATAAAAAATAAAGGATAAGGTTTCGGAGGCTGGAGCTTCCGATGAACCGGTATCATCGAATCACTTTTTTCCTATATTCGTTGGTTGAAGCAACTGAAACTGAAAACCATGCCGCATCACGACTGCCAACGGGAAGTTGACGAACTGAAAGAAAAGTACCGGGCGCTGGAGCTTCTGTACCGGAAAAGTATGGATGAAAACCACCAGAAGGAGGAGCAACTGGCCCAGATGCGGAACAACTATGAGGCCTTCTTCAACACCATCCCCGAATTCCTTTTCGTGCTCAACAACCAGGGAAACATCATCCATGTAAATTCAACCGTTATCGACCGTCTCGGGTATTCATGGGAGGAACTGGAAGGGAAATCCGTACTCACCGTGCATCCGGAAGAACGGCGGGCAGAGGCTGGCAGGATTGTCATGGAGATGCTCGAAGGTGTAGCGGAATGCTGCCCTGTGCCCGTTATAACCCGGAAAGGTATTCAGATCCCGGTTGAAACCCGCGTTACCAAAGGGATATGGAACGGGGAACCGGTCATCTTCGGCGTAACAAAGGATATCTCGGAACTTCGCCTCTCCGAGGAGAAGTTTTCCAAGTTGTTTCACATGAGCCCCTTTGCAAGCGGACTGATCGCTCTGGACAACCAGCAATATTTGGAAGTCAATGATGCCTTCTTTTCCCTTTTTGGATTTACCCACGAGGAGGTGATTGGAAAAACCGCCCTGGAACTGGGCATCCTGGGTACCGATGCCCGGGTGGAGATCCTTAAACATGCGGGTCCCGATGGCAAGGTGTCGCATATGGAAGCCGACCTGAAAACAAAATCCGGTGATATCCGGCATGTAATGCTTTTTGCCGAGAATATTTATGTGCAAGACAAAAGATACCGGTTCACCGTGGTACTCGACCTGACGGATCTAAAAAATGCCGAAGAAATCATCCGCCGCAAAAATGCTGAACTCGAAATGCTGAACCGCCAAAAAGACAAGCTGTTTTCGATTTTTGCACATGACCTGGGTGGTCCATTCAATGCCATTTATGGTTACAGTGAATTGATGAATGAACAGGTAAAGGCAAAGAACTATACCACCGTGGAACGGTATGCCGACACCATCCATCAGTCTTCCATCCGCATCATCACGCTGCTTTCGAACCTGCTCGAATGGTCGAAACTGCAGGCACGCATGGTCTATATCAATCCCACCGCTTTCGACCTGCAAAAACTTTTCGAAGAAACGGAACAGCAGATTTCACTTACAGCCCTTCAGAAAAATGTGGCCATCCTCCACGACCTGGAGCCTGATATTGAGGTATTTGCCGACAAGAACATGATCAGCACGGTGCTGCGAAACCTGCTCTCCAATGCCATCAAATTCAGCTACCCGGGCGGAGTGGTTTCGGTTTCGGGCAAGACCCACCCCGACGGGGTGGTCATCTCGTTCAGGGACGAGGGAACCGGTGTGGACCCCGGCCAGCTTGACAAACTGTTTGTTGCGGGGGAAAATCACTCGCGAAAAGGTACCCGGAATGAGCAGGGAACGGGACTGGGGCTTCTGCTGTGCAGGGAACTTATGGAACAGCATGGCGGCCGCATCTGGGCGGAAAACAACCCCGTAACCGGAAGTACCTTCCACATCCTCATTCCGCCTCCTCTGGATGTACAACGTTTCATCAGCCTGAAACAATAACCCGGAAAACGGTAATTCAACTTTTAGTTTTTATCTTTTAGTTTTTAACTTCTTTCAGGATCCGCATCGCTTCATCCACATGCTTCGTAGCCTGTGCCTGTGAATTGAATACATGGATGACGGTGCCGGTTTTGTCGGCAATATAGGTTACCCTCCCGGGCAGGGTGCCTAAAAAGCTTGTGGGAACGCCGAACAACTTGCGTACCTTGTTGCCGGGATCGCTCAGCAGGGTGAATGAAAGCCGGTATTTGTCAGCGAACTTGCGGTGGCTTTCGACCGACTGGCTGCTGATGCCGATGATCATGGCATCGGCCTGGGTAAACACTTCAAACTGGTCGCGGAAGTAACAGGCTTCCTTGGTGCAACCGGGACTGTCGTCTTTCGGATAAAAATAGATCACCAGGTTCTTTGTTCCGATCACTTTTCCCAGGTCAAAGGGCTGACCATTCTGGTCTTTCAGGATAAATGAAGGCAGTTTGCTTCCTTTTTCAATGCGTTGCATATCGGGATTTTTTTGATTTTGTGAATGGGCAGGAATAAAAACAGAGAGGCCGAACAGAACGAGATATACCGTCAGGTAAAAACGGTAAAAATTCCTGTACCTCAGGTAACTGTGGTTGCCCGGATCGGTATTCCCGACAAGGGCGCGGATTTCTTTCATAAATAAGGGTTTAATATTGATTTTCCAGTCTGTGGTCCGGTAAACGATTTTCCGGAAGCGGCTTCTGTAAAATGTCAGGGGAAGTCCCCAGGCAATAAACAGGATCAGCCAGATGTGCTCGGGAAGGTTCATGGTTCTGAATTTAGCTTGATTTCGCCCGGGAAGGAAACCAGGGCAGGAAGGCGGATGTGCGCCTGCGGTATGCCTCATATCCCGGCTTGGTGTTCACCAGGGTCTTCTCGAGCAGGGCTACACCTGACACCTTGATGATCAGGGCGGTCATCAGCAGCGAACCCAGAAAGGGAAGGAAGGCTCCGGCGGCGATGGAAAACAGGCCGTAGCCCCACCACACTGCGGCATCTCCGAAATAATTGGGATGGCGGGTATATTTCCAGAAGCCGGTTTGCAGCAGCTTTCCCCTGTTGGCCGGGTCTGACCTGAACCGTGCCAGTTGCAGGTCGCCTCCGGCTTCAAATACAAATCCTACCAGCCAGACAGCAAGTGCAAGGTAGTCCACCCAGCCGAAACTGCCTCCGCGAACCTGCACCATGGTGAGGGGGGCTGAAACCAGCCACATCAGCACGCCCTGCAACAGAAACGTCTGAAAAAAACTGATCCACCAGTATCCTTTTCCATAGTGTTCCCGGAAAGCCTTGTACCTGAAATCCTCCCCCTTTCCGGCATTCCGCCAGGCAAGGTAAAGGGACAGGCGCAGGCCCCAGATAATCACCAGAATCAGTACCAGAAGACTTCTGGCATCTCCGGGCGCCATTTTAACGTACCCATACAGGGTGACAAGCACAAAACCAGCTCCCCAGAAGGGATCGACAATGCTCACATTGCGCAGCCGGATGCTGACCAGCCACAGGAGGGTCATCATCACCATGATGACACCCAGGGTTTGAAGGTACAGTGTAGTAAAGCTCATTTTATTACAGGCTATTCGTACATAAATGCTACCGAGGCAGCTCCAATGCCGGCATTGGCACCGATCACAGGGGAAATTTCAACCACCGACACCGGTTCCTTTCCGGTGAGCTGCTTCATTTGTTCCGGTGAAACAGGGCGGCCGGATCGTCGGTATGCACATGCAGGTGGCGCAGGGCGCCTGAACCGGCAACCACCACCGAATCGCCGAATGCGCCGAGAACCTCACGCAATTCGGTTGCATTGGCGGTGCTTCCTGATAAAATGGCTTCCGTACAATAGCGGAGGCCCACTTCCTCGGGGATGTGAAGTTCGGCGGCATGTGCAGCAGGCAACTCCGGCTTCAGGCGCATCAGCTTCCGCAGGTTGCCTGCCTGCATGAAGTCGAGTATCCCTTTCACGAATAGCACGAAACCGCTCGCCCCGGCATCCACCACATTGGCCTGCCGCAATACCTCCAGTTTGCCGCGGGTCTCCTCGAGCGACTGATCGAGGGTTCCGGCGGAAGCCAGCAGGGATTGAACAAAATCTCCTGAAGCATCCCGGCGGTTGTATATGGATTCGGCCCATTCCCGGATGACCGTGAGCATGGTTCCCTCCACGGGCGTGGCCAGCGCATCATAGATATACTTTACCGAATTGCGTACGCTCTCTGCAAACTGGCTGAATGAAATGCTGCTCACATTGCCGGTCTCGCTGCTCAGCCCGTGCAAAAACTGGGCAAAGATAATTCCGGAATTGCCCCTGGCACCTGCCAGGGCAGATTCTGCAATACGGCTGAGGGTCACTTTATAGGAACGATGCGGTTTTGCCATGCGGATCACCGTCCGCACCGTGGCGGCCAGGTTCGTACCGGTATCCCCGTCGCTTACAGGAAACACGTTGATCCGGTTCAGCTCCGACTGGTTCTCAATCAGGCGGTTCGACCCGGCCACAAACGAATACCAGAACCGGTACCCGTCAATTTGCAGCACCGCTGCCGGCGTTTTACCCCCTACCCTCATGGCATTTGCATGTGTAATTCCATCCCTGTTGATCAAGATGATATTACAACCACGAAAAAGGTATTTTGTTTAAAATATTATGGAAATATTTAAACATTCCCTAAGAAACCCGAAATAATTCAACCCTGCCTGCCGGCAGGGTTGCATTATTGTTCTTACAGGATATTAAAGATTTGCACATTTGCGCATTTGCCAGCCTTCGCTGAAGCTATGGGCGCCTACGCTGAAGCTTCAGCGCCAGCGTGCCGGCGTAGCACATTAGCAAATTGGCAAATTAGCATATTAGCATATTTTCATATCCTACTTCCTGAACTCAATCACATACTCCGACTTGTACTCGCTCTTCTCCGGGGTGATGTATTTTACAAACAGCCGGGCCTTCTGTCCCAGGCGCAGGCAGGTATGCCGTTGTGCCACATCCTCTTCCGTATTCATCGGCTGAAGGGAAGGATACCACAGGAAATACCCCGGCCTGTCGAGCAGTAGTTGCGGCTTTGACCAGTCCTGTGAATTATTTCCCTCACCCAGGTCGCTATGTTGGTTGAAGGATATGTAGATGCTGCTTCCTGCCCAGGAGGGGCCCGTTACCTTGCCCATCAGCATGACCCAGCAGTTCAGGTAGGTATTCCAGCTCACCGAGGGGCCCCAGTGAAATCCGCCGGTTGGGGATGAAGCAGCTCCACCGCCTTCCTCCCGGGGGATTTGCAGGGAGGCGACCGGACTACCCACCCCGTCGGGGTGTACGGTAAACGCGTTGCCATCCCAGCGGCGGGCTTTGCCTTCGGGATTGTCAAGGTCACTCAGGGCAATGCG
>JADHED010002126.1_pt1 | contig 14604 bp, 2 predicted proteins | sample 8952041 | NCBI WGS metagenome assembly JADHED01 (sample SAMN16124423, study PRJNA663239) | bioreactor sludge metagenome | isolation source: sludge (control) | place: India:Bengaluru | collected 2018-09-08
TTACCAAAACAATTTCACCACACTTGCTGCTTTATTGTCTATAAATGAAAGTGATCTGACCGAATTGTTTAGTTTTCTAGGACTTAGTCTTACAGATAATATGAACGTTACTGCTATCAGCAGAATGTATATTATTGGTAGACTTGCTGGTTCGTTGAAGCTTAGTGTTTCAGAATTGATAACAATAATGCAGTTGGCGGGTATCAAAACCTTATTGGGTAATATATTGACAAATCCGCCACACTCTTCTAGCCCGGTATACACATACAGTACATATATTGATACCCTTTACACAATTATAGATGCTGCTGAAGCAATCAGGGATAGTGGATTTGCACTGGACGAAATCAATTACTTAGTACGTAATGACGATCCTTCCTCGAATTGGCACCCTCAATCATTGACGATTCAGTCATTCTACGAGGATCTGCGTACTGAATTGTTAAAACTACCTTTGTACGTTGCCCCTCCGTCTTCTCCTAGTGCTGCGGATATTAAGACAGCTACAGCCCTACTGAAACCTTTGGTAGATACAATTTACCAAGTATATAGTAAACATTTTAGCATACCGGAATCCTGGGTGATGAATATGTTGGATCCTTCAGGTTATCCTACAACTTCCAGTACGACAAGTAATTCTTTTACTATGCGTATCGTACAACAAGCTCTGTTTAGGACAGTTGGGTCTGAGAATGATTTAGCAGAGTCCGTTTCTGCAATGCAGGTGTTTTATGATAAGTACAGGCTTATACACAAAATTACTTTCACAAGCCAGGTGCTTAAACTGACAAACCTTGATTTCAAACTATTGTATCTTTCAGGGCTTAATAGCGGTGGGCCTGTTAACTTTAATTTTGACAATCTACCCGTAACGGTTGACAGCAGCTTTGTTCCAGAGCCACTTGTTGTTGGACTTTCTTCCATATTTAATGGTTTTCTCAGGATTTGCAGGCTGATAGAAATAAGAGATCGCCTCAAGCTCAAAGATAATGCTAAAGAAAGCGGTTTAGCGACTTGGTTAAACCTGAATTACGCTGCTAGTACCACTACTGATAAAGAAAATGAAAAAGGAAAGTGGCTTAGTTTCTTTAAAGGAGCTACAGATTGGGGAAACCTGCTTACAGAACTTGTAGGTGCAAAAACAGAACTCAATCCTCCGACAGTTGGAGCTATTACTAATTTATTGAGGTTAACCTTCCCGACAGATTTTACGCCGAATAGTTATAAGAACTTGTCATTAATTCTGAGGATTAATACTATACAGGGTTTTAGCAAACGTTCAGGGCTGGGTGCAGTTAGTTTGCATAAATCACTCCGACCTGACGTAAGCTTAGATGATTCCAGAAATATAATATTTGCGGCAAAAGGACGTCAGAATGAAAGCAGTTGGGAACTTGTCGCCAAACCTTTACGCGACACCATAAGGGTTAAGCAAAGAGATGCATTGGTTGCATATGCGCTCGCTAATCCACCTGTCGGTAATAAATATCCTTGGAGAAACAAAGGTGACCTGTATGAATATTTCATGATGGACGTAGAAACGGAACCTGTTGTAAAGACGTCCCGTATCAAACAAGCGATAAACAGTATACAGCTCTTTATTAACAGGGTGATTATGAACCTGGAATATGAAGGCGGAGATAGAACTAAGCTTATACGTTTTGATCCAACATTTATTCGTCAATGGCGCAGATGGCGTAAATGGTATGGTGTATGGCAGGTCAACAGGGAGTTGTTTTTATATCCTGAAAATTGGCTGGAACCTACCTTACGTGACGACCGGACTGAAATTTTTAAAGAATTACAGACGGAATTGTTACAGGCCGATATTACAGACGAAACTGCAGAACGAGCGTTTAATAATTATTTATTGAAGTTGAATGATGTCGCTAATCTTGAGATCGTTGGCTGTGTTGAGCATGTGGATGCACAGGGGCGTAGGCAAGATATTGATGGTAATAAAGTCGTACATGTTTTCGGTCGGACTTATGGTGAACCGAGGGTGTATTACTACAGAAAATTAGTCAATAAAGTATGGACAGGTTGGGAGAAGATGGAAACAGAAATACTGAGTGACCATATCATGCCTGTATGCTGGCGAGGAAGGTTGTATGTTTTTTGGGCAAGCTTCCTGGATAAAAAAATAAGTGCAGTGCCTGGGCCGACAGTTGGCTTTAAAGACCCTGGGGGGTATAATTATATTGTCAATACCAAAGGTGGAAATCATTCTATGTGGTTTTACAACGATCCACTTAGTGTTGCAGGCGAGCCAGATCCGAATGAAAAGGATCCCAAATATTATCACCAGTTAGAGATTGCATTGAACTGGACGGAATTCCATGACGGTAAATGGGAGAAGACAAGAGTAGCGTCAGACCGGATGCGTGTTACTTTGAATCCATACTTGAACACTGATTTTGTTAAGACCTATCTTGAAACTACTACAGGTGGTAAAACAAGTGGACTGAAAAATTTTTACCAGTTCCTGACAAAGAACTTCAAGATGTCGTTTACGGAACTCACGAAGTCACGGTTTTTTATGCACCATGAGTTTATTAAGAGCAAACATCCGGTTACACAACAGGAGAGCGATTCTTTGGTGGTACATATGTTATTCCCGAACAGCTATGTTGATACGAATGAACCCGGTATGCAACATATACAAGCATTCTATTTTGCGAACCCGTCAACAGATCCTGTTGTATGGAACGAAGCATTCAGTAGTGTTGCCGTTGTATCTCCGCACACAACAGTTAACAGGGATATGAATTTTGTATATAACCCGAATAATTTGGTAAATGGGAATGGCAAACTTTATAGAGATAACGGGGTAAGTACGCATATGGCAAACAGGTATGTGTATTCTAAAGAGGGTACAGCAGGTGTGTTCTCCCTTATCCGATATGGGTATGATGTTTTATTGAATAATACCCCTGGTGTGTATGGCAATTATAAAGTAAAGGCTAAGTCTAATTTCTTGACATACCCGCTTGAAAACCATTTTGCCTATACAGATAATGTAAATAGCTTTTTTGCTAGGAGAGCTTCACCGGACCCTATTATTCCTATGGTTGAACCTTCCAACTATTATTTCTTAGGGGATGCCCAAGGTGCAAGTTTCAGCTCATTGTATAAGGGAAGTCTGACGGTTTTGTATACGATTGGTAGTGGTAAAAGACCTACTATCTTACCGGTTATACCTTCGTTCCCAATGATGAAAACAATGGCGGAATATTATTTCCAGACGTTCTATCATCCCTATGCTCAGCAGTTTCTGCAAGCATTATATGCCGGTGGTCTGGATACGTTGTTCGATCTGAGGATGCAAGTGCCGCGGTCTAAAGACAATATGAAATTCTTTGATACCTATTCGCCGACATCTTTGATATTAAATGGGAAGTATTTAGGTAATCCTAAAGATACAGAAGTATATCTGTATCCAACAGATCACGTCGATTTTTCCTACATGGCAGCTTATTCCGTATATAACTGGGAGCTTTTCTATCACATACCTATGTTGATAGCTCAAAGTCTCAGCACAAATCAGAAATTTGAAGAAGCACAGAAATGGTATCATTACATTTTTGATCCGACCAGCAACACAGATGAAAATGGAGCCTACTCATCCACAAGACAACGTTTCTGGAAATGTCGTCCGTTCTACGAGATGTCATCACCTACGAAAAGCATACAAACACTTTCTGATTTGCTATTGGAAATTTCAAAGGGTAATACCACTGCCGTAGAACAGGTGACAACAATGCAGCAGAGTCCATTGCAGCCTTATGCCGTAGCCAGGTTGCGTCAGCTTGCATTTATGAAGAATACCGTGTTGAAATACATTGAGAACCTCATTGCCTGGGGAGACCAATTGTTTACAAGGAATACAATTGAATCTATCAATGAGGCTACACAACTGTATGTATTAGCAGAGAATATCCTTGGCAAAAGACCTACGGAAGTACCTCCACGTGCAGAATCTGTTATTCATGCATTTTATAATCTGACCTCAAGTTCGGGCACATCTTCCGGTGTTGATGCATTCAGCAATGCGTTGGTAAGTATCGAGCATTATATCGATATTAATGCACGTGTCGACCGTCAGAACAAACCACCATATGCGCCTGGCAAAATATTTTATTTCTGCATTCCGGAAAATCGGGAAATGCTCAAGCACTGGGATACTATTGCTGACCGGTTATTTAAAATAAGGAATTCTCTGAATATTAAAGGGCAGTTACAGAAATTACCATTATTTGAACCGCCTATTAACCCTGCATTACTGGTTAGGGCAGCAGCAGCAGGTATAGATATTTCTACTGTTCTGGATAATATCAGCGGTGCAAACCTGACAAACTACCGTTTTTCTTATTATTTGCAGAAATCAAACGAAATCTGCAACGACGTTAAGGCATTAGGTAATGCATTGTTGTCAGCACTGGAGAAAAAAGATGCAGAAGAAATGGCATTGCTAAGATCTAGTCTTGAGAAGACGTTGCTGGAAAAAACATTGGCTTTCAAAAAATCTCAAGTTGAGGAGGCGAAAGCTGCCTTGGAACCTTTGTATAAAGCCCAATTGCCGATACATGCCAGAATTGCGTATTATTCCAGCCGTCAGAAACAAATAGCTGAGGAAACCGAATATTTCAGCTTGGTCAATAAGTCGCTAGTCCATTCAAAAAGGCAGTTGACATTTTCAATGATTGGTGCTGCCGTATCATTGATCCCTCAAATGCACTTACAAGCGACATTTGCCATAGGTGCCAGTTTCGGTGGACAACAGCTTAATACGATCTTCCAGGCACTGAGCACACGACAAGGTTTTAAGGCCTCAGAAAACATGACGAGGTCCGGAATGAGTACTACTAAGGCTGGTATTGTCAGAAGATGGGATGATTGGCAGTTCCAGGTTGATTTAGCCAGTAAGGAGTTAGAGCCTATTTATGCACAGATTATTGCAGCTGAGGCACGGATCGAAACTGCTGAAAAAGATTTGGAGGCATTTCAGGTACAGATTGATAATAACAAAGCTATTGATGCTTTCATGCGCAGTAAGTACACTAACAAAGAACTGTATAGTTGGATGATTTCCCAGATTTCGACTACATATTTCCAATCTTATCAATTTGCTTTTAAACAAGTACAAACGGCACTTAGCTGTTATGAATATGAACTTCCGTTCGCATTCCTTGACAAGAAGAGAGATCAGATTATACAATTCGGCTATTGGGATAGCCTGCGAAAAGGCTTACTCGCTGCAGAACAATTGCAGTTGGATTTACGGAAACTTGAAATAGCATATGCTGAAGATAATAAGCGTGAATATGAACTGACTAAGCATATTTCGTTAGCAAATCTTGACCCGCTTGCATTGTTGGAATTGCGTGAAACTGGACAATGTACATTTGACACGGAAAATTGGATGTTTGATATGGACTTCCCTGGGCATTATTTCAGGCGTATTAAATCAGTAAGCTTGAGTATTCCTTGCGTTGCTGGTCCATATACTACTATCGGAGCGCAATTAACTTTAAATGGTAATACAATATATAAAGAAGATGGCTCTGTTTTCAGAAGTTCATCAATAGGAGATACTATTGCAACCAGTAGCTCACAAAACGATAGTGGGCTGTTTGAGCTTAACTTCCGCGACGACAGATATTTGCCTTTTGAAGGTAAGGGCGTAATTGGAAATTGGTCTATGAATCTGGTACAGGAGGAACAATTAAGACAGTTTGATTACACGTCTATTTCCGATGTTATTGTTCATATAAAATACACGTCACAAGGAGGGTATGATGCTGACGTAGCCAGCGATACTGTTAATAACATAAAAGGAAGCCAGTTGGATCCTTTGCCGAGAATATTCTCATTGAAACATGATTTTAGCAACGCTTGGAATTCCGGCTTCAGCGCATTCACACAAGATGATGCATTAACTGCCAATGTTGGACGCTCTATGAGTATGATTTTGAGTCATGACCAGTTCCCTTTCTATTGCAAAGGCAAACAGATTAACATTGTTGGAGCGGCTATTAAGTTTTTGACATCTGAACCAGGTGAAGATACCAAATTCATGATTGAGACATGGAAGAACGGTATGCCACCAAAACATGCCACAAGCAATCCATTGATTCAGAAGGCATTTACGGATGGTAACGAGTATGCAAACAGTGTTCAATATGGAAGCTCTGCAGGATTGTCACTACAGAATGGTGATACTAGGGAAATACGTATAAATATGTTTAAAACAGACAACAGTGGTGCTGTTGATGAAGATTTCATACTTAATAAGGAAGACCTGCAAGATGTTTATATCGTGTTTAACTATTATCTCACCGATCCAAGTTAAAGAAATAAACCCTTACATACCGTTTTAAAATAAGAGATATGAATAATACCGAACAGAAAGGCATCGTTGGACAAGTAGCTACTGGAAACAAGTCTGATAACCCCTATCCGCTTGAAAGATATACTGTGTCAAAACAAGATGAAAACAGCCAGTCAGGTAAACAATCAGCTTACTATAAGTCTCAAGCCCCCACCATTGATCTTCCGAAAGGTGGTGGGGCGCTGAAAGGCATCGATGAGAAATTTACTGTTAATGCTGTAAATGGTACTGCATCCTTAAATATCCCTTTACCATTGACACCCTCAAGAGCGGGGTTCAGTCCTCAATTATCCGTTCAGTATAATTCAGGGAATGGTAACAGCGAATTTGGACTTGGATGGTCTCTAAGCCTTGCTTCCATTCAGCGTAAAACAGATAAGAAACTTCCTGAATATAGCGATGATGACGTATTCCTGATGGCGGGTGCGGAAGATCTTGTACCATTATTAAATGAAGAAGGTGAAAAAATCATCATCAATCCGATGAATGGCAGTACTGGTACGCCCTATCATATTACCTGTTTTATACCTAGGATTGAAGGATTGTTTGCCCGGATAGAGTTTATCAAAGAAGAAGGTACTCTCGATTCATGGTGGAGAGTAACGACTAAGGATAATATTATTACTTACTACGGGCTTACTGCATCTGCCAGAGTTACAGATCCTGATGATGCAACTAAGATTTTCAGGTGGTTGCCTCAACTTAGCTTTGATCATAAAGGTAATGTCCATGAATACACTTACAAACATGAGGATGTAACTAATGTACCTGCTAATGCCAATGAAGCACTCCGGTTAGACGGTACCGCACTGTTTACAAATACTTACCTGAAGTCAGTTAAATATTGCAATACTGTTCCGCTATTTTTTGATGGTGTACACGGCTATGATCCGGAAGACATTTATAAACCTGCCTTGCCGACTAATGCAGATTATAAGATAGAGGCCGTAATGGACTATGGTGAACATGATCTTGTTTTCCCAAGACCTCATGATTCTGGTAATTGGCATTGTCGTATGGATCCGTTTTCTGATTTTCATGCCGGATTTGAAATCAGAACCTATAGAAGGTGTTACAGGGTATTGGTGTACCATGCTTTCGATGAATTAATAGATGGCACAGGAGAAAGTGCTATACTAGTGCGTTCTCTGAATCTAAATTATCATAATGGCAGCGACACAGCTGATACAGGACAATTTGCTGAGGCAGATTTTATTACCTCTCTGACAAGTAAAGCACATAAATTAATAGATAGCAGTTATGTTTCGAAAGGGTTACCATCGCTCACCTGCAATTATGAACCATTAAATTGGGACAATACTATTCAGCATGTATCCCGGGAAGATGCAGAAAACGTTCCGCAAGGTTTGACGGGTGGCTATCATTGGATTGATCTTGAAGGAGATGGTTTGCCAGGTATTCTGACGGAACAGGCCGGAGGGTGGTTTTATAAGCGCAATTTAGGAAATGGCCATTTTGCAGGTAATATACAAGTAGCTAATAAGCCCTCATTATCTGGTCTTGGCGGACAACTACAATGGCAGGATTTAGATGCGAATGGTAAAAGGCAGTTAGTAAATAGGTCTAATAATATGCCTGGTTATTATGAACTTGACGACAATCAACAGTGGGGGGCATTTCATTCTTTTCAACAATGGGCGCATATAGACTGGAACAGCCCATTTACCCAAACCCTAGATTTAAATGGTGATGGACGTCCCGATGTATTACTCACTGAGGATGCTGCTTTGCGTTGGTATGAAAATAAAGGTACGGAAGTGTATATTGTTGGAGGAACCGGTTCATTTACATGTAATGAAACCAATTGCCCTGTACTCTTACTGAATGACGCTGTTCAATCTGTTTTTCTTGCTGATATGAATGGTGATGGGTTGACAGATATTGTACGCATAAAGAATGGTGAAGTTGCCTACTGGCCCAATCTGGGGTATGGTCGGTTCGGTAAAAAAATCGTGATGAGCAACTCTCCTTATTTTGCTACACCGGATTTATTCAATCCTATTTACATCACGCTTAGTGACATCAGTGGTACAGGGGCTGCGGACATTATTTATCTTGGTAATAATGAATGTACAGCATGGATCAATATGTCAGGAAATGCCCTTGCTAATCCTGTTGTCATTAATCCATTGCCAGGCATAGATCAGTATAGTAAAGTCTCCGTAATGGACTTTTTAGGGAATGGTACGGCATGTATTGTTTGGAGTTCGCCACTACCGCAACACTCGCATGCACCCTTCAGATATATTGACCTGATGGGCGGTAAAAAACCGTATTTACTCAAAAGTTACAGTAATGGATTAGGGAAGACTACTGAATTGTTATACAGGAATTCAACAAAATATTACCTGGAAGATAAACTTAACATGCAGCCTTGGGCTACCAAGCTACCTTTCCCTGTACATTGCCTTCATAAAGTTATTACATCTGATAGTGTAAGTGAAACAATATATTCTCAGGAATATAAATACCATCATGGCTATTATGATCATGAAGAAAGGGAGTTTCGTGGATTCGGGCGTGTTGATACCATTGATATGGAAACGGCTGTCTTGGATGATGACAATGATCTGAACCAGGCACCTGTTTTGACAAAAACATGGTACCATACCGGTGCATTTTTTCAGGAACAATCCTTGATTGACAGATTTAAAGCAGAATATAAAAATGCTGAAAATTGGAATCTGGGTCGAACTGCGAGTTTTATAGGGGATACGAATAACCAAGAATTTAGGGAAGCACATCGTGCGTTAAAAGGTTCTCCACTGAGGCAGGAAGTGTATGCCATGAATAATGATGCAACAGTGGAGACCAATCTTTACACGATAACAGCCAACAGTTATATCGTACAAAAGATACAAGGAGTGGGTATTAATAAGCACGCGGTCTTTTTTACACACAACCAGGAAAATGTAGTATGGCATTGTGAATGGGACTTGTCAGTTGCTATCAATGAATGTGATCCCCGTATACTACACGATATCGTTACTTCCATTGATGAAAAAGGCAATGTACTGGAGAGTGCTAAGATAGCTTATGCGCGTAATACTGTTCCTACTACCATTCCCAATACTTCAACTGGGCTTACACACAGTGCAATAATTGAAGAATCACAAGGTACAACCAAGATTGTTTATACTGTAAATAGCTACACCTCAGATATTATTGATCAGTCGTTGACAGCCCCCATTATACATTACAGGCTCCGTATGCTTTGTGATATGAAAGTGTGGGAAGTGTATAATGTGGATGATAGCAATGGATTAATTGTTCCCTCTGCTTTAAAAGATGATTATTCGGCCATAGTAAGCAGCACGAATATTCTTGAGTTCTCCCAAAGCCCTTCAGGTTCATCCCTACAAAAGAGGCTAGTCTCGCAACAGCGTGTTACTTATATGAAAGATGATACGTCTGGGCCTAAAAACTTCCAGCAACATGATCATTTAGGTCTTGTTTACCAACAATATCAACTTGCCTTCAGCAATCATATACTAAGTGATGCTGATCATCTTGATAATAAAGCCTCTCATACCATGCTGACTGATGGAGGTTATATCAGGGAAGATAATACAGGTGTTACAGGTTTTGGCAGCAGTACAACCAATTATTGGCTACCATCAGGTACGATGGAATATTTTACAGATGAAAAAGCTAGCTTCTTTACCCCAGAGAAGTACATAGACCCTTGGGGTACAGAGACAACTATTACTTATTGGGGAGATTACTATCTGTTACCTGAAACCATAACCGACGGATTGGCTACTAATGCTAATACAACCACTGTACTGGAATATGATTGGCGCTGTCTGCAACCCTGTCAAATATTGGATCCGAATGAAAACAGAACTGAAGTTGTGTATGATTTACTATCCTTGCCCGTACTGGTTGCAATGAACGGGAAAGTAGGTAGCGGGGTTGAGGCTGATGAGATAGATGTTGATATTTACAGCAGTGGTGATATAGCTGCACAAGTCGATTTCTGGAATAATCCTGCTGACACAGCGAGAGATTTACTTGGTCTTGCAACATGGCGTTGTGTGTACGATTTCGAAAGCAGCCCCGCAGTAGTTGCGATGATAGCACGTGAACAACATGCAAATATTGCTCCTAACAGCCCTATGCTTATTCGTCTTACCTACACAGACGGTTTCGGGCGTGTTGCTATGCATAAGGTGCAAGCTGAACCTAATACAACATTTGACCCCTGCTGGATAGGAAGTGGAAAAACTGTTTATAACAATAAGGGCAAGGAAGTAATGCAGTATGAGCCTTACTTCAGCGATACCCATGCACACGATTCTGCTGAACAGGCAGCACATTTAGGGGTTAGTCCGCAAATACATTATGATCCGCTTGGGAGAGTGAAGCGCACAGATTTTCCGGATGGTAGTTTTACAAAAACCGAATGGGATGCCTGGATGCAGGTTGTGTACGATAATAATGATACGGTAGCAGATAGTGCATGGTATGCTGCTAATAATGGTAGTAGCGATGCTAATAAAGATGATGCTGCAGACAAAGCATTCCAACACAATAATACGCCAACCATCATGCTGCTGGATGTACTGGCACAACCATTCTATACCATCCAGCACAATCGGTATATAACATCGGGTACTACCTGGGGAGACGTCTATTACCAGAGCTATGTACGTATGGATATATCCGGCAACCGAATGGAAGTGCGCGATGCGCGTACAAGCATGGCTACTGGATACATGACCCTGCGATATACATATGATATGCTGAAAGGGGTAATAAAGCAAGTGAGTGCAGATAGCGGAACACAGTATATGTTAGCGGCTGCTGACGGACAGCCCCATAAAGCATGGCAGGCGGGTGGAAGGGAGTTTACCTTTGAATATGATGCACTGCGCAGACTGAAAAAGAAAAAACTGACGGTAAGCGGCACTACTAAAACGCTTGAATATCTTATTTATGGTGAAGAACAGAGTGACTTTGATAAAGAAGATAATAACCTGCGCACCCGCGTATATAAGCACTATGATGGTGTAGGGATGAAGCGTGTAAAAGAATATGATTTTAAAGGCAATGTATTGGATGCTGAGCAAAAAATACTAAGCGACCATACAATTGCTGATATTGACTGGGATGCAAGCACAACGCCTTCATTAACAAGCGATACGTTTAATACGCTCGCTTTGTATGATGCATTGAACAGAGTAACAGAAATGACAGATGCAGGTGGTAATATGACCGCTAATACCTATGACAAAACAGGTATGCTGAAAACAGTTTCTATGACTCCTAATGGCGGCACTGCAATTGATTATGTGACCGATATAACCTATAATGCCAAAGGGCAAAGAGAGTTTATTGACTATGGTAACGGGACGACCACTACCTATACCTACGATGCCAATACATTCAGGTTGACCAACCTTGTAACCAATAAAAACACCGACAAGCACCAGGACTTGCAATACTGGTACGACCCTGTAGGCAACATAACACGCATAAAAGACGATGCACAGCGCAGCCTGTTTTTTAACAACAGTGTTTCCCTGCCGGTGATGGACTATACCTACGATGCACTTTACAGGCTGATAATAGGTAGTGGCAGGGAATTGATAGGTACAGCCACATTTGGAACTACAGATAATAATAATGACAGTGCATGGATGGGGGTAAGCCACAAGGGCAACGATAACAATACCCAAAACTATACGCAGAAATATAGTTATGATGCTGTGGGTAACATACTGGAACTGCAACATATAGCCACAGCAGGCAGCTATACACGCAGCTATAGTTATGGTAATGCTGATAACAGGTTGGGCAGCACAACAGTTGGTAGCAATACTTACAATTATACCCACGATAGCTATGGCAACATAACTGTGATGCCACACCTGAGTGCTATTGGTTACAATGCAATGCAGCAGATGTGTACGGCCGATTTAGGTGGTGGTGGCGATGCTTATTACCAGTATGATGCCGGTGGACAGCGGGTACATAAAGTAATAGAAAATGGCAGCCTGAAGGAAGAACGCATATACCTTGGTGGCTACGAGGTATACCGTAAATACACAGGCAGTACATTAGACCTTGAGCGCATTACCATACATATAATAGACGATACCGGCCGTATAGCCATGTACGAAAAACGTACAAGTGGCACAGACGGCTCACCCGCAACATTACAACGCTACATATACAGCAACCACCTGAGCACTGCAAGCCTTGAACTGGATGAAGATGCTGATATAATAAGCTACGAAGAATACCACCCTTACGGTACTACTGCTTACCAGGCAATGAATAGTACAATTAATGCGGTGGCAAAACGTTATAGATATACTGGCAAGGAGCGAGATGAGGAAACAGGACTGTACTACCATGGAGCACGATATTATATACCTTGGTTGGTACGATGGTGTGCTAGTGATCCTTTGCAAAGTAAAATGCCAACATGGAGTAGCTATAACTATGGGTATTGTAATCCTATAAAATGGACAGATAGTACCGGGATGGAGCCAGGTGAAGGCAATCAAGCGTCTCCACCTAAAGACAGCAATAACTCTTCTTTGGAAAAAAACTATGCTCCGATAAGCAGTACTTTTTCTATGAAATCTGATGAAAAAATGTCTTTTACATATAGGTGGGGTGGAAGTGTAACTAAATATCATGATGAAGCTTTAAGTAAGGACTTTTCTGTTCTTGAACAAAGACAAGCAACAGGAGATATTCGTTATTATTCATGGGTAAATAACGAAACAGGGAAAGCGGAGATATTTACAGGATATAACAAAGATTCAAAAGGAGAATGGACAGGACGTTGGGTAGGGTTTGAGAGCGCGGAGAAACGAAATGTGAGATTGGGTATTGAAACTGCCGATGCTATAGAAAAAACTTTTGTTTATACGGCGGCTGGATTATCTATGATCCCTGTAGCTGTTGGAGGTGGATTTACTTTAGGTCTTTCAAGTAGTTCGGGAGGTGCTGCTGCGGGTAATTTTCTAGCTCAATATTCGATGAATGATTTTAATATTGATAAGGTCAATTGGTTAGGTGTTGTTGCTGCAGGGTTATTAAAAAACCCATTAGGTGAAGAAATTGTGGCAAATAGCTTTAGCGTTAGCCTAGAAAAAGGAGTTGAATTTACAGCAACAAATAGTAATTTTATTTTCAATGTAGGAGTTGGCACTATTATCGGTGAATATGTTGATTTTGGGTTAAATAATGCTTTTGGAGAAGGTTTAAGAAATGAAGCCAAAGGCATTCTGAAGCCAAGTACAGCAGAAATTGTAGAAGGAACTAGTTCGACTTTAGTGAATACTATGTCAGAAACAGTTGAAAATGTAATTACAAATAATATTACAGATAGTTTAAAAAACAACAATAGATGATGAGTAGGAGGAATATAATATACATAATTATTGTCTTATTTATAGGAATTAGTTCCTATTTGACAATACGATGGAGAATGAAATTGAACGTAATTAAGAAGGATCATTATCAGACTGTCGGGGTTATTGACAAGGTGGAAGTTAATAATACTAAGTATCCAGGGGTTACGGTATATTTTACATATTATTCAAGCTCAAAAGAGTATCACAATAAAGAGAAGTATATAAATCTTATAAAAAACAAAGCAAACAATCTTGTTGGGCATAGATATACAATACTGTATCAAAAAAGTAATCCACATAATTCAAAGATCTTATTGAATAAAGATGATTATGATTTATTTAATAAGGAGTTCCCTGATACGTTATCTTGGATAAACGCATATTTCGACTAGTGATAAAATCTAAGGTTGAACTAAAATAACGAGAAAATAGATGTATTTTTTTTAAAATAACTAAAGTACTGAAATATTAAATTACGCAATTAGTCAACTATACACCTAATTGACTAATTGCGTAAAACTATATTAAGTTGATATCTTAATAAGTGTCTATTGATAGTGATAATTTAGTAAGGATTGAGTTATTACATTAAACTTCAAAATGAAGGCAGTAGATATTACAAGATATTTATCTTTTATTTTAGAACAGCAACTAAATATAAACTGGTGTTGGGCTGCGGTTATTATAAGCTTATTGAAATATTACAAACATCCTGATAGCGGGATTTCACAGGACAAGTTAGTAACGCAGACAATAGAAAGGAAGGGAGCTAATTACAACAGCTATTTTGATAGCCCCAATGTAATAGATGCAGTCATG
>JADHED010002127.1_pt1 | contig 14586 bp, 16 predicted proteins | sample 8952041 | NCBI WGS metagenome assembly JADHED01 (sample SAMN16124423, study PRJNA663239) | bioreactor sludge metagenome | isolation source: sludge (control) | place: India:Bengaluru | collected 2018-09-08
CATCCACGATCGGCAGGTCCGGCTCCAGGATTTCTTCCTGCCCGAGTGCAAGCCAATCGGGACGCACGGCCAGGTAATTGCTGCTCATGGTGGTGTCCGGGATGAGGGATCGGCGCCCTGGCGCCGAATATGTTTTGTTCTGTCTTATAGAACTAAAATTCAAAAGATAGAACAATAGTAGTTGTGAGGATCCGGCGTGTCAATCGGGCCCCTGGTTTCCCGTTACCCTCGGCGCCATGCCAAAGAAGTCCGCAACCACCTCTCTCGCCGATGAACAGGCCGCTCCAGGCGGCGCCGCCGCCGTCGACAAGGCGGTCACCGTCCTTGCCGCCTTCCGGGCGGGAGACAGGGCGCTGAGCGTCACGGAGCTGGCAGAGCGCACACGGCTTTACAAGAGCACCGTGCTGCGCCTGCTGGCGTCGCTTGCGCATGGACGCCTGGTGCAGCGGACGGCGGACGGCCAGTGGAGCCTCGGCCCCGAGGTGGCACGCCTGGCGTCGATCTATTCGGCATCGTTCTCGCTCGAGGACCTGGTCATGCCCGAGATGCGCGCGCTGATGGAGCGCACGCAGGAAAGCGTGGCGTTCCACGTCCGCCAGGGCGATCAGCGCCTGGTGCTCTACCGCGTCGATTCGCCCCAGTTGCTGCGCGACCACGTGCGCGCCGGGGACCTGCTCCCGCTGGACCGGGGGGCGGGGGGGCGCGTCCTCATGGCGTTCGCGGGGGCCAAGGGCCGCATGTACGACAAGGTGCGGCGCGATGGATTCGTCATGGTCTCGGGAGACCGCGTCCCGGGGCTGGTCGGCATATCCGCGCCGGTATGGAACGCGGCACGGGAGCTGGTGGGCGCGCTCACGCTCACCGCGCCGGAGCAGCGGGTGCGGCCATCGTTCGCCGACGAGCTGCGGCGCTCGGCGCAGGCATTGACCGGGCTGCTCGGCGGATGAGGTGCTGCAGGCGGCAACAATCGTTACATAATCCCCGCACCTTCCTGTCCGGGCAATGCAATCGATGGAGTTGAATGCACTGCTGGAACAGCCCTTCGTGCTGCCCAGCCTGCCACGCGCCGTGGCACTACTGATGAACGAGCTGGGCAGCGCCGAGCCGAGCCTGCGGCGGCTGAACCAGCTCTTCGGCACCGACCCGGCGCTGGCCGCGCGGCTGCTGCAGGAAGCCAACTCCGCCCCCTTTGCCGCGCAGCGCCAGGTCAGCGGCATTCCCGAGGCGCTGGCCCTGCTGGGCGTGGACCGGCTGCGCGCGCTGGTGGCCGCGGCCCCGCCGGGCACCACGTCGCGCTCGGTGCCGGGCGTGAACCTGCAGCATTTCTGGCGCTACAGCCTCTACACGGCCAAGCTCGCGCGCGCGCTGGCGGGCCTGGTGCACCATAACCAGATCGCGGCCTACACGGCGGGGCTGCTGCATGGCGTGGGCGAGCTTGCGCTGCACATGGCCGACGCAGCGCGCATGCAGTCCGTCAACGCGCTGGTGGGGCCGCTGGATCTGCGCCGCGCCAAGCTGGAGCAGCACCTGCTGGGCTACTGCTATGCGCAGGTCAGCGCGGGCCTGGCCTGGCGCTGGCAGCTGCCGGACGTGGTGGTCGATGCGCTGCGCCACCACCCAGCGCCGTTCGACAACGACGTCTGCGAACCCCTGGCCGGCGTGCTGCACCTGGCCGCCTGGCGCGCCCGCGCGCGCGAGGCGGGGCTGGGCGCGCGCGAGCTGGCCGTGACCTTCCCCGGCGAGGTGGGCGTGGCCCTGGGCCTGGACATCGACATGGTGCTGCAGCAGGACCCCATCGACTGGAAGGCGCGCTCCGACGCGGGCGACTACGTATGAGCCGGGGCCGGCCCGGCCGGTGGGTGAGAGCCTTGTGTGCAGCGCCGGCCGGACGCCATTACGATCAGCCGCCACGACACAACAAGGAGACCGGCATGACCATGAAGCAATCTTTCACCGCGCTGGGTGCGGGCCTCGCACTGGCGCTGGCCATGGGCGCACAGGCCCAGTGCCTGAGCGACGGCGAGGTGGGCGTCCTTGCCTCGCACTATTCGGCCAAGACGCCCGCGCCCAATTTCCCAGCGCTTTCGGACGCGGACGGCGCCTGCACGCGCGCCAAGTTCAACGTGCTGCTGGCCTCCAGCCTGGGCAAGGTGGTGGGCTACAAGGCGGGCTTGACCAACCCAGCGGTGCAAAAGCGCTTCCGTACCGACAAGCCCGTCTGGGGCAAGCTCTACGAGGGCATGGTCCAGCCAAGCGGCACCGCCGTGCCCGCCGCCTTCGGCGCCCGCCCGCTGTACGAGGCCGACATGCTGGTGCGCGTGAAGGACGCGGCCATCAACCACGCGCGCACGCCCTACGAGGTGCTGCAGCACATCGACCAAGTGATTCCCTTCATTGAGCTCCCCGACCTGATCGTGCAGGCGCCGCCGCAGCTCAACGGCCCCGGCGTGGCCGCGATCAACGTGGGTGCGCGCCTGGGCGTGGCGGGCCAGCCCATCGCCGTGCCGGCCACGCGCGGCGAGCGCTACGCGCTGCTCGACGCGCTCGAACGCATGGAGGTGCAGCTCACCAACGACAAGGGCGAATTGCTGGCCAGCGGCAAGGGCAGCGACATCCTGGGCCAGCCGCTCAATGCGGTGGTCTGGCTGGCGCAGGCGCTGCAGCAGGAGGACATCACCCTGCAGCCGGGCGACCTGGTCAGCCTGGGTTCGTTCTCGCCGCTGCTGCCGCCGCGCGCCGGGCTCGGCGTCACGGCCACCTATGTGGGCCTGCCCGGCGCGCGGCCGGTGCAGGTGCATTTCAAGTAAAGGACGCATCCATTGACGACGACCGGCCCCGATTCCGCCCTCCCTTCGCCCCACCATGCGCGGCTCACGCCGCAGATGCGCAGCGTCGTCGACCGCATGGCGCGCGCCGGCCGTCCTCCCCTGCACACGCTGACCCCCGCCGAGGCCCGCGCCGCCTATGAGCTGGGCGCCGGCGTGCTGGAGGTGCCGAAGGCCGCGCTGCCCCGCGTGGAGGACCTGCGTATCCCTGCGCGAGATGGCCTGCCGCTGCCAGCGCGCCTGTACGCGCCCGGGGCCGGGCGCGCGCTGCCGCTGCTGCTGTACCTGCACGGCGGGGGCTTCACCGTCGGCAGCGTGGACACGCACGACGTGCTGTGCCGCGAGCTTGCGCGCCTGGCCGGCTGCATGGTGGTGTCGCTCGGCTACCGGCTTGCGCCCGAGCACCCGTTCCCCCGCGCCAGCGACGACGCCTGGGACGCGCTGGCCTGGGTGGCCGCCAACGCCGCCCGGCTGGGCGCAGACCCGGCGCGGCTGGCCGTGGGCGGCGACAGCGCGGGCGGCACGCTGGCGGCCGTCAGCGCCATACTGGCGCGCGACGTCGGCCTGCCGCTGGCGCTGCAGCTCCTGATCTATCCCGGAACCACGGCGCACCAGGACACGCCCTCGCACACCGAGTTCGCCTACGGCCCGGTGCTCGACCGCGCGGCCATAGGCTGGTTCTTCGACCAGTACATCCCCAGCCGCGCCGAGCGCGAGGACTGGCGCTTCGCCCCGCTGCTCGCCCCCGACGTGGACGGCGTGGCCCCCGCCTGGATCGGCCTGGCCGAATGCGACCCGCTGGTGGACGAGGGCGTGGCGTACGGCGACAAGTTGCGCGCCGCCGGCGTGGCCGTCGATCTGGAGATCTACCGCGGCGTCACGCACGAATTCATCAAGATGGGCCGCGCCATTCCCGAGGCGCGCCAGGCCCACCAGGACGCGGCGCACGCCCTGCGTGCCGCCTTTCTCATCGACTGAAAACAAGCCATGCAACGAAAAGACTTCCGCTGCTGCCACCGCCTGCGTGTGCGCTGGTCCGAGGTGGACATCCAGAAAATCGTCTTCAACGCCCACTACCTCACCTATGCCGACTGTGCCATGACCGAATACTGGCGCGCGCTGGCGCTGCCCTACGAGGCCGGCATGCAGGCCCTGGACGGCGAGGTGTACCTCAAGAAGGCCAGCGTGGAGTACCACGCCTCGGCGCGCCTGGACGACCTGCTGGACTTGGGGCTGCGCTGCGCGCGCGTGGGCAACACCTCCCTGGTGTTCGAGTGCGGCGTGTTCGCGGGCGAGCGGCTGCTGGCCGCCATCGAGCTGGTCTACGTCTTCGCTGATCCGGCCACGCAGACCAAGCGCGCCGTGCCGCCCCAGCTGCGCGCCATGATCGAGCACTTCGAGGCCGGCGGCGAGATGGTCGAGCTGCGCGTGGGCGACTGGGCCACCCTGGGCCGCGACGCCACCCGGCTGCGCATGGCGGTGTTCGTGCAGGAGCAGGGCATAGACCCCGCGATCGAGCTCGACGAGCACGACGCCACGGCCGTGCACGCCGTGGCCTACAACCGCCTGGGCCAGGCCGTGTCCACGGGCCGCCTGCTGTACGAGGCCCCGGGCGACGCGCGCATAGGCCGCATGGCCGTGGACCGCGTGGTGCGCGGCCAGCGCTGGGGCCGCATGGTGCTCGACGCCCTGGTGGATGCCGCGCGATCGCGCGGCGACGCGCTAGTGACGCTTCACGCCCAGCGCAGCGCCGAGGGCTTCTACCGCCGCGCGGGCTTCGAGGTGCAGGGCGAGCCGTTCGAGGAAGCGGGCATACCGCACATCACCATGCGACGGGCGTTGCCGTAGCCGTTACCTGAGCAATTCCTGCACCTGGTCGATCGCCGCCTTGGCGCACTGCTCATCCAGATGGCCGCCGGGGGCGCCGCCAATGCCCACGGCGCCGATCACTTCGTTGCCCGCCTTGACCGGCAGGCCGCCGCCCAGCAGCAGGTAGCCCGGGATCTGGCCCAGGTTGGCCGCGCCGGGGTTCTTCTGCGAGCCTTCCATGATGGCGCTGGTGCTGTTCTTGGCCGATGCCGACGTGTAGGCTTTCAGGCGGCTGGCCTCCAGGGTGTGGGGGCCGGCGTTGTCGGCGCGCAGCTGCGCGCGCACCTGGCCGGCGCGGTCCACCACGGTGGCCGCCACCGCGTAGCCGTTGGCGGCGCAGGCGGCGATGCTGTGCGTGGCGATCTGGCTGGCGAGTTCCAGCGACATGTTTTTCTCGGTGCGCACGGCCTGGGCGTTGGCGGCACCGGCGATGGCGGCGGTGGCGAGCAGGGCGATGGTCTTGGCTTGCATGGGTGCTTTCTTCGGCAGGTTGACAGATGCCGCAGCGGCGCTGCGGACATGGGTGCCACTGTAGGAAAAGCCTCCCGTGCGCACCATTCGCATGGCTACGCTGGGCGTTACGTAGTTTTACGCGGTGGGCGGTGCATCCACTTCCGCCAGGCTGGCGTAGCGGCGCACGAGGTGCGCCAGGCTTGGTACTTGCAGCTTGGCGAACAGGTTGGCGCGGTGCACCTCCACGGTGCGTGGCGAAAGCTCCAGTGCGCGTGCCATTTCCTTGTTCGACAGGCCCTGCACGATCAGCGCCAGTACCTGGCGCTCGCGCGTGGAGAGTTCGGCAAAACGCTGCTCGGCGTCGCGATCCGCCTGGCGCTGTAGGCGCGCGCGCACATGCTGGCGCACGGCCGCCTGCAGCGTCTCCAGCAGGAGCTCGTCGTCCACCGGCTTCTCCAGGAACTCCGCCGCGCCGGCCTTGAACGCGCGCCGGCACATGTCCACCGTGCCGTGGCCGGTCAGCAGGACGATGGGGTGGTCCACCCCCTGATCCACGAGCTGCGCCAGCAGCGCCAGGCCGCCGATGCCGGGCATGCGCACGTCGAGCACGATGGCGCCTATGCCTTCTCGGTCGAACCGCGCGGCAAACGACAGGGGATCGGCCCAGGTCTGCACGCGCAGGCCAATGGTGGAGATGAGCAGCGCCAGGCTGCCGCGCACTGCGTCGTCATCGTCCACTAGGTGGATCAGCGGGGATAGGTCTGCGTTGGAGGCTGTCATCTCGTGGCGTGCACCGGCAGGCGCAGGGCGAAACAGGCGCCGGGGCCGGGGGCGGGCTCGTGCAGCTGCAGGCTGCCGCCCATGGTCTCGGCCAGGCTTTGGCTCAACGTCAACCCCAGGCCCAGGCCGTGGTCGCGGTTGGTGGCGAAAGGGATGAACAGGCGGGGCAGCATGTCGGGGGCGATGCCGGGGCCGCTGTCGCGCACCGTGAGCAGCAGCTGCGCGCCCTGGTGCGCGATCGTGATCCAGATCTGGTGTTCGCCCAGGGGCATCGCCTCGATCGCCTGCAGCGCGTTGGCCAGAAGGTTGTGCAGGATTTGCTGCAACGCCACCGCATCGGCGCTGGCGGCGGGAAGGCCGGGCGCGAACTGCGTGTGCACCTGCACCTTGTGGGCGGCAAGCTGTGGTTCGAGCAGGTGCAGCGCGTCGGCGGCGGCCTGGGGCAGGTCGATGGCACTGGTGCGCGCCGCCGCGTCCGGGCGTTCGACCAGGCGGCGTAGCCGCGTCACCACGTCCGATGCGCGCCGCGCCTGCGCCACCGCCTGCGCCAGGGCCTGGCGCAGCAGCGGCATGTTGGGTTCATCGTCGGCCAGCAGGCGCTGCGCGGCCTGGCTGCTGGCAAGCACCGCCGTGAGCGGCTGGTTGAGCTCGTGCGCCATGCCGGCGGCGAGTTCCCCCAGGGTGTTCAACCGCGCCACCTGGCCCAGCTGCAGCAGCTGCTCGGCGCGCCGGCGGGCCACGCGCTGGCGCATCAGCTGGCGCAGGGCAGCGAGAAGGGCCGCACTGCCTGCCACCCAGCCGAGCATCGCGGCCCAGGGCAGCATGTCGGCGCGCACCGTCTGCTGCATGTGCAGCGCAAGGGGCTGGCTAGCGGCCGCCAGCGTCTTCTCGGCCCGCCAGTGCCAGTGCCAGCGTCCCGCGGTCTCAGCGCCGCCCTGGATCTCGTAGTGCTGGCTGCCGAGCGTGAACCAAGCGCGCACCGGGCTGCCGGAGGGCAGCGGCCAGTCGTCGGCCGATGCAGTGGCGTGCAGGTCCAGGTGCAGCGCAAAGCTGGCGGGCGAGCCGGCTTGCACCAAGTAGAGCTGGCCGCTGGCCAGGTCGCTGCGGGCCAGCATGGCGTGGCCGCTGGCGCGCGACTGTGCGAGCGCCGCATCCATGCCCTGCGGCCAGCCGGCGGGCCAGGCCTGCGCGGCATCGTCGTGGCGCAGCACTTCGCGCACCTGCGGGTAGGGGCGGGCGAGCGCGCTCCAGGGCACGGGCCCGGCCGCTGGGCCTTCGGGCTGCAACAGTACCAGCGTGGCCAGGATGGCCTCGTGCTGCACCATGCGCTGGCTGAGCACGCGGTGGGCAATGCGCGCGTCGGTGTCGAAGGCGTCGTGCAGCTGCTGCAGGCGCTGCCGCGCCAGCCATGCGCAGCCGGCTGCGGCCAGCACCAGCCAGGCCAGCAGCCACGGTGCGGTGCGGCGCAATCCGTTCATGGGCAAATTCTGGCATGCGGCTTCACGGCGCCGGCGGGTGCATCGCGCGCTCGAACCGCGCGGGCGCAAGGCGTGCCACCAGCACGGCAACGAGCAGCGCGATGGCGCACTGCATCCACCAGCCGCTGGAAAAGCCGCCGCTGCCCTGGTGCAGCCGTGCCATCAGCCAGGTCGGCAGGGCCGAGAGCAGAAAGCCGCCGCCCTGCATCAGCGCGTTCAGCGCGCCGGCCTGCAGCGGCGCGTGCAGATGGTCCAGCGCCACCAGCATGAAGAAGGTGAAGCAGCCGCCCAGGCCCACGCCCAGCACGATGGCAGTGGCCAGCGGCGCAGCCAGGGGAGCCCTGGCCAGCAGCGCGAAACCCAGCGCCTGGCAGCCGAGCGTGAGCCAGAGCCAGGGCCGGCGATCGGGCCCGCCGCGCGTGGCCAGCACCGGCAGCAGCAGGGCGGCCACCGCTTGCGCGATTGACAGGACGGCGACCAGCGTGCCGCTGCGCGCGGCGCTCAAGCCCAGCTCTTGGTAGTGCGGCGCCAGCCACGCGACCATGCTGGCGTAGCCGCCGTTCATCAGGCCAAAGGCCAGCATCAGGTACCAGGTGCGCGGGCGGCGCAGCAGCCAGGCGGTGGCGCCGCCGCGTGTCCCTGTGGCCGCGGGCGCCGCCATGCGGTCCAGCTGCCGCCAGGCAAGCGCCAGCGCCGCCAGCACGGGCAGCGACCACAGCGCCAGGGCGCCTCTCCAGTCCACGCCCCATTGCAGCGCCAGCGGGGAAAGCTGCGCGCCCAGCGCGCCGCCGCTCATGAGGGCGGCCGAGTACACGCCCATCATCGGCGCGACATGGCGCGGCGTGTGCAGCTTGATCAGGCCCGGCAGCACGCCCTGTACCAGCGCCACGCCCACGCCGCACAGCGCGGCGGTGGCGATCAGCCAGGCGGGAACCAGGCGCAGCGCGCAGCCCAGCGCCAGCAGCGTGAGCGCCAGCGTCAGCGTGGAGCGCGCGCCCACGCGGTGCAGCACGGCGGGCGCGAGCCAGGTGCCCGCGCCCATCAGCGCCATGGGCAGCAGCGTGAGCCAGGCCAGCGCCTGCAGGCTCAGGCCCGTGTGCGCCTGGATGGCCGGCGTGAGCGGCCCCACGGCGGTGAGGAACGGGCGCAGGTTGAGCGTGACCAGCACCACCGTGGCCAGCCACGCGGGCGCGATGCGCGCGCGCTCAGCCACGGGGCGTTTGGGGCCAGGAGGCGTTGCCGTACAGCTGCGCCGCGCTGATGCCGGTGTCGAGCCGCTCCATGGGCAGGGGAGGCGGGTCGAGCGACAGGCGCAGGCGCTGGTAGGTGCCTTCGCTGGACAGGCCATAGGGCGCGGCATCCCGGTTGTCGAAGGCGAAGAACACGCGCTCGGCCCCGGCCATGACCAGCGCCGCCAGGCACATCGGGCAGGGGTGGCCGCTGGCGTAGACGCTGCAGCCGGCAAGGCTCGCGTCGCGCCTTGCGCGCGTGGCCGCGCGCAGCGCCTGCATCTCGGCGTGCGCGCTGGGGTCGCAGGTCTGGTGGATCTCGTTCACGCCGGTGGCCAGCTGCCGGCCGTCGCGCGCGATCACGGCGCCAAAGGGCCGCCCGCCCCGCAGGCGGTTGGCGTGCGCCAGGTCGACGGCGTGGCGCAGCAGCGCAATGTCGCTCGTGGAGGCGGCAGGTGTCATGCCCAGGGCCGGTGCGTGGATTGCCTCAGATGTCTTCGAGCAGCGCATAGGGCAGCGGCAGCAGCGCGAGCGGCACGCCGTCCGCCGCGCCCACCCGCAGCGCGCCGCCGGCGGCCGCGATCTGCAGCGACACGAGCGCGTCCACGCCGCCGCCGGGCGCGGCGGCGGCCTGCACCACGGTGCCCACGGGCTGCTCGGCGTCGCCCTCGGCGAACACCTCGGCGCCCGCGGCGATGGCCGAGGGCGCGTGCGCCAGGTAGGTGCGGCGCTTGAGCGTGCCGCGGAACTGGCTGCGCGCCACCACCTCCTGGCCGGGGTAGCAGCCCTTCTTGAAGTTCACGCCGCCCACGGATTCGTAGTTCAGCATCTGCGGCACGAAGGCCTCGGCCACGGGCGCGGTGAGCGTGGCGATGCCGCTGCGCACCTCGCTCCACAGCCACAGCGACTCGTCCAGCGGCGCACCGGCGGGCGCGCTGCCCGCGGCGGGCGCCAGCCACAGGGCGCGCGGCTGGCCGTCGGCCGGATACAGCTGCACCACGCTGGCGTCGCCCAGGTCGATCTTGGCCCAGGGCTCGCCGCCTTCGGGCAGCACGGCGCGGGCCGCGTCGCCCAGCAGGCCGTACAGGGCGAAGTCGCCCGTCGCGTCGCTCAGCCGGGCCTTGGCGCGCAGCACGAACATGGACAGGCGCCTGAGCGTGGGCGCGAGCAGCTCGCGCGCGCACACCAGCAGCACCTCGGCATCGCTGCGCTTGAAGGCGATGAAGCTGGCCAGCATGCGGCCCTTGACGGTGAGGAAGGCGGCCAGGCGCGCATGCCGCAGGTCCAGCAGCGCGAAGTCATGGGTGAGCTGGCCGTGCAGGAACCTGGCGGCGTCTTCGCCGGCGACGCGGATCACGCCGAGGTGGGATAAACGGGTCACGCCGCCCGCGGGTGGGGGCGGCGGTACTGGCTTGGGGTCGGTCATGGCTGAATTATGATGCCCGGCTTTCCTTCATACAGGCTGCAGGGTTGTGCGCAGGTTCCTCGTTCTGGTGTTGCTCGTCGTGCTGGCCCTGGCCGCCGGCGCGGCCTGGTGGCTGCAGGCCCCCATGCCCGTGCGCGCGGGCGTGGGCGCGGGGCAGCCGCTGGAGCTGGAGATAGAGCCCGGCACCACGCCGCGCGGCGTGGCGCGCGCCGTGGTGCAGGCCGGCTTCGACGTCGACGCGCGCCTGCTGTTCCTGTGGTTCCGCCTGTCGGGCAAGGACCGCGGCATCAAGGCCGGCAACTACGAGGTCGCGCAGGGCACCAGCCCCCATGCGCTGCTGCGCAAGCTCGTGCGCGGCGAGGAGGCGCTGCGCGCCGTCACGCTGGTGGAGGGCTGGAACTTCCGCCAGGTGCGCCAGGCGCTGGCGCGCGCCGAGCAGCTCAGGCCCGATACCGAGGGCCTGAGCGACGCGGACATCATGGCCCGCCTGGACCGTGCGGGCGTGCCGGCCGAGGGGCGCTTCTTCCCCGACACCTACACCTACGCCAAGGGCAGCAGCGACCTGGCCGTGCTGCGCCGCGCGCTGCACGCCATGGACCGGCGCCTGGAGGCCGCCTGGGCCCTGCGCGCGAGCGACACGCCTTTGAGGTCGCCCGAGCAGGCGCTGATCCTGGCCAGCATCGTCGAGAAGGAGACCGGCCGCCCCGAGGACCGCGCCCAGATCGCCGGCGTGTTCAGCAACCGCCTGCGCGCGGGCATGCTGCTGCAGACCGATCCCACGGTGATCTACGGCCTGGGCGAGAAGTTCGACGGCAACCTGCGCAAGCGCGACCTGCAGGCCGACACGCCCTACAACACCTACACGCGCGCGGGCCTGCCGCCCACGCCCATCGCCATGCCGGGCCGCGCCGCGTTGCTGGCCGCCGTGCAGCCCGCCGATACGCGCGCGCTGTACTTCGTGGCGCGCGGCGACGGCACGAGCCACTTCAGCGTTACGCTCGACGAGCACAACCGCGCCGTCAACCGGTATCAACGCAAATGACGACAGGCCTGTTCATCACCTTCGAGGGCATAGACGGCGCGGGCAAGTCCTCGCACATCGAGACGCTGGCGCGCGCCCTGCGCGCGGCCGGGCGCAGCGTGACGCTGACGCGCGAGCCCGGCGGCACGCCGCTGGCCGAGAAGCTGCGCGCGCTGCTGCTCAATGACGCCATGGACGCGCTGACCGAGACGCTGCTGGCGTTCGCCGCGCGGCGCGACCACCTGTGCCGCGTGATCGGGCCGGCGCTCGCGCGCGGCGAGGCCGTGCTGTGCGACCGCTTCACCGACGCCACCTTCGCCTACCAGGGCGCGGGCCGCGGCTTCGATCTGCAGGTGCTCTCATATATGGAGCGGCTTGCGCAGACGGGGATTGGCCTGGAGCCCGATTCGATGCTTGAACCCCACCTCACGCTGTGGTTCGACGTGCCGCCCGAGGTGGCCGCCGAGCGCCTGGTCGCGGCGCGCGCGCCGGACAGGTTCGAGGCCCAGCCCGTGGAGTTCTTCGCCCGCGTGGCGCGCGGCTATGCCGACCGCGCCGCCGGCGCGCCCCGGCGCTTCGCGCGCATCGACGGGGCGCAGCCGCGCGAGCAGGTGGCCGCGCAGATGCTGGCCGCGGTGGCCACGCGCGGCTGGCTGCCGGGGGCCGCGCCATGAACGCCGTGGCGCCCTGGATCGCGGCCCAGCGCGCGCAGCTGCTCGCGCAGCGCGGCCACGCCTGGCTGCTGCACGGCCCGTCGGGCCTGGGCCAGTACGCGCTGGCGCTGGAGCTGGTGCGCGCCTGGCTGTGCGACGCGCCCGGCGAGCACGGCGCCTGCGGCCGGTGCGCGAGCTGCCACGGCATAGCCGTGCGCACCCATGCCGACCTGTGCGTGCTCATGCCCGAGACCCAGATGCTGGCGCTGGGCTGGCCCCTGCCCGAGAAGGCCCAGGCCGAGATCGAGGACAAGAAGCGCAAGGCGAGCCGCGAGATCCGCGTGGAGGCCATGCGCGACGCCGTGGAGTTCGCCCAGCGCACCAGCGCGCGCGGGCGCGGCAAGGCGGTGCTGGTGTTCCCGGCCGAGCAGATGAACCACGTGACGGCCAACGCCCTGCTCAAGACGCTGGAGGAGCCGCCGGGCGACGTGCGCTTCGTGCTCGCCACCGAGGCCGCGCACGAGCTGCTGCCCACCATCCGCAGCCGCTGCCTGGGCCACGCCATGCTGTGGCCCCGGCCCGACGAGGCGCACGGCTGGCTCGCGGGGCAGGGCGTGGCGCCCGATGCGGCCCAGGCCCTGCTGCGCGCCGCTGGCGGGCGGCCCGACGATGCGCTGGCCCTGGCCCGCGCGGGCCGCAGCCCCCAGGCCTGGGCCCTGATCCCCAAGGCCATGGCGCGCGGAGACGTCTCGGCGCTGTCCGAGCTCGAACCCGCCCAGGCCGTGGATGCGCTGCAGAAGCTCTGCCACGACCTGCTGGCGCAGCGCGTGGGCGCGCAGCCGCGCTACTTCGACGCGGCAGACCTGCCCCGGCCGCCCGGCCTGGGGCCGCTCACGCGCTGGTCGCGCGCGCTCATCCAGGAGGCTCGCACGGCCGACCACCCTTTCAACGCGGGCTTGATGCTGGAGTCGCTTGTAGCCCAGGCGCGCCAGACACTAAACTCGCGCCATTGATTCCCCCAGGCCACCTATGAGCAGTCCGTCCACAGCGCCGCGCCCCAGCGTCATGCAGCTGAACATCAAGGAAAAGGCTGCTCTGTACGCAGCCTACATCCCGTTCTTCGAGGAGGGCGGCATCTTCGTGCCCACGACGCGCGAGTACAGGCTGGGCGACGACGTCTACGTGCTGCTCACGCTGCCCGATGACCCGCAGCGCTACCCCGTGGCCGGCCGCGTGGCCTGGGTGACGCCGGCGCGCGCCGTCGGCAACCGCACGCAGGGCGTGGGCATACAGTTCCCCAAGGACGAGAAGTCGCGCCAGCTCAAGCTCAAGATCGAGGAAATCCTGGGCACGGCCCTGGCCGCCGACCGGCCCACGCAGACCATTTGAGCGGCGCGGTCCCGCTCTTGCCGCCGGCCTCTCCGGCCGGCTTTTCGTTTCCCATTGCGCCATGTTCGTCGATTCCCACTGCCATCTGAACTTTCCCGAGCTCGCCAGCCAGCTGCCCCAGATCCGCCAGGCCATGGCGGCGGCGCAGGTGGACCGCGCGTTGTGCATCTGCACCACCATGGAGGAGTTCCCCGCCGTGCACGGCCTGGCCACGGCCCATGACAACTTCTGGGCCACCGTGGGCGTGCACCCCGACACCGAGGACATGGCCGAGCCTTCGGTGCAGGACCTGCTGGAGCGCGCCGCGCTGCCGCGCGTGGTGGCCATCGGCGAAACGGGGCTCGACTACTACGGCATGGAAGATCGCAAGGGCGGGCGCAGCATCGCCGACCTGGAGTGGCAGCGCGAGCGCTTCCGCACCCACATCCGCGCCGCGCGCGCCTGCGGCAAACCGCTGGTGATCCACACGCGCAGCGCCTCGGGCGACACCCTGGCCATCCTGCGCGAGGAGGGCGAGGACGGCGCCGGCAACCGCGCCGGCGGCGTGTTCCACTGCTTCACCGAGACGGCCGAGGTGGCGCGCGCGGCGCTGGACCTGGGCTACTACGTCTCCTTCTCCGGCATCATCACCTTCAAGAACGCGCAGGACCTGCGCGACGTGGCCGCCTTCGTGCCCATGGACCGCCTGCTCATCGAGACCGACAGCCCCTACCTGGCCCCCGTGCCCTACCGCGGCAAGACCAACAACCCGTCCTACGTGCCCTTCGTGGCGCAGCAGATCGCGGCCATCAGGGGCCTGCCGGTGCAGGAGGTGGCCCGGGCCACGAGCCGCAACTTCGAGCGGCTGTTCCTGCAGGGGGGCGCCGCATGACGAGCCGCCGCCGCACCCTGGCATGGCTGGCGCTGGCCGCCGCCGCACCCGTGGCCGGCCTGGCGCATGCCGGCGCCTACGAGGACTTCTTCAAGGCCATAGAGCTCGACAACGGCGCCGCCGTGGCCGACCTGCTGCGCCGCGGCTTCGACCCCAACGCGCGCGACCCCAAGGGCCAGCCCGCGCTCATCGTGGCGCTGCGCGGGGACTCGCGCAAGGCCGCGGCCGCGCTGATCGCTGCCAAGGGCCTGAAGGTGGAGGAGCGCAACGCCAAGGACGAGAGCGCGCTGATGCTGGCCGCCCTGCGCGGCAACCTGGGCGCGGCGCGCGCCCTGATCAAGCTGGATGCCGACGTCAACAAGACCGGCTGGACGCCGCTGCACTACGCCGCGTCGGGCACCACGCGGGACGCCGGCGCCATGGTGGCGCTGCTGCTGGAGGAGAGCGCCTACATCGACGCCGCCTCGCCCAACGGCACCACGCCCTTGATGATGGCCGTGCGCTACGGCACGGGCGACGTGGCGCGCCTGCTGGTCGAGGAGGGCGCCGATCCCACGTTGAAGAACGACCTGGGCCTGACGGCCATCGACTT
>JADHED010002116.1_pt1 | contig 14575 bp, 11 predicted proteins | sample 8952041 | NCBI WGS metagenome assembly JADHED01 (sample SAMN16124423, study PRJNA663239) | bioreactor sludge metagenome | isolation source: sludge (control) | place: India:Bengaluru | collected 2018-09-08
GCCGCGGCGTCCGTCGCCCGTGTGGCTCGCCCCGCGGCCCGAGCGGTCCGCGACCCCACGTGCGGACCCCGTGCCGCCGTGCGAGCCTTGTCGCGATGAGATCCCCTCGCGCCGCCACCGCCTCCGTCGCGTCCCACCTCGGCGCCGTCGCCCTCCGGGCGCTCGCCGCGTTCGCCGCGCTGGCCGTCCTGGCCCTCCCGGCCGGGCCCGCCCGCGCCGCCGCGGGCCGCGTCGTCCTCGAGGCGCCGCGCGCCGGCGAGCCGATCGTCGGCGACGTGAAGGTCGCGTTCCGCGTCGAGGGGGTCGACCCCGCCGCGATCGCCGGCGCGACGATCCGGCTCGACGGCCGGGAGGCGGCCGCGCTCGCGGCGCCCCCCTGGCGCGCCGTGGTGGACGCGGGCGACGAGCTGCGCGAGCACCGCCTCGAGGTGGTGGTGCGGCTGAAGGCCGGCGGCGAGCTGCGGGCCTCGATCCAGGCCGCGCGGCCGCCCGCGACCGAGCTGACCGTGCGCCTCGTCAGCCTCGCGGTCGCGGTGACGGACCGCGGCGGCCGCGCGGTGAAGGACCTGCGGCGCGAGGACTTCGACGTCCGCGAGGCCGGCCGCACGGTGGCGGTGGAGAGCTTCGAGGCCGAGCGCGCGCCGCTCGCCGTCGCGCTCGTGCTCGACGCCTCCAACAGCATGGAGGGCGAGCCGCTCGAGGACGCGCGCCGCGCCGCGCAGGAGTTCGTCGCGGACCTCGACCCGCGCGACCAGGTGCAGCTGTTCGCGTTCGGCGACGACGTGCGCGAGCTGACGCCGCCGACGAACGACAAGGCCGCCGTGACCCGCGCGATCGCCGGCGTCTCGTCGGCGGGCGGGACCGCGCTGTACGACGCGGTGCACAAGGCGGCCGACCAGCTGGGCAAGGCCCCCGCCGAGACCCGGCGCGTGCTGGTGCTGCTGTCCGACGGCCGCGACGAGGCGTCCTCCGGGCTCGAGCCGGGGTCGTTCCACACGCTCGAGGAGGCGCAGCGCAAGGTGCACGCGGCGGACGCGGTGCTGTTCGCCGTCGGGCTCGGCGACCGGCTCGAGCGCGAGACCGACTTCACGGGGCGGATGACGACCGCCGAGGTGCTCGACCGCCTCGCGCGCCCGACCGGCGGCACCGCCGCGAAGGTCGGCCGCTCCGGGCGCCTCGGCTCGGCCTTCCGGGACGTCCTCGAGACGCTGCGCGACCAGTACTGGCTGGCGTACCGCCCCGCCCCGGCGCGGCCCGGCGAGTCGTGGCGCGCGATCGAGGTCCGCGTCACGCGGCCCAACGCGACCGTGCGCGCCCGCCAGGGCTACTTCGTCGACTGAAAGGCGCCGCCGCACATGGACGCGGGCGCCTCGTCGAGACCGTCTCCGCGTGTGGCGGCGAGCGAGGTGTCGTCAGTCGGCCGTGGCCGGCTCCGCGGCCTTCCCCTTGCGGATCAGCATCAGGTTGCGCACGTAGGGCACGAGCCCGACGGACTGCCCCACCGTGTAGGGCGTGTTGTGGATGCCGATCGCGTAGACGAGCGAGATCAGCCCGCCGACGATGCTGAGCCACCAGAACGCGCGCGGCATGTAGCTCTTCCCCGCCCGCTCGGACGCGAGCCACTGGACGAGGAACCGCGAGAAGAACAGCCCCTGCCCGACGAAGCCCACGGCGTCCCACGCGGTGAGCACGAGGTGCCAGGGGCCAAGCTGGATGGTCACTTGCGTACCTCGTAGCGCAGCCAGCGCTTCTGCATCCAGCGCACCGCCATCAGGTCGACGAACGCGCGGAACGCACGGTTCCACATCCCGTACTTCGACACGCCCCCCTGCCGCTCGCGGTGCGCGACCGGCACCTCGACGACCCGCGTGGCGCCCGCCATCCGGCAGAGCGTCGGCAGGAAGCGGTGCATGCCCGTGAAGAGCGGGATCCGCTTGAGGTAGTGCGCCTCGAAGGCCTTCAGCGAGCACCCGGTGTCGCGGATCGTCTCGCCGGAGAGCCGGTTCCGGACCCGGTTCGCGATCCTCGACTGGAGACGGCGCCAGGCGGTGTCGCGGCGCGTCGCGCGGTAGCCCGCGACGACGTCCACCCCGGGGACCAGCGCGTCGAGCAGCTTCGGGATCTCGGCGGGCGGGTTCTGGCCGTCCGCGTCGAGGGTCACGATCACGCGGCCGCGCGCGGCCTCGAACCCGGCCGCGAAGGCGGCCGTCTGTCCCGCGTTGCGCACGAAGTGGACCGGCACGAGGCGCGGGTCGGCCGCGGCCTCGCGGTCCAGCAGCTCGGACGAGCCGTCGGACGAGCCGTCGTCCACGAGCACGACCTCGTAGGGGTAGGGGCTCGCGGACAGGGCCGCGCGGATCTCGCCGAGCAGCGCGGGCAGGCACTCGACCTCGTTGTAGACCGGGATGACCAGGGAGACCTCGGGCTTCACGCGGTGTTCCTCGTCCCGCCGACACCTTTGCGGTTGAAGGGCCAGAGCCGGCGCCACTCCTGGAACCGGCGCAGAAAGGCGCGGTCCTCGGCGGTCACCGATTCCGGGTCGAGCATCTGCTTCCACTTGATGTACGCCGCGTCGTCGACCTTCTTCCAGGCGCCGAAGAAGAGCCGGTGCGCGAGGCCGCCGGGCCGCAGCCGCGCCGCGCCGGCCCAGTCGAGGATCACGATCGAGCCGTCCGGCCGGAGGTGGACGTTCTCGCGGCCGCGCAGGTCGTTGTGCACGATGCCGCGGGCCTGGATCGCGTCGAGCGCGCGGCGCAGGGCCGCGAGCTGCGGCCGCCACGCGGGGCCGGGCCGGCGCCGCCAGAGCGGCTCGCCCTCGATCAGCTCCATCGCGAAGGCCACGCCGTCCACGCGGCCGTGGAGCCGCGGCACCTCGCGGACGTCCGCCAGCAGCCTCAGGAACTTCACCTCGCGGGCGACCTGCAGCCGGCCCCAGAGGCGCACCGGCCAGGCCTTGTCCCCGAAGTCCTTGACCACCGTCGTGCCGCCGCCCGGAAGCCGGGCGGTCCACACGTCGGCCTTGGTCCAGCCGCCGCTGACGATCGTGCCGGTCCGCGCCTCCGCGAGCCGGGACCGGTCAGGCAGGCTCTCGATGACCAACGCACGCTCCGCACCGGAAAGACCCCGGCGGCCGCCCGGGACCCGCATTCGCGTCCGCGTGTTCCGCGTCGACTATAATGCGCCGCTCATTCTAATCGCCCCGGAGGATCCCATGGCCGGCCGTTCCGGTGCCGAGATCGCCCGACTCGCGCTGCTGTTCGCGTTCCTGGCCGCCCTCGTCGGCCTCTCCCGGCCGACGCCGCTGTGGGTCGCGATCGGCGCGCCGTTCGTGCTCGTCGGCGTGGCCGTCCGGCTCTGGGCCGCGGGACACCTCTACAAGACCCAGGAGCTGATCACGTCGGGGCCCTACCGGTTCACCCGCAACCCGATGTACCTCGGGCGCTTCCTGCTGCTGACCGGCGTCGCGCTGATGGCCTGGTTCAAGCCGCTGCCCGTGGCCGGCTACGACGTCCCGCTGAACATCGTCGTCCTGCTCGTCGGTTACGCGATCTTCTTCGGCTACTACATGCCGCGCAAGGAGCGGATCGAGCCGGACCGCCTGCGGAAGATCCACGGCCGGCGCTACGACGCCTACAACAAGGCGGTCCCCGCGCTGTTCCCGACCTTCAGCCCCTACCCCGACACGGGCGAGCGCTGGAGGAAGGAGCGCCTCGCGCGCAACCGCGAGACGATCACCGCGGCCGTGTTCGTGCTGCTCGTCGTGGTCTTCGCCCTGCGCGCGTACAAGATCGTCCCCCGTGTTCGTGCTGCTCGTCGTGGTCTTCGCCCTGCGCGCGTACAAGATCGTCCCGTAGCCGCAGCCCTCATCCCGTAGGCGCCGTCCTCATCCCGTACGCGCGGGCCTCGTCCCGTAGGGGCGGGCCTCGGCCGCAGGCCGATGGTCCGTCCGGCCCCCCGCCCCGCTTCAGGTGGTCTGCAGCTGGTGCAGGCGGGCGTACGCGCCGCCGCGCCCCAGCAGCTCGCGGTGCGACCCGGACTCCACGATCCGCCCCGCCTCGAGCACGTGGATGCGGTCGGCGTGCGCGACCGTCGCCAGGCGGTGCGCGATGATGAGCGCGGTCCGCCCCGCGAGCAGCGCCTCGAGCGCCTTCTGCACCTCGCGCTCGGAGGCCGAGTCCAGCGCCGAGGTCGCCTCGTCGAGGATCAGGATCGGTGCGTCCTTGAGGAACGCGCGCGCGATCGCGATCCGCTGCCGCTGCCCCGTGGAGAGCTGCGTGCCCCGCTCGCCGAGCGGCGTGTCGTAGCCCTGCGGCATGCCCTCGATGAAGTCGTGCGCGAACGCCGCGCGCGCCGCCCGCTCGACGAGCTCCCGCGGCACGCCGGGGCGGCCGTAGGCGACGTTCTCCGCGATCGTCCCGTCGAAGAGGTGCGTCTCCTGGCTGACCAGCGCGATCTGCGCGCGCAGGTCCGCGAGCCGGACCTCGCGCAGGTCCACGCCGTCGATCGACACGCCGCCCGCCGACGGGTCGATGAAGCGCGGCACCAGCATCGCGAGCGTGCTCTTCCCCGCCCCCGACGGGCCGACGAGGGCGTGGCTCTCCCCCGCGCGCAGCACGAGGTCCACGCCGTGCAGCACGGGGCCGCGCCCGTAGTCGAAGGTCACGCCCTCGAACCGCACCTCGCGCGCGAACGGCGGCAGCGGCCGGGGCCGGGGCGGGTCCTGCACGGCGACCGGCTCGTCCAGCACCTCGAACACCCGGCGCGCGGCGGCGAGCGCCTGCTGGACGATCGTGTTCAGCTGGCCGATGCGCCGCACGTGCGTCATCACGACGCCGAGGGCGACGACGGTGACGAGGACGTTCTTCGGGTCGAGCGAGCCGCCGCGCGTCATCGTGCTGGCGAACACCAGCAGCAGGACGAGCGCGAGCGCGCCGACGATCTCCATCACCGCGGGCGTCGCCGCCGTGGCCCGCGCGACGCGCCGCTCCTGGGACAGGTTGCGCTCGATCGTGGCCGCGAAGCGGGCCTTCTCGTGCTCCTCGGCGCCGTAGGCCTGGACCACGCGGCGCCCGAGGAGCGTCTCCTCGATCTGGCCGACGAGGATCGCCGCCTGCTCCTGGCTCCGGCGCGCGGCCTTCTTCGCCCGGCGGCCGATCTGGCCCGCGGCGTACGCGAACACCGGGATGCCGAGCAGGCAGACCAGCGAGATCTGCCAGCTGAACCAGAACGCGACGCCGAGGAAGACGATCGCGTTCGGGATCGACTGCAGCATCTGCCCGATGTCGGACCCGAGGATGCTCTGCAGCCGGGCGACGTCGCCGAGGACGCGCGAGATCATCTCGCCGGTGCTGTGGCGCAGGAAGAACAGGTCGGACTGGCCGAGCGTGCGGGCGAAGAGCTCCTTCCGCAGGCTCGCGGTGGCGCGCAGGCCGACCGCGCGGAAGGTGTAGTCGGCGAAGAAGAACAGGCCCGCCTTCAGGACGTAGAGCAGCACGATCAGCAGCGGCACGCGCAGGTGCGGCTGCTCGAGCACCCAGTCCTGCGCCGGCTGGATCGTCCGCTCGGCCCACCGCTTCGCCGCGAGGAGCTGCGGCGGCAGCAGGTCGGCGGACGCGTCGCCCGGCTCCGACTCCTGCGCGGCCGCGGGACGCTCGATCATCGCGTTCATCAGCGGCTTCAGCAGGGACACGGCGCCGCCGAAGAAGCCGGCCGCGAGCAGCGCGGCCACGACCGCGGCGGCGATCCGGCCCCGGAACTGCAGGAGGTAGCGCGACAGCCGGCGGAGGTCGCCGGGCGGCACGGCCGGCGCGCTCACGCGAACAGGCCCGGGCCGCCGCTGGGCCGGAGGCCGAGGTGCCGGCGCGCGTGTTCGGTGGCCACACGTCCGCGCGGCGTGCGGTCGAGGAACCCGACCTGGATCAGGTAGGGCTCGCAGACCTCCTCGAGCGTGTCCGGCTCCTCGCCGAGGGCCGCGGCGATCGTGTTGAGCCCGACCGGGCCGCCGTTGTGGTGCTCGAGGATGACGGTCAGCAGGCGCCGGTCGAGCGCGTCGAGGCCGAGCGTGTCCACGCCCAGCCGCTCGAGGCCGCCGCGGGCGACGTCGAGCGTCACGACGCCGTCGGCGCGGACCTCGGCGAAGTCGCGCAGGCGCCGCAGCAGCCGCAGCGCGATGCGCGGCGTGCCGCGGGCGCGCGACGACAGCTCCGCGGCCGCGTCCTCGTCGAGCCGGGCGCCGAGCTTGCCGGCGGCCCGCCGCAGGATCAGCGCGAGGTCCTTCGCGGGGTAGAACTCCAGCCGCTCGACGATGCCGAAGCGGTCGCGCAGCGGGGCGGTCAGCAGGCCCGCGCGGGTGGTCGCGCCGACCAGCGTGAACGGCGCCAGCGCGATCCGCACCGAGCGCGAGCCCGGGCCCTGCCCGACCGTGAGGTCGAGCGAGAAGTCCTCCATCGCGGGGTACAGCACCTCCTCGACCACGGTGCCGAGGCGGTGGATCTCGTCGATGAACAGGACGTCGCCCGCCTCGAGGTGCGTGAGCAGCGCGGCGAGGTCGCCCGGCCGCTCGAGCGCGGGGCCGGACGTCTGGCGCAGGTTCGAGCCGAGCTCGGCCGCGACGATGTGCGCGAGGCTCGTCTTGCCGAGACCCGGCGGGCCCGCGAGCAGCACGTGGTCCAGCGGCTTCTTCCGGCGGCGCGCGGCCTCGAGGTACACCGACAGGTTGTCCACGAGCTGCGCCTGGCCGACGAAGTCCGGCAGCCGCGGCGGGCGCAGGCTGGCCTCGTACGACAGGTCCTCGCGGGCCGCCGCGGCGGAGAGCAGCCGGTCGTCGTCCTCTCTCATCGGCCCATTGTCCGCGAACGCCGCCTCACGTTCTACCCGCCAGCCGCCGCAGCGCGCCGCGGATCAGCGCGGCGAGGTCCACCGTCTCCCCCTCGGCCGCGACGGCGTGGACCGCCTTCTCCGCCTCGGCGCGGCGGTAACCGAGATTCTCCAGCGCGTTGACCGCGTCCTCGTCGAGCGGGCGCGCGCCCGCGCCGGGGCGCCGGGCGGGCGGGGCCGAGGCCGCCTCGTCGAACGCGTCCACCTTGTCCTTCAGCTCGAGGACCAGCCGCTGCGCGGTCTTCTTGCCGATGCCGGGCACGCGCTCGAAGAGCGCCGCGCGCTCGGCGCGCAGGGCGGCGACGACGTCGCGCACCGGCAGCGCCGAGAGGAGCGCGAGCGCGGTCTTGGGGCCGACCCCCGACACGCCGAGCAGGACGTTGAAGAGGTCCTTCTCGGCCACGCCCGCGAAGCCGTAGAGGTCGAGCGCCTCGTTGCGGAACAGCGTCACGACCTCGAACGCGGCCTCGCCCCCCTCGGCGGGGAGCGCCTCGAACGCCCCGAGCGAGAGCCGCACCTCGTAGCCGACGCCGCCCGCGTCCAGGATCACCGTGGGGAGCGACTTCCGGACCAGCGTCCCGCGCAGTCGTCCGATCACACCGTCACCCGCGCGACGGCCCGGTGCGTCACGGCGAGGGCGACGGCGTCGCTGGCGTCCAGCCCCTGCGCCTCGATGGCGAACGCCGCGAGCCCGCGCACGGTCATCCGCAGCGCGCGGCGCACCTGTTCCTTGTCGGCCGCGCCCGAGCCGCAGATCGTGCGCTTGACCGTCGCGGGAGGGTACTCGAAGACGGGGATCGCGAGCCGGCCGAGCACCGACAGCAGCACGCCGCGCGCCTCCGCGAGCACCAGCGCGGAGCGCACGTTCCGGTGCTGGAAGAGGGATTCGACGGCGGCCGCGGCGGGCCGCCGCTCCACCAGCCAGTCCTCGGCGGACCGGGCCAGGAACGCGAGCCCCTCGGCGCGGGACAGGCCGTCACGCACGACCCACGTGCCGCACTCCAGGGCGACGACCTCGTCCCCGCGGAAGCTGGCGAAGGCGTAACCGGTGCGGCGCGAGCCCGGGTCGATGCCGAGCACGTGCGTGAGCGCGGCCACGTCAGGCGTCGTGGAGGTCGGCGTTGCAGGCGACCTTGGCCACGTCGTCGTGCTCGTCGAGCGCCTCGAGCAGCGCCAGGACCGACTCGGCCTTCTTCCCCTCGACGCGGACGGTCTGCTTCGGGATCATGGCGACCTCGGAGCGGCTGACGCCGATGCCCGCGCGCTCGATCTCGTCGCGGACGTGCGCCAGCGCCTCGGGCGCCGTGTACACCTCGAAGACCTCGCCGACGGGGATCACGTCGTCGCCGCCGGCCTCGAGGACGACGTCGACCAGGCGGTCCTCGGCCGTGCCCCCGGCCGGGACCTCGACGTAGCCGCGGCGGTCGAACAGCCAGGCCACGCTGCCCGGGGCGCCGAGCTCGCCGCCCCACTTGCCGAACAGGTAGCGGAGTTCGGCCGCGGTGCGGTTGCGGTTGTCCGTGGTCACGTTGACGTAGAGCGCCGTGCCCGCGGGGCCGTGGCCCTCGTAGGCGACGTCCTCGTAGTTGGCCCCGCCCCCCTCGCCGGTGCCCTTGCGGATCGCGGCCTCGATCCGGTCCTTGGGCATGTTGACGTCCCGCGCCGCGGCGATCGCGGTGCGCAGGCGCGGGTTGGCCGACGGGTCACCGCCGCCCATCTTCGACGCGATGACCAGCTCGCGGACGCAGCGGGTGAACTGGCGGGCGCGGGCGGCGTCCTGCGCGCCCTTGCGGTGCTTGATGTTGGCCCACTTCGAGTGGCCGCTCATGGGGCGCTTCCTCGCCTGATGCTACACCGCGCCGGCGCGGCCGAGGAGGCGCCCCGCGCGGCACCCGAAAAAGAAGAACCCCCGCCTTTCGGCGGGGGTCCCATGTACTCCCGGCAACGTCCTACTCTTCCACGCAGTTTCCCGCGCAGTACCATCGGCGCTGAAGGGCTTAACTTCCGTGTTCGGGATGGGAACGGGTGTGGCCCCTTCGCTATGGTCACCGGGAATCTCTTCTGTCAATCTCCTTCGATATCAGTCCGCGTCGTCGAGACGCGCGACAACCTTCATGTCCGGGTATCAGAGCGTGAAGCGCACGCCGGCGGTGAACGTCCAGCCGCCCTGCTTCAGCGTGCCGCCGTCGAAGTAGTACTCGCCCGGCTGCCCCGCCTCTCCGTTGTTGACCAGCTCGCCCGAGATCGGATCGTAGGCGGGCTGAACCAGGCCGCCGTCGATGATGTAGGCGGGCCGTCCACCGTCGGGGAACAGCAGCGGGTTCAGCTCGCCGTCCGCGAAGGCATTCAGCTCGTTGAGCTGCGGCGTCGCGGAGCCGAACTGCTCGAGCCCGTCGGCCGTGATCGTCACGTCCTTGTCGTACCAGGCGAACTTGGCCTCGCCGAACACCGTCCAGCGGCGCGCGAACTGGTACTCGGCCCCGGCGCGCAGCTGGCCGTAGAACGAGTTCGGAATGTCCACGCGGGGCCGGATCATCCGGTGACCGAGAGCGGTCGCGCGGATCTCCTGGGTCCCGTCGCCGTCGGCGTCCGTCACGTCGATCGCGACGTCGTCGAGGTCGCGGCTGCCGAAGTCCGTGCCGGTCGCTACCGGCCCGTTGACGTAGGTCACGAGGCTGCCTTCCAGCTGGTCGGCGACCTGCGCGAACCGGTCGGACTCGGTGAAGTCGTTGATCTGGTAGCCCACGCCCAGACCGGCGTACGGGTTGAACCGCTTCGTCGGCCGGAACCGCAGCATGACGTCGAGCGAAATCGGGAACGACTCGAGCTTGCCCGCGTCGAAGTGCTCGGTGACGAAGTTCGTCAGCGAGGACCCCTGCAGCGTGTCGTCCGGGCGCTCCACGCGCGTCGGGGTCTGGAACGTCCCCGGGAACAGCGCGAAGAGCCGCTCGGAGAACCAGGTGCAGCCCGCGAGGACGTCACCGGTCGTCGTGTTGCCGTCCGCGCGCGCGAGCTCCGTCTCGCAGCCGGGCCGCGCGTACGCGAAGCCGGCGGTGCTGGCGGTCGGGTCGCTGGCGTCGAACGAGTACGACAGTTCGACGTTGCGGATCGTGGATTTCTGGTAGCCGACGCCCACGTCGATGATGAGCTCGGACCTGCGGAACGCCGTCACGCCGTAGGACGCGTGGAGTTCCAGGCGCCCCGAGCCGCGATGGCTCGCGTACTCGAGCGAGTTCTCGTCCGCGCGCGGGTCCTCGATGAAGACCGGCTGCTCGAGTCCGGTCACCGAGGTGACCTGGCCCGACTTGCTCTCGATCGTTCCACCGGGGACGACGCCGCCGATCTGAATGTCGAAGCGCCACTTCCCTTTCACTTCGTCGGCTCGCCCGTCCCCAACCAAGCCGACGACGGCTACGGTTGCGGCCGCGAGCACGGAAGCCACAACTTTCTTGCTGTCGACCATCTCGACCCCTTCTCCCCTCGAAACGTGTTGATAGATCGGAAACGCTTCGCCCGGCCGGACGCGTTACTACCGGCTTCGCCAGCCCGCGTGAATATAGCGAGACAGCGACTACGATGTGGGGGCAAAACGTGCCGATCTTCGTTCGGGGTGCGGAATCTAGCCCGCAATGGGGTCCGCAGGGGGCGAAGGATGGCGGCCGGCGACGGCGGTCAAGCCGCCGCCGGCCAGTACGGAGCCTGTGGTCGACACCTGCAGAGGAAGTAGAAATCAAAGGTCAAGCCGCACGACCGATTAGTACCGGTAAGCTGAACGTGTTGCCACGCTTGCACCTCCGGCCTATCAACCTCGTCGTCTCCAAGGGGTCTTCAGGGGCTTGCGCCCGGGAGATCTCATCTTGGGATGGGCTTCGCGCTTATATGCATTCAGCGCTTATCCTTTCCGCACATAGCTACCCGGCGCTGTACCTGGCGGCACAACCGGTACACTAGAGGTGCGTGGTTCCCGGTCCTTTCGTACTAGGGAACCCTTCCCGCAAATCTCCTACGCCCACACCAGATAGGGACCGAACTGTCTCGCGACGTTCTGAACCCAGCTCACGTACCGCTTTAACCGGCGAACAGCCGGACCCTTGGGACCCGCTTCAGCCCCAGGATGCGATGAGCCGACATCGAGGTGCCAAACCCCGCCGTCGATGTGGACTCTTGGGCGGGATCAGCCTGTTATCCCCGGAGTACCTTTTATCCGTTGAGCGACGGCCCTTCCATACGGAACCGCCGGATCACTAAGGCCCACTTTCGTGTCTGCTCGACTTGTAGGTCTCGCAGTCAGGCTCCCTTATGCCTTTGCACTCTACGGCTGATTTCCAAACAGCCTGAGGGAACCTTCGCACGCCTCCGTTACATTTTGGGAGGCGACCGCCCCAGTCAAACTACCCGCCTGACAATGTCCCTGGGCCGGATTCACGGCCCTAGGTTAGAAACTCAGAACGACAAGGGTGGTATCTCACCGTTGGCTCCACCGGATCTGACGACCCAGCTTCAAAGCCTCCCACCTATCCTGCACAAGTCGCACCGAATTCCAATGCCAGGGTGCAGTAAAGGTTCACAGGGTCTTTCCGTCTAGGTGCGGGTAACCTGCATCCTCACAGGTGCTACAGATTCGCTGAGCCTCTCGCCGAGACAGCGCCCAGATCGTTACGCCATTCGTGCAGGTCGGAACTTACCCGACAAGGAATTTCGCTACCTTAGGACCGTTATAGTTACGGCCGCCGTTTACCGGGGCTTCGATTCGGAGCTTCGCCTTGCGGCTGACCCCTCCTCTTAACCTTCCGGCACCGGGCAGGCGTCACACCCTATACGTCGTTTTCGACTTAGCAGAGTGCTGTGTTTTTGGTAAACAGTCGCCTGGGCCCTTTCACTGCGGCCCCCTCGGGCTGTTAACCCTACCGGGGCACCCCTTATCCCGAAGTTACGGGGCTATTTTGCCGAGTTCCTTAGCGAGAGATCACTCACGCGCCTGAGGATTTTCTCCCCGTCTACCAGTGTCGGTTTGAGGTACGGACGCCGCATCGATTAACGCTAGAGGTTTTTCTTGGCAGCGTGACGTCAGCGAGTTCATTTGGCACATGGCCGCATTTCCTCCCTTGGCTCAGGATAGTGACCCACCGGATTTGCCTGGCGGGTCTCCCTCGCCGCAGGACCGGGCACTTCCAATCGCCCGTACGCTTAGCCTCCTGCGTCACCCCATTGCTCGATACAGCGGTGCAGGAATGTTGACCTGCTGCCCATCGGCTACGCCTTTCGGCCTCGCCTTAGGATCCGACTCACCCTGAGAGGACGAACCTTCCTCAGGAAACCTTAGACTTTCGGCGACGAAGATTCTCACTTCGTTTATCGCTACTTGTGCCGGCAGAGTCTCTTCCGTAAGCCGCTACCAGTCCTTGCCGATCTGGCTTGTATCTCTTACGGAATGCTCCCCTACCACTCGCTTGCGCGAGTCCGCAGCTTCGGTATCAGGCTTAGCCCCGTTACATTATCGGCACAGGGCCGCTCGACTAGTGAGCTGTTACGCTTTCTTTGAAGGATGGCTGCTTCTAAGCCAACCTCCTAGCTGTCACAGCAGCCCCACATCCTTTACCACTTAGCCTGAATTTGGGGACCTTAGCTGGCGGTCTGGGTTCTTTCCCTTTTGACGACGGACCTTATCGCTCGCCGTCTGACTCCCACCCTCTGGCTTCCCGGCATTCAGAGTTTCCATGGATTCGGTAGGTTGTCACACCCCCTAGTCCAGAGAGTACTTTACCACCGGGAAGAAACGGGTGAGGCTAGCCCTAAAGCTATTTCGGGGAGAACGAGCTATAACTCAGTTTGATTGGCCTTTCACCACTACCCTCAGCTCATCCAAGTGGTTTTCAACCCACACTGGTTCGGGCCTCCACGTGGTGTTACCCACGCTTCACCCTGGCCAAGGGTAGATCACTAAGCTTCGCGTTTACTCCCAGCGACTAGACGCCCTGTTCGGACTCGCTTTCGCTGCGGCTGGCTTATCGCTTAACCTTGCCGCTGAGAGTAACTAGCCGGCTCATTATGCAAAAGGCACGCCGTCAGGCCTTCCCTTGCGGGCATAGCCCTCCGACTGCTTGTAGGCATGCGGTTTCAGGTTCTATTTCACTCCCCTAGCAGGGGTTCTTTTCGCCTTTCCCTCACGGTACTAGTGCACTATCGGTCGCAGGAGAATATTTAGCCTTGGATGATGGTCCACCCAGATTCCCACAGGGTTTCACGTGCCCCGTGGTACTCGGGATCGATATCGACGGAGCCGTTCGGCTTTCGCATACAGGGCTTTAACCTTCTATGGCCGGCCTTTCCAGACCGTTCAGCTAGCCGTTCGGTTTGTCACTCCGCGACCCCTCCAAGAAGGGATCCGATACCGCCCCACGACACCGGTCGCGCAACGCTCTTGGGCTTGGCACGCCACCGGTTTAGGCTGTTCCGCGTTCGCTCGCCGCTACTGACGGAATCTCGGTTGATTTCTGTTCCTGGGGGTACTGAGATGGTTCAATTCCCCCCGTTCGCCTCACCGAGCTATGGATTCACTCGGCGATCACCAGGTATGACCCTGGCGGGGTTGCCCCATTCGGAGATCCCCGGATCAAAGCCTGCTCGCGGCTCCCCGGGGCCTATCGCGGCCTGCTGCGTCCTTCATCGCTTTCCTGCGCCAAGGCATCCACCGCATGCCCTTAGTAGCTTGACCCTTCGATTCGAAAATCCTCTGACAGGCGCCGAGCCACAGGCTCAGCATTTTGTCATTGAGTGATATGAGTGATGTAGCAATGCTTCGCTACCCGAACATTAGGTTGTCAAAGAACGTCGCCGGCTCGGCGAACCGCGCCGGCAATTTCTCGAGGGTGAGGGGCCGTGGCAGCTGGTGGAGGCAAGCGGATTCGAACCGCTGACCCCCTGCTTGCAAAGCAGGCGCTCTCCCAGCTGAGCTATGCCCCCGAATCTGTCTCGCTTGCAGACCCTTCCTGCCGACCTGACCTGGAGATGGTGGGCCTAGGTAGATTTGAACTACCGACCTCACGCTTATCAGGCGTGCGCTCTAACCAGCTGAGCTATAGGCCCGCTCCGGCTGGAGGACGCACGGTCCACACGAGCTGGACAGCCGTTGCTCCCTCAAAACTGAGCAGCGAATGGGCTTCGGGCCCCGTTCTACCTGGATGGCGCCCCGCTGTTTATGCGGAGCTGCGCTCCTAGAAAGGAGGTGATCCAGCCACAGGTTCCCCTACGGCTACCTTGTTACGACTTCACCCCAGTCACCAACCACTCCGTAGACGCCTCCCTCCTTGCGGTTGGGTCGACGGCTTCGGGAGCAACCGGCTTCCGTGATGTGACGGGCGGTGTGTACAAGGCCCGGGAACGTATTCACCGCGGCGTGCTGATCCGCGATTACTAGCGATTCCGCCTTCATGCAGTCGAGTTGCAGACTGCAATCCGAACTGAGACCGGCTTTTTGGGATTGGCTCCCCCTCGCGGGTTAGCAGCCCTTTGTACCGGCCATTGTAGCACGTGTGTAGCCCTGGGCATAAGGGCCATGAGGACTTGACGTCATCCCCACCTTCCTCCGGCTTATCACCGGCAGTCCCCCCAGAGTGCCCGGCTTGACCCGATGGCAACTAAGGGCAGGGGTTGCGCTCGTTGCGGGACTTAACCCAACATCTCACGACACGAGCTGACG
>JADHED010002129.1_pt1 | contig 14560 bp, 11 predicted proteins | sample 8952041 | NCBI WGS metagenome assembly JADHED01 (sample SAMN16124423, study PRJNA663239) | bioreactor sludge metagenome | isolation source: sludge (control) | place: India:Bengaluru | collected 2018-09-08
TAGAGCATAACCCTTCCAAGGTTAGGGTCGCGCGTTCGAATCGCGTCTCCCGCTCATCGCCGATGTAGCTCAGTTGGTAGAGCGTTTCCTTGGTAAGGAAGAGGTCACGGGTTCAAATCCCGTCATTGGCTCAAAGATGAAGTGATTTAAACCGAACAATAACTATCAAATATTCAAATTATGGCTAAGGAAAAATTTGAAAGGTCTAAACCCCACGTCAACATTGGAACCATCGGTCATGTTGACCACGGAAAGACGACTTTAACGGCTGCAATTACAAAAGTACTTGAAAAACAAGGCTTTGCAAGTTTTCGGTCTTTTGACTCTATTGACAATGCTCCTGAAGAAAAAGAAAGGGGTATTACAATTAATACGGCTCACATTGAGTATCAGACCAACAACAGGCACTATGCACACGTTGACTGCCCCGGCCACGCTGACTATGTAAAGAACATGGTTACCGGTGCTGCCCAGATGGACGGTGCCATTTTGGTAGTTGCTGCTACTGACGGTCCGATGCCGCAGACCCGCGAGCACATCCTGCTTGCCCGTCAGGTAAACGTTCCGAAAGTTGTCGTATTTCTGAACAAAGTTGACATGGTTGAAGATCCTGAGATCATCGAACTGGTTGACATGGAAGTTCGTGAGCTCCTCAGCTTCTACAAATATGACGGTGACAATGCGCCCATCATCCATGGTTCCGCTCTCGGCGCCCTGAATGGCGAGCCCAACTGGGAAGCAAAGGTGGTTGAACTGATGGAAGCTGTTGACACTTACATTCCGATTCCTCCGCGCGAAAAGGACAAACCCTTCCTGATGCCTGTTGAAGACGTATTCTCCATTACCGGCCGTGGTACGGTTGCCACCGGAAGAATTGAAACCGGAACGGTACATACCGGTGACGAAGTTGAACTGATCGGTTTGGGTGCACAGGCAAGAAAGACCGTTGTGACGGGTGTTGAAATGTTCCGTAAGATTCTCGACGACGGTGAAGCCGGTGACAACGTAGGTCTCCTCCTTCGCGGTGTTGACAAGAAGGAAATCAAGAGGGGTCAGGTTCTTGCAAAACCGGGTTCCATTACGCCCCACACCAAATTCAAGGCTGAGGTGTATATCCTGAAAAAAGAAGAAGGTGGTCGTCATACCCCGTTCCACAATCACTACAGGCCGCAGTTCTATCTCCGTACCCTCGACATTACCGGTGAAATCATTCTCGGTGAAGGTACTGAAATGATCATGCCTGGTGACAACACCTCCATTACCGTTGAACTGATCTACCCTGTGGCTATCAATCAGGGGCTGCGTTTTGCAATCCGTGAAGGCGGCCGTACGGTAGGTGCCGGTCAGGTAACTGAAATTTTGCAGTAATTATAGTATAAACCATAAGATAAATTCGTCACTCACGTGACGGATTTATCTATTTGTGGCCTACGGGTGTAGCTCAGTTGGTAGAGCACTGGTCTCCAAAACCAGGTGTCGGGCGTTCGAGTCGCTCCTCCCGTGCCAAATCGTGAACCATGAAGAAAATTGTCGCTTATTTCCAGGAGTCCTATAAAGAACTCATGCACAAAGTAACCTGGCCGTCCTGGAAAGAACTGCAGGGCAGTGCCATCCTGGTAATGGTTTCCTCATTGATTATTGCCCTGGTGGTGGCCTTGATGGACCTTGGATTCAAGAACCTGATGACCGCAATTTATAACCTGTTCACCTAAATAACGCAACATCTACATGGAAGACCAGGGAAAAAAATGGTATGTTCTTCGTGCTATTGGTGGAAAGGAAAAGAAGGTAAAGGAATATATCGAAAGTGAAATAACCCGGCTCAACCTGCAGGAATACATTTCTCAGGTACTGATTCCGACCGAGAAGGTATACCAGATCCGCAACGGAAAGAAAATCAGCAAAGAAAGAAGCTATTTTCCGGGTTATGTCCTTATTGAAGCTGCCCTGATCGGTGAAATTCCGCACATTCTGAAAAACATCACGCATGTGATCGGCTTTCTCGGCTCAAAAGGGGATGAACTTCCCACGCCGCTGCGAACCTCAGAGGTAAACCGGATTCTCGGAAAAGTGGATGAACTGGCTGAGGGTGATGAAGAACTCAATGTTCCCTTCTACGTCGGGGAGTCGGTGAAAGTCATCGACGGTCCCTTCAACAGCTTTACCGGCGTCATTGAAGAAGTCAACGAAGAAAAAAAGAAACTAAAGGTGATGGTGAAGATCTTCGGCCGCAAAACTCCGCTCGAGCTGAGTTTTATGCAGGTTGAAAAAGAATAGCCGCCTAAAAGAGATACGTGTCCCGATGGTCATGACAACCCTAATGCTTCCTGAATGATCATCATGTGCGCGTGTGAATCAACTATATAAATCAGAAACAAGTAAATTATGGCAAAAGAGGTTGCTGGACTAATTAAATTGCAGATCAAGGGAGGTGCCGCAAATCCGTCGCCGCCGGTAGGTCCTGCCCTGGGATCGAAGGGTGTGAACATTATGGAATTCTGTAAGCAGTTCAATGCCCGTACCCAGGATAAGGCCGGTAAAATTCTTCCGGTTGTGATCACGGTTTACAGCGACAAGTCTTTCGAGTTTATCGTAAAGACCCCTCCGGTAGCTGTTCAGCTCCTGGAAGCTTCCAAGACCAAATCCGGTTCACCTGAACCGAACCGGAACAAGGTTGCCTCCATTACCTGGGAACAGGTAAGAGCCATTGCTGAGGATAAAATGCCCGACCTGAATTGCTTCACGGTCGATTCAGCAATGAAAATGGTTGCCGGCACTGCCCGTAGCATGGGAATCACCATTAAAGGTGAAGCCCCCGTAAACAATTAATCTTTATTTCCGGAATCACATGGCAAATTTAACTAAGAACAGAAAGTTGGCTTTGGAAAAGATTGAGACTGCCAAGCAATATAAGCTTTCTGAAGCAGCAGACCTGGTGAAGGATATTTCCACCACCAAGTTTGACGCTTCGGTAGATATTGATGTACGGCTTGGAATCGATCCCAGGAAGGCCAATCAGATGGTTAGGGGCGTGGTTACGCTTCCCCATGGTACCGGTAAGCAAATCAGGGTACTTGTACTTTGCACTCCCGACAAGGAAGAAGAAGCAAAGACGGCAGGTGCTGATTACGTTGGTCTCGATGACTATATCGAAAAGATCACCAATGGGTGGACGGATGTAGATGTAATCATCACAATGCCTGCTGTCATGGGCAAACTCGGCAAACTGGGTAAAATCCTGGGTCCCCGCGGACTGATGCCGAACCCCAAGAGCGGTACTGTGACTATGGAAGTGGGTAAAGCGGTGAAGGAAGTGAAAATGGGTAAAATCGACTTCAAGGTCGACAAAGCCGGAATCGTTCACACCTCCGTCGGTAAGGTCTCCTTCAGTGCAGACAAGATCGCTGAGAACGCAAGGGAATTTCTTCATACCCTCGTGAAACTCAAGCCTACGGCTGCAAAAGGTGCTTACATCCGCAGCATTTACCTTTCCAGTACGATGAGCCCCGGAATTAAGGTCGACACGAAAGCGTTCGACGAATAATTTAAAGACCGTATTTAAACTATGAATAGGGACGACAAAAACAGGATTATCGACGACCTGACCGAATCCATCAGCCAGGCCAAGCACTTCTATCTTACCGATACTTCGGAACTCAACGCCGAAACCACCAGTAAGCTCAGAAGGGCCTGCTTTGAGAAGGAGATCAAGCTGGTTGTCGTTAAGAATACCCTGCTTAGAAAGGCTTTGGAAAAGTTTGACGGCAAGTATGACGGATTGTACGGAGCATTGAAAACCTCCACTTCAATCATGTTCACCGAGGTGAACAACGTGCCTGCAAAACTGATCAAGGAGTTCCGCAAGGCGAACGCCAAGCCCCTCCTCAAGGCTGCTTACGTGGAAGAATCTATATACGTTGGCGATGATCAGCTCGATGCATTGTCAAGTATCAAGTCTAAGGAAGAACTTATCGGCGATATCGTGCTGCTGCTGCAGTCTCCCGCCAAGAACGTTCTTTCGGCTCTACAGTCCGGCGGATCCAAGCTGGCTGGTATTGTTAAAACACTCAGTGAAAAAGAATAATTTTTATAACTATTTAATATTAAACACAAATGGCAGATTTGAAAGCTTTCGCAGAACAATTGGTTAACTTAACTGTTAAAGAAGTAAACGAATTAGCCAAGATATTGAAGGAGGAGTACGGCATTGAGCCCGCTGCTGCTGCAGTGGCTGTTGCCGGTCCCGTTGCCGGTGGTGATGGTGGTGCAAAGGCAGAAGAAAAGAGCTTGTATGCTGTTTTCATGAACCATCCGGGTGGCGCTAAACTCCAGATTGTAAAATTGGTTAAGGATATTACCAACCTCGGTCTGAAAGAAGCCAAAGAGCTTGTTGACAAGGCCCCGGTTGCCATCAAGGAGAATGTATCCAAGGAAGAAGCAGAATCGATCAAAGCTCAATTAGAAGAAGCAGGAGCCGACGTTGAACTTAAATAAAGTTAACTGCGCAGCAATACATTTAGGTTTAATCCCGGACACCCCGGGATTAGACCTTTTTGTCATTTCTCCTGACTTTAGTTCAACATCTTATCTTGAAAAAAAATGACGAATCTTAACTTGCAGCGAATAAGTTTTGCCAGGACAAAAAACCAGATGTCCTATCCTGATTTTCTCGAAATTCAGCTGAAGTCATTCCGTGACTTTTTCCAGCTTGAAACAACTCCCGAGAACAGGAAAAATGAGGGACTGTTCAAGGTATTCCAGGAAAACTTTCCGATTACCGATACCCGGAACAACTTTGTCCTGGAGTTCATGGATTATTTTGTGGATCCGCCCCGCTACTCCATCGAAGAATGTATTGAAAGGGGCCTGACCTACAGCGTGCCGCTGAAGGCCAAACTCAAACTGTATTGTACCGATCCGGAACATGAAGATTTTGATACGGTTATACAGGATGTATACCTGGGGACCATTCCCTATATGACCGAAAGGGGTCTGTTTGTAATCAACGGCGCCGAGCGCGTGGTTGTTTCACAGCTCCATCGTTCACCGGGTGTGTTCTTCGGCCAGAGCATCCATGCGAACGGTACCAAACTCTACTCCGCCCGCATCATCCCCTTCAAGGGATCCTGGATCGAATTTGCGACCGATATCAACAACGTGATGTACGCGTATATCGACCGCAAGAAAAAACTGCCCGTGACCACCCTGCTCCGGGCCATCGGTTTCGAAAGTGACAAGGACATCCTTGAAATTTTCGACCTCGCCGATGAAATCAAGGTTTCAAAAACCGCCCTCAAGAAACTGGTAGGCCGCAAACTCGCCGCCAGGGTGCTGAAATCATGGGTGGAAGACTTTGTGGATGAGGATACCGGTGAAGTGGTTTCCATCGAACGGAACGAAATTATCATCGACCGCGAAACCGTGCTGCTCGACGAGCACATCGATCCCATCATCGACTCGGGTGCCAAGACCATCCTGCTTCACAAGGAAGGCCAGAACCTCACCGACTTCGAAATCATCTACAATACCCTGCAAAAGGACCCCTGTAACTCCGAAAAGGAGGCAGTGCTTCATATTTACCGCCAGCTCCGTAACAGCGAACCGCCTGATGAGGCCACCGCACGCGACGTGATCGACAAGCTCTTCTTCTCCGACAAGCGCTACGACCTCGGCGAGGTGGGCCGCTACCGGATCAACAAGAAGCTCGGACTCGAAACGGCAATGGATGTGAAAGTCCTTACCAAGGAAGACATCATCAAGATCATCAAATACCTGATTGAACTGATCAACTCCAAGGCCGACGTTGACGATATCGACCACCTGAGCAACCGCCGCGTGCGCACCGTGGGTGAGCAGCTTGCCACCCAGTTCGGCGTGGGCCTCGCCCGTATGGCAAGGACCATCCGTGAAAGGATGAACGTGCGCGACAACGAGGTATTCACCCCGATCGACCTGATCAACTCCAAGACGCTGTCATCGGTGATCAACTCGTTCTTTGGCACCAACCAGCTTTCGCAGTTCATGGACCAGACCAATCCCCTGGCCGAGATCACCCACAAGCGCAGGATGTCTGCCCTCGGACCCGGTGGTCTTTCCCGCGAACGTGCCGGCTTCGAGGTTCGTGACGTGCACTACACGCACTACGGCCGCCTCTGCCCCATCGAAACGCCTGAAGGTCCCAACATCGGTCTGATCTCCTCGCTCTGCGTATATGCCAAAATCAACGAGCTCGGCTTCATTGAAACCCCGTACCGCAAGGTAAACAACGGCAATGTCGACCTGAGTTCTGACGGCATCGTATGGCTCAGTGCTGAAGAAGAAGAATCGAAGGTGATCGCCCAGGCCAACGCTCCGGTGGCTGACAACGGCGATTTTGTGAATTCGAAGGTGAAGGCACGCTACAATGCCGACTATCCGCTTTCGGACGCCCATGAAATCGACCTGATGGACGTGGCACCGAACCAGATCGCCTCCATTGCCGCTTCGCTCATCCCCTTCCTCGAACATGACGACGCCAACCGCGCCCTCATGGGATCGAACATGATGCGCCAGGCAGTGCCCCTGATCAATCCCGAAGCCCCCATCGTGGGTACCGGTATTGAACATGAAGTGGTACGCGACTCCCGCTTCCTTGTCATTGCAGAAAATGACGGCGTGGTGGAATATGTCGACTCCAACGAGATCGTCATCCGCTACAACATGACCGAAGACGAGAAATTCGTGTCGTTCGACGGCGATGTAAGCCGCTACAAGCTGCTGAAGTACCGGAAGACAAACCAGAATACCTGTATCAACCTGAAGCCCATCGTGAACAAGGGCGACAAGGTGGCTAAGGGACAGATCCTCACCGAAGGCTATTCCACCTCCATGGGCGAACTCGCCCTGGGCCGGAACCTGATGGTGGCCTTCATGCCCTGGAAAGGATACAACTTTGAGGACGCTATCGTGATCTCCGAACGCGTGGTCCGTGAAGACCTCTTCACCTCCATCCACATTGACGAGTACATGCTGGAAGTGCGCGATACCAAGCGCGGTCTCGAAGAACTCACGGCCGACATTCCCAACGTCAGCGAGGAAGCCACCCGCAACCTCGATGAAAACGGACTGATCCGCATCGGCGCTGAGGTGAACCCCGGCGACATCCTCATCGGAAAAATCACCCCCAAGGGCGAGTCCGATCCCTCACCGGAAGAAAAACTCCTCCGTGCCATCTTCGGCGACAAGGCCGGTGATGTGAAGGACGCCTCCCTCAAGGCACCCCCGTCGCTGCAGGGTGTGGTGATCGACAAGAAACTCTTCTCCCGTTCCATAAAGGACAAGAAGCTCAAGTCATCCACCAAGCCCATCCTCGACAAGATCGAAGAGGAATTCGAACGGAATTCGAACGAACTGAAAGCCAAATTGATCGATAAGCTGTTCATTGTGGTGAACGGCAAGACCTCACAGGGTGTGAAAGACTACTACAACGTAGATGTCATTCCCCGTGGCGCCAAGTTTACCCTGAAACTCCTTCAGGATATCGATTTCCAGAATATCAATCCGAATAAATGGACCACGGACAAGGACAAGAATGATGTCATCAAAACCTTGATCCACAACTACATCATCAAATATAAGGAAGTAGACGCCATTTACAAGCGGAAGAAGTACAGCATCACCATCGGCGACGAACTGCCTGCAGGCATTGTTCAGCTTGCCAAGGTGTATGTGGCCCAGAAACGTAAGGTGAAAGTCGGTGACAAGATGGCCGGCCGTCACGGAAACAAGGGTATTATTTCAAGGATCGTGCGTGCGGAAGACATGCCCTTCCTGGAGGACGGCACACCGGTAGACATCGTGCTGAACCCCCTGGGTGTGCCCTCGCGTATGAACCTGGGACAGATCTATGAAACCGTACTGGGTTGGGCCGGCCGCAGGCTGGGCGTGAAATTTGCCTCACCGATTTTCGACGGCGCTTCCATCGACCAGATTGCAAGCTACACGAACAAGGCGGGCATTCCCACCTTTGGAAAGAGCTACCTGTACGACGGCGGAACCGGAGACCGTTTTGACCAGCCTGCCACCGTGGGGATCATCTACATGATCAAACTCGGGCACATGGTTGACGACAAGATGCACGCCCGTTCCATCGGTCCCTACTCCCTCATCACCCAGCAGCCGTTGGGCGGTAAGGCGCAGTTCGGCGGACAGCGTTTTGGTGAAATGGAAGTGTGGGCCCTCGAAGCATTTGGCGCCGCCCATATTCTCCAGGAAATCCTTACAATCAAGTCGGACGACGTGGTAGGAAGGGCCAAGGCATACGAATCGATCGTGAAAGGCGAGCCCCTCCCGATCCCCGGTATTCCCGAATCCCTGAATGTGTTGCTGCATGAGCTGAGAGGACTGGGTTTGAGCATCAACCTGGTATAACGGATCAGTCAGCCATCCGGATCTATTCCTAATGTTTACTTAACAAGAGCCAACTATGTCATTCAGAAGGGACACGAAAGTAAAGTCGAGCTTCTCAAAAATATCCATCAGCCTCGCCTCCCCCGAGGAAATCCTCGAGCGTTCGAGCGGTGAAGTGCTGAAACCGGAGACCATCAACTACCGTACCTACAAACCCGAACGCGACGGTCTGTTCTGCGAGCGCATCTTCGGTCCTGTAAAGGATTACGAATGCCATTGCGGAAAGTACAAGCGCATCCGGTACAAGGGTATTGTATGCGACCGCTGCGGGGTGGAAGTGACCGAGAAAAAGGTACGGCGTGAGCGCATGGGACATATTTCCCTCGTGGTGCCGGTTGCCCACATCTGGTATTTCCGCACCCTGCCCAACAAGATCGGTTACCTGCTTGGGCTTCCTTCAAAGAAACTCGACAGCATCATTTATTACGAGCGCTACGTGGTGATCAACCCGGGCATCAAGGCGAACGACGGCGTACAATACCTCGATTTCCTGACCGAAGAGGAATACCTCGACATCATGGAATCACTGCCCAAGGAAAACCAGTTGCTCGATGACGGGCATCCCGACAAGTTCATTGCCAACATGGGTGCGGAGTCACTGTATCAGTTGCTCCAGCGGATCGACCTCGACAGTCTTTCCTATGACCTGCGGCACAAGGCCAATACCGAAACCTCCCAGCAACGGAAGAACGAGGCGCTGAAACGCCTCCAGGTGGTGGAAGCCTTCCGCGCCTCCAAGGGAATCAACCATCCCGAATGGATGATCCTGAAGGTTATCCCGGTAATTCCGCCTGAACTCAGGCCCCTGGTTCCGCTCGATGGCGGCCGTTTTGCCACCTCCGACCTGAACGACCTGTACCGCAGGGTGATCATCCGCAACAACCGCCTGAAAAGGCTGATCGAAATCAAGGCCCCCGAGGTCATTCTCCGCAATGAAAAGCGCATGCTCCAGGAGGCTGTGGACAGCCTGTTCGACAATTCGCGCAAATCGAATGCGGTGAAAACCGACGCCAACAGGCCGCTGAAATCCCTCAGCGACAGCCTGAAAGGAAAACAGGGCCGCTTCCGTCAGAACCTGCTCGGTAAACGTGTCGACTACTCGGCCCGTTCCGTTATCGTGGTGGGTCCCGAGCTGCAGCTCCATGAAACCGGTCTTCCCAAGGAAATGGCCGCCGAGCTCTACAAGCCCTTCATCATCAGGAAACTGATTGAACGGGGTATTGTGAAGACCGTGAAGTCGGCCAAGAAAATTGTCGACCGCAAGGATCCCGTGGTTTGGGATATCCTTGAAAACGTGCTCAAGGGCCACCCGGTACTGCTGAACCGTGCTCCTACGCTGCACCGCCTCGGTATCCAGGCCTTCCAGCCGAAACTGATCGAAGGTAAAGCCATCCAGCTCCACCCTCTCGTGTGTACCGCCTTCAACGCGGACTTCGACGGTGACCAGATGGCCGTCCACCTTCCCCTCGGAAACGGCGCCATCCTGGAAGCCCAGATCCTTATGCTGGCTTCCCACAACATCCTGAACCCCGCCAACGGTGCGCCGATCAGCGTTCCTTCGCAGGACATGGTGCTTGGACTGTACTATACGACAAAAGGCTGCAAGAATACGCCCGATCAGCCCATCCGCGGAGAAGGCTTCACCTTCTATTCACCCGAGGAAGTCATCATTGCCCACAATGAAAAGCGGATCGACCTGCATGCCAACATCAAGGTGCGGATCGTGGATTACTCCGGTGAAAAGCCCGAGCGGAAAATCATCGAAACCACGGTAGGACGAGTGCTCTTCAACGAAGTGGTGCCGAAAGAGGTAGGTTTCATCAATGAAATCCTCACCAAAAAGTCACTCCGTGAAATCATCAGCAACGTGCTGAAGAAAACCGGAACCGCACAGACTGCCAAGTTCCTTGACGACATCAAGAACCTCGGGTTCCAGATGGCTTTCAAGGGCGGCCTCTCCTTCAACCTCGACGACGTGATCGTGCCGAAGGAAAAGGAAGACCTGATGAACGAAGGCTATACTCAGGTAGACGAAGTGATGAACAACTACAACATGGGTTTCATCACAAACAACGAACGCTACAACCAGATCATCGACATCTGGACACATACGAATGCCAAGCTGACCCAGACGCTGATGAAGCGGCTGTCATCCGACAAGCAGGGTTTCAATCCTGTGTATATGATGCTCGACTCCGGCGCCCGCGGATCCAAGGAACAGATCCGTCAGTTGTCGGGGATGAGGGGACTGATGGCAAAACCCCAGAAATCGGGATCCACCGGTTCAGAAATTATCGAAAACCCCATTCTTTCGAACTTCAAGGAAGGGCTGTCGGTTCTCGAGTACTTCATCTCCACCCACGGTGCCCGTAAGGGTCTCGCCGACACCGCGCTGAAAACAGCCGACGCTGGTTACCTTACCCGCCGTCTGGTTGACGTATCGCAGGACGTGATCATTTCCGAAGAAGACTGCGGCACACTGCGCGGACTGGTGGCAACCGCCATAAAGAACAACGAGGAAGTGGTGGAAAGCCTGTATGAGCGTATCCTGGGCCGTACTGCGGTTCACGACGTGTATCATCCGCTCACCGGTGACCTGATCGTATCTTCGGGTGACGAGATTACTGAAGAAATTGCCCGTACCATTGACGATTCCCCGATCGAGCAGATGGAAATCCGTTCTGTGCTGACGTGCGAATCGCGCAAGGGTGTGTGTGCAAAATGTTACGGCCGCAACCTGGCCACCAGCCGTATGGTTCAGAACGGCGAAGCCGTAGGGGTCATTGCTGCACAGAGTATCGGTGAGCCCGGTACACAGCTTACCCTGCGTACCTTCCACGTTGGGGGTACCGCTATGAGCATCACCACCGAATCGCGGATCGTAGCCAAATACAACGGAATCGCCGAAATCGACGAACTCCGTACCGTGGAAAAAACAGAAGAGGACGGCTCCACCGTCGACATCGTCATCGGCCGTCTGGCTGAACTGCGCGTGATCGACAAGAAGACCGGCATTGCCCTCACCACGAATAACATTCCTTACGGTGCCAAGCTGTATATCAAGAACGGCGCCGAAGTCAACAAGGGAGACCTGATCTGCGAATGGGATCCGTACAACGCGGTGATCATTTCCGAGGTTGCCGGTATCGTATCTTTCGAAAGTGTGATCGAAGGTGTTACTTACAAGGAGGAATCCGACGAGGTAACCGGTTACCGTGAGAAAGTCATCATGGAATCGAGAGACCGTACCAAGAACCCCGGTATCGAAATCAAGGACAAGAACGACGCAGTGCTGAAAACCTACAACCTGCCCGTGGGCTCTCACCTGAGCATTGAAGAAGGCTCACCGGTGAAGGCCGGAGAAATCCTCGTGAAGATTCCGAGGGCCGTGGGTAAGTCGGGTGACATCACCGGTGGTCTGCCGCGTGTGACCGAGCTCTTTGAAGCCCGTAACCCGTCGAATCCCGCCGTGGTTTCTGAAATCGACGGTGAAGTGTCGTTCGGCAAGGTGAAACGGGGTAATCGCGAAATCGCCATCACCTCCAAGGCCGGTCAGCAGAAGAAATACCTGGTTCCCCTGTCGAAGCAGATCCTGGTTCAGGAAAACGACTATGTGAAGGCCGGAATTCCGCTGTCAGACGGCGCTATCACGCCTTCCGACATCCTGGCCATCAAGGGCCCCACCAAGGTTCAGGAATACATTGTGAACGAAGTACAGGAAGTATACCGCCTCCAGGGTGTGAAGATCAACGACAAGCATTTTGAGGTGATTGTGCGCCAGATGATGCGTAAGGTCGAAATCATTGACCCGGGTGACACCAAGTTCCTTGAGAAACAGCTCGTGGACAAGTGGGAGTTCTTCGAAGAAAACGATTGGATCTTCGGCAAAAAGGTAGTGGAAGAATCCGGTGATTCACAGACCCTCAAGCCGGGTCAGATTGTGACCGCCCGCAAGCTGCGCGACGAAAACTCGATGCTGAAGCGGAAGGACCAGAAACCGGTGAAGGCCCGCGAAGCCATCCCTGCCACCTCGCAGCAGATCCTGCAGGGTATCACAAGGGCCGCACTGCAGACGCAGAGCTTTATGTCAGCCGCCTCCTTCCAGGAGACCACCAAGGTGCTGAATGAAGCCGCCATCTTCGGTAAGGTCGACTACCTCGAAGGACTGAAAGAAAACGTCATCGTGGGTCACCTGATCCCCGCCGGTACCGGAAACCGCCGCTTCACAAACATCATTGTGGGGTCGAAGGAGGAATACGAACGGATTACCGAGGAGAAAAAGTACAGCCACGAGGCCATCCGCGAAGAACAGAATTAACCTGCCGGATATGGAAGAGAAAAACAATCCGAACCAGATCAGCATTGAACTGAAGGAAGACGTTGCCCAGGGCATCTATTCGAACCTGGCCATCATTACCCATTCCACTTCCGAATTCATCGTTGATTTTGTGCGGATCATGCCCGGCATGCCCAAGGCAGAAGTGAAATCGCGCATCATCCTCACCCCCGAGCATGCCAAACGGTTGCTGGCGGCGTTGAAAGACAATATCGCCAAATATGAGTCTGTGCACGGCACCATCAAAAATGCCGAAGGCCAGGGTGGCATGATGCTTCCGATGAATTTCGGCGGCCCCACGGCGAAGGCGTAGGGACACGCCGTAGGGACACGCCATGGCGTGTCCGTACACGGGACATATTGAAACATTATTGTATTGGGAATAATTTTGTAGGGACACGCCATGGCGTGTCCCTACGCATTTATAACCGCCCCGCCCAGAAAATCGCCCCCAGCAAATGCTGCTGCACCAGGGGTTCGTCGTAGTTGTCATCGCGGTGGCCGACGCCGGTGTAGAAGGCACGTCCGCCTTCGAATTCATGGCACCAGATAAAAGGATGCCTGGCACCGTTGGCTCCTCCCCAATATGATTTTTCATCGAGCCAGGCCAGCACGTGAATGTCCTTGCTGATCGACTTAAAATTATACCATTCATCATTTCTTTTCCATGCTTCCGGCAGGTCGGCCGTACCGGGGTTGTTCCGGTCAACTACCATGATGATGGCATCCTGCTGATTCGGATGGGAGCGGAACTGTGCACCGACAAGCTTATTGTACCACGGCCAGTCGTATTCGGTGTCGGTAGCGGCATGGACGCCCACGAATCCGCCTCCGGCATGGATATAGCGAATAAAAGCCTCCTGTTGTGCCGAATCGAGCACATCGCCGGTTGTATTCAGAAATACCACCACCCGGTATTGCTTCAGGCCGGCATCGGTAAAGACGCCGGCATCCCGCGTGGTATCGGCCGTCATACCGTTGCGGCTGCAGATATCCTGCAGGGTGCGCATTCCCTTAGGTATCGAAGTATGGAAAAAGCCCTTGGTTCCAGCAAAGACAAGGATTTTCGGGTTTTCCGCACTGGCACATGAGGCAAACACCATCAGGGCACATGCAGTGGAATACATGAGACGGATTATTTTTTTCATGGTTGAACAATTTTATATGAAAAGATACAAAAACCGCCCGAACATGGCACGCCAATTGTAATTCTTTCTTATGTGTAAATTCCCGGCAAAACCATGTACAAGTTCTTGACATTGATCAAAAATCAACACCCTTTTTAGCTGAATTGATTAACTTTACACTCGACCAGATCAGGATATGCGAACCCTACTCCAAAATGCTGTTGAACTGCTGAAGAAGCGTGTCAAGGAAAACCTTGATACCATCAACCATAACCAGGCTGAGATCCGGCAGTTGTTGAACCAGCCCCTATCCCCTGAGCGGACCTATTACATCGACAAACACTACGATATCAATAAGGTGTTGTTAAGCGAAAACAACGATTTCATCAACCTGCAACTTACAATCCTGAATTTTCTTGACAAGTACAAGGATTCACCCATGATGGAAGACGACGGATCTATGCCGCAGGATGATTTCAGCACAGCGGATGAGAACACGCTGTTTGATATGACCATTCAGGGAAAGCTTGATTTTAACCTGAGCCACCCGAGGTTTTCGGACGAAAGCTTTTTTCGGAAACTGCTCAGTTACTACGCGGCCACCGAGGCCTATGAAAAGTGTGAGTCGCTGATGAAGCTGAAAGGCCGG